>Ga0115559_1000266_pt1 | contig 36849 bp, 36 predicted proteins | sample COGITO_mtgs_1105_3_FD_87281 | JGI IMG/M metagenome (GOLD analysis project Ga0115559, IMG submission 87281) | Pelagic marine microbial communities from North Sea - COGITO_mtgs_110506 | ecosystem: Environmental > Aquatic > Marine > Epipelagic | place: Germany:Helgoland, sampling site Kabeltonne... | reverse complement strand
ATGCCGATATGATACCAAGCCGTTTAGAATTTGTTAAAACTTATCTATTTGATAGGAAAATTAAAGTAAGAATCTAGAAAAGGCTCGTTTTTTAAAGTAAAATGCCACCACTCTTTTGCATAAGGCTTAAATCCAGCTTCTAACATTAAATTTCTAAGTAAGAATCTGTTTGAACGTTGTTCTTTAGTAATACCTGGATAGAATGGGTGGGAAGGTACTCCGAAGAAATCATAAGAACTACCCATGTCTAGTTCTTTGCCTGTTCTTATATCTACGATAGTTATATCTACTGTACTACCTCTTGTATGACCAGATTTTGCTGCAATGTAATCTAACTTAAATAAATCCTTTTTCTTGACGTTAGGATAGTATTGTTGTTTCATTAAAGTGTCATTCAACATCTTTGCCCATCTAACAAAATGATCTACTGATTGTTGTGGTCTGTATGCGTCAAAAATTTTAAGACTCAATCCAAAATCATTTAGTTTTTCTTGAACTTTCTTTAAAGCATGGGCTGTTGGAGTACTAACAATTACCGTATTTTTTATATACCCGTCTATAGGTTTTCCAATGAAATTATTGTGTGTAATGTAACGCAATTCTGATTGAATCGTTGTATCTATATCAGCTAGATACGAGAAACCTTTTGGTAATTGAGAACTACAAGAAAATGTAATGAATGCGAAAGATAAAAGTAGTAGCTTTTTCATGATTCAAAAGTAATAAAAAAAGTAAGAGCCGTTTCTTGAGAAACGAACTCTTACCAAGTAAACTAATAAAACCAAGTATTAGTACTATTATTAGAGTTAGCTACTCTAATATGATTAATTTTTTAAGGATTGATAGTAGTAATTTAACACACTTTTCAATTCCATTTGTTTTTTCTGAAATATTATTGTTTTAATATGTACTATTTTAAAGTGATACTATTGTTTGTGTTAAAATAAAGATCATTCATTTCCGTTAACTTTTCCTGCAATTCAATATCTATTAAGTTATCAAATTTAGAGTTATAGTTAATACTGTTATCATCAACAGTTGTTATTATTGAAGATAGAAATGTAAAGATACCTACGGCTATTTTTAACACAAAGCTACCTCTAAAGATTTCTAATAATGTGTTCATAATTAAGTTGGTTAGTTGGTTAATTGATTTTGGTTGATTATTCTATCTAGATCTAGAAGATATTCCACCTCCAGATGAAGACTTTTTATATACTTTTTCTGGACTTCCTTTGTATCTAATGTCACCACCACTGCTGGCTCTAGCATTGATAGATTCGGAGGCATATACCCCTATATCGGCACCGCTACTTACTTTGGCAGTAACATCTTTGCTTTCTAATCCGTAAGCATGAATTGAACTCCCGCTACTAGCTTTTGCTTCATGAGTATTTGATTTTCCGGTTATGCGTAAATCTGATCCGCTAGAAGAACTACTTGTTACATTGTCTGCATCAACTTCTATTCTCATGTCAGCACCACTACTTGTACTTACGATGAGGTCTTTTACTTTTAAGGTGTTTTGAGAATAAACATCACTACCACTTGTAGCCTTTAATTCTTCCAAAGAAGTAACAGTTAAATATACTTTTCTAGCTTTTGCTCTCCAAATACTTCTTTCAGTATAAATCTTAAGTATACCTCCTTTTACTTCTGTAATAATAATGTCATGTAGATTTTCATCAGCTTCAACGGTTAATTGGTTTTTCCTTCCTTGCTTTATGTACAAGTCAATTCCGCTACTAACTTTTACTCCTGTAAAGTCATCGTTAATTTTCCTTTTTTCAGAAACTACATTTCTGTTTCCATCAACTCTGTTGAACATATCTACTCCACACGAAGTAATGAATGCAGATAGAAATAAAAGAATGGTTAAGTTTTTTACTGTTTTCATGGTTATATTATTTATTCTAGAATGATTATTGTTATAATTAATAATTTTTTATTTTGATTTGATGTTTCCACCTAGAAATCTATTTCTCTTGACTGTTTTTGGGTTTCCTTTAAACCTGATGTCACCTCCAAAAGTAGCTCCTGCAATTATAGATTCTGACGCAAAGATGTAAATGTTTCCTCCAAATCTTGCTTTTGATATTACGCTTTTACTTTTTAGTGTATAGGCACTTATATTACCACCAGTAGATGCCTTACACCGATGAGTATTTGTTTTTCCGCTTATTGTAATATTACCTCCAGTATTTGATTTTGAGATAATGTCATCTGCCTTTATGGTTAACTTTAAATTACCACCACTCGTTGCAATAGCTTTAAAAGACTTAGCATTAATTGTGTTTTTTGTTTTAACTAAACTACCACTATGGGATTTTATTTCATCAATATTGGGCACTGTTAGGTATACTTTTTTAGATTTTGCCCTACCAATATTTCCTTTACTGAAATAGACTTTAAGTTTCCCGTTTTTTACTTTGGTAACGATATAATCATGTAGGTTTTCATCTGCTTTAACAGTCAAATTAACTTCATTTCCTTGAGTGATGTATAGATTGATTCCTCTACTAGCTACTATTTTAGTGAAATTGTTGTCAATTTTTCTTGTTTCAGTAACAATGTTTCCATTCCCATTTATTTTTTTTAATATATTTTGCCCGTATGATATGCATGTGAACGAGACAAATAATAATAAGGTTAGTTTTTTTACTGTTTTCATGGTTTTAAGTTTTAAGTATTCAAATGTCTATATATAGACGCTACCTTAGTGATTAAGGTTACCCAATTGTTTAATTTTTAGGACGAACCGTAATTATTCTTCTTCTAAATTTTCGTCAACTGTTTTTTCTTCCTTCTCTTCTATGCAATCACTACAGTCTAAGCCTTTTTCTGTCATCAAAAAGTAATGATCTACCATATCGCTATGATACATGTCTCTGGTGTCATCTACATTGTTCAAAAAACTATGAGAGGACTCATCAAAGAATATTGTAATTCCTTCTGGAATATAAAGAGTTACATAAACGGCTTCATCTTTGATTAGGTTTTTATAATTAGATAAGAAATATCCATTTAAAAGAACCTTATTGTCAGCGATACTATATTCATATTCTAAGCTTTCAGCACTCTTGTTAGCTCTAGAGATATTTCTTCCTTCTGAGCGTTTTCTAACCTTTATATAAGCCTTAGCTGAAGTACTTCTTTCTACATCTACTTTTACATAGTTTGAATATAGTTTTCTCTCTTCCCCTATATATACTTCTCTTTTGTTATTTCTTCTTCTGAAATTGTTGTCAAACGAGATGTCTTCATTATTAACTACATTGATTCTTAGAGTATCATTAGCAGTAACATATAAATCTTTTGTTACTAATTTATTCCCGTTGTGAGCTTTACTTACGCCAAATTCGATACCAGTAAAGATGACCATCAGTAACGCTACAATCCAAATTCCTAACAAGGTTAAAGAAGTGGTTTTACTAAACTGTTTCACGTTACTAGATAAAATTCGCAACCCTAATATAAATAGGATTAAGAAAGGAAATCCTGCTAGGATTAATCCGCAAACTGCTAGTAACCAATGTGGTAATAGAGAATCATGCATAAAAGCTGGTAAGGATAAAAATTCATCACTGAATCCTAAAATTTCAAAACTACCTACTGAGAATAAGGCGATTACAAATGAGATCAATACAGAGGCAGAGACAACGATAATAATGACACCAATGAACTTCCCGACGATGTTAAAAAACGCCATGATAATCTTACCTAAAGTGTCTAAAAAATCCTGAAAACCCGAAGACGCTCTTTTAGCGTGTTTCTTAGCACCTTCATTCATTTTTTTAGTTACTTCATTTGCACCATCTTTTATACTTTCAGTCATTGATTCAAATTCTTTACGAATTTTTTTTTCAATATTATCAATGTTTACAGGCTCTCCTTCCATCTGTAATTTTTCAGCCGTGGTCTTTGCTTCAGGTAATAAAACCCATAAAATGATATAAAGTAATAAGCTAAATCCACCTCCAAAGAATAGTAAGATGAAAGCTAAACGAATCCAGATTACATCAACATCAAAATATTGTGCAATACCTGCTGCTACACCACCCATGAATTTATTATCACCATCTCTAAATAATTTTTTAGAGTTAGATTGCTTTCTAGTGTACTTATAGCTTGTTTCTTTATAAGTTTCTTCACTATCTGCATAATCTTCTGGTTCTCCCATGATTTTAATCACATCGCTAATATCTTGTTCATTAACAACCTGACGAGCATCTGTAATCTTTTCTGATAACAGCTCACTAATACGAGTTTCAATATCTGAAATGATTTCGTTTTTTCCTTGTGGGTCGTCGCTTAAAGATTTAGCGATCGCATCTAAATACCTTCTTAACTTTTGATAGGCAGTCTCATCGATATGGAAAAAATACCCTCCTAAATTTATATTGATAGTCTTATTCATCTTTCGTTGATTTTTTGCTTGTTACTTGGTTTACAGCATTAATTAAGTTGCTCCATGTTTTGTTTAATTCTTTTAAAAACATGCCTCCATTTTCTGTTAAAACGTAATATTTTCTTGGTGGTCCAGAGGTTGATTCTTCCCATCTGTATGATAACAAGCCTGCATTTTTCAAACGTGTTAATAATGGATATATGGTTCCCTCTACAACAATCATTTCTGCACTTTTTAATGTCGATAGGATCTCTGATGTATACGCATCTCCGTGCTGTAAAATAGAGAGAATGCAATACTCAAGGACGCCCTTACGCATTTGTGCTTTTGTGTTTTCTATCTTCATGTGTTATTTCTTATTTTGATATTCACACCTGTCTGCCGATAGGCCGATGGAACCTTTCGGTTTCATCTATTGTGGTTTGTATTGTTATTTAATAAATTTTATAGTTAAAGGATATCTATAGTTTTCTCCTTTGTTTGCTTTTATTGCTGCTAGAATAATTAAAGCAATTTTGATTAATCCGATGATTCCTGCAAAAGAAGCAAAGCCGATGATCCCGAATAAATTCCCAAACCCTAAATCAAAGTTCCAATCGAAATTATAACTATGGTTATTCCATCCATTAAATAAATTTCTAATAAAGAAAGGTATCACGGCTAGACTTAAAATAAACATATACAAACTGTAACTGATGTTGAAATTTACAGCTTCTTTACCTTGCTCATCTAAAAACTGACTCCTGTCTTTTAAAGTTTGCCATACTATTAATGGAGTTATAATACTTCCAAAAGGAAAAACAAACCCTGCAAAAGCAGAGATGTGAATTAAAAACGCATTGGTATTTTCGTTATTTTGTGTCATGATTAATAATTTGTATAATACTTTACTATGCAAATATATGGTTAAAAGATGGTATTATGCAAAACATAGTACTAAAATTTAACAAATTTTAACATTTGAAAACTTTTCAATAGGTAAAAAATTATGATTAACTTGTGGGCTAAATTCACTTCAAATGCAGATCACACCTAGTAAAATCAATAAGTTCATGTTGTTTAAATTACCCCTTGCTTATTTTGGTGGTGTACGTGTAAAAAGTATCAATGAAAAATCTGCAATCGTTCTAATTAAGCACAAATGGATCAATCAAAACCCTTTTAAATCGATGTTTTGGGCTGCTCAAGGTATGGCTGCAGAAATGACAACAGGTGTTTTGGTGATGAAAGGAATTCAAAATTCTGGAAAAAAAGTTTCTATGTTGGTTACAAATCAAAAAGGAAATTTTACAAAAAAAGCCACTGGTAGAATTCGTTTTGAATGTCACGATGGTGTCAAAGTAGCTGATGCTATTCGTACCTCTGGAGAGACTGGAGAAGGGCAAGTTATTTTAATGAAATCTGAAGGGTTTAATAAAGAAGGTCTTTCAGTTTCTAATTTCGAATTTGAATGGAGTTTAAAAGTTAAATAATTTCTCAACGTTATTTTCTCCTTTTTAAAAGCTTTTTTTCATCTTTATTCATTTCATTTTTCTTGTACGATAAATTCTTATTTAATTTATAATATCATTTGTTAACGACAACTGAATTAATTGGTTGAAAAAATGATGTTTAAAAGAAAGTGAACAGCATTGTCGTTTCCCTAGGCGACATGTTGTTTTTAATTAAAAAGATATTAGATGTTTATAAGAAACTTTAAAGTAAAAGGAGAAGACGTTAATGATTTTATGATCATGCAAAATTTTGCATACCTATCACATTCATCAAAGCTTATTGAGGTCTTTTTACTTGAGAAAGGTTTTTCAAAATTGAAACTAAACTCCTTAAAAATAGGATGGCAGAAAACTAATGATATGCTAATCAATAAAAAGCATTTGATGTTTGCTGAGTCTTTTTCTATTCAATTAAATGTTTCAGAGACAGATAAAGAAGAAGAGAGAACTAGAGTTTCTATAGATTTTCACAATACTAAAAATGAGTTGTGCGCAACATTAACAACAGATTTGCATTGGTTTGATTACAATGCTTGGGAAATTATTCGTCCTCCTAAAAAGATAGCACGATATTTTGTTAAGCAAAAAGAATTGAGAAGAGCAGTATAGAAACTGTTTAGTTTCCTTCACTTTTCTTTATATCAGTAATAAACTTGTCTAGCTTTTTACCGTACAATGAACTTTTTACTTTGTCTGTTAAAGAGTTGTTGATAGTATCTAATAATTTTATATTAGCATCTACTAAATCGGTTAAGGCTATAAAAGCTGAAGCTTCTGCATCTGGATGAGCTAAGGCAAAATTTACTGAATATAAGTATCTGTTCCTTACATATCTTTCTGAGACTTTTATTAAAGAATCTGATTTTTTAGTGTCTTTATTTTTTTGAGCATCAAAATTAGCCTTCATTAAATCTAATTGCTTGTTTTGAAATTTTGAAGTCATCTTTTTATAATCATTAATGATTTTTTGATTTTCCGAACCTTCTATTTTTGTGTCTACACCAAAGTTAGCAACATCATCATTAATTGTAATTGTTCCTTCTTCAGCAAAAAACATGATTCTTTTATCACTAATATTTGTGTCAAAAGTTAAATAATACATTTCAGGCGAATCTATATTATCAACCAATCTAAATGTATCATCTCCTAAAAGAGTAATTGAATCTACAGAAACAACCAAAGTGTCTTTCATCTTTTGTAAATACAAGGTAGCTTTCTTTAGTCCTTTAATCTGACCTTGAACAATCATGTTTCCTTGTTTCTCTTTAGAACAAGAAACAATGATTAATGCGAAACAAATAATAAAAATTTTCTTCATGAATACTCAAATTTAAGGCTGCAAATATGCTGAATTTTATTTAAAAAGAAGCAGCTAGTTCTAATAAAATAGTACAACCAATAGCAGCTATTGTTCCTATAGCATATCCAAAAACAGCTAGTAAAACACCTACGGTAGCTAAAGAAGGATGAAATGCTGAAGCAACTATTGGCGCTGAAGCAGCACCTCCAACGTTTGCTTGACTTCCAACAGCTAAAAAGAAATAAGGAGCTTTAATTAATTTGGCTACTAAAATTAATAAACCAGCATGAATAGACATCCAAACAATACCAATAACAATAAGACCCCAATTGTCGAAAATCATTCCTAAATCCATTTTCATACCAATAGTAGCTACCAAAACATAAATAAAAACACTACCTATTTTGCTGGCGCCAGCACCTTCATAATTTTTTGCTTTCGTATAAGATAGTAGAATAGCAATGATTGTTGAAATACTAACCAGCCAAAAGAATTGAGAACCTAAGAATGTGAAGATGTTTCTCAAGATGTCAGAACCTATACCTGCTACAATATCATTAAAAAAGATGCTTAAATATTTTGCTGCAAAATGACCGAAACCAACTGTTCCAAAAGCAATTGCTAAGATAATCATAAAATCAGTCAACGTTGGGTTTCTTTTTACTTTTTGAGTAAATGTGGTCACTTTTTCTTTTAATTCTTCAATGGCGGAAGTATCAGCTTTTAGCCATTTGTTGATTCTATCTTTTTTGCCTATTCCAATTAATAGAATGGCCATCCATATATTTGCTACTACAATGTCAACAAAGACCATCCCGCCATATTTTGCAGGATTGTATTGATAAATTTCAAGCATGGCTGTTTGATTGGCTCCACCACCTATCCAACTACCTGCCAAAGTGGAGAGTCCACGCCAAACTGCGTCAAAATCTGCGCCACCAACAGTCTCTGGTGAGACGAAAGATATTAATAAAATAGCAATAGGGCCTCCAATAATAATCCCTATTGTACCTGTGAAAAACATAATTAAGGCTTTAGAGCCTAGGTTGAAGATAGCTTTTAAGTCTATGCTTAAAGTCATTAATACCAATGCAGCTGGGAGTAAAAACCTACTCGAAACATAGTATAGTTGAGACTTTCCTTTTACGGCTTCTCCAGCAGTGCCAACAGTTTCCCATTCAGGAGCGATAACACCTAAAGTTGTGAAAATCGCTGGGATAAAATAAGCCATGAACAGGCCTGGAACTATTTTATAAAACTTTGACCAAAATCCAGAGGTTTTGGATTCTGTATAGAATACAAATCCTAGTGAAATCATTAAAACTCCAAATACAATTGCGTCATTCGTAAAAAGTGGTTGTTCCATATCTATATCTTGGTTTCTGCTAAAGTATAAAAATCAATCCATAAAAAAAGCGGAGGTTAACTCCGCTTTCGTTTTTTTAGAATGTTTTAATCTCTTTAAAAGGAGAGATCATAATACTTTCTACTTTCGTTTTATAATCTTTCCATTCTTTACCAAAGAAGTCATTGGTTTGTTTTACAGCGTCATTTAATGCGTCTTTGTATTGTTTGATTAACTGACGCTCTGTGGAAGTTAAATTACCAAACCTGCTTCCTACATATCTTCTTGCAGAAAAGAATCGTTGATTTACAGTTACCTCTGGATTTCTTACAATTCCTTGTCTTCGATCTATTTTTCCTAAGAAAACAGCGATAACTTTATCAATCTCCTTCACAATATCTGAAGAAGCTTTAATTTGATCCTTGTATTTCTTTTTGTCTTCTTTAGATAATTTCGATTTAAATCCGTTGGCAGTATTTTTACTTTCTACCAATTGTTTAACAATCTTAGCCATTAATTCTTGATCTTTCTCCATTTCTTTGCTAGCATTGTAAATTTCATTAATTGCAGCTATAGACATTTTAAGTCTTGGATCGAATTCAACTTTAATAGTTGATTCAGAAGTTTGATTTCCGAAAGACATTTTTAAACGATAGGTTCCTGGTTTTACACCAACTCCTCCTGGTTCATTACGTTGCTTTCTAATCCTTCTAGAAGGTCTTGCTACCCCTTTTTCATCCATAAACCAATAGGTTCTGTGGATTCCATTTTCTTTTGGAGCTTTTCTCTTTAGAGTTCTTATCAAACGTGTTCCATCAAAAATTTCTAATTTGATAGAGTCCCATTTGATTTTAGGCTTTTCTTCTTTTTTTATTTTAGGCTCCTCTTTCTTCTTCTTTCCTCTTCTTTTTTTCTTTCCTTTAGGCTCTTCCTCTTTCTTTTTAGCTTCAGGTCTGTTGATATAATAAGATATCATAGCTCCAAAACGTCTGTTCTCTCCATTGTACAAAGCATCTCCACCAAATCTACTCCCAGTAGGCTGTTGATAAGCTGCTTGATATGCAGTTGGAGGATTGAATAATTGTAAATTTTTATTCAGAACATTTCCGTTTGCCATAGCACGTAATGGTCTGATGTCATCTAAAACCCATGCTGCTCTACCAAAAGTTCCAATCACTAAATCGTGCTCTCTAGGTTGAATTACCAAATCTTTTGTAGATACAGTTGGAAAACCAGAAGTCCATTTAATCCATTTGTTCCCTGCATCTAATGAAACATACAGCCCATCATCAGTACCTAAGAATAAAAGATTAGGATTCATTGGATCTTCAACAATACTCAAGGTGTAGCTTTTTACGTCATTCCCATCTACAATACGAGTCCAAGATTTTCCGTAATCTTTAGTTCTGTATGCGTAAGGAGTATAGTTAAAACGCCTGTAATCATTTGCTATTAACAAAGCTTCTCCCTTGTTCTTATTGGAAGCCTTAATCTGTGCAATCCAACTTCCCGCAGGTAGTCCAGGAATGTTTTTACTAACATCTGTCCAAGTTCCGCCTCCGTTTTGAGTTATATGAACACGACCATCATCTGTACCTGTCCATAACATATTTTGTTCTACCTCTGAAGGCTCAATAACTAAAATAGTTGTATGATTCTCTGCACCAGTAGCATCTAAAGTTAATCCACCACTTTCGCTTTGTTTTTGTTTTTCTTTATCATTGGTTGTTAAATCCGGAGATATTACAGACCATGTTAATCCTTTGTCTGTTGATTTGTGTACAAACTGACTTCCAAAATAAATAGTGCTATTGTTAAACGGATCCATATTAATTGCCGAATTCCAATTGAAACGCAATTTTACTTTTGGATCTGAATGTGTAGGTTTTACTGAGTAGTTGTTTCCAGTTATGTGATCGTATCTTACAACAGAACCTTGTTGACTCATAGACCATCCGTAACGAGAATCGTCTTTGTCAGGAACTACGTCGAAACCGTCTCCGAAACTAATTTCTTGCCAGTATGAGTTTCTAATCCCTTGAGCTTTCCAAACATAAGCTGGACCTCTCCATGAACCATTGTCTTGCATTCCTCCATAGACATTGTATGGGTATTCGTTATCTACGTTGATGTGATAAAACTGAGCTACAGGTAAGTTCCCTATAAAGCGCCAAGTTTTTCCTTTGTCTTTAGAAATATTCAATCCACCATCATTACCATCAATCATAAAAGATCCATCTTTCGGATGAATCCACCAAGCATGATGGTCTGGGTGAACTCCGTTATTAGCACCATAAGCAGGCATTAACTGACGGAAACTTTTTCCTCCATCATCAGAAACATTCACATAAGTAAATACGGTATAGAGTCTATTTTCATTTTGAGGATCAACATAGATTTCAGAATAGTAGAAAGGTCTATTTCCGATTCCTGCTTTGTCATTAATTTTTCTCCATTTAAAACCACCATCTTCACTTTTGTATAATGCATTCTTTTTTGCTTCTACCAAGGCGTAAATAACATTGGGGTTACTTCTAGAAATAGCGACTCCGATTCTTCCTAAATCACCTTTAGGAAAACCTTCTTTGTCAGTCATTTTTTTCCAAGTATCTCCACCATCATGAGTAATATACAGTCCACTTCCTTTACCTCCTGATTTAAAAAACCAAGGATCACGCTTGTGTTCCCACATGGCAGCAATTAATTTATTAGGATTGAATGGATCCATCACTAAATCAGCAGCTCCCGTTTTAATATTATTATATAAAATTTTTTTCCAAGTCTTTCCTCCATCTGTAGTTTTGTATACACCTCTTTCTTTGTGCTCACCCCAAGGTGAACCAATAGCACCAACATACACTGTATTTGGATTTGTAGGATCTACGATAATTCGATGGATATGACGAGTGTTTTCAAGACCCATTGATTTCCAGGACTTACCGCCATCTAAAGATTTATAAATACCATAACCACCATTTAAACTATTTCTAGGATTTCCTTCTCCAGTTCCTACCCAGATAACACTTGGATTGGATTGTTGAATAGCAACAGCTCCTACAGAAGCAGTTACTTCTTTGTCGAAAATAGGATCCCATTTGATTCCTCCTGAAGTCGATTTCCAGAGCCCTCCTGAGGCAGTTCCGACATACATAATGTCTGGATTGGATGTGACAACATCTATAGATGTAACACGACCACTCATTCCACCTGGACCAATATTTCTTGGTTTCATGTTTTTAACCAAGTCCATTGAAAAATCTTGCGAAAAAAGAGTGATAGACGCTAATAGAAATAGCGAGGTAAAGAATTTTTTCATTGTGTAAGTTGTTAGTTGTTAAGAAAACCTTAAAGATACAAGTTACACTATTAAAGAAATCTTAAAGAAATCTTAAAGAAATTAGGAGCATTAATTTTTAGATTCCAATAAAATAGGGGAGGTTGTTTTATGACCAGTTTTTTTGCTATAAATCCATTGAGTTTTATAAATATCCTCATAAATTATAGTGTACTCCATTTTATTGACTAAAAGATAATTTAAAAATGGAGTTCTTGCATCATAGTCAAAAAAAACAACTATGTTATGAGTTTCATTAGCAGTTATAATTATTCCTTCTGTAAGAGTAGATACAGAGTATGGGATACCATTTAATTTGGGAACTTTTTTAATAACATGTCTGATAAAATCATCACTATTGTTGAACACGATACTGTCGTTTAGTATAAACTCTACTTTTTTAATAAAAGCAGGTCCAACACCTTTGTTAGTAAAATGAAATGAGAATTGTTTATTAAAATTTGAAGTTGATTGATGTAAATAGGGAAGAACACTAGCACTTTGTTGTTTCCGAATCAATTCATTTTCTTCTCTAGCCAAACTCAATTGATAAAATAAGGCAATCAAAGAAATAACGGCAATGATTATCGCAGAGGAACTCATAACCTTATCTGCTGTCCAATTAATTTTCCTTCTTTTAACTCTTGTTTTTTCAGACATGGGTAATTTTATTTTTTGGCTAAATATAAAAAAGAAAAACGAGAATTTATTCGTCTTTCTTTTTAGGTTCTCTTTTGGCGTCTTTCAATGATTGCATAAGCATCCACTCAATCTGTCCGTTGGTAGATCGAAATTCATCTGATGCCCATTTTTCAATGGCTTTCATCATATCTTCATTCATCCGTAAAGCAAAAGCTTTCTTCTTGGCCATGTGCTATTTTTTTACAAATTCAGTAATTGTTTTTACAAGTTCCGAAGAAATTTTAAAATCTGGTGAATAATATGAATTCATGTTGTCTGAATCTTTTTCTATATGTTTCAAAACATGATTCATGTTTTTAATAATTTTTATTTCTGACTTCTTATTTGCAGCGTTTAATGCCTTAGCATCATCTACAGAAACTTGAATATCCTTGGTTCCATTTACAATCAATGTTGGAACTTTTAATTTGCCAATCTCTTTTTTTGGATCGTATGACATCCAATTCTTTAAGAATGGAAAATTAGGTTTAGCAAAGATACTTGCTAACATCGGATTTACTTCTTTAATATCTCCTGTTTCCTTCAATTCATTGAAGTGATTTTCTGTTGTTTTTCCTAACTCAGCACTTTGGACTGAGACTTGTTTGATAATAGTTTTATCAACAGATTCTGATAATCCAGCCAAAGAAATATATTTTTGAACTCCTTCCGAGGCTAACATAGCAGCCAATGAACCTTGACTATGACCAATTAAAATAATTTCTTCAAACTGCTTTTCTTTTTTTAAATGGGTAATTACTTTTTTAGCATCATTTACAAAGTCATCAAAAATAACTCCCTTTAAAAAAGCAGCATTTTTAGAATTAGATGTTCTCTTGTCATAACTAAAAAATGCGATATTTTTTTTGTTTATTTCATCTCTGAACTGCTTAATATAATTCGCTTTTACTTGAGTTCCTTGATTTCCATTTCCGTCTATATTTCCAGAACCATGTATCCAAATGATTAATTTCTTACTGTCTTTAGTATAAGAAAGTGTTCCTGGTAATTCAACTTGACCATTTTTAATCAAGATACTTTTTTCAGTAACTTCAGATTGAGAGGATAAACAATCAACTAAAAAAAATGCTAGTGCGATGAATAATTTAATTCTCATAATTTGATGTTTTATGTTGATAGGTTTCTAGAACTTTTTTAACATCATTTTCTTTTTGAGTCCCTATCAATAATTTTTTTGTATTCTTTAACTCTAACTGTATTCCTATATTTCCTTTTACATTAACAGCTTTCCCTTTTTTTCTGTTTAGGAAGCCTTTTAATCCCCATCCTCCATATTCTGAAAGGGCATCGTATTTTCTTACACTGACTGATTTGATTTCAGTCCATAGGATGGTCTTTGTTTTTCTCTGTAAAGGGAAGAAGTTATAATGAATACCCTTCTCGTCAATACGAGTAGTAAGTTTAAAGAAGAAAACGGGAAGAATAGCGGCCATTGTAGATGCGATAACTGTTACCATCTCCACGGCTCTCATATTGCTATTCTCTGAAGTATACTCTTTTACCATTATTCCTATTATGACTAGTAGGCTTGTAGCTAATAGTATAATAATTAATGGTTGGGTAAACCGTTGTTCTTCTTTAAAAATTCTCATTTCTATCTGTTTTTATCTCTTTCGAAAACAATTCTATAATTCTGTTCTCCAACATGTACAACTCTCCAGCCCATTTTCCCATATTGATTTAATGTGTCTTCAAGTCTTTCATTATTTTTGGTTAACCCAGCTTTCCAATTGACTACTTTATATTCTTTCATTGATTTTCTTTTTTATTGTTCTTGTTTTGGAATGCAATTCCAAACGCAATTCCAATTGCAATCCCTAGTGGAATTCCTAAAGCAATATTGTCTAATGCAACTCCCATTGCGGTTCCTATTCCTGCCCCAATAGCAATCCCCATTGCTAATGCAGATTCTTTACTCTTGCTCATTTTTAATGATTTAAAGTCCCTGTATTTAATACTGGTGATACTTCTTTATCACCACATAATATAACCATTAGGTTACTTACCATCGCTGCTTTACGTTCTTCATCTAAGTCAACAATTTGTTTTTTGTTCAATTCAGCCAAAGCCATTTCAACCATGCTTACAGCACCTTGAACAATTTTATGCCTTGCTGCTACAATAGCTGTTGCTTGTTGCCGTTTCAACATTGCATTTGCAATTTCTTGAGCGTATGCTAAGTAACCAATTCTAGCTTCCAAAACTTCAATTCCAGCAATTGATAAACGTTCTTCCACTTCTTTTTCTAAAGCTTCACTTACCTCATTCACACTAGAACGTAATGTAATATCTTCTTCGTGACCTTCGTCTGCAAAGTTGTCATATGGGTACATACTAGCTAGTTTTCTAACAGCTGCATCTGTCTGTACTCTAACAAAGTTTTCATAGTTATCTACATCAAAAGCAGCTTTAAAAGTATTAGTCACTCTCCATACTAAAATAGTACTAATCATAACCGGATTCCCTAGTTTATCGTTTACTTTTAATCGCTCGCTATCAAAGTTGCTAGCTCGTAAAGAAATTGATTTTTTTCTGTATAGAGGGTTAGCCCAGTACAAGCCATTGTCCTTTATAGTACCTACGTATTTTCCAAAAAGTAAAACTACTTTCGAAGTGTTTGGGTTTACCAATATAAAACCGAACACTCCAAAGAATCCAATTAAGGTAGCAAGTAAATAGATTGGGTTTTCTTCGCGAATTGTAATAGCGATTCCTCCAAAAAATAGTATAAATGTTATGACTAGCATTAAGTAGCCATTAGTTGGTTTGATGATTTTTTCTGCGTTCATGTTTAATTGATTTAAAGTGATATCAAAATGATATTACAAAGATATGTGTTTTTTTTTGATATTTCCAAATTTTTTGAAGAGTATATTTTTTACCTTAGCAGTTCTCAACGATCAAAATCAAAATCATGAAAATCAAAATCTTCTTTATCTTTTTATTTATTGGTATCTCTACTTACGCAAATGATAGCGATCTTTTTTGGGGACAAACAGGTCATAGAGTAATCGGAGAGATAGCTCATAAGAACTTGACTAGAAAAGCAAAAAGAAATCTAATAAAACTTCTTGGAAAGGAAGGGTTAGCGCTAATTTCTACCTATGCTGATGAAATAAGGTCAGATAGAAAATACAATGGTTTTAGTACTTGGCATTATGTGAATTTTAAAGATGGTGAAACGTATGAAACTTCAACTAAGAACCCTAAAGGAGATTTAATAAAAGGAATAGAGAAGTGTCAGGAGATTATTTCTGATTCAAACTCAAGTAAGGAAGATAAGATTTTTTACTTAAAAATGTTGGTACATCTAGTAGGAGATTTGCATCAACCACTACATGTTGGTAGAGGGGAAGATAGAGGCGGAAATTCTATTAAAGTAAAATGGTTTCGAGGAAATACAAATTTGCATTCTGTTTGGGATACCAAAATGATAGAATCTTTTAATATGACTTATTCTGAATTAACATCCAATTTGAATAAATTTTCTAAAAACCAAAGGAAAGCAATTCAACAAGGTTCAGTGTTAGACTGGGTAAATGAAACTCGAATAACAACTATGAGAGTGTATGGTTCAGTTAAGGTTGATGAAAGCTTAAGTTACAGATACATGTACGATCATTTCGCAACGGTAAAAACTCAACTTCAAAAAGGAGGTTTGCGTTTGGCGAAGGTTTTAAATGATTTATTTGGATAATCTAAGCTGTTAAGATTTCGTTAATAGCATCTAGAAGAGTTTTCTTATTTTGTATTTTTATACAATGAGAAAACTTTTTTTTATTGTTTGTCTTTCCTTAATAATAACTTCTTGTAAGGAAAAATCTAAAGACGATAAACAAGTTAGTTATGCTGTTGATACTTCAAATTTTGTAGAGGTTACTGATGTGCCTACTGTAGACTATGAAGGATTGAAACCCGTATTTAATAAAGAAGATAGCAAAACCTATGTGATTAATTTTTGGGCCACATGGTGCTTGCCTTGTGTAAAGGAGCTTCCTTATTTTGAGAAAATCAATCAAGATTATAAAGATAAAAATGTAGAAGTTATTTTAGTGAGTCTCGATTTTCCAAAACAAAAACAAACAAGATTAATCCCGTACGTTAATAAAAAGAAATTACAATCTGAGGTGATTCATTTCGATGATGTAAATGAACAATTTTGGATTGCTGATATTAGTGAAAGTTGGACAGGAGCTATTCCTGCAACCTTAATCTATAATAAAGACAAGCGTCAGTTTTATGAGCAATCTTTTACCTACGAAGAATTAAAAAAAGAAATACAATCATTTATAAAATAACTATTATGAAACTTCCATAATGAAGGTTCTATACCCAAGGAAATGACTATATGGAAGCTACATCTGACAACTAAAAATAATAATAAATAAATATTAACAGATGAAAACAATCAAAACAATTCTTGTTTTAGCAGTATTTGCATTGGCTACTGCTTTTACAATTATATCCGATGACAAAGGATATAAAGTAGGCGATGTAGCCTCTGATTTTACATTAGAAAACATTGATGGTAAAATGGTGTCCTTAGCAAACTATAAAAAGTCGAAAGGCTTTATCGTAGTGTTTACTTGTAATACTTGTCCTTATTCAGTGGCAAATGAAGATAGAATCATTGCGTTAGACAAAAAGTACAAAAGCAAAGGGTATCCAGTGATTGCAATTAATCCTAATGATCCAGCTGCTATTGATAAAGATGATATGGCTGATATGAAAGTAAGAGCAAAAGAAAAAGGATTTACATTTCCGTATTTACAAGACAAAGGACAAAAAGTGTACCCTAAATACGGAGCAACTAAAACTCCACATGTATATATCTTGAGAAAAGACAATGGTAAAAATATTGTTGAATATATTGGAGCAATAGACAATAGTTCTAGAAACCCTGATAAGGTTACAGAAAAGTTTGCAGAAGATGCATTGGATGCTTTGTTAGCGGGTAAGAAACCTGCAAAGACTTACACAAGAGCGATTGGTTGTTCAATAAAGACGCTTTAGTCAAATAATGATTAAATAAAAAAGCGAACTTTTAAGTTCGATTTTTTTATTTTTCAGTTTCAAATAAACTCAAGACAAATTGTGAAATTCGTAAAATTTGATTCCACTCTTCTTTAGTCAAAGTTGGGTATATCTCTTTTACTTCCTTTGGAATTTCACTATTCCCAAATGCTTGCTAAATGATATTGGAAATTAACTCATTCTGACTTTTCACAATCAACCCCGTTTCTTTTTTACCAGTAAACTGATTTTTAACTTCACCTAAAGCGATGTGTTTTATGGTTTTTAGATTGTCTGGAGTCTCAGACCAAGATGAAATAAACAACTCTTTCAATTCTGAAGTAACTCGATTGTAATCTTCATCATCGTTGCATTACTTGATGCGCTCAATAAGTAATGATATAACCTGTTCTTTCATTTTGTATTATTCATTAACTTTTAATCTAGCTTCTGCTTTTGTAGAAATTTCTGAGAAATTACCATCTAAGTATTTTAAATACCCAGTAATAGCAATCATTGCTGCATTGTCCGTTGTGAATTCGAATTTTGGAATATAGGTAGTCCATCCCCAATGTTTTTCGGCGAGTTGCAATCTTTTTCTGATTTCAGAATTTGCAGATACCCCACCAGCGATTGCAATATGTTTAATCTCTGTTTTTTTTACTGCATTTTTCAACTTATCTAATAAGATTTCGACAATTGTATGTTGAATAGAAGCACAAATGTCATAAAGATTTTCTTTAATAAAGTTCGGATTCTCTTTTACATTTCTTTGAATGAAATATAAAATACCGGTTTTTAATCCGCTAAAACTAAAATCTAAATCACCAACCTTAGGTTTTGTAAATGAAAATGCTTTTGGATTTCCTAGCTGGGCATACTTATCAATCAAAGGTCCGCCAGGATAAGGCAATCCTAAGATTTTTGCAGATTTATCAAAAGCCTCTCCAACAGCATCATCAATAGTTTCTCCTAAAATCTCCATGTCAAAGTAATTATTCACTTTAACAATTTGGGTGTGACCACCACTAATTGTTAAACAGACAAATGGAAATGGGGGAATCTTACTTTCTTCTTCTTTTATAAAATGAGCTAAAATATGAGCCTGCATATGATTCACATCAATCAAAGGAATGTTTAAGCCTAATGACAATGATTTGGCAAAAGAAGTTCCCACTAACAAAGAACCCATTAAGCCAGGTCCTTTTGTGAAAGAAATAGCACTTAAATCGTTTTTAGTAATGCCGGCTTTCTCAATTGCTTGCTGAACTACAGGAACAATATTTTGTTGATGTGCTCTAGATGCGAGTTCAGGTACAACTCCACCATATTGTGCGTGAACTTCTTGATTTGCTACAATATTGCTTAGCACAATTCCGTCACAAATAACAGATGCACTTGTGTCATCGCAAGACGATTCGATACCTAAAATGTATGTTTTTTTTGGTGTTTTCATTCTGGGAAACAAAATTAACTATTAAATAATTGCTTGTTTCTTTTTCCTATAGAAATTTAATTGTTTGTTAATTTTATCTTTCTTTGTATAGAAAGGCTCTATTTTTGCGTTTATTGTTGTGAAACAACATAATTAACTGAAATTCTTATCAAAAAAGCGGGGAAAATATTATTAAAATGGCTGAAGTACATTGTGCTTTTCTTTGTATTCCTCATCATTCTCTTTTCCATTCCTGCCGTTCAGACTAAAATAGCGAGTGTAATTACCAAGAATATCAATGAAGATTTTGGAACTGACTTGGTCATTAAGAAAGTCGATTTTTCTATCTTAGGAAGTGTTTCTTTTAAAGGAATTGAAATTCGAGATCATCATAAGGATACCTTAATCTTTATTGATCGGTTAAGAACTTCTTTGTTGAATGCAAAACGAATTCTTGATAATGAAGTAGATCTTGGAAGTGTTTCCATGAAAGGAATCAATTTTCATTTGAAAACATATAAGGATGAGAAAGACGATAACCTAACTGTTTTTAGCGACAAGTTTGAAGATGACAATCCTAGAGATTCAACTACCAATGCTTTTTTACTAAGAACTTCAAACATCTATCTAGAAGATTTAAATTTTAGACAAGTTAATAATAACGATAAAACTCCATTGGCTTTTTCTGCACATAATGGAGGGGGTAACTTGCAAGATTTTAAGATTCTTGGGCCCAATGTGTCAACCAAAATTAGAGGATTATATTTTGTAGATAATAGAGGTGTAAAGATTACAAGTCTTAGAACTGATTTTAAGTATACGAAGTCTCAGATGCAGTTTTATAATACCACAGTACAAACCTCAAATTCTTTATTAAAAGCTCAATTAGAATTTAATTATAAGAGGGATAACTTAAGTGAATTTAATGAACTGGTTTCAGTTGATGCAACTTTTCAGGAGAGCTCTCTTTCAGTTTTAGATTTGAAAAAATTATATAATGAATTAAATGGAGATGATGTTTTAAGATTTAGTGCAAAGATTGAAGGATCCTTAAATAATTTTTCTGTTCAAAATTTAAAACTCAATTCAGACAAAGGAATCAAAGTATTTGGAGATTTAAACTTTATCAATGCTGTAAGTCAAGAAGAATTCTTTTTTACAGGCGATTTTAGGAATGTTACTGCCGATTATTACAAACTCAAAGATATTCTGCCTAACTTATTAGGAAAAACATTGCCTACTGAATTTCAAAGACTGGGTGAGTTTTCGCTCTCAGGATATACAAAACTAACACCGAATGCAATTGAAGCTGACTTAGAGATCGATTCTGAAATCGGAACAGTTATTTCTGATTTAGAATTGACTGATTTTGCAGATATAGATGCAGCTATTTATAGAGGTGATGTTGAATTTATTAAATTTGATATCGGGAAATTCTTTGTTGATCCATTATTAGGTAAATTTAGTTTTAAAGGAAAGATTCCTAATGGGAAAGGATTTAGAATTGAAAATATCAACACAAGGTTGGTAGGTAAAGTTTCTGAGATTGACTACAATAACTACAACTATCAAAACATTACTGTAAACGGATTATATAGTAATAATGTTTTTGACGGAAAGTTTGAATCTAATGATGCTAACTTAAAAATGAGCTTTAATGGATTGGCAGATTTTTCAAAAGAAATCAGTCAGTTTGACTTTCAGGCAAACATTTCTTATGCCGATTTAAAAGCCACAAACTTATATTTAAGAGATAGTGTTTCAGAATTACAAGGGATTATAAATTTTGATTTTAAAGGAAATAAACTTGATGATATAGTAGGAGTAGCAAATTTTAAAAACATCAAGTATAAGAATCAGAAAGACACATATTTGTTTAAACAATTTTTGGTTTTATCCACAGTAAAAAATGAGATTAGAAAAATACTGATTGATTCTGAAGATATAGTAAAAGGTGAAATAGAAGGAAATTTTCTGTTTGGAGAATTGTTGCCTATGACTCAAAATGCTTTGGGGAGTATTTACACGAATTATAATCCATATAAAGTAGCACCGCATCAATTTGTAAAATTTGATTTTGCTGTATACAATCAAATCATTGATGTTTTTTTTCCTAAAATATCGGTAGCACCAAATACGACAATTAAAGGAAGAATTTCAGCAGACAATAATCATATAAAGCTTACTGTTAAGTCGCCAGAAATTGTGGCTTATGGAAATACTATTGAAGACTTATTATTAAGAACAGATAATAAAAATCCAAAGCTACCTTATCATACCTTTCTATCTACTCAAAAGTTGAATACTGAGTATTATAATATGTCAAAATTAAACTTGGTGAGTGTAACTCAAAAAGATACTCTTTTCTTTAAATCTACATTTTTAGGAGGTGATTCACAGAAAGAAGATTACGATTTAAGTTTTTATTTTACAATCAATGAGAAAAAGAAGTCCGTTGTAGGGATTCAAAAATCTAATTTTAATTTTAAAGGAAATCACTGGGATGTTAACCCTAAAGATGATAGAGAGAATAAGTTAACTTTTGATTTAAAAGCTAAAGAATATATTTTCTCGCCTTTTGAGTTGATTTCAAACAAACAAAAGATTGCATTTAAAGGTGTTTTGAGAGATTCAACCTATAAAAGCTTAAACGTAGATTTTAAAGATGTTTATTTGAAAAGTTTCTTACCTGAAATTGACAGTTTGAAGATGAGAGGAAGACTAAACGGAACGATAGATTTTAAACAAAATAAAGGTTTATACAGTCCTATTGGAAACTTGACAGTTGATAATTTTCATATCAACAATTTTAAGCAAGGAGACTTAGTATTAAATATTGAAGGAGAAAGCTCTTATGAAAAGTTTAAAGTAGATTTTTCATTGGATAGAGAAAAGGTGAAAAGTATTGCAGCTACTGGTACTATAGATTTTTCTAAAAATCGTCCTGAAATTGATTTAGAGGTGCTCATTAAAGAATTTCAATTAAATGCCTTTAGTCCTTTAGGAGAAGACGTGCTATCTAGTATTCGTGGTTCTGCCTCTGGAGATTTTACACTAAAAGGGTTTTTAAGAAACCCTGATATGAATGGACGTTTATTGCTGAAAAACGCAGGACTTAAATTCCCGTACTTAAATGTAGATTATGATTTTAGTGGTGATGCAACAATTGGACTAGAAGGACAATCTTTTAAGTTGGATAATATCAATTTAAAAGACACAAAACACCAAACTCAGGGAGTTCTTACTGGAGATATTACACATCAAGATTTTGATTCATGGTATTTAAATTTAGATCTTACATCAGATAATTTATTAGTCCTTGACACTCAAGATTCTGAAGAAGCGCTGTATTTTGGAACTGGTTTTATAGAAGGGAATGCAAGTATCACAGGATTAACGAACAGTATAACAATAGATGTGAACGCAAAAACGAAGCCTAATACTACGTTTGTTATTCCATTAAAGGACATTGCTTCCATAGATAATTATCGACTCATACATTTTAAATCAGAGAAGAAGGTAGAAGATTTACAAAAAGAACTTGAGATCGAATCTATTGAAGGTGTTTCTTTAAATATCAATTTAGAGGTTACTAAAGATGCTGTGGCTCAGATTGTTATAGATGAAACTAATGGTAGTGAATTGAAAGGAAGCGGAACAGGGGATCTAGGTATTAAGATTGATACCCGCGGTAAGTTTATTATGAATGGAGATTTCACTATTGATAATGGAGTGTACAATTTTAAATATGGAGGTATTATTAATAAACCCTTTAACATCTTAAAAGGAGGTACAATTTCTTGGAACGGAAATCCTTACGAAGCAAATTTAAATTTAACAGCAGTATACACAACAAATGCAAACCCTGCTGTTTTATTAGAGAATTTTAATACCAGTAGAAAGATTCCTGTAGATTTAATCACTAGGATTTCTGGAAGTTTATTTAATTCAAAACAAGAGCTAGATATTGAGATTCCAAATGCGAACTCAACGATTGCATCAGAATTGGATTTTGTACTGAATGATAATGATGTAAACTCTAAAACCGTACAATTTCTTTCATTATTAGCTGTAGGTAGTTTTCAAAACCCTAATAGAAACAATATAGATGGGGGTGAATTACTAACAGGAACTACCTCTAATGCAATCGGATCTATTCTTTCCGATATTATTAGTAGTAATACACTTAATGTTGATGTAGGATATACATCAGGGAACCCACAAAATCCAGAAGATAATTTAAATACTGATAACCAGGTAGATGTATCTGTTACTACGCAGCTTAGTAAAAACATTATTATCAACGGAAAAGTTGGAGTACCAGTAGGGGCTCAAACTCAGTCTAGTGTGGTAGGTGAAGTGAAAGTTGAAGTGTTGCTAAATGAGAAAGGAAATTTTAGAGGTGTTATTTTTAATAGACAAAATGAAATTCAATACTCAGCTCAAGAAGAAGGTTATACGCAAGGTATAGGATTATCATATCAAGTAAACTTCAATACACTCTCTGATCTTTTACAGAAGGTAGGCTTGAAAAAGAAAGGAAAAAAGAAAAAAGTCAAGAAAAAGAAAGATTCTGTATTAAGCAGACATAAAAGGTTGGTAAATTTCAAGAAACCCAAATCACAATAAATGACACTAATTTTATTATAAAAATTGAATAGAGGTTTCTTCAGTAAATAAACTATCGAAATTCCGACTACCCTTTTGTTAGTGAAGGTTTTAGTGGTAAAATTACCGAAATCGATTTCGTTTTTTTTTTATTCAAACTAAGTTATATTAAGTATTTTTACACTAGAAATTATGGCAAAAATCAAGAAAATAGCAGTGATGACATCTGGAGGAGATTCTCCTGGAATGAATGCAGCAATCCGTTCGGTTGTAAGAGCTTGTGCTTATTATAGAACAGAATGTGTTGGGATTTATAGAGGTTATCAAGGAATGATAGAAGGAGATTTTACTCCTCTTACTGCTCGTAGCGTAAATAATATCATCAATAAGGGCGGTACCATTTTAAAAACTGCTAGATCGTTAGAGTTTAGAACTCCTGAAGGAAGGAAAAAAGCTCATGAACATTTGGTAGAGCATAAAATTGATGGATTAGTTGTTATTGGAGGAGATGGTTCATTTACAGGAGGAGTTGTTTTTAATAAAGAATATAACTTCCCTATTATTGGGATTCCAGGAACTATCGATAATGATATTTTTGGTACTTCACATACTTTAGGATATGATACAGCTTTAAATACTGCTGTTGAAGCAATCGATAAAATTAGAGACACAGCATCTTCTCACAACAGATTATTCTTTGTGGAGGTAATGGGTAGAGATGCAGGATTTATAGCATTAAATGCTGGTGTTGGAGCAGGAGCAGAAGAAATTTTAATCCCAGAAGAGAATTTAGGATTGGATAGGCTTTTAGAATCTTTAATGAAGAGTAGAAGGTCTGGAAAATCATCTAGTATTGTTGTGGTTGCTGAAGGAGATAAGTCTGGTAAAAATGTATTTGAATTAGCTAAATATGTAGAAGAGAATATGCCTGAATATGATGTTAGAGTTTCTGTTTTGGGTCATATGCAACGAGGAGGATCTCCATCTTGTTTTGATAGAGTTCTTGCAAGTAGGCTGGGTGTCAAAGCTGTAGAACTTTTAATAGATAATGAAACCAACCTAATGGTTGGACTTAAAGACAATATTGTAATTGCAACAGATTTAGAAGAAGCAATTACAGGGGGACATGAAATTAACAAGGAACTTTTACGAGTTTCAGATATTATGTCAACATAATAGAATAATTAAATAAAGAAAATGATTAAAATAGGAATTAACGGATTTGGAAGAATTGGAAGATTAGCATTTAGATCTGCTATCAATAGATCTAATGTGCAAATTGTTGCCATTAATGATTTATTAGATGTAGACTATTTAGCATATATGTTAAAATACGATTCTGTTCACGGGCAGTTTGATGGAGAGGTAAATGTGAAAGATGGAAAACTAGTTGTGAACGGAAATGTAATTAGAATTACAGCAGAAAGAGATCCTGCTAATTTAAAATGGAATGAAGTAGGTGCTGATTTTGTTATTGAATCTACAGGATTCTTTTTAACAGAAGAAACAGCTGGAAAACATTTAGAGGCTGGAGCTAAAAAAGTAGTATTGTCTGCTCCTTCAAAAGATCATACGCCTATGTTTGTAATGGGTGTAAATAATTCTGAATTAAAAGCTGATCAAAAGATTTTTTCTAATGCATCGTGTACAACAAACTGTTTAGCGCCAATTTCAAAAGTATTGAATGACAATTTTGGAATTGTTGAAGGTTTAATGACAACTGTGCATGCAACAACAGCAACTCAAAAAACTGTTGATGGACCATCTACAAAAGATTGGAGAGGTGGTAGAGCTGCCATTCATAATATTATTCCTTCATCTACAGGAGCTGCAAAAGCAGTAGGGAAAGTAATTCCAGAATTGAATGGAAAATTAACAGGAATGGCTTTTCGTGTACCAACAATGGATGTTTCTGTAGTTGATTTAACAGTGAAATTAGAAAAAGCTGCAACGTACGAAGAAATTTGTGCAGCTATGAAGGCAGCTTCTGAAAGCGGACCAATGGTTGGTGTTTTAGGATATACTGAAGAGTTGTTAGTATCTCAAGATTTTGTAGGAGACTCAAGGACGTCTATTTTCGATGCCAAAGCTGGGATTGCCTTAAATGATAATTTCGTGAAAGTAATTTCGTGGTATGATAATGAAATGGGTTATTCAACTAAAATTGTTGATTTAATTGAATACTCAGCGTCTTTATAGAGTTATATTTATATGAATTAAAAAGCCTGCAATTGCAGGCTTTTTTTATTTAACAGCAATCATGCTAATTTCTACATTTACAAACTTGGGAAGATTAGCTACTTCAACAGTTTCTCTAGCTGGAGCGGTTTCTTCATTAAAATAAGATCCGTAGACCTTATTGATTTCACCAAAATTGTTCATGTCAGAAATAAAAATCGAAGTTTTAATTACATTTTCAAAAGTCATTTCTGCTGCTTCTAAAACAGCTTTTAAATTCTCCATAACAAGTTTTGTTTCCTCTGGAATAGAACCTAATTCTAGCTCTCCAGTACTAGGATTAATTGCTATTTGTCCCGAAGTATATAAGGTGTTTCCTGATAGTACTGCCTGGTTATAAGGCCCTATAGGAGCTGGAGCTTTTGGTGTTTGGATGATTTTTTTCATTTTTTTAAGTTTTGGATTTTCAAAGGTTCAAAGTTGCAAAGCTAGAAGTAATTTTTAATGAATTAATGATAGAATGAGTTAATAATGTAATTAAAAATTTAATTTTTAACTAACAACTAACAACTAACAACTAACATTTAAAATAAAACTCTATTCGGTGGTCTGTTTTTATCGTATTTCAAATCACTTAATACAGATGATTTTACACCAATAAAGAACGTGTAAGATTGGTTTAAACCAAAAGGAACCCAGTTGAAATTAAATCGCCAACTATCTAAGTCTCTAGAGAAGTTTAAGCGAGTAAATGTAAATCCTCCATTAATAATGTCATAACCAGAAGAAAATCCAACTTTCCATTTTGGAGTTAGTTCTAAATCTCCTCCAAACATTACGGAATGTGATTGTATTCCAATATTGCTGATTCCATTATTTATATAGGATGCAGAGTAAGCTAAATTAACTGTCCAAGGAATCTTTGCTCGATACAATTCAGTAACTTTTTCTTCATCTTTGTTGTTCTGTTGAGTATCTGGTTGGCTTGCAAACCGATTGGTAGGATCTATACCTTTTCCTAATACATCTGGAGTATTCTGATTTCCATTACCTGAATTGTTAGTTGATTTGCCATTTTTTTCTTTGTCTAAATCTTTGCTAGAAATAGAATAGTTAGCCGTAATGTTTGCATTTTCTAAACGAGGAAGACCTTTATTAAATTTGTCAATATTTAATCCTGTCTGTTGATTTATCTGATAGGGATCAAAACTAGCACTAATATTTAATGCTAACTTATCTTTAAACAAACGAGTACCAGCCGTTGCCCTTATATCTGACCATTTTAAACTGTCTGCAGCGATATTGTAAGACGTGCTAAAATTTAAATTATTTAATATCGTTATTTTTTCATCTTCTTCATCACTGTCGGGGTCTTTTGGGGCGACTTTTGCTTCTAATACATTGTTAATAGAAATTCCAATAGAATTACTTAAACCAGCACTAGGTCTTCCATAGAGGCCTTGCTCAAAAGGAGAATAGGTAAGAACGTCAGTTGGATCAGAACTTTGCTGAACTTGTAAATTGTATTTGTCAGCAAAATCAGGCCTATAAGTAAATGAAAGAGAAGGTCTAATAGTATGTCTAATAGCTTTTAATCGTCCTTTCTTAAAATTAAAAGTACCATAAATATTAGTAGATAAACTCAAACTTGTACCGTATTCTCTGAAGCTTCTAAAACCTTTTATAGTGTCTGTAACAACAGTTCCAAATGAACCGTCAGTATTTTGAGCAGTTGGATCATACGTTTTTTCTACATGATCAAAATTCCAAACCTCTCGATAGTTTACACTGGGAGATAAAGTAAAATAATTAAGTAAAGTTATATTAGTATTTGCGTCTGATCGATGCTGTATCCCTGCTTTGGCTGTTTCAAACATTTTTTGAGTGAAAAATTCATCGTCACTTGTATTAATTCGATATTCTCCTTGCATACTATAAGTAAGTCCCATGTTTTGAAGAGGATTCTTTTTAATGCCGCCTTTACCTGCAAAAGGATAAATTCTATTCATACTTAATTGCAAAGAAGGCAAAGTCATTGTAATTAATTCTGTATTTGTGTTTTGTGAATGAGTTGCAGTTACGCTCATATTAAAAGGAGTATCTACAAAAGTTTTTTGGTAAGAAATAGATGAGTTAAATGTATTCGTCAAAAAATCAGAATTGTTAAGTTCGTTTAACGATTGCCTAAAATATTGACTACTTCCTATATTTACTTGGGCACTAAAATTTGAATTGGGGCTTGATTTTCTGTCTTGTCTATGTCCCCATTGAAGGTTGAAATTTGTGGCTTCAGAGAAATCTTCAAAACCTCGAGTACTTTGGATAATTTTTTCAAAACTTAGGTTGAAATTTCCAGAAAACTTATAACGTTTATAGTATTGAGATGAGGTCCTAAACTCCCAACTTCCATTAGAAAAAACACCAGCTAATAACTCAAGATCTACATAATCATTAATTGCAAAATAATAACCACCATTTTGTAAACCAATACCTCTACCAGTAGTTGTTGTCTGAATTGCAGGAAAAATGAATCCAGAAGTTCTTTTGCCACCTAAAGGAAAATAAGCAAAAGGAATGAAAATAGGAGTGGGAACATCGGCAATAACAAGATTACTTAGGCCAGCAACTATTTTTTTGTTAGGAACAACTTTTGCTTTTTTTACCCCAATATAATAATCAGGATTATCTTTGTCAGAAGTTGTAAATCGAATGTTTCGCATGTAAATTGTAGAATCATTTACCCGTTTTGCTTTTTCTCCTAGAACAAAAATTCCAGGATCCTGTTTTGTTTTTATACCATAAATAATTGCCTTCTTGGTTTTAAAGTTGTAGATCATAGAATCTTGCTCCGACTCTTGTCCTTCTTGTATGAAAACAGGTTTCTGAGTATAACCAGTGCTGTCTTTTATTCCTTTAGCGTATAAGGTGCTTTTGAGGTAATCAACAATTATAATACCAGCTTTTAAGTCAATTTCTCCGTAGGTTACATGCGCTTCATTATACAGTGTTACTGTCTTCTTTTTTGCATCTTGTATTGTGTAATCTTTTGCTACATGCGTGATTAAATCAGAAATAGCTTCTTTTGGTTTTATGGTGTCTTTTCTAATGGAATCTTTTGGTTTCAGTAATAAGCTATCTTTCTTTATGGATTTAAGAGAATCTTTCTTTTTATTTGGAATGGTATCTTTGGAAACTAGAGGAATTTTTTTACCCTTAGGTTTTATATCCTGGGATTGCACATTTATATAGCAAAATAGAAATAAGAATAGAAGTATGTATGACAGATTTGATTGCAATATTTATTGTGCTATTTTTGTGTCTGGGTAAAAATATGGCTCAATAATTGAAGTGCCAAATTTGAAACGTCAAAATTAGTTAAATTTTGTTGATACAACTTTTACATAGCTACAAATTTAGTACCAAGTTTTCTGGAAGAATTATCTTTTTCTTCTTTTTACTGTCATTCTTTTTTTATGGTGAGTTGAAAGCTCAGGAGAAAAAGTATACGGTAGTATTAGATGCGGGTCATGGTGGCCATGATCCAGGGAATGTTGGAAATGGTTATAGAGAGAAAAATATCGCTTTAAAAGTGGTAACTGCTATTGGTAACGAGCTGCAAAAAAACAAGGATATTAAAGTTGTGTATACAAGAAAGAGCGATGTTTTTATCAATCTTTGGAAAAGAGGTGAAATAGCCAACAAAGCTAAAGCAGATTTGTTTATCTCTATACACTGCAATTCTCATAATTCTAAAGCGTCAGGAACAGAATCTTTTGTATTGGGATTAGGGTCAAATAAAAAGAACCTAGAGGTAGCTAAAAAAGAGAATGCTGTAATTCTATTAGAGGATAACTACAAAGAAAGATATAAAGGCTTCGATCCTAACTCACCAGAATCTGTTATTGGATTGTCTTTAATGCAAGAAGAATATTTAGATAAGAGCCTGGCTCTAGCTACTGCTATACAACAAAACTTTAGAGTTTCTCTTAAGAGAAAAGATAGAGGTGTCAAACAAGCAAATTTTGTTGTTCTACATCAAACATACATGTCAAGTGTTTTAATTGAATTAGGGTTTCTTACAAATAAAGCAGAAGGTAAGTATTTGAATTCAAAGAAAGGCCAAGGCGAGATATCAAAATCTATCGCTAAAGCTATTGAAAAATATATAGGTAAATTAAAAATTAACACTGTAGAGGTTGAAGATATAGTTCTAGAAAAAGAAGATGTTCCTGTGACAGTCGAAAAGAAGGTAAAGGAAGATGTTTTATTTAAAGTTCAAATAGCTTCGAGCAAAAAGAAAATTAGAACTAAGTCATACAATTTTAAAGGGTTAAAAAATATTGAAAGAGTGAAAGTAGGAAGGTATTATAAATACTATTATGGTATTACTTCAAGTTATGAAGAATCAAAAAGAGCCCTGAGTGGAGCAAAGAAAAAAGGGTATTCTTCTGCTTTTATAGCTGCATTTAAGAGTGGAGAAAAAATATCATTAAAAGAAGCTCTTAAATAGCTTTTTTAAGAGTCGACTCCAAAAATTATTAGTATTATTGTATAGTAAATTCTAAAGAATGTCTAGAGAATTAAAAACGGGTATTGCTGCCGTTGTTATCATAGCTTTATTTATTTGGGGATTCAATTTTTTGAAAGGCCAAAATATTCTTGAATCAAATTCAAGAGTCTTTTATATTGAATACGATAATATTAGAGGCTTGAATAAGGCGAGTACGGTGAGTATAAACGGGTTGCAAGTTGGGAAAGTGTCTGAGATTGATTTTAATACAGATCCTGCTAAGAAAGGAACGCTAGTTGTAAAAATTTCACTAGATAATGATTTTCAATTCACAAAGAACAGTATCGCAAAAATATACTCCACAGGGATCATAGGTGGTGAGTCATTAGCAATTTTACCCAGTTATGAAGGAGATATAGCTGTATCTGGTGATTATTTAAAAGGGGAAATTGAATCTGATATGTTTACTTCTGTAAGTCAAGCTTTAAATCCTTTAAAAGCAAAAGTAGAAAGAGTTATTATTGGTGCTGATTCCTTGCTAATAGGATTGAACGATATATTAGATGATAAAACTAGACTAAGCTTTAAAAAAACAATCAAAGGATTTGGAACTACTATTTCAACAATGAATAGTACATTAAGTTCTTTAAATCAAATGATTGATTCCAGTCGTGTAACTATTGATGCAACCTTGCAAAACACAAAAAAGATTACGGAAAATTTCGCTAAAATTTCTGACACGCTTGTAAATGCAAACATTGGTGAAACTATGAAGACTTTTCAAGCGACCTTGGATAATATGAATAGTTTAATGGTGGGGATAAAAGATGGAAAAGGAACCATTGGAAAATTAATGACCAATGATTCACTCTATGTAAACTTAACAAATGCTTCTAAAGAGCTTGAAGAATTAATGAGAGAGATGAAGCTTAATCCAAAAAGATTTGTACACTTTTCATTATTTGGGAAGAAACCAAAACAATACGATCCTAATAAGTCTGAAAAGAAGAAGAAAAATACTTCTGGTCAATAATGAGTTGGATAAAGATAATATCTTACAAAGAATCTGAAGGAAAATTAAGACGTCTGTATGACAAGGTAACTGGGCCGAATCATAATGTAGATAATATTATGTTAGTTCACGGTCTTAGACCTCATACAATGACTGGGCATATGTCTTTGTATAAAAATGTATTACACAATAGCAATAATACCTTACCTAAATGGTATTTAGAAACGCTAGGTGTTTTTGTAAGTATTTTAAATGATTGCAATTATTGTGTAGAACATCATTTTTCAGGATTAACCCGCTTGTTAGAAGACGAAGAGAAAGCGCAAGAAATAAGAAGTTCATTAGAAAATAAAACTAAAACAAATCACCTAAACGAACGATTCTCTAAAGGATTAGTATATGCAGAAAAATTAACTTTGGATGCAAATACTTTAGTAGAATCGGATATTAGAACTTTAAAAGATTCTGGGTTCACAGATGGTGAAATTCTTGAAATCAATCAAGTAGTTAGCTATTTTAATTATGCAAATAGGACTGTACTTGGTTTGGGGGTTTCTACCGAAGGAGATATAATAGGATTGTCTCCAAACAATTCTGATGATGAAAGGAACTGGAATCATCAATAATAACATTATAATATGAATTACATACCAAACATACTTTTTGCTATTGTATTAGTTGCAGGGCTCGGTTTTTTTGCAATGAATGTTAAAAAACTGATTAGAAATATCAAATTAGGGAAAGCTGTAGATAGATCTGATAATAAGTCAACTAGATGGAAGAATATGGCAATGATCGCTCTTGGACAATCTAAAATGGTAAGCAGGCCTTTTGCTGGATTCTTACATATAATTGTTTACATAGGGTTTGTTATTATAAATATTGAAGTTCTTGAAATTATTATCGATGGATTATTTGGAACACACCGTGTTTTTCAACCGATTATAGGAGATGCCTTGTATAGCTTTTTAATAGGAACTTTTGAAATCTTAGCAGCTTTAGTTTTTGTGGCTGTCATTTTGTTTTGGATTAGAAGAAATGTAGTCAAAATAAAAAGGTTCTTAAGTAAAGAAATGAAAGGTTGGCCTAAAAATGATGGAAACTTTATTTTGTATTTTGAAATGGTCTTAATGACCTTGTTTATTGTTATGAATGCCGCAGATCATGGTTTTCAGGAAGCAGGAATAGGGAATCCAATTAGTCAGTTTGTAGCACCATGGTTCTCAGGTTTCTCTCTAGAGGCCTTACATCTTATAGAACAAAGTGCTTGGTGGGTACACATTATCGGGATTCTAATTTTCTTGAATTACTTATACTTTTCAAAACACTTACATATCTTATTAGCCTTCCCAAATACCTATTATGCAAATCTAAATCCAAAAGGCCAGTTTACTAATTTAGAATCTGTGACCAATGAGGTGAAAATGATGATGGATCCAGATGCAGATCCTTATGCGATGCCAGCAGAAACTGTTGAAGATGAGGTCCCAGAAAAGTTTGGAGCTAGTGATGTTACTGATTTAAACTGGGTGCAATTGCTCAACGCTTATACTTGTACAGAATGTGGACGATGTACTTCTTCTTGTCCAGCCAATCTAACAGGGAAAGAATTATCTCCAAGAGCTATCATGATGAAAACTCGTGATCGCCTTGAAGAAGTTGGAAAAAATATTGATAAAAATGGAGGTGAATTTAAAGATGACGGAAAGCAACTATTAAACGATTACATCACTCCAGAAGAATTATGGGCATGTACAAGTTGCAATGCTTGTGTTGAAGAGTGTCCTATTGATATTGACCCACTATCTATTATCATGGATATGAGAAGATATTTGGTGATGGAGCAATCAGCAGCGCCTCAGGAGTTGAATATGATGATGACCAATATTGAGAATAATGGAGCTCCATGGCAATACAATCAACAAGATAGATTGAACTGGAAAGACGAGTAATTTAATGTAACAATGAGATAATGTAACAATGAGTTAAAGGTATAGGATACGATGAAAATATATTTACGAACTCTACAACTAACCACTAAAAACTAACCACTAAGAACTATGAATGTACCTACAATGGCAGAAATGATGGCCCAAGGAAAACAACCAGAAATATTGTTTTGGGTTGGGGCTGCAGGAAGTTATGATGACAGAGCTAAGAAAATAAGCAGAGCTTTTGTTAAGATTTTACACAAAGCTAATGTTAACTTTGCTGTGTTGGGATCTGAAGAAAGTTCTACAGGTGATGCTGCAAAAAGAGCAGGAAATGAGTTTTTGTTTCAAATGCAAGCCATGACCAATATTGAAATATTGAATGCATACGAAGTAAAGAAAATTGTGACTTGCGATCCACATTCATACAATACATTAAAAAATGAATACCTAGGATTAGGAGGGAAATATGAAGTGTATCATCATACTCAGTTTATCAAACAATTAATTGCTGATGGAAAATTATCCATCGATGGTTCTTTGGGCGATAAAAGAGTAACATTTCACGACCCTTGCTATCTAGGAAGAGGAAACGGAGAATATGAATCACCTAGAGATTTAATTAAAAGATTGGGTGTGAATTTGGTTGAAATGAAACGGAGTAAAAATAGAGCCTTGTGTTGTGGAGCAGGGGGGGCACAAATGTTTAAAGAACCTGAAAAGGGAGATATGGATGTTAACGTGTTAAGAACCAAAGATGCTTTAGAAACAAAGCCAGATATTATCGCTACAGGTTGTCCTTATTGCAATACAATGATGACAGATGGAGTGAAGTTTCACGAAAAAGAAGATCAGGTTCAAGTAAAAGATATTGCTGAACTAATTGCAGAAGCAGAAAAACTATAAACACAGAATTCTAATTATTCAAGGAAGAGAAATCTTCCTTTTTTTTATCAATGATCAAAAATTATATCAAAGCAGCTCGTTTACGAACCTTACCATTATCAGTTTCTGGAATTATAGTAGGAAGTTTACTAGCAAAATCAAATGGAGAGTTTGATTGGATTATCTTTACTCTAGCAATTTTAACTACTATTGGTTTTCAAGTCCTTTCTAATTTTGCAAACGATTATGGCGATGGAGTCAAAGGAACAGACGACAATCGAGAAGGAGAAGAAAGAATGGTTGCTTCTGGAGCAATCACTCCAAAACAAATGAAGAAAGCGATGATTGTTACTGCAATTATTACTTTAATTGTAGCTCTTTCACTTATCTACCTTGCTTTTGGAAAAGATAATTTCGGATATTCAATCCTCTTTTTTTGGTTAGGAATTGCTTCTATAGGAGCAGCTATAAAATACACAGTCGGAAAATTGGCTTATGGATATAGTGGTTATGGCGATTTCTTTGTGTTTGTCTTCTTTGGATTGTTAAGTGTTGCCGGGAGCTATTTTCTATTTACAAAACAAATCAATTTTTATATTTTCTTGCCTGCATTTTCTATAGGAATGTTGAGTACCGCAGTATTAAACCTCAATAATATGAGAGATCGAAAGAATGATGAAAAGGTTGGTAAAAATACCATCGTGGTAAAAATAGGAGGTGAGTTTGCAAAATACTATCATTACTACCTTGTAGGAGCATCACTTTTGTTTGCCTTAGGGTATACAACCATCAATTATACAAAACCAATTCAATTTCTTTTCTTAATTGCTTATATCCCGTTATTAAAACATCTTCTTTTTGTATATAAAAATAGAGATGAAGCTCAGCTAGACGGACAATTAAAGATTGTAGCGCTCAGTACTTTTCTGTTTGGCATCCTTTTTGGAATTGGTCAAGTAGTATAAATTTTAAACTGTCCAAAATGAAAAAGTTATTCCTATTCTTATTCGTATTAAGTATCATCATTTCTTGTGGTGAAAATAAATCTGTGGATGCTGATTTAGAAGAGACCGATTTTGGTTACGTAAGTACTGTGATGTCTAAAACTAAAGACCATGAAGTTACTCCACTTACACCACAAAAAACCAATGTTAAAAGTGAGGTAAATACTATTGAACGAAAGTTCATTAAAAACGGAAGAGTCGTTTTTAAAACAGATAGTATTTCTAATACAAAAGCATTAATTACTCAATTGGTAAAAGAGCACAAAGGGTATATCTCTTCAGAAAATGTATCAAAAGATTACAAGAGAGTCAATCAATACCTAACATTAAGAATTCCTGCAGATCAGTTTGATTCTTTTCTAAATGAATTGTCAAAAGGAGTAAAAGAATATGATGAGAAATCAGTCAATATTTCTGATGTTACAGAACGATTCTACGATTTAACATCTCGATTAAAAAATAAGAGACAGTTAGAAAAAAGATACCTCCAAATTTTAAACAAGGCGAAGACCGTTAAAGAAATTCTCGATGTAGAAAGAGAAATAGGAAAATTAAGAGAAGATATAGAATCAGCTGAAGGAAGATTGAAATATTTAAGTAGTCAGATATCTCTTTCTACATTGAACATTACATTTTATAAAGAAATAAAAAAGGAGATAGAAGAAAGCAATAGTTTTGTGGAAGCTTTTAAAAGTGGTATTGAAGCTATAAAGAATTTTATATTATACCTTATTTCTATTTGGCCTTTTGTAATTTTACTATTCATTAGTTACCTTGTCATCAGAAGAAGAACAAAAAAGAAAAAATAGATATTATAATTTACTAGAATGAAAGCCATAAAAATAATTGTCACGATCCTTATTTTACTAACTGTTGTGTTTTTCGGAACAGGTTTGATTGTGAAACAGAGTGATTATATGGTGGAAATTAAAGTAGATAAACCTATTTCAGAAGTTTTTATGTTGTTTAATAATCAATCTACTATAAAAGATTGGATTCCTGAATTTCAATCTATAGAAGCTATAGATATAAAGGAAGGTGTTACAGGTAGTATTTATGATATATTAGTTGATAATAAAGGGCAAAAGTCAACGATTAGAGAGAGGATATTAGCTTATGTAGAGAACGAAAAAGTTACTTTTTCTTTTGATAGAGAAGGTGTTTTTAAAACCGATGATTATATTTTCAAAAGTGATGGTACAAAAACAACCATAGTATTAAATTCTAGTTACCAAGCTAAATCATATATTTATGGTTGTGTATTGCCTTACTTTAAAGGTACTTTTAAAGAATTAGATCAAAAATATTTAAATAACTTTAAGGCGTTTGCTGAAAAATAACAAGTGATGGATATAAATATGATTAGTTGGTTTGAGATTCCAGTAACAGATATGGATCGTGCCAAGAAGTTTTATGAAACTGTTTTTAACGTTGAAGTAAGTATCCAAGATTTTGGAGGTGTTTTAATGGGATGGTTTCCACCTGCTGAAGATATAACAGCTCCAGGTATTAGTGGTTCTTTGGTGAAACAGAAAGATTACATTCCTTCCGCTACTCATGGTCCTTTGGTTTATTTTAATTCTCAATCTGGAGATATGAATGATGAGTTAAGTAGAATTGAAGCAGCTGGAGGTGAAATCTTACAAAACAAAACCTTGATCTCTAATGAAATAGGTTATATGGGATTGTTT
>Ga0115559_1000262_pt1 | contig 36950 bp, 33 predicted proteins | sample COGITO_mtgs_1105_3_FD_87281 | JGI IMG/M metagenome (GOLD analysis project Ga0115559, IMG submission 87281) | Pelagic marine microbial communities from North Sea - COGITO_mtgs_110506 | ecosystem: Environmental > Aquatic > Marine > Epipelagic | place: Germany:Helgoland, sampling site Kabeltonne... | reverse complement strand
TAAACCCAAATTATTATGCAATTTTTAAAATTTTCAAAAAGAATAAAATTTACAGGTCTTTTAATTTTATTCTTTGTCTTTAGCCAAACAACAAACTTATTAGCCCAAGATAGCTCTAATGATAGAAAAGTATTTTTTAAACACTTAACCTCGTTAGTAAATAATAATTATGTATTTCCTGAGATTGCTAAGAAAATAACACAAAATATCACTGCAAAAATTAATAGTGGTTACTTTAAAAAATATACAGATGATACTTCTTTTGCTACAGCAGTTGTTAAAGAATTACGTTCTATTAACGGAGACTTACATTTTAACGTAAAACCTTATATAGATGAAGAAAAAGAATTTAAAACTAATATCACTAATTATACTAACAATCTGATTGATAAATATAACGATTCAAGAATGGAATTCAGCGGGTTTAATAGTGTTCAAAATTTAGGAAATGGTGTTGGATATCTTAATTTATCACTTTTTAGACCTGGTAAAGCGGTTGTCGATACATATATGAGATTGATAAAATCCTCAGACGCTGTCATAGTTGATTTACGAGGAAACAGAGGTGGAAGAGTTGAAATAGTCAATTATTTAATCAGTTACTTCTTTGACGAGCCTATTCATTTAACCACTACAAATGATAGGGACGGTAGTTCATATAAGAATTGGTCTACAAAAGTTAATGGTATTAGTTTGCCAGATGTTCCTTTATTTGTTCTTGTAGATGGTCGCAGTGCTTCTGGCGCAGAAGGATTTAGTTATACTATGCAAAATCTAAAAAGAGGAACAATTATTGGAGAAACAACTAGGGGTGCTGCTAATTCTATCGGAAGGTGGTATTTTGAGGGGTTTGTTGTTTCTATACCAAATGAAAGACATATTAGTCCAATTACCAAAACTAATTGGGAAGGTACAGGTGTTACACCAGATATTAAAACCAATAGTAAAGAAGCATTTGATGCTGCGTTATCGTTAGCTAAAGAAGCGGCTTCTAAAAAAAGATTAGACAACGACACTTTTTTTAAATCTCAATTTACTTTACTAAATATTGTGATAGAAAAAATTAACGAAAATGATTTTAATGATTCATTAAATGATGAGCTTTATAATATTTTAATGGTTCTATTTAATAAAAAAGTAATTAATGAAAGTGATATTAATTCTTTTGGCTATGAATATATTAGAGTTAAAGAACAAAAAGTAGCTGAACAGATATTTAAATCAAACACTCTTCTTAACCCTAATTCTGCTAATGCTTTTGATAGTTATGCAGAATGTCTAGCTCTTAATAAAAAATTAAATCAGTCAGTCGTTAATTATAAAAAAGCCGTACAATTGGCTGTCAAACAAAAAAGCTCACGTGTAAATATATATAAAAAAAGCTTAAGTAAAGTTCAGCAAATGATTAAAAACAAGTAAGTTATATTATTTAATATAAATTACCAATCATCTCAATTGAAGCGTTTTTTATTCGAACATAATGGCAAGAAACTCTGCTACACAAGCAGGTTTTTCAATATCTTCTATTACAACTATGCAAGAAAAAGTAATCTTTACACCAGAATGTTGATCTTCAATATTTTTAATTGATGACTTCATTTGTAGTCTACTATTTACAGGAATAGGGTGAGGAAAGCGAACTGAATTTAATCCATAATTTAAACCCATCTTTACACTGTCAATAATAATTAAATCTTCTAGCATTTTAGACAATAGAGCCAAGGACATAAAACCATGAGCAATTGTACTTTTAAAAGGTGATTCTTTTTTTGATCTTTCAACATCTACATGTACCCATTGTTTATCTAAAGTAGCATTTGCAAAATCATTAATCATTTCTTGAGTTACTGTAATCCATTTAGAATTAGGCAATTCCTTCCCTATCATAGAACTGAATTCGTTTAAATCTTTAAAATGTAATACACTCATAACTTACTCTTTTAACTTTCCAAAGATATCATCCTTGATTTTTGGCAACTCTAAATGGTATTTAACAGCAATTAGTCTACTAATTATTATTGTAATTACTCCTAGGATAAATGAAATCCATTCAGTTGATATAAATTCAGATGAAATCAAATGAATCACTCCTCCTAACAAACAAGCAGAAGCATAAATTTCTTTCTTAAAAATTAAAGGCACTTCATTTGTCAGTACATCTCGTAAGACTCCACCCATTACTGCTGAAGTCATCCCCATAATCAATGCAATAAAAGGGTGCAAATCATATGCTAATCCTTTTTGTAATCCTAGAAGAGTAAATACACCTATACCAATGGTATCGAACAAAAACAGGGTTTTACTTAATAGAGCAATCTTACTTTTGAATAAAAATGTAAAAACAACAGCTGTTAAAATTGTCCAGATATAATTTAAATCACCAATCCAATTAATAGGGTGTGCATTGATTAAGATATCACGTAACATCCCTCCTCCTACAGCTGTTACAAAAGCTATGATGATGACTCCAAATAAATCGAAATCTTTCTTAGAGGCTATTAAAGCTCCACTAATTGCAAAAGCAAAAGTACCTACAATATCTAAAGCATAAATGATGTCCATTACAAATTAGTTTCTGTAAATGTAATATTTAGTTCTTTTTGAATTTCGTGTATTCGTTGAATCTCATTGGGTAACACAAACGCTAAAGAAATTCCTGTTTTCCCTGCCCTAGCTGTTCTTCCACTTCTATGTGTGTAATATTCTAATTGTTCTGGTAATTGATGATGAAGCACAAATGCCAATCCTCTTACATCAATTCCCCTTGCAGAAACATCTGTAGAGATCAAATACTGAAGGCTTTCATTTTTAAAAGCTCTCATTACCTTTTCACGATCTCTTTGCTGCATATCTCCTTCTAAAGCTCCTACAGAGAATCCTTCTTCTAACAATTGGTTTGTTAAGTTTTGAGTGCCTGCTTTTGTTCTACAAAAAATAATACCCCTATCTGAACCTCTAGTTTCTAAGAACTTTATGATTGCATTTGTTTTTTCTTTAATAGAAGTTTTCACAAAACGATGACTAATATTGGTGTTGACCAACGCATTTCTATCAATCTCTACTCGAGCAGCATTAGAATCCATGTAGGTTTTAATGATTCTCTGAATCTCTTCTGGCATTGTCGCGGAAAACAACCAAGTATTTCTTTCACCTGAGGTATATTTTAAGATTCTATTTAAATCTTGTTTAAAGCCCATGCTTAGCATTTCATCTGCTTCGTCTAACACCAAAGTTTTGATTCTTTTTAAATCGATGTTTCCGCGTTCAATCAAATCAATTAATCTTCCTGGAGTCGCCACAACAATGTGTGTAGTTCTTTTTAAATTATTAATTTGACGATCTATTTTCTCTCCTCCATAAACTCCTTCTATAAAAATTTTATCATCGCTATATTTTGTAAACTTAAATAGTTGCTTTTTGATTTGTTGAACCAACTCCCTTGTTGGAGATAAAATCAAAGCTTGAATTACATCTTTATTAGGATCTACTTGTTGTACAATAGGCAACCCGAAAGCTACAGTTTTACCAGTTCCTGTTTGCGCTAAACCGATAAAATCAGTCTTCTTATCTAGCAAGATCGGGATTGCTTTTTCTTGAATTTGTGAAGGCTCAGAAATTCCTAATTCGTTAATAGACTTTATAAATTCTTTTTTGATTCCTAAGGATGCAAATGTGCTCATAACTCATGTTTAATTCTGGCCTCAAAGGTACAGTTATTTAATGGCTAAAGTGCGTAAAATTTTATCTGTAATTCTTGTTGGTTTAAAGGTTTTAGCGTCCAATAAACAAAAAGTAGTTTGCGCTTTTACAAGGAGTTTATTATCTCTATAAAACTCAACATGACGAACCGATTTTATTCCTTCTGTTTCCCCAACCCAAGTCTTAACTTGAACTTCATCTCCTAACAACGCTTGACGTAGATAATCTATTTCGTGCCTGATAACCACCCATACACACTCAGAGGTGTCGTGCCCTTCTTTTAATTGAGTCCAGTGTAAATTGGCAATATCTTGAATCCATTGTAAGTACACTACATTATTGACATGATTCAAGTCATCAATATGTTGATTTTCAACTAAGTAAGATACTTCAAAAACATTCATAATACTAACTATAATTTTGTCATATCGAGCGTAGTCGAGATACAAAGACACTCATAAAACAAACTTAGCTTAAAATCGAATTATATGTTAATTAATCCCTAAATATTTTAATGAGTAAAAATTAAGTGATGAATATTTAGATATTTGTACTCTTCTATGACAAATCTAGCCAACGAATTAGGTACTGAGAAAATCAGTAAACTTCTTATAAAACAAGCCGTACCAGCCTCAATTGGAATCTTAGTTATGTCTTTGAACATGATTATAGATACCATTTTTGTTGGGCAATGGATTGGTTCCTTAGCTATTGCAGCAATTACCGTAGTATTACCCATTGTATTCTTAATCTCATCCATTGGAATGGGAATTGGAATTGGAGGAAGTTCAATCATTTCTAGAGCTTTAGGCGCTAAAAATGCTGACAAGGCATTTTTAACCTTCGGAAATCAGATTTCCATGACCATGGCCTTATCTGTTTTCTTTGTAATTATTGGAACGCTTTTTTGTTCATCACTTCTTTTATTGTTTGGTGCCAATGGAGATATTTTAGTTCCTGCTACAGAATACTTTCATGTGGTATTGTATGGTGTTCCTTTTTTAGCCTTTGCTATGATGGGAAATCCAGTGATTAGAGCCGAAGGAAAACCCAAGTTTGCCATGTATGCAATGATTATTCCTGCATTCACAAACATTGTATTGGATGTCATTTTTATTAAATTTTTAGGATGGGGAATGTTTGGAGCTGGATTGGCGACTTCTCTATCGTACGCTGCTTGTGGACTCTTTATTTTTGGATTCTTTTTATCTAAGAAAAGTGCACTAATAATTAATCCTAAGTATTTTATTCTAAATCTTCCTATTGTTAAAGAGATTGTGCAATTAGGTGGTGTAACAATTGTACGTCAAGGAACCATTAGTATTCTAATGATTGTTTTAAATGGAACTCTTTTTAAATATGGTGGTGAGAATGCCATTGCCGTATATGGAATTATTAATCGCGTGATGATGTTTGCACTATTTCCTGTATTAGGAGTCACTCAAGGGTTCTTACCTATTGCTGGTTATAATTATGGAGCAAAAGATTCAAAACGAGTAAAAGAAACAATTAAGACAGCGATTATATATGGAACTGGAGTCGCTACTGTTATTTTCTTAGGCATTATTATTTTTCCAACAGCAATAGCAAGCATCTTTACAAACGATGCTAATTTAATTGCAGAAACACCCAGTGCTCTGTTGTACGCTTTCTTGGCAACTCCAGTAATTACTACTCAATTGGTCGGGGCTGCTTATTTTCAAGCAGCAGGAAAAGCATTACCTGCTCTACTTCTAACATTATTAAAGCAAGGAATCTTCTTAATTCCATTGGTTTACATAATGCCTCAATTTTTTGGTTTAAATGGCGTATGGCTTTCCTTTCCTATCGCAGATATAATGGCTACGTCCATTACATTTATCTTTTTGCAAAGGGAGGTCAAGAAAAGTCTTTCTTCATAGTTTAAGGTTATTCTTTTTAAGAAATAAATAACTTTTTCGCATTTTTTATTTTTAATATTTTTTCTACTTTTATCAAAGTCAACAAGTTACGTCCCCAATGTAGCGTTCACCTTGAACTTTTACACCCAACTTATCGAAGTGTGGTTCAAGAAATTAAATTCAGAATAGAAAAATTGCTCCTTTCACTATGTTGACCTTAGTTGTGTTTAATATTTTTTAATCAATAATAACTATTTTAATATGAAAACATTTAAAAACCCGCAGGAAGTTCCTGCACCAAAAAAAGTGACCTCAAATTCGCCCATTGAATTAACGAATAATTCTGTTGAAGAAGAATCTCTAGAGAAATTAACTGGATACATCAGATATGACGAGAAACGTGCTGGACAAGTTATGCCCATCTGGTCTGGATTTCCTGGCAACCAAGATCGTTTTCCTTGGCATGATGGCGGGCATTCTGAAGGTAATGATTGGGTGTTAACAATTCCAGAAGGCGGAGGTCGATGGTCGCACATGAGTTTTGGACCCTATATAGACCTTCCTGCAATTGGGGCTTTTCGATATAAGGTCATATGGGAAGTAACAATAGGAAACCCAGGTCGACCCAATGATCCTGTTGCACATTTAGATGTTACGGTGAGGAATGCGCAACCACCTAAAGACATTATTTGGGAAAGATCCATCTATCGTAGAGATTATACCCCAGGGCGAAAAACATTTTTTGAGGCTATCCTTCCTGGAGCGTTGCCATGGGAAAAAAGAGGGCCTAATGGAGAAGTGTGGTATCAAGACATGACTGCCAGAATTTTGTTTATGGCGAATGCAGATATACGTCATCATAGGACAACTATTGTCAAGCTTATATAAAGTTTGTGATTACCTTCCCTCTAAAAGATTTACACACTATTGATTGAAGAATTAAATAATACTCTCACCATTCAAATTCGTAGTCAATACATCACTCATATAATTAAAGAACGGGCGTAAAGCTTTATAGCTTGCGTCTAGTTCTTTCAAAAAGTTTTTATCTAGTACTTCTGCATCGGTAAAATTACGTACTGCTATAAATCCTTTTTTACGTAGTAAATCTACATCTGGGTGTTCTTTGTCAAATCCACGTGGTGCAGATTTCAACTCTTCTCCTTCAAATTTTCCTCCAAAGTATTTGATGTAATCTTTATCTTTTAAAATAGCGCGCATTTCAGAAGCATCCATTTCTATCTCTTTACGAATACGAAACAAATCTTCTTTGTTAGGTTCCCAAAAGCCACCTGCTAAGAAGCTCTCTCCTGGACGAATTCTTAAATAATATCCACCACGCAAGTGCTTGCCACTTCTAGAGAAAGAACCTGCAAAATGAGGCTGATAAGGTGTTTTATCTTTAGAGAAACGAACATCTCTGTAAATTCTGAACAGTTTAAACTTGTCAATTTCATCATGCTGTTCTAAAGTTTCACGAATAGCAGCATACAGATCTTTCGCATTGTCTTGTGCTTTTTTAAAAGTAGGTTTAGTCTCCGCAAACCAATCGCGATTATTATTCTTTTTTAGATCTTTTAAGTATTGTAAGCTTGATTTATCGAATTGCATGAATGAAATTTTAAGAAGGTCAATTTACAAAAAGATAGTTGTATTTTTAAACTATTAAATTGTCATTTCGAGCGGAGTCGAGAAATCTCTTTCTAAATTAGATTTCTCATATTCGTTTCACTTCATTCGAAATGACAAGTAAACACATAATTAATCGATTGAATTTAACTCAACAACGTTTTGAAGGCTTTTTAAAAACGCCGATTCTCTGGAAATCTAATGAAGTGTATAATTTGACTCAGTTTCAAATTGAACAGCAATCCATTTCTTTTGATGTAGAAATCGATTCAAAACAGCGACTAGGAAAATATGTAGAATATTTTGTTTTTCATCAACTTTCTAAAAACACAGCTATTGAGCTTATTGCCGAGAATATTCAAATCTCTAAAGACAAGATTACACTAGGAGAGTTAGATTGTTTACTCTATCAGAATGAAGTCCCTATACATTTAGAGGTGATTTATAAGTTTTACTTATTTGATAGGATTGTTAATGAAGATTCTCTTCAATGTTGGATAGGTCCAAACAGAAAAGATAGTTTGATTGAAAAATTAGAGAAGCTCACAAAAAAACAGTTACCACTACTCCATTCCGAAGAATGCAAAACATACTTAAAAAGTATTAACCTTCATTCGAAAAACATTTCGCAGCAAGTATATTTTAAAGCACAATTGTTTGTTCCCTTAACTATGGAAGAAATTCAGTATAAAATCAATCCCGATTGTATTGTTGGATTTTATATCAATCAGACAGAACTAGAACAATTCAAAGATGCAAAATTTCACATTCCTAATAAAAAAGATTGGTTGGTGATTCCACATACAAATATTGATTGGTTGCATTATGACGATTATCTTTTAGAAAGTGAGAGCTATTTACAACGTCAATTTTCACCTATGTGTTGGATAAAACTGAATACTGGAGAGCTCAAAAAGTTCTTCCTAATATGGTGGCAATACTAAATTGTCACTGCGAAGTTTTAAAAAAACTGTGGCAGTCTCATGATAAAGATTGCTTCACTTTTCCTTCGACAAGCTCAGGATGACAGTTCGCAATGACTGATACCAATATAATTCTTAAAAACCCTGTGATTTCTTTCACAGGGTTTTCTCTAGTTAGCTAACTAACAATCAGCAAAACAAAGTTGTTAGCCTTTTGTATCTCCTTCATTGTTGTCTACATAAGCAATATCTCTGGTGTTCTTTTGTACTGTAATCGCTCCAAATAAGCTCAATACAAATGAAATTCCATAAAACCCTTTTTCACTAAGCAATAATTCCGCATTCCAGAGTCCTACGATTAACAATAAAATTGATACTATAGTTGTAAACCAACTAATGCTATAATAGATTTGAGTCACTTGAATGTTTTCTAATTTGTCTCTCACTGCTTTTTGTACTGAGATTACTGAGAACAATCCAAAGAGTAATACAGTAAAGTAATATCCTTTTTCATTCAATTCCATGTCTCCATTCCATAATCCAACACAAAATGAAACCATTCCGATGAGTAAAACTGCCCATGAAGCCCCAATAAAAGCTGATGTAGGTTTTTGATCAAAAATCTTGTTTTCTTTCTTTTTAACTTTAGTCTTTGTTTCTTCTTTTCCTGATACTGTTGTTTGATAATTCATAATATTTGTTTTAATGATTACACAGCAAAACTGCGAAAGAATAGAACCTTATAAAAAACAACTTTCAATAAAAACTGACGATATATAATATTACATTATTTAAAATAACATTATATTTATTGATATTTTAATATATAAAACTGACGATTAAATGACGGGATTAAATGAAATAATCTATACATTTTCTACAGAAGAACAAAAGAATTTCATTCAATTTTTAGAAAAAAAGAACAGAAGAAGTGATACAAAAAACGTTCAGCTATTTAAGTTAATTCTTCAAAATGAATTGACGTCAGATGAAATTACTCAGAAGATATATAAAAAGAAAAACAAAGATGCTTTGTATGCCCTACGAAAGCGACTCTATCAATCCATTATCGATTTTACGGCTAATCATAGTTTAGAAGATGAAAGCTCTATTGATATGCAAATCATCAAATATATCCTTGCATCGAGAATTTATTTAACCAAAGACCAGTACAAAGTGGCGTATAAAATATTAAACAAAGCAGAAATTGTTGCAGACGAACATCAATTGTATCCATTATTAAACGAAATATATCACACTAAAATTCAGTATGCTTATAAAAACCCTAGAATTGACTTGGCTTTATTGATTCAAAAATTTAAAAAGAATCAGCAACTACATGATCTCGATGAAGAATTAAACATTGCTTATGCTAAGATTCGTAGGGCTATAAAATCTGTATCACATAAAGGAATGATTGTCGATTTTCAGGAACTTGTAGAGCGTGTTTTTGAAGAACATCAAATCAACATCAACGAGGTTATTTCTTTTAAGTCTCTTTATCAATTGATTACCATTGTTAGTATTTCAGCCTTTGCAACAAAGGATTATTATAAGATTGAATCATTTATACTTTCTACCTATGCTCTTTTAAAAGAACATAAATCAAAGGAAAAACAATCGTTCTATCATATTCATGTGTTGTTTGCTATTGCAAATACACTATTTCGAAATAAGAAATTTAATGATTCGATGTACTATTTAGAGCTGATGCATGAAGCAATGCTCAGTAAACGAAAGAAACATTATGCAAATTTTCGATTGAAATATCATTTACTATTTGGTTTGAATCAAAACTATTCAGGAAAGCAAGAAGAAGCTATTGTCATTTTTGAAAACTTTGTTCAAAAGAATCACCCAGATATAAATTCACAATTAGATATTTATCTGGGGTTAATCATGTGCTATTTTCAGCAAGGCGAATATAAAAAAGCTATGAATATCTTCTCTAAATTTTACCATACTGATAAATGGTACATTGAGAAAGTGGGAAAAGAGTGGACAATAAAAAAGAATTTAATTGAGATTTTATTGCATCTTGAATTAAATAGTTTAGATCTATTTGAATCGAGATTATTAAGCTTTAAAAGGTCATATTATCAATACTTGAAAAATATCGGTCAAGAAAGAGCAATTCAATATCTATCATTTGTTGAGGAATACTACAAAGCTCCAGAAAATATTACTACCAAAGCATTCAAAGAAAAAGTTACTAATTCTTTTGAATGGATTGGTGTACATCAAGAAGATATTTTTGTCATGAGCTTCTATGCTTGGTTGAAAAACAAAATGGAAGGAAAATCATTATACAAAACCACATTAGATTTGGTTCGTTCTTAGTCTATTTCAATTCAAATTGATAAATTCTAGATTCTTCTCCCCAAGGATGATAACCTTGACCAATATATTGGAAATCATATTTTTCATAATAATCAATATGTTCAGTGCATAAATACAAATATTCAAACCCTGCTTCTTTGGTATCCATCTTAGCCTTTTCCATTAACAATATTGCATACTCATTTCCTCTATGTTTCTCTTCAATATACAACGCACAAAGCCATGGATATAAATCTCCTCTACTAATAAAATCATTTGTGAGATGAGTCCTGCACAACCTATTATCTCACCTTCACTTTCCAGCAAACACCATTGAGGTAACGAATTCTTTGCATCTACACTATGACTTATAGCATCTTCATAAATTACAGGCAATACATGACTCCAAGCTTTTTTAAAATATGTAATAGCTACATCTTTATAGCTTGGACTTTGTCTAATGGATATTACTTTCATTTTACTTTTCCCTTTTTTTTAACACATTCACTACATCGTTTAACTTAAAACCTTTGGCTTGCAATAGCATCAAATAGTGAAATAATAAATCGGCACTTTCACTTAAGAACAACTCATCATTGTCGTCCTTAGCCTCAATAACAACTTCTACAGCCTCTTCTCCTACTTTCTGAGCGATCTTATTGATTCCCTTCTTAAAGAGTGAAGCAACGTATGATGTAGATGCATCAGCGTCTTCAATACGATTTGTAATCACATCCTCTAGCTTAGAAATAAAGCCATAAGACTCATCATTCGATTCATTCCAACAAGTATCTGAACCTTTATGACAGGTTGGTCCAACAGGACTTACTTGAATCAACAATGTATCATTATCGCAATCTAATTTGATATCCACTAAGTTTAAGAAATTACCACTCTCCTCACCTTTTGTCCACAAACGGTTTTTTGTTCTACTGAAGAACGTCACTTTTTGGATTTCTTGTGTTTTACTGAAAGCTTCTTCATTCATATATCCCAGCATCAATACATTTTTTGTTGTTGCATCTTGAATGATTGCCGGAACGAGTCCGCCTGAGTTTTTATTAAAATCTATGTTCATAATTCTATTATTGTCACTGCGAAGCAAATTATCATCCTGAGCTTGTTGAAGGAAAATTTGCTGTGGCAATCTGTTTGCTATTAGCAGATTACTTCGTCATTACATTCCTCGTAAAAACAGCTACAACCGCACCTCTATATTGTTATTTCTTAATTCTTGTTTTAATACTGGAATCGGAATTTCACCAAAATGAAAGACACTCGCTGCTAAGGCCGCATCTGACTTCCCTTCTTTGAATGTATCTACAAAATGCTGAACAGAACCTGCGCCACCTGAAGCAATAATAGGAATATTTACCAATCCTGATAACTTAGCTAAGGCTTCATTTGCAAAGCCTGCTTTGGTTCCGTCATTGTCCATAGAGGTAAATAAAATTTCTCCTGCTCCCCGCTCTTCTACTTCTTTTGCCCAATCAAACAAATCTAATTCAGTTGGAATTGTCCCTCCTGCTAAATGTACAAACCACTTTTCATCAATTTGCTTGGCATCGATAGCCACAACAACGCACTGACTCCCGAATTTCTGAGATAATTCATTCACTAATTCAGGTCTTTTTACTGCAGAAGAGTTAATTGAAATTTTATCCGCTCCACATTTAAGCAAGGCATCAACATCTTCAACCGATGAGATTCCGCCTCCAACTGTAAAAGGAATATTCACTTGTTCCGCTACTTTCAGTACCATCTCTGACATGGTTTTTCTTCCTTCTAAGGTTGCTGAAATATCTAAAAACACCAATTCGTCGGCTCCTATTGTAGCATATTCTTTTGCCAATGCAACAGGATCTCCAGCATCAATTAAATTGACAAAATTGACTCCTTTTACGGTACGTCCATTTTTGATATCCAAACACGGAATGATTCTCTTTGTTAACATATTTCTATTTCTCATTGCGAATAAAATGAAGCAATCTGTCTATTATTGTGAGATTGCGTCGTCATTCTTCCTCGCAATGACTTTATTTATTAATTATATAATTTTCTAATTCCTTTAAACTGATTCTGTTTTCATAAATAGCCTTACCAATGATAACTCCTTCACAATTCATTTCAGCCAATTGAGGAATTTCATCAAACGTTGAGATTCCGCCTGAAGCAATTAATTTTAAATTACTTGTCACCTTGAGCGCAGTCGAAAGGTCTTTTTGAGATGCTTCGACAGGCTCAGCATGACATTCGTTTAAAATTCTTTTATATAAATCGAAAGAAGGACCTTCTAACATTCCATCTTTTGAAATGTCTGTACAAATCACATATTTAATTCCTTTGGATTGATACCCTTTGATAAAAGGAATCACTTCTAGATTACTTTCTTCTTGCCAACCACTTACTGCGATCTTTTCATTGTTACAATCTGCTCCTAGAATAATTTTATCTGCTCCAAACTTTGAAATCCAGCTTTCAAAAATATTCGAGTGCTTCACCGCAATACTTCCTCCAGTAATTTGATTTGCACCAGAACCGAAAGCAATTTTTAAATCTTCATCAGATTTTAATCCGCCACCAAAATCAATTTTTAAGTTGGTTTTAGAAGCAATTTGCTCTAATACTTTATAATTGACAATATGACTCGCTTTTGCCCCATCTAAATCCACCACATGCAAATACTGAATTCCAGCATCTTCAAATTCTTTGGCTACTTCTAACGGATTCTTATTGTAGATCTTCTTTGTACTATAATCACCTTTGGTAAGACGGACACATTTTCCTTCTATGATATCTATGGCTGGTATTATTCTCATAATTTTATGTTGTCATTCCCAACTTGATTGGGAATCTATTTTATCACTGGATTCCCGATTTCTCGGGAATGACATTCATTTTAATTTATAGTTTTAAAAAATTCTCTAAAATTCTCTCTCCTGACTCCCCACTCTTTTCTGGATGAAATTGTACTCCGTAAAAATTATCTTTCTGTAATGCTGAAGCATAAGAGATATCATACTCTGTTGTCGCAATAGCATTCTCGTTCTCTTCTGCATAATAACTATGCACCAAATACATATAATCTTTATCGAATAACCCTTTAAATAATTCAGACTGTAGGTTTGTAATCGTATTCCATCCCATTTGAGGAACTTTTACCTCATTCGAAAAACGTTTTACATCTACATCAAAAATCCCTAAACCTTGCGTATTTCCTTCTTCGGTTTGATTACACATCAATTGCATTCCTAAACAAATTCCTAAAACAGGTTGTTTCAACTGAGGAATAATAGTATCCAAACCAGATCCCTTTAGCATCTTCATTGCTGAACTCGCTTCACCAACTCCGGGGAAAATTACTTTATCCGCAGTTTTTATTTCATTTATATCAACAGACAAAACAGCATCAACTCCCAATCGCCTGAAAGCAAATTGAATGCTTTTGATATTTCCGGCTCCGTAATCTATAATGACTAATTTCATTCTTTCTTGTCATTCCCAATTTGATTGGGAATCTATTTCTAATTTTATTTATTTCTGTCACATCGAGTGTTACGCTGAAGCGTGATGTAATTATCTTCTCGATACGATTTTATTAGCTTAGGCAAGCTCCGCTTAACATAAAATCACTCGAACTGACAATACTAACTATAATAATCCTTTTGTTGATGGTAAAATCATTTTCTCCATATCTCGTTTGACAGCCATTTTAATTGCTTTTGCAAAGGCTTTAAAAATTGCTTCTATTTTGTGATGTTCATTGGTTCCTTCAGCCTTGATATTCAAATTACATTTGGCTCCATCTGTAAATGATTTAAAAAAGTGAAAAAACATTTCTGTAGGCATCTTCCCAACCATTTCACGTTTGAAATCAGTTTCCCAAACCAACCAATTTCTACCGCCGAAATCAATCGCAGCTTGTGCTAGACAATCATCCATTGGCAAGCAAAAACCGTAACGTTCTATTCCTAACTTGTTTCCTAAAGTTTCTGCAAAGACTTCACCTAATGCAATGGCAGTGTCTTCAATAGTATGGTGCTCATCAACCTCTAAATCACCTTTTACTTGAATGTTTAAATCTAATTGTCCGTGACGAGCAATTTGGTCTAACATATGATCAAAAAATGAAATTCCTGTTGAGATATCACTTTTTCCTGTTCCATCTAAATTTAAATCGATTTTAATTTTTGTTTCATTCGTGTTTCTTTCGATACTTCCCGTTCTATCTTCTACTTTTAAAAATTGATAGATTTCTTCCCAACTATTCGTTTCTAAAGCAATGTATTGGTTCAATTCTTCTCTTTTGACAGAGATTTCATCTTCTCCTACTTCAGGGTGATCATTGATAAAAATCCCCTTTGCTCTAAGGTTTTTTGCCAATTCAACATCTGTTAAACGATCTCCAATCACAAAGGAATTTGCTAAATCATACTCCTCTGAGAGATACTGAGTCAATAAACCAGTATTCGGTTTTCTTGTAGGCGCATTGTCTTTAGCAAACGTTCTATCGATAATTTGTTCTTTAAAGACAATTCCTTCTAATTCAAATGTTTTAACTAAAAAATTGTGCACAGGCCAAAAGGTGTCCTCTGGAAAACTATCCGTTCCTAATCCATCTTGATTGGTAACCATCACCAATTCGAAATCCAATTCTTTGGCTATTTTTCCTAAGTATTGAAACACTTTAGGATAGAACTCTAATTTCTCAAAACTATCTAATTGATAATCGATAGGTGGCTCTATCACTAAGGTTCCGTCTCTGTCTATAAAAAGTACTTTTTTACTCATAATTATTATTTTACTGTCACCTTGAGCGCAGTCGAAAGGTCTCTCTGAGATTTCTCGACCCTGCTCGAAATGACAAGCTAATTCAATTCTTTTAATTTTTTCAATAATTTCTCATTATCCTCTTTTGCCCCCACTGTAAATCGCAAACAGTTCTCACACAAAACCTGATTACTTCTATTGCGAACAACAATTCCTTTTTCTACTAATTGCTGATACCGCTTATTTGCATCGTCAACTTTTACAAGCAAGAAATTAGCATCGGAAGGATATACTTTTTCTACCAATGCAACTTCTTGCAAGTCATTTATTAATTGATTTCTTTCAGAAATAATCTTTCCTATTTCTTGGCTCACTTTATCCTGATTCCTTAATCTCTTTAACGCCGTTTCTTGCGTTAATTGGTTGACATTGTATGGAGGCTTTATTTTATTTAAAATAGAAATAATTTCTTTTGAAGCATAGCAAGTTCCTAAGCGAATTCCTGCTAAACCATAAGCTTTGGATAGGGTCTGCGTAACAATTAGGTTTGGAAACTCATTCAATCTACTGATCCAGCTTTCTTCAGTGGAAAAATCGATATATGCTTCATCAATAACTACTATTCCTTTAAACTCTTTAATTAGTTTCTCTACTAACCTACTTTCAAAACTATTGGCTGTTGGGTTGTTCGGTGAGCATAAAAATAAAATCTTGGTTTGTACATTTTGAGCTTCCAAAATCTTATCTACATTTGGCTGAAAGTTATCTAATAGAGGGATATTAATTAGTTCAACATCGTTTGTGTTTGCCAATACTTTATACATTCCGTATGTTGGTGGCAAAGCAATTACTGTATCTTCTTTAGGTTCACAAAAGACTCTAAAAATCAAATCCAATACTTCATCACTACCATTTCCTAATAATATTTGCTCTTTAGAAACTCCTTTAATTTTAGACAACTCATCTTTGACCAAGTTTTGCTGTGGATCTGGATACCGATTTAAACCCGTTTCAAAAGGATTCTCATTCGCATCAATAAAAACCATTTCTGACGATGCATCTTTAAATTCATCTCTTGCGGATGAATATGCTTGCATTGACTTAATATTTTCTCTTATAAGTTTATTAATCATTATTCCTCATTTATTTCATTTTGTCTTTGCGAAGTTTTGAAAAAACTGAAGCAATCTTTTTATTGAGATCGCTTCACTACGTTCGCGAAGATACTTTACTATTTTAAGCTTTCTAATCGTATACTTACAGCATTCTTGTGCGCTTGCAAACCTTCCGCTTCTGCCATGACTTCTATATACTTCCCGATTTTCTTAATTCCTTGTTTTGAAATTCTTTGAAACGTAATACTTTTAGTGAAACTGTCTAAGTTTACTCCAGAATATGCTTTTGTATATCCATTTGTCGGCAAGGTATGATTGGTTCCTGAAGCATAATCCCCAGCACTTTCTGGTGTGTAATTCCCAATAAACACAGAGCCAGCATTGATGATTCTGTCAACAAAGAAATCATCGTCTTCTGTACAAACAATAAAGTGCTCGGGACCATATTCATTGATTAATGCCAATGCTTCTCTTTTACTTTCTACTAGAATTGATTTCGAATTCTCAATCGCTTTTTCAGCAATCTCTTTCCTCGGCAGCTCTAAGAGCTGTTTTTGTATCTCACTTGAAACGGATTCTATTAACTTATTAGAAGTAGAAACCAATATCACTTGACTGTCAGTTCCATGCTCAGCCTGACTTAATAAATCTGCCGCCACAAAGGATGCATTTGCAGAATCATCAGCTAATACTAATAGTTCGCTAGGTCCAGCTGGCATATCTATGGCTACTCCATACTTGGTTGCTATTTGTTTAGCAACGGTCACAAATTGATTTCCTGGCCCAAAGATCTTATACACCTGTGGAATGGTTTCTGTCCCAAATGTCATTCCAGCAATGGCTTGAATCCCCCCTACTTTAAAAATCTTGGTGACCCCACACAATTGTGCTGTATATAAAATTTCATTCGCTATTTTTCCTTCAGCATTTGGAGGAGTGCATAAAACAATCTCTTCACAACCAGCAATGTTTGCAGGAACTGTTAGCATTAAAACTGTTGAAAATAAGGGAGCTGTACCTCCTGGGATATACAAACCTACTTTTTGAATAGATCTTTTTTCTTGCCAACATTCAACTCCAGGCATGGTTTCTTGATAGACCATATCTGTTTTTTGAGCAGTATGAAACTTTTCAATATTCAACATTGCTATTCGTATCGCTGTTTTTAAGTCTTCTGAAACTGCTTTACTTGCTGTTTTTATTTCCTCTTCAGTAACTTCAAAGTCAGACAACTCAACTCCATCAAACATCGATGTGTATTTTTGAATGGATGTATCTCCATTTACCTTCACATCTGCAAAAACCTGATTTACAATTACTTCGATATCATCTACTGTTTGAGTAGGCCTTTTCAGTATTTCTGACCAATCTTCTCTTTTTGGATATTTTATTGTTTTCATTCTTTATTTTTTGTCACATCGACTGACATTTTATTATATTACAATACCATTTTTTCAATTGGGCAAACTAATATTCCTTGCGCACCTTTCTCTTTCAGCTCGTCTATAATCTCCCAGAACTCATTCTTATTAATTACAGAGTGAACAGAACTCCACCCTTCTTCTGCTAATGGTAATACTGTAGGGCTTCGCATTCCTGGTAAAACACTTAGGATGTCATCTAGCTTATCATTCGGCGCATTTAGCAATACGTATTTAGAATTTCTTCCTTTTAAAACCGACTTGATTCGAAACTGCATTTTATCTAAAATCTTTTGAGCTTCTTCTGATATTTTTGGAGATACCGTTAATACCGCTTCTGATTTTAATAAGACTTCTACTTCTTTTAAATTGTTTTTGAACAAAGTGCTTCCACTAGAAACAATATCACAGATTCCGTCTGCCAACCCGATGTTTGGAGCAATCTCTACAGATCCATTAATGATGTGAATGTCTGTGTCAATTCCTGCTTCATTCAAATACTTCTTTACTGTATTTGGATAGGATGTTGCAATTCTTTTATCTGCGAAGTATTTCATTCCTATATATTCTTGATTCTTAGGAATAGCAAGCGACACCTTACATTTAGAGAACCCTAAACGCTCTATAAATTCTAGATCTTTACCTTTTTCAATCAATACGTTTTCTCCAATGATTGCAACATCTACCACACCATCTCTCAAGTATTGAGGGATATCTCCATTACGTAAATAAAACACTTCTAAAGGAAAGTTTTGTGAAGAAGCTTTTAGTTGATCTTTTCCATTATCGATTGAAATTCCGCAATCTTTAATCAGTCTCAAAGAATCTTCGTTTAACCTCCCTGATTTCTGAATTGCAATTCTAAGTTTTGTCATTTTACTTTGTTTGTGTCGAAACAATCAATTAGTTTTTGAAATTGAAAAACCCGCTTGATTGTCTCAAACGGGTTTTTAAATATCTTGATTTTATTCAATACATTTTTACTTCGCCTGAGCCGAATTGTAAAAATGATGATGATGAAATTGAATAAAAGTCATGTCTTTTTTTGTTCTAAGCAAAGATTGCTAATAAATTTTCATTTACACAAGTTAAGAGGAATAAAAAAATGAGCAGAAGTTAATTTTTATCAATTCCTTAGAATTTGTTTAAAATTTTAAGAAAAACTAAATTTTTCGCTAATTAATTTATTATCATATCTTTAGAGAAATCAACTTCTATCTAACCAATGATCAAATTCTTTCGAAAAATTAGACAAAAAATGCTGACTGAAAATAAATTTAGCAGGTATTTACTTTATGCTTTTGGTGAAATTTTACTAGTTGTTATTGGTATTCTCATTGCCTTGAATGTGAATAATTTAAATGAAAACAGAAAAAAAGATGCTAAGATTATTGAAGCTTTAAAAGAAATTCATAGAGATCTTTCCGAAGATATTATAGAAAGTAATCTTTGGATACCAAATTATAGTCGTGAAGATTCCATCATTAATATTTTGATGGCAAAAAAATTGTCTGTTGAAGATTTCAAAGGGTTTCAAGGTTTAATGTACGCATCAGCTGCCTCAACTAATTATGATTTAACAGTTAACGATAACGGATACAAGTTGTTAATGGCTAATAGCGATAATATTCCCAAGAAATATCAACCATTAGTAAAGTCATTAAATAAGATCTACATAGAAGACAAAAACGTTTTAGAAGATTCTGAAGAATTTTCATTAGATGCGGTAGAAGGCTATCTGTTATACTTAAAGCAAAATATGAAATGGTTTAATGAAGTATTTTACAATCAAAAATTGACTCCAGAAGCTATTGATTTTTTTCTTAATGATTCCTATTTTAAAAATCAATTAACTCATTATTATACGCTTTCAATAACAAATTATTATGCAAACTTGTATCAATTCCGAATAGATGCAGAAGAAAGCTATCAAGAGCTAACCAACCTACTAGGGCTTGAAGATCTAGTTGCTTCAGATTCCACCTATTATAAAATTCATGCAAAAGATTATGAACACTTTCTTGGTACTTATAAAGAAGATAGTACCAACACTGCGATTGTAAGCAGAGAATCTAATAAATTATTTTACCAATGGAATGATCGTCAGAAGGTGAGGTTATTTCCAACGTCCAAAGGTTCCTTCATACATGCGCTTGACCCAAGCTTTAATAGTGTTCAGCAAGATTCAACTGATAAAACAATTAGTCATCATTGGCATTTTGGTAATAGACATGTTTTAATGAAAAAAATAGATTAAAATTAATGTATGTCATTATGTTAACGCATATGTAAACCCTCAAGAGTTATAATACTTGCGGCGATATTTCTGGTAATTTATTCCCAAAAGTAGGAGCATTATCTCTGTAAGAGATCACTTTGTTTTTAGAAACCATTACTAATAAATCTTCACTTAAAGTAAATAACGTACTTGTTCTAAAAGATTGCATGAGCAATGTTTCCAATTCATAAATTGCCTCACTTAAAGAAAACTGCTTGTATTGCTCTTCGGTTGCATATTGGTATTTAAGTTCAAAAGTTTCTTTCCCTTCAATTATAAATAAACGCATGTATACATTTAATAAACCTTCACTTTTTCTAATTGGTTTGCTTAGGGTTAATTTTACAAAGGTATCATCAGCAAGACTCTGTTGTAATGCTTCGAAAAAATGGTTTAATTCGCTCATGGTGTAAAGATAAAAAAAGCTCAAGTGTTAACACTTGAGCTTTTTGGTTTATATAAGATTCCTCCACTTCGGTCGGAATGACAACACTTCGAGGGCCTCAGTGTAAATTATGCTTTAAAAACAATTTTACGCATACGTAAGCTCTCTGGAGTCACTTCTAAATACTCATCTCCTTTGATGTATTCCATATTTTCTTCTAAAGAGAAATCAACTTTCGGAGCAATTTTCATTGCATCATCTGTACCAGACTTACGCATGTTTGTTAATTGCTTTCCTTTAATTAAGTTTACAGCCAAATCACTATCCTTACTGTTTTCTCCAATTACTTGACCAATATAGATTTCTTGGTTGATATCAATAAAGAAACGCCCTCTATCTTGTAAACGATTTAATGCATAAGCAGTTGCTTTACCAGCCGCAGAAGAAACAATAGCTCCTTTAATATCTTCAGTAAAATCTCCTTTGTAAGGACCATATTCACTAAATCTATGGTTGATAATTGCAGTTCCAGCAGTTGCTGTTAAAATTCTGTTACGCAAACCTATTAAACCTCTAGAAGGAATTGTAAATTCTAAATGTTGTAAATCTCCTTTAGGCTCCATTACTAATAAATCTCCTTTTCTAAGCGATACTAAGTTAATTGCTTTAGAGGCAAGATCTTCAGGAATATCAATAGACAATGTTTCCATTGGCTCGTGCTTTTTACCATCTATTTCTTTAATGATTACTTGTGGTCTTCCCACTTGTAACTCATACCCTTCTCTACGCATGGTTTCAATCAATACAGATAGGTGAAGAATTCCACGTCCGAAAACATTGAACCTGTCCTCTGAATCTGTAGTATCTACTCTCAATGCAAGGTTCTTCTCCATTTCTTTGAACAAACGGTCACGTAAGTGACGAGACGTTACAAATTTTCCTTCTTTACCGAAAAAAGGCGAATTGTTAATGGTAAACAACATACTCATCGTAGGTTGATCTACTTCAATTCTTGGTAACGCTTCAGGATTTTCTAAATCTGCAATAGTATCTCCAATTTCAAAACCTTCAATACCTGTGATTGCACAAATATCTCCACTTCTTACTTTAGAAACCTTTGCTTTCCCCATTCCTTCAAAAACATGTAATTCTTTGATACGTACTTTTTTGGTTGTACCATCTCTTTTACACAGCATGTAATCTTTATTCTCTTCTAAATCACCTCTATACACACGTCCAATTGCAATTCTTCCTGTAAAAGAAGAAAAGTCTAAAGAGGTAATTTGCATTTGAGGAGATCCTTCTCTATAAGGAGCTTCTGGAATAGATTCTACAACAGCATCTAACAAGTCTAAGATATTATCTTTAGGATCTTGCCAATCTGTACTCATCCAACCATTTTTAGCAGAACCGTAAATTGTAGTAAAATCTAATTGATCTTCCGTACCGTCTAACGCAAACATTAAATCGAATACTTTTTCGTGAACTAAATCTGGAGTACAGTTTTCTTTATCAACTTTATTGACAACTACAATAGGAGTCAATCCTAATTCTATAGCTTTTCCTAATACAAAACGAGTTTGTGGCATTGGACCTTCAAAAGCATCAACCAATAGTAAAACACCATCAGCCATTTTTAATACACGCTCTACTTCTCCTCCGAAATCGGCGTGACCAGGAGTGTCAATTACATTGATTTTTACACCTTTATAATTAACAGATACATTTTTAGAAAGAATGGTAATTCCTCTTTCACGCTCTAAATCGTTATTATCTAACAATAAATCTGTACGAACTTTACGATCGTCTAAGATTTTAGCTTGATCAATAATTTTATCTACCAAGGTAGTCTTACCATGATCTACGTGGGCAATAATAGCTATGTTTCTTATAGACTGCATACTTGCTTTTTTTGAAGTTGCAAAAGTAGTGTATTAATTATGAATTTTAGGTGTCGAATTGTGAATTTTGAATTAATAATGAATAAGAATCAAGATGAAAGACAAAAGACTCAAAACTAGGAAGTTGTTATCTGCAATCGGTTAAATTAAATCTGTAAATATATTTACAAAACTGTCATTACGAAGTTTTTACAAAAACTGAAGTAATCTGTTTAATTCTAACTCACATTTATGAGATAGCTTCGTTACACTCGCGAAGACATTAATAATATTGATTATTAAGCTTCATCATCATCTCTAAATGCGCTTGGTAAAATATCTGGGATCAACTTAATTAATAACGGAAGTAATAAAGCGCCTCCAGGTAGCATAAAGATGGCAAAAGCAGGAATCGACTTGCATATGTCTAAGAGTTGAACTTTAATCTTTTCTTTCTCTTCGTCGTTCAAATGTGTGTGTGTAGACTTCTTAATCAAAGTCATCGCTTCTTTACTTTGTGCTAACTCTTTATGCAATCGTTTTTTATTCCTTTGAAGCAATTCCTTTATTTCGTCTACAGTATTCATTATAACTTCCTACGTTTTCTTTCTTGTTTGATGAGATTTAACTCTCTACTTGTTTGTCCTGCTACAGAGGTGTTCTCTTCTGCTCTTCTTATCAAATATGGCATCACATCTCTAACGGGGCCAAAAGGTACGTATTTGGCTGTATTATAGCCTTGTTTAGCCAAATTAAAACTAATATGATCGCTCATTCCATATAATTGACCAAACCATAGGCGTTTGTCTTCTGGTGCTATTTTATGTTGTTTTGCTAACTCCATCAACTCATAAGAGCTCTCTTCATTGTGAGTTCCTGCAAATAAAGCCATTTTTTTGTGCTCCATTAAATAATGAATTGCTTCATTGTAATTATCATCAGTAGCTTGTTTATCAACACAAATTGTAGACGGATATCCTTTTTCTTCTGCCCTACTAAGCTCTTTCTCCATATAAGCCCCTCGTACAATTTTCAATCCAATGTGATAATCCTTTTGATGTGCTCTTTGGTGTAATTCTTTTAAATATTCCATTCGATCATGACGATACATTTGAAGCGTATTAAAGACAATAGCCTTTTCTTTATTATACTTCTCCATCAACTCTTCTACTAAATTATCGGCAGCATCTTGCATCCAACTTTCTTCGGCATCAATTAAAATAGGAACATCATAGGCTTTTGCTTTGTCACAAATAGCATAATAACGATTCACAACCCGTAACCATTCGCTTTTCTCTTCATCAGTCAACGCCTCTTTCTCTGTGATTTTCTGATACAAAGCAAAACGACCGACCCCGGTAGGTTTAAAAACAACAAAAGGAATCGATTTTTTTTCTTTGGCAAAGTCGAGACTCTTTAATGTCTTCTTCATAGCAAAATCAAACTGCTCTTCTGTTTGCTTCCCTTCTACCGAGTAATCTAATACTGAATACACATTTTCTTGATACATCTTATCAATATTTGCCATACAATCTTCTTCTGTGACACCACCACAAAAATGGTCAAAAACAGTTGATCGTATTAGCCCTTCTACCGGTAAATGCGCTTTTAGAGCAAAATTGGTTACAGCCGTTCCTATTCTTACCATAGGCTGACTTTGGATTAATTTAAAAAGGAAGTAAGCTCTTTCTAACTCTGAGTCTGATTTTAAAGAAAAAGCGATTTCGGTATTATCGAAAAGTTGCATTACTTGATTGATTGTTTGTGAAAACAAAGATAATCAGCTAGACGAAATTATTCAATATTTTGTACTTAATTTGCATCTAAAATTATTGATTGATGAAATCCATAAAGGCTAGTACTTATTTTGTTCATTTTAAAGAGAATGGCTACACTAAATTGTCCACTCTTATTCAAGAAAAAGACTATTCTACTATTTTTATTTTAGTAGATGAGAATTCTATAGAGCATTGCTACCCTAAATTTATCCCTAATCTTGTTACAGACAAAACTATTGAAATCATTGAAATTGAATCTGGAGAGATTCATAAGAATCTAGAAACTTGTTCTGGTGTATGGCATGCTTTGACTGAGTTAGGTGCAGATAGAAAAAGTTTGTTGATTACACTTGGTGGTGGAGTGATCACTGATTTAGGTGGATTTGTAGCTTCTACCTATAAAAGAGGAATTGATTTCGTGAACATTCCAACGACGTTATTAAGTATGGTGGATGCTTCTGTAGGTGGAAAAACAGGAGTGGATTTAGGTGTTTTAAAAAATCAAATTGGATTGTTCGCTAATCCTGAAATAGTGATTGTAGATGCTGATTATTTAATGACACTTAACGATCGTGAAATGCAATCTGGAATGGCAGAAATCATTAAATACGGATACACTTACGACATTAAACTTTTAAATCAAGTTAAATACTTTAATAACTTAAATAACAATGATTTAATTCATAGATCAATTGAAATAAAAAACGAAGTTGTCCTTCAAGATCCTAAAGAAAATGGAATCCGAAAAATTTTAAACTTCGGACACACATTAGGTCATGCCATTGAGTCGTACTTTTTAGAATCTGATCACAAAGAAGCATTAAAACATGGAGAAGCAATAGCTATTGGAATGGTCTGTGAATCGTATCTTTCTTCAAAAATACTATCACTATCAAATGATAAGGTCCAAGAAGTAAAAGAATTGATCACAAGTATCTATGATAAAGTTAACATAGAGGAAGCTGATTTTAAACCAATCATGTTATTGTTGAAGCACGACAAGAAAAATGTCAATGGTCAAGTAAACTTTGTTCTCTTAAATAATTTTGAAGATTACAAATTAGACTGTGTCGCTTCAGATGATTTAATCATTGAAAGCTTACGCTACTACAATTCTTAGAGTGCTTTTTCTAGTACAGAACTATAAATATCCTCGTATACTGGTAATATATTAGACAACGAGAATTGCTTTGTGTGTTCTTTCGCGTTTTTCTTAAATCGCAATAAGGATTCATCACTTTCTAAAATGGTTAAAGTATTCTTAGCCATATCTTCTACATCACCTACATCACTTAAAAAACCTGTCTTTCCATGAATGTTTACTTCAGGTAAACCACCTGTATTTGTTGAAATAACAGCTGTATCTGCTGCCATCGCTTCAAGTGCTGCCAAACCAAAGCTCTCACTCTTAGAAGGCAATATAAAAACATCTGTATAACACAGAATCTTTGCAACCTCATTACTATTTCCTAAGAAAATTACTTTATCCTTAATCCCAAGTTTTTTCACCAATTGCTCAGCCATTCTTTTTTCTGGCCCATCTCCTACCATCAATAATTTTGAAGGAACGGTTCTTTGTACAATTTCAAACACACGGACTACATCTTCAATCTTTTTTACAGGCCTAAAATTAGAGACATGCGTTAAAATACGTTCGTGTGGTTTAGCCACTGCTATTCTTTGGCATTCATTTTGTTGTTCACGATCATACTTTTCAGTATCAATAAAATTATAGACTACTTGTATATCATTCACAATATTGAACAAACGTAAAGTATCTTGTTTTAAGCTATTAGAAACTGTCGTAACAACATCAGAATTGTTAATACTAAATTCTACTGCTGTTTTGTATGTAGGGTGGCTTCCAACAAGTGTAATATCTGTTCCATGTAACGTGGTAACTACTTTAATATCTATACCCTTCTCTTTCAACATCATCTTTGCCATATAAGCTGCATACGCATGTGGAATTGCATAATGCACGTGCAAAATCTCTAATTCATGCTTCTTAACTACTTCCACCATCTTACTGGATAAAGCCAATTCATAAGGTTGATATTGAAACAATGGATACTCTTCCATTAACACCTCATGAAAATGAAGTTTGTGAGTAATAAAATCCAATCGAACTGGTTGATTGTAAGTAATAAAATGTACTTCGTGTCCTTTGTCAGCCAAGGCCATTCCTAGCTCTGTCGCTACTACTCCACTACCTCCAAATGTAGGGTAACAAACAATACCTATGCGCATAATTGTGTTTTGATTTAACAGACGTAAAGATACTTTTTTACTTACATGGATTTGTGAAGAAAAGCATAAAAAAGAAATAGATTCCTCCACGTTGGTCGGAATGACATCGCTTTGTCATTTCGAGCTTGTCGAGAAATCTCACCTTCTAAAACAAAGTTCTATGTGACCATAAACAAAAAAATCCTGTAATGCTTAAACATCACAGAATTGTTGTAAAATATTTAAAGACCTCTCGACTCCGCTCGAGGTGACATTTGAATACTAATAATCCCCTAAAGTAGCAGGATTTTGCTCCAAAGCACTCGCTAATTGATCATCACTAGGTGCTTTTCCATGCCAAGCATGTGTGTACATCATAAAATCAACGCCATTCCCCATTTCTGTATGCAATAAAATACAAACAGGCTTTCCTTTTCCAGTTCTCGATTTCGCTTCTGCTAAACCAGCTAAAATTGAATCAATATCGTTTCCTTTCTCCACATCTAGTACATCCCAACCAAAAGCTTCAAATTTCGCTCTGATACTTCCCATTGGCAGTACTTCGTCTGTAGATCCGTCAATTTGCTTTCCGTTTAAGTCAATCGTAGAAATTAAGTTATCTACTTTCTTAGCAGAAGCATACATCGCTGCTTCCCAAATCTGACCTTCTTGCAATTCTCCATCACCATGTAATGTGTATACAATCTTATCGTCTCCATTTAATTTCTTTGCAACTGCTGTTCCTATTGCTACACTCATTCCTTGTCCTAAAGATCCAGAAGCAATTCTAATTCCTTCTAAGCCTTCATGAGTCGTAGGATGTCCTTGCAAACGCGTATTGAGTTTTCTAAACGTAGCTAGTTCTGCTACTGAAAAGAAACGACTTCTTGCCAATACAGAATAAAACACAGGAGAAATATGACCGTTCGATAAAAAGAATACATCTTCATTCTTCCCGTCCATTGTAAAGTCAGTTGAATACTCCATTACTTCTTGATATAAAGCAGTAATGAACTCTGCACAACCCAAAGATCCTCCAGGGTGACCCGAATTCACGGCATGTACCATTCTTAAAATATCCCTTCTTACTTGTTGTGTAAAGTCTTGTAATTGTTGTGTTGTAGACATCTGTTGTTATTTGTTGAGCAAAAGTAAATTTTTAAACCGCAACTAACAAGATAATTTTGAGTGTTAAATCAACAGGTTATTAACGATTTGTTGGAAAGAAGAAAGAGACAAGAAACAGGATGCAAGATGCATGTCTTTACGAGCCTGCCTATCGGCAGACAGGGAACAAAGTGACGAAGTAATCTGTTTGTTTCTAACTTAAATTAGAAAGATTGCCTGCCTTTGTCGGCAGACAGGCTTCGCTACACTTCGACAAGCTCAGTGTAAAAGCTCGCAAAGACAGAATAAATAGGAAAACATGGTTTATCTTCTTGTCCATTTTTTCTTCCTGCCTATCGGCAGACAGGAATAAAAAATAGACGAAAAAATCAAGGCAACCCCGTGAAATTGTTGCACACCATTCGCTATCAGTATTGCATGCGTAATGCTTCACATCGCAATTCCATACTTTCGCTCATTATTTCTTGGGTTGACAAACGAAATAGAACTTGGAAGCGAGCGTCAATATTTTGAGGTTTGCGTTAAAAAATGAATGCTGTTTGAGACTGAAAGTCGAGTTCATTCATTTTAGCAATTGAAAAATAAATTGACCGCTGAAAGTTCAGTTCTAGATTTTTGATTCTTTTGATCGATGCAAAAGAATAATAACCTGTCATTTCGAAGAAAGCATGACTGAGAAATCTAAAAAAAGAGATTCCTCCACGCTGGTCGGAATAACAAAACGTTGTCACTGCGAGCGAAGCGCGGCAGTCTCATGATACAGATAATAGAAATGTCTTTACGAAGTTTTTGTGAAAAAACTGAAGTAATCTGGTTTATAGCTGTACAAAATATTCAAAAGATTGCTTCGCCTCACTTCGACAAGCTCAATACGAAACGCTCGCAAAGACAAAAGAAAAAAAGGGCAAGTACTCAGGTCTTTTTCATAGATTTTTCCCTTGCAAAAAAGTTTTTGGGTAAATGAGTACTTCCCTTTTCTGTTTCAAACCTACAAAACAACCTATAGCTATAAAAGTATTATAAGTCTGTTTTCATGAATTTAGAGTCCTATAAATGTTTATTTTTGAAGTCTTATCTAAATAACAATGACTTTTAAAAAGTTAACCACCTTTTCTCTTTTTGTATGTATTTCAGCACAATCTTTTGGACAACAAAAAACATTGATTGATTCTACTTTTCAATATTTATCAGATAAATATGATCAGCTTAGACTCAAAGATTCTATTCTAGCAAGAAATTACATTAACTTCTACATATTAAAAGCAAATAAAGAAAAAGATACCGTTCATCAAATCAATGGATACCAATGGCTAAGTCATTCTACAAAAAAAGATTCTATTTATATTGATTTTCTTGATCATTTGGTATTACAAACAAAAAATAAAGTCAGCAAACTCTTCCCTGCTTATGCTTATTTATGAAAAGGAAGGTTTCTTTATGCTAATAGAAAATTTGCTGGAGCTTTAATTGAATATTTAAAAGTTATTGAAATCACTAATAAAATAAAAAATGATAAAATAAGATATATCGCATTTCATAGAATAGCAAGTTTAAAATCAAAAGCAAAAGAATACAATATATCCAACAAATTATATTTAGAAATATATAAGTATCATTATGAAAAAAAGTATACCCTTTTAGAGGATAAAGCAAATTATTATTCGGTTTTAATTGATATCTCTACAAACTTTCAAAGACAAGAAAAATACGATTCGGCTTATTTTTATATTGATTTGGCTAAAAAATATGTAGTCAACTCAAAATTAAATGATTACATAGGGTATACATTTTACAAACAAGGAACAGTTGAGTTTGAGTTGAAAGAATTTAATAAAGCACTAATTAGTTTAAACCAAAGTACACATAACCTAATTAGTGATGAAAATTATTCTATACTCTTGTCAACTTATGGATATATAGCAAAATCGCATTATCATCTTAATAATAAAAAAAGTACTCTTAATTATAGTTTTTTGATCGATTCGTTATCTAACGAAAAAAAAATAATTCATTTTACTCAAAGATTTGCTCTAACTCGCATTATTGATTTTTACAAAAAAAAAGGAAATTTAAAAGGCCAACTTAAGTACGTCAACAAACTTATGCATATTGATAGCATCTTAAATTCAAGAGGGAGGAAATTAGATAAAACCTTCTATGAAGAATATGACAAACCTAAACTTCTCGCAGAAAGAGAAGAAATTATCAAAAAATTAAAATCTAAATCCAATACAACAATATATAGTCTACTAGGCGTTTCTGGAATTGTCTTGTTCTTGTTTGGCTTTCAATATAGAAAACGAAAACAGTTAAAACTACGTTTTGAGAAAATTGTAAAAAATAAAGGGAAACTAGAGACAGGAAACAAGACACAAGAACCTAAAGAAGACTTATCTATTCCTAAAGAAGTTATAGAAAAAGTTCTGGAAGGACTAGAAGGCTTTGAAAAAAATACTGCTTTTACGAGTTCAGATTTGAGTTTACTTTCTTTGGCTAGTTATTTGGAAACCAATGCAAATTATCTTTCTAAAATTATCAATCGTTATAAAGGGTCTGGATTTTCTACCTATATCAATAGCTTACGGGTTAATCATGTAATTCATTTATTAGACACAGATTCTAGGATTCGTAAATATTCTATTAAAGGGATTGCTGAAGAAATGGGGTATAAAAACGCAGAATCTTTCTCAAAGGCATTTTACAAAAAAACTGGATTAAAACCTTCGTATTATATTAAGGAGTTGGGGAAGTTGGAGGTGTAAATGTATTTACGTTTGAACACCCCTAAAGTCCCCTCAAGGGGACACTTTGTCTGTTCCCTCCTTGAGGAGGGATTAAGGGAGGTGTTAAGTTTTCTGTTTCTTCTTCTTAGCAGCTGGAAACAATACATTATTTAAAATCAAGCGATAACCTGGTGACATCGGATGCAAGTCCAATTCTGTTTTTGGGTCTCCTACTCGATGTGTATAGTCTTCTGGATCGTGACCTCCATAGAAAGTAAACAATCCTTTCCCTTTGGTTCCGTGAATATATCTGGCTTCTCTATTGGTTCTGTTTTCTCCCATCACCAACACATTCGATTTTACATTTCTTCGGTCAAAGGAAGTCGTCTGCCCCATAAAAGCTTTAACCAACTGTGTGTGATTTTGCGTTAGCATCGTAGGTACTGGGTCCCATTTTGCAGAGAATTCGATTAACGAGAAGTAATCTGAAGTTTTTGGGATTCTACGTTTACGAGTCATATCAATTGATGAAAACTCATAAGTTGTTGGATTTCGAATTAACTCAAAATCTTTAAACGCAAAAGTTTTACTGAAATCAATTTTCGATTGGTAATTCGATTCTGAAGGATCTCCATCAAACATCGATTCTGCAATGTCTACTCCTTCTGCAGCCAAAGCAATATCAAAACTGTCAGTTGCAGAACACATAGCAAACATAAATCCGCCACCTACTACATAGTCACGGATCTTTTTAGAAACATCTAATTTTAATTGAGAAACCTTGGCATATCCTAACTCTTTGGCTTGTTTTTCTGCTCGTTGTTTTCCTTCTACATACCAAGGTGCTGTTCTAAAAGCTCCATAAAAGCGACCGTATTGTCCTGTAAAGTCTTCGTGATGCAAGTGCAACCATTCGTATAATAATAGCTTGTCATTCAGTACTTCTTCATCATAAATCACATCAAAAGGAATCTCTGCATACGCCAACACCATCGTAACTGCATCATCCCAAGGCATTTTGTCTTTAGGCGAATACACCGCAATTTTTGGTGCTTTCTCTAAGGTCACTGCCTCTTGATTTTTTGAAGGTGATGAAATGTCTTGTAATATCAGTTGTGATTTCGCATCTGAAATGATTTGATAGGAAACTCCACGAATCTTAGCTTCGTTTTCTATGAGTGTGTTATTCTCTATTAAAAAAGCACCTCCGTCATAGTTTAATAACCATTTGGCTTTTAAGCCTGATTGCAAGGAGAAGTATACAATACCATAAGCTTTTAAGTGGTTTTTCTGATTATCATGACTCATGGGAATGTAAATAAACGATGCCCAAACTGAGTTTGATACAAATAGAAAAGTAAGCATAAATAGGAGTTTTTTCATATGGGAAACTAAAATACAATTCTTTTACGAAGTGTGGATTTGTTGATTCGTTTTTTTGTGAATTGTTTAACCTCTTAAGATGATTTCACTTGTCTTTACGAGGCTTATCCTGAACTTGTTTCAGAAACAAGGACGAAGTAATCTGTTTAATTCTAGTTTTTTTCATGAGATCGCTTCGTTATACTCGCGATGACATCAATGGTTAAAACGGCACATCATCGTCATCTTCCACTCCAAAGGCATCTTTCGGTTCGATACGTTGATCTGCGAATACATCATCCAAACCAGTATTCATACTCGATTGGAATTCACTACTAAATCCTTCTTCTAAATCTGAGAATTTTGCAAGGTGTCCAGTAAACTTCAAACGAATATTATCCAATCCACCATTTCTGTGTTTTGCAACAATAAACTCTCCTTGCCCTTCACAAGGTGTATGGTCGTCATCGTCCCATTCTGTCATTCCGTAGTATTCTGGACGGAAAATAAATGATACAATATCGGCATCTTGCTCAATCGCTCCAGATTCACGTAAATCTGATAGCAGCGGACGTTTGCTTCCCCCCCTTGTTTCTACAGCACGTGATAACTGAGATAAAGCAATTACAGGAACTTCTAATTCTTTTGCTAAGGCTTTTAAGTTTCTAGAAATCATAGAGATTTCTTGCTCACGGTTTCCTCCACCTTTTCCTTGATTTCCAGCCGTCATTAATTGCAAGTAATCAATTACAATAATTTTTACGCCGTGTTGAGATACCAAACGACGTGCTTTTGCACGCAAATCGAAAATAGACAACGAAGGTGTATCATCAATAAAAATAGGAGCATCAGACAAACGTTTTACTTTTACGTTTAACTGTTCCCATTCATGAGGTTCTAAATTTCCTTTACGTAGTTTTTCTGAAGTTAAACCAGTTTCAGAAGAAATCATACGCGTAATCAACTGAACCGATGACATCTCTAGAGAGAATACTGCAACAGGATGATTAAAGTCTATCGCCATATTCTTAGCCATAGAAATTACAAAAGCCGTTTTACCCATACCAGGACGAGCTGCAATAATAATTAAATCTGATGGCTGCCATCCAGAAGTTAATGCATCTAACTTGGTAAAACCAGTGGCGAGACCACTCATTCCTTCTTGGTTGGATATTTCTTGAATCTTAGTTAAGGCTTGCTTTACAAGATCACTTGCACCTTCAGAACTCTTTTTTAAGTTTCCTTGTGTTACTTCAAATAGTTTTGCTTCTGCATTGTCTAACAAATCGAAAACATCTGAAGTTTCATCATAGGCACTTTCAATAATATCACTAGAAATACTAATCAATCGACGTTGAATGTATTTTTGAAGAATAATTCTTGCATGGAATTCGATATGCGCAGAAGAAGCCACTTTTTGTGTCAAACGAATCAAATGGAAATCGCCACCCACCAAGTCTAATTTTGCATTCTTTTTCAATGCATTAGAAACCGTCAATAAATCAATAGGTTTCGACTCTTGAAACAGGTCGTAAATGACACGATAAATCTCTTGGTGCTTAATTTCGTAAAATGCATCTGGATGCAAGATATCAATCACATCATCAATCCCTTTTTTATCAATCATCATTGCTCCTAACACAGCTTCCTCTAAATCAACTGCTTGTGGTGGAATCTTTCCTTTTTCAAGGCTAATAATTCGCGTTTTATCTATCTTCTGACCAGGTATTGGCTTCATTTTTTCCATGACAGCAAATGTAATTTTTTAGGTTGGGTTTTCTAGTACTCGTAAGTTCATTTCTTTATACACATCTTTTTAATAAGATTGTTATTTCATTGTTAATAAGTGGTCAACTTCTAAAATTGTTTGATATTTTTACAGTAATGAAAGTTAAAAAAAGAAATCTATATCTCACAATATTTTTAGGTATTCAAATCCTTTTGATGCGATGGGTAGAAAATCACCCCTCTTTTGTAGAAACCTATTACTCGAATGGTATCTATCCTTATATCAGTTCTTTATTTAGAATTCTATTAGGTTGGATTCCTTTTTCTTTGGGTGATATCTTCATTTTTATCTTCATTTTTTATGCCCTTCGATTCATATATAGGCTCTTTAAAACTCGTTTTAAAGACTTTATCAATAAAGCTTTAAGCGTGACAGCTTTTTTCTCTATCATCTATTTCTGCTTCTATCTATTTTGGGGTTTGAATTATTACAGAGAGCCTTTGTCTAAGAATTTAGGCTATGAAAAAACGAAATATAGCAATGAAAAATTGATCACCTTATCTGAACATCTAATTGAGAAACTGAATACAACTCAGGTTCAGATTACGAAATCTGATACCGTAAAAGTTGAAAATCCTTATTCTCAGAAAGAAATGTACAAACTAGCTAGAGGCGGCTATGACAATCTTTCTAAAAAATTTCCTCAGTTTAGGTATAAATATGGTACAGCAAAAAGCTCACTAATGAGTTTAATTCAGACATATAATGGTACTTCTGGTTATCTAAATCCTTTAACAGGTGAAGCACAAGTAAATAGTAGAGTTCCAAAAACTGGTTTCCCTACCACTACGTGTCATGAAATGGCACATCAAATAGGATTTGCAGCTGAGAACGAAGCTAATTTTGTTGGCTTTTTGGCAACCCTTTCTAATGATGATATCTATTTTAAGTATGCTGCGTATCGGATGGCGGTTAGATACACCATCTTTGAGCTCTACAAAAGAGATTCTGAGAAGTACAAAGAACTTTTTCAAACACTGAATAAAGGAATCTTAAAAGATTTTAGAACTTCTACTCAATTTTGGGAATCCTTTGAAAATCCGTTTGAGCCCATTCTTAAAAAAGGATATAACGCATATTTGAAATCTAACAAACAAACGAAAGGTGTTAATTCTTATAACTATGTTGTGGATTTGTTGATTCACTATTATAAAGAATCTATTTGATATTAATTGTCATTCCCAACTTGATTGGGAATCCAGTTTTTTATTATAGAATCCCGTTTTCACGGGAATGACAGATAAATAACTCTCTTAAAGTTATGTTAAAAACCCTTAAAAAACTCTTAATGAGTTTGCTTCTCAATAAATTTATAAACTATTCAAACTATTCATATATGAGAAAATTATTTTTAGCCCTCTTGCTATTGTCTATTTCCCTAGGACAAGCACAAGAGTACTTTCCAACGAACACGGGCGTGAAGACTACAAAGAACACAACCGTTGCATTTACAAATGCAAAAATTTATGTCACACCAACCAAAGTCATTAAAAAAGGGACATTATTGGTGAAAGATGGAAAAGTAATCGGTATAGGTAAATCTGTTTCTATTCCAAAAGGAACAAAAACAGTCAACCTAAACGGAAAAACTATCTATCCTTCATTCATTGATCTCTATTCTGATTTTGGTGTAAAAAAACCAAGAAGACCTAGAAACACAAATAGAAGACCACAGTATGATGCTGGAAGAACAGGGTACTATTGGAACGATCACATCAGACCAGAAACAGATGCTACAACTAGCTTTTCTTTTGATACTAAAAAAGCTAAACAATTAGTCAAAGCTGGATTTGGAGTTGTAAATACACACATGCAAGATGGAATTGTTAGAGGTAACGGAATGTTAGTTGCTTTGAATGCTGAGTCATCGGATGCTTATCGTATTTTAGATAAAAGATCAGCACAATACTTATCATTTCAAAAAAGTGTTCTATCAAGACAAGGATATCCTACTTCAAGAATGGGTGCTATGGCATTGTTACGACAAATGTATCATGATGCCGATTGGTATGCTGGTGGAAATGCTAAAAACACGGATGCTTCTTTAGAAGCATTAAACAAGAACAAAGGATTAACACAAATCTTTGAAGTGGGTAATCATTTAGATGTTTTACGTGCTGACAAGGTTGGTGATGAATTCGGAATTCAATATACCATCGTAGGTAGCGGAGATGAATTTGAAAGAATCAATGACATAAAAGCTTCTGGTGCTAATATGATTATCCCGATCAATTTCAGAAAGGCATATGATGTAAGCAATCCATTGTTAGCAGATTTAGTTTCTGTTGGCGATATGAGAAGATGGAATCAAGAACCTTCTAATCTATCGGTATTGTCTAAAAACGGAATTACATTTGCTTTAACTACACATAAGTTAAAAGCTGTAAGTTCTTTCCATAAAAATTTACAAAAAGCTATTAAGTATGGTTTTGATAAAATCAAAGCTTTAGAATCACTTACTTCTATTCCTGCAAATATCTTAGGAAGAACAGATGTTGGAAACCTTAATATGGGAAGCCATGCTAATTTTATCATTACCAATGGTGACGTATTTGACAAGGGTACTACCATTTATGAAAACTGGGTACAAGGAGATAGACATGTTGTAAATGACATGACCATTCAAGATATTACTGGAGATTATTCTTTTTCTGTTGCAGGAAAATCATTTGATTTAAATGTAAAAGGAAAGGGAGCAAAACAAAGTGGAAGCTTAAAGTCTGGTGATACAAAAGTGAAATCAAAATTTGCCTTTAAAGATGGTTGGATTCAAATGACTATTAATGATGGTGGAAACTTTACTAGAGTCTTGGCTCAATCTAGTACTAATGGATTAGCAGGAACTGCTTTCAGTATAGACGGAACAGAATCTGCTTGGTCAGCTTCTAAGAAAGCTTCTAAAGATGCCAAGAAGAAAAAAGCTAAGAAAAAAGGAGCTGCTAAAACTCCTATGGTATTCCCCGTAAGTTTCCCTAATGAAGGATTAGGAAATGCTATGCAACCAAAACAAGAGACTATTTTAATAAAGAATGTAACTGTTTGGACAAGTGAAGATCAAGGTATCTTACAAAATACAGATGTACTACTAAAAGATGGAAAGATTTCCAAAATTGGTAAAAACTTGAATGCTAGAAGAGCAAGAGTTATTGACGGTACTGGAAAACACTTAACAGCGGGTATTGTTGATGAACATACACATATTGGAACAACTGGAGTAAACGAAGGAGGACATAACTCTACTGCTGAAGTTACAATTGAAGATGTTGTGAATCCAATTGATTTGAATATCTATAGAAATTTAAGCGGTGGTGTTACTTCTGCTCAAATCTTACACGGTTCTGCAAATCCAATTGGAGGACGTTCGGCAATCATCAAACTGAAATGGGGAGAGAATGCTCAATCTATGATTTATAATAATACCCCTAAGTTTATCAAGTTTGCCTTGGGTGAAAATGTAAAACAATCACGTTCTACGACAAGCTTCCGTTTTCCTCAAACAAGAATGGGTGTTGAACAAGTATTTGTAGATTATTTTCAAAGAGCTAAAGAATATGATGCCATTAAGAAAAGCGGTAAGCCGTATCGTAAAGACATCGAAATGGATGTAATTGCTGAGATTCTTAATAAAGAACGTTCTGTTTC
>Ga0115559_1000254_pt1 | contig 37366 bp, 36 predicted proteins | sample COGITO_mtgs_1105_3_FD_87281 | JGI IMG/M metagenome (GOLD analysis project Ga0115559, IMG submission 87281) | Pelagic marine microbial communities from North Sea - COGITO_mtgs_110506 | ecosystem: Environmental > Aquatic > Marine > Epipelagic | place: Germany:Helgoland, sampling site Kabeltonne... | reverse complement strand
TAAATATCGTTCTTGAAATACTTTGATGTGATGCTGTTGATGACCAGAAATTAAGAAGCCTAATGCTCTAACAGAAATCATATTTCCTGATGCTGGCCCCTTTCTTAACAAAGCTTCTTCAGAAAAACTTTTAAACAGGACAACAGAATTTTGTCTGACTATTTTAAACTCTTCTAACATTTCTTTAAAATCTCTAGAATTAGCATCCACATTTTCATTATAATCATCTTGTTCAAAGCCTTCTATGCTAGTTTGATCGTTTCTAGCAAATCGGAGTGCTCTATAATTGAAAATACGCTCTGTATCAATCACGTGCTGTAATAGTTCTTTAATTGTCCATTTTCCTTCTGCATAAACATAACTCTCATTTTCTTTAGAAATATTCGAGAGAATACTATCTAATTTATCACCAGAATCTATCATATTTTCTACAATCGATTTCCCGTTTTTTAATAAAGTATCTATATAAGATTTGAAATAAGGGTGATATTCGTTTTCTTGTATCATTGAATTTTGGTTTTTTAATGTAAGTTTGCCTAACGAAAGTAATCAATTCTATGACAACTTTATTCATCAATATTAAAGAACTTATTCAAGTAAGAGAGGCATCTATAAAGAAAGTTTCGGGGAAAGAAATGAATATTCTACCCACCATAAAAAATGCTTTTTTATTGATTGAAGATGACCTTATTAAAGATTATGGATCTATGAGTTCTCTTAAAGAAATGAATCCAGATAAAGTCATAGATGTTCATGGAAAAATGATCTTACCTACTTGGTGCGATAGTCATACTCATTTGGTTTTTTCAGATACTAGGGAGAGTGAGTTTGTCGATAGAATTCACGGACTTACCTATCAAGAAATTGCAGAAAAAGGTGGGGGTATTTTAAATTCAGCTAGAAAACTACAAAGTAAATCGGAAGATGAACTCTATTCTGATGCTTCTCAAAGATTAGAGGAAGTTATAAAAATGGGTACTGGTGCTATCGAGATTAAGTCTGGGTATGGGTTAACAGTTAAAAGTGAGTTGAAAATATTGAGGGTCATCAAAAAGTTAAAAGAGAATTATTCCATTCCCATTAAAGCAACATTCTTAGGAGCTCATGCAATACCTAGTGCGTATAAAGATAATCGTGATGGTTATATCGATTTAATTATAACTGAAATGATTCCTTTAATCACTAAAGAAAACTTAGCCGACTTTATTGATGTTTTTTGTGAAAAAGGATATTACACGATTGAAGAAACTGATAAAATTTTAAAAGCTGGAAAAAAGCATGGATTAGTACCTAAGGTGCACGTAAATCAGTTTAATTCGATTGGCGGAGTAAAAGTCAGCGTAGAGAATAATGCTTTATCTGTTGATCATTTAGAAGTATTGACAAATGATGACTTAGAAGAATTAAAAAAATCAAATACAATTCCTGTTGCGCTTCCCTCCTGTTCTTTCTTTTTGGAAATCCCTTATACAGATGCTAGAAAAGTTATTGAAAATAACTTACCTCTTGCTTTAGCCTCTGATTACAACCCTGGTTCTACACCTTCAGGAAATATGAATTTTGTAGTTTCTCTGGCTTGTATAAAAATGAAAATGACTCCAGAAGAAGCAATCAACGCAGCTACTATAAATGGTGCTTATGCAATGGATATTTCAAATGAAATGGGAAGTATTACGAAAGGGAAAAATGCCAGTTTCTTTATTACAAAAGACATTTCTTCTTACTCCTTTATTCCATATAATTTTGGAGCAAAAACAATTGAATCTGTTTATATAAAAGGGACGTTTTACAATTAACGTTTTGGTTTAATTAAACCTATTACTCTAGACAGTAATGTTTTCGGTTTCTCTTGTTCTTCTTCATGATACCCATTTCCATATTTTCCATAGCCATAACCGTAGCCATAACCGTAGCCATAACCGTAGCCATAACCATAGTTACTTTTCACTGTAAAGTCGTTCAATAAATAACTAATATTGGAAACTTCTTTATTAATATACTTATCATCTATCATCTTCATCATCCCTTTTTGAGTATACCCTTGTCTAATTATATAACAAATAGCATCTGCGTACTTAAACAATTCTAATGCATCAGAAACCAATCCCACTGGTGGTGTATCTATAACAATATAATCGTATTCTTTTTGAAGTTTCTCTATTAAATTATTACAATTGTCACTTAACAATAATTCAGATGGGTTTGGTGGTATTGGTCCAGATAAAATAATATCTAAATTTGGAACTTTTGATTTTGTAATTACTTCATCTAAGCTTTTCTGGTTGATTAAATAATTAACAATTCCCACTTCATTTTTTAAATCAAAGTCATTATAAATCTTTGGTTTTCTTAAATCAAGGCCTATTAAAACTGTTTTCTTTCCACTCAATGCAAAAACAGTTGCCATATTAATAGACACCATTGTTTTACCCTCTCCACTAACAGAGGATGTTAATACTAAGGTTTTAGATTTTTTACCATCATTGTTCCTGAATAAAAACTGAATATTAGATCTAATAGCTCTAAAAGATTCTGCAACTGAAGATTTTGGTCTATCAAAAACAGCTAAATTATTTATTCCTGTGTTTCTTCCAATTACTCCTAATACTGGAATTTTATATTTCTTTTCAATATCGTCTAGAGTATTGATTTTATTATCTAATAATTCTCTAATGATTATGTAAAAAAGCGGAAATATAACTCCTAACATTAAAGCAACTAAGTAATTAAAACTAGGTTTAGGGTAAATAGGTCCTTGACCTAAATCTAAAGCAGTATCAATTACTTTGATGTCAGAAACTGTTGCTTTTGCAGCTATTTCAGCTTCATATTTTTTTTGCTTTAAGTAATTATAGTTGAACTCAGAATACGAATAGTTACGATCTAATTTGATCAATTCTTGCTCCTTCTCTGGAAGCCTACTTAATTTCTCATTAAACTCATCTAATCTTTTCTTTGTAGAAATTCTAGTTTTTCTATAAAGTGTTCTTAAATTATTAATATTTTCAAGAATAATATCAACATTGATTTTAATGTCTTTTACAATATTTACATAACTTGGATGACTAGGGTTTACTAATCCTTCAATTTGTTTTCTTGCTGTAGATTTTCCAATTAGACTATTAATAGCAGAAGATATTTTTGGATCATCCATACCTAACGCTGCTGGCACAGGTATATCGTCATATACTGTATTTGATCTCAAATAAGTTTCAAGGGTATTAAGATTGTCTAAATTCTCATCCAATTTTCTTATATCAGTATCTAAAGATTTACTTCCACTAGAAAGGTCGGTTCCTTGTGTTGAAAGATTATAAATTCCGTTCTTTTTCTTATAATCTCCTATGTCTTGTTGTATTTGTTGTAAACTTTTTGTCTCTACATTAAATAAACTATCTATATGAGTAATCGTTTTTAATGCGTAGCGTTTCTTCTCTATTACTTTATCCCTCTGTAAAACTCTAACTGAATTATTTAAATAATCAACAAGTCTACTCTTGTTATATCCTTGCATTTGAAGGCTCATTACTGAAGCTCCAGTAGTAACATTGGTTATTCTAATACCCCTATAACCACCAACAGTACCAGCAAAATTATTAAACTGAAAAAAATAAACTTCTCCAGGATTTACTCTCCCAAAAGAAGATATATGAAAATTAAAAAAAGGAGTCACCACTTCTGAATTTAAAGAGAAGTCTTTTGAAAATTTAGCCTCATCAGTCGGGTAGTTAAGCGTCGTATTATCAGAATATCGAATCAAAGTATTATTCCCCGATTCATTAAAGTCAAAAGATATTCTGACTTTATTATTATCAATTGTTTCAACTTTTACTAATTTTCCATAAAGTTGATACGAATTGGTATCTATTTTTATTCTAAAAGGGGTTTTTCCATAAACATCTTCTAAACGATATCTCCCATCTTTAAGATAATTTATATAAAATTGTAGTTCAGAAACTACCTTTTCATTATGTGATCTTGAATTAAGAGTAATTTTTATTGTTTCTAATAAGTCACTTGCTCCTCCCCAATTGAATGTTAAGTTAGTCCCAGTATTAAATAATGGATTTGTCTCTTCTTTTACAGAGATCATTGTAGATAAACTATATAATTTTGGTTTATAACCATTCATAAATCTAGCAACAATCAATGCAATAATTATAGTCACCAAAAAAAGTTGCCAATAAGAAAGAGCTTTAAAAATGTAATATTTTACATCAAAAGAATTTTCTTGTTCGCTGCTTTTATAGTTAACGTTGTCTTTGCTCATAGGTTATAACCCTCTTACAATTAAAATAGTTGAAGTAACTAATGTAAATAGTGAAACAATAGTTGTTAATGATTGTATACCTGTAGTACCTGTGCCCCAAGATTTCTGTTTTAAAGGCATTACATTAATTAAATCTTTAGGCTTTATATAAAATACTTCAGAATTTACAGCATTAATATTTGTTAAGTCTATTTCAAACTTTTGAGTCTCACCCGAGGGTGTAAATCTTATCACCTGTACGTTCTTTCTGTTTCCTGTTATTGTAATATCTCCAGAATTAGTAATCGCGTCTATAATACTTACTTGGTTTTGATAAATTACATTAGGACCAGGAGCAGCTACTTCTCCCATAACGGTGTATCGTATTCCATCTAGCTTAACAGTCACAAAAAAATCATCTTTACTCTTAAAAAATTTCAAAAGATTTTCTTCTATTTTAGACCGAACTTCGCGTGTCGTATAACCTAAAACGTTTATTTCACCTAAATAAGGAAGCCTTATGTTTCCATGTCTATCTACTGTGTTTCCTGTAAAGTAACTCCCACCATTTTGTGTTGTTGAGTTATTACTGCTAACATTATTTTTAAAAAGCTTTACCAAATTCTCATCTGTTGATCTTACATCTATAGTAATAATGTCATCCACCTGAAGCTTATAAGGTTCGTTATTTAACTTTCTTATTTCTTTATTAGCAAGAGGTTTCCCTTGAAGATAAATTAAATCTTTATTTGGAACACATGAAGCTAGAATAGATAATATTAAAAAGGAAAAAAAGATTTTTCTCATAAGACTCGAAAATTACTAAACACAAATATAATTTTTATAAACATAAACGAACAAATTTTCTATTAATTTCGCTTTAAAATTAAAAAGATGTTGTTTTCAAAAGCTAGATCGTATTTAAAATTCCTAATAAATTCAAAAAACCATCACGGTGTTCACTCTCCTTTTGTTTTTGATTTTGTTACTAAATCGCTCTATCAAAAAGAAAAACCTAAAAACCTAAAAGCCTTTTTAAATTACAGAAAAGATTTACTCTCTAATTCTAATTTTATTGAAATTACAGATTATGGTGCAGGTTCAAAAAAATTTAAATCTAATTCAAGAAAAATATCACACATAGCAAAATATGCAGGTATTTCAATGAAAAGAGGAAAATTACTTTTTAATCTAACGAAATACTTTAAACCCAAAAATATTCTTGAAATAGGCACCTCTTTGGGGATTAGTTCTTCAATACTATCTATTGCTGCACCAGATGCAGTTATAACGACTATAGAAGGTTGTAAAGCAACTGCCTCTATTGCGAAACAACAATTTGAAAAATACAATTTTCAAAATATTGATCTAAAAATCGGGGATTTTGAAACTACTCTTCCAAAAATTTTCAAAAAGGAAAAATTTGATCTTATTTATTTTGACGGAAACCATGCTAAAGTAGCTACATTAAATTATTTCAATCAATCTTTACAATCAATCCATAATGATTCTGTTTTAATCTTTGATGATATTCATTGGAGTAAAGAAATGGAAGAAGCATGGGCTGAAATTAAAAATCACGAGTTAGTTAAAGTTACTATTAACACATTTCAATGGGGTTTTGTCTTTTTTAGAGAAGAACAAGAAAAAGAACATTTCATCATCAGGGTATAAACCCTTAAATTTGCTCATATGAAGATTTATACAAAAACAGGAGATAAAGGAACCACTGCATTATTTGGAGGCTCTAGAGTCCCTAAACACCACTTAAGAATAGAATCCTACGGAACAGTAGATGAGCTAAACTCATACATTGGTTTATTAAAAGATCAAGCTATTAGTGAAGATTCAAAAAAATCATTGATCAAAATTCAACATGATTTATTCACATTAGGCGCTATGTTAGCAACTCCTCCAGAAAAAGAAATTTTAAAAAGTGGAAAAGAAAGGTTAAACATTCCAAAAATAACAACCAGTTCTATTCAATTTTTAGAAGATGAAATTGACACAATGGATACAAAACTTCCGCAAATGACCCATTTTATTTTACCTGGAGGTCATACAACTGTGTCATTCTGTCATATAGCAAGATGTGTTTGCAGAAGAGCTGAACGCTTATCTGTGTCATTAGATGAAGAAGAATCTATAAATCTAAATGTTTTAACCTATTTAAACCGACTTTCTGACTATCTTTTTGTGCTGGCACGAAAGTTGTCGCAAGATTTATCAGCTCAGGAAGTTAAGTGGATTCCTGAAAAATTGTAATAAGTTCTTTTTTTATTGACAATATTTCGAAAAAAACTTGACTTTTTGAGTAAAAAAATTATTTTTGCAGAAAATTAAACCATAAGAAATGTATTGGACTCTAGAATTAGCATCTTATTTAGCAGATGCACCATGGCCAGCAACTAAAGACGAGTTGATTGATTACGCTATTAGAACTGGAGCTCCTCTTGAGGTCGCAGAGAACTTACAAGAAATTGAAGATGAAGGGGACTCATATGATTCTATTATAGAAATCTGGCCAGACTATCCGACCGAAGAAGATTATCTTTGGAACGAAGATGAATACTAAAACAAAATCAAATACAAAAAAAAGTCTCTATGGAGGCTTTTTTTTTGTTTACTTTTAAACCCCTCAATTCAATAAGAGAGGGATAAAACATACTAATAAGAATGAGTATCTTAAATTCAGTAATTAAAATATTTGTTGGAGACAAACAACAAAAGGATCTTAAAATATTACAACCTATTGTAGAAGAGGTGAAAGCCTTTGAATCTTCTTTAGCTAACTTATCTAATGATGAGTTGAGGGCAAAAACTGAAGAATTCAAACAGCGAATTGCAGAGGGAACTAAGACTTTTCGAGATAAAATATCTGAACTTGAAAAAGAAGCTGCTGAAGCCGATATTGATAGACAAGAAGGTATTTACACAGAAATAGATGGTTTAAAAGATGAGGCTTACATAGCTTCTGAAGCTGTTTTAGAAGAAATCATGGCTGAAGCTTTTGCTGTTGTTAAAGAAACTGCTAAACGTTTTGTTGAAAATAAAGAAATCGAAGTTACTGCTACTCCTTATGATAGAGAGCTTTCTGCTTCTAGAGAACACGTTGTTCTTGAAGGTGAAAAAGCATATTGGCAAAATTCATGGGATGCTGCTGGAAAACCAGTAACATGGGATATGATTCACTATGACGTACAATTAATTGGTGGTTCTGTTTTACATCAAGGAAAGATTGCTGAAATGATGACAGGTGAAGGGAAAACTTTGGTTTCTACATTGCCTGTATACTTAAATGCTTTAAGTGGGAATGGCGTTCATGTAGTAACTGTAAATGATTATTTAGCAAAGCGTGATAGAGCTTGGATGGCACCTATATATGAATTTCATGGATTAAGTACAGACTGTATTGACTTTTATCAACCGAACTCAGAAGAGAGAAGAAAAGCATACAATGCAGATATTACTTATGGAACTAATAATGAGTTTGGGTTTGATTATTTGCGTGATAACATGGCCAGCTCTAAAGAAGATTTAGTACAACGGGCTCCAAATTATGCAATCATTGATGAGGTCGATTCTGTATTAGTTGATGATGCAAGAACTCCATTAATTATATCTGGACCAGTTCCTCAAGGTGATCGCCATGAGTTTAATGAATTAAGACCTTTAGTTTCTGATCTTGTAAGTCTTCAAAACAAATATCTAGTAGGTGTATTAGCAGAGGCAAAAAAATTGATTGCTGACGGAAATACCAAAGAAGGTGGGTTTTTACTACTACGAGTTTACAGAGGGATTCCTAAAAACAAAGCATTAATTAAATTTTTGTCGCAAGAAGGTATAAAGCAAATTCTTCAAAAGACTGAAAATACTTATATGGCAGATAACAACAAGTTAATGCCTGAAGTAGATGCTGAGCTATGGTATGTAATTGAAGAAAAGAACAATTCTATTGATTTAAGCGATAAAGGAGTTGCACACTTATCTACAAAAACAAGTGATAATGATTTCTTTGTTTTACCAGATTTAGGTGTAAAAATTGGAGAAATAGATGCTAGTGAGCAAACTCCTGAAAAGAAAGCAGATCAAAAAGAGAGTTTATACAAAGATTTTAGTATTAAAAGTGAGCGTATTCACACAATGAATCAGCTTTTAAAGGCCTATAGTTTGTTTGAAAAAGACGTAGAATACGTCGTAATGGAAAACAAAGTTATGATTGTTGATGAGCAAACGGGTCGTATTATGGATGGACGTCGTTATTCTGATGGGCTACATCAAGCCATTGAAGCAAAGGAAAATGTAAAGATTGAAGATGCCACACAAACTTTTGCTACGGTTACATTACAAAACTACTTCAGAATGTATCGTAAGCTTTCTGGAATGACGGGTACTGCCGTTACTGAAGCTGGTGAATTTTGGGAAATTTACAAATTAGATGTTGTAGAAATTCCAACAAACAGACCAATTGCGCGTGATGATAGACAAGATTTAGTCTATAAAACCACTCGTGAAAAATACAATGCTGTTATTGATGATGTTGTTAAATTAGTAGAACAAGGTCGACCAGTATTGGTAGGAACTACTTCTGTAGAAATTTCAGAATTGTTAGGGCGTATGTTAAAAATGCGTAAGATCAATCATAATATCTTAAATGCAAAACTACACAAACGTGAAGCCGATGTTGTTGCAGAAGCTGGAAACCCAGGTGTTGTAACTATTGCAACAAATATGGCTGGTCGTGGTACCGATATAAAACTATCTGAAGAGGTTAAAAAATCTGGCGGTTTGGCAATTATTGGTACAGAAAGACACGATTCTCGTCGTGTTGACAGACAGCTACGTGGTAGAGCGGGTCGTCAAGGAGATGTTGGTTCTTCTCAGTTTTATGTAGCATTAGATGACAATTTAATGCGTTTGTTTGGTTCTGAGAGAATTGCCAAGATGATGGATAGAATGGGATTAAAAGAGGGAGAGGTCATTCAGCATTCTATGATTACCAAGTCAATTGAAAGAGCCCAGAAGAAAGTAGAAGAAAATAATTTTGGAATTCGTAAACGTCTTTTAGAATATGATGATATTATGAACTCACAACGTGAGTTTGTCTATAAAAGAAGACGTCATGCTTTGGATGGAAATCGCTTACAGATTGATATTTCAAATATGATTTATGATACTTGTGAGTCTATTATCAATCAGAATAAAGCCGCTAAAGATTTTCAAAACTTTGAGTTTGAACTGATTCGATTTACATCGATGACTTCACCTTTTAGTGAAGATGAATTCAATTCTTTAACAGAGCAAGAGTTAGCAGATAAATTGTATGAAATCATTACAAATCACTATAAAGAAAAGATAGAACGAAATGCTGTTCTTACTTATCCTGTGATTAAAGATGTATATGAAAATGAAGGAGATAAGTACGAACGTATTGTTGTTCCATTTACTGATGGAATTAAAACACTTCAAGTAGTAACCAATCTAGAAGAGGCATACGAAAGTAAAGGAAAATCATTGTCTACAGATTTTGAAAAAAACATCACACTAGCAATTATCGATGAGAATTGGAAAGATCATTTACGTAAGATGGATGATTTAAAACATTCTGTACAAAATGCATCTTACGAACAAAAAGATCCTTTATTAATCTATAAATTCGAAGCTTTTGAGTTATTCAAAGTAACGATTGATAAAGTGAATCGTGAGGTATTGTCTTTCTTATTCAAAGGAGAACTACCAAATCAAGCCAATCAACAAATTTCTGAAGAACGTAAAAGAAAGAGTGAAAATCTTAACTTAAGCAAAGCTGATGTACAAAATACAACAGAAAGAGCTATTAGTCGATCTCGTCAACAACAAACAGAACCTGTTGAGACCGTTGTTAGAGAACAACCAAAAATTGGAAGAAACGAACGAGTTACTATCAAGAATATTATGAGCGGTGAGGAAAAAGTTGTTAAATTCAAACAAGCCATTCCTTTGATAGAAAAAGGAGAATGGGTTATAGTGAATAACTAATTAAAGCCATGTCATAAATTAAAAAAAGCCGCTGTATTCAGCGGCTTTTTTAATTCAAATAATAGACTCTTCTATTTCTTTCTTAGGTAAATATTACCATGCCCCGCATCTAGCTTCATTTTAACTTTTCCGCTATTCAATTTTAATTTCATTTCTTGCGACTTGTCTGTTTCTACCTCTTTTAAGATACTAAAATCAATATCACTATAGATAGATCTTCCTAAGGCATCAACAAGAATGCTAGAACTACTAGGGATTTCAATATCTATAAAACCATTGTTGGTATAAATTGAATATAAACTTAGTGGTTTCTTTTTGTCAAACCCTATAGTTACATTCCCTCCTATAGAATTAATAGAAACTGGTCCAGTTACATCACTTAATTTCATATTACTTAAAGAAGTGGAAATTTCTACTTCTCCATTAAAATTTGACAACGAAGAAGGGTTTGAATTATAAAATATTCTTTGGTACTGAGCTTTACCTTTAAGTATTAACCCTAATTTCTCTTCAGGATTTAAACAACCACTTGTAGCCCAATCTAATTTAATGCTATTTGGAATTTTAATTTCATAACTTTCATCACTATTATGCATTACAAAAGTTCCTTTTTTAACATGGTCTCTAAAGATAAGTTCACCATCTTTTTCCTCTATTGTAAAGTAAATCCCTAACTCTGAGTTCTCATTATTCTTTCCTAATTTTTTCAACCCTTCTTTTCGCTTGCTATCATTAGAAAAATAAACAAAATTTTGATTGTTATTTTTATTGTTACTATCACTAACAACGACTCCTTTTTTTGATTTAGCTCCTTTTACAGCACCTTTTATTAACTTTAACTTTGTTGCGGCTATATAATTCTCGTAATTTCCGCGTTTACTATGCAAACTCTTAATGATTACCTCATCTCCATCGTATCCTGTGATTTGAAAATTCTTAGAAGAACATATTTTTAAAGTTCCTTTATTAAATTTAATTTTCTTCTCTTGTGCATTTACATTCTGTAATGCCATAAATAAAACAGCTGCTACAATTATTTTTATTTTTTTCATGATTATTGTTTTATGGTAGACATTGCCAATGTTGCATTATTTTTAACTATTGGGAATGTCTCTTCGTTATTAATAATATCTTCGAGAGGCTTTTGTGCACGTTGCTCTCTCAAAATACTTAATGAGTTAATTAACTTTATTTGTACTAATGGTAATTTTTCTTTTCCTAGCGCCTTGATAAGTCCTTTTCTAATTTCTTCGTTTTTAGGGAACTTCAATAAAGCATCTATCGTTGCAATTTTAACGTTGGCATTTTCATCTTCAAGTAGAGTATTAATCAATACTTTGATAATTTGATTATCCTCTTTTTTGAAAGCATCACTGAATTCGTAAACAGCTTCTAGACGAGTCCCTGTAGAATTATTTGTTAAATCTGCTATTAATTCACCTTTCTTTTTCAATTGCTTATTTTCTAGATAAAACCATAAAGCAGTAGAAAAAAGCATCACAAAACTAGCAGCAATAGATAGGTGTCTTAAATAAATAACTTTGCTTCTAGACGATTTATGCAACTTCTTTTCTAAGTTCTTTTTAAAAATAACATCTGCCTTTGATGAAATCTTATGTTCATCAAACTCAACTCTATGCTCCTGTATGTAATCTTTCAAGTTCATTTTTCTTTGTTTTTTGAATCGTTTCAATCAATTGATTTTTTCCTCTTCTATATTGATTTCTTACTGTACTTTCTTTTAATCCTAATAGTTCACTAATCTCTCGATGATTATAATCTTCTATCATATAGAGAACGAGAATCACTCTGTATTTCTCTTTGAGATTATTCATACACTCTTTAATGAGTTCTACTGTCATCTCAGAAAAATCTTCTATTTCTGACTCTTTAACCTCTTCTTCAGAAACATGTAACTCATCAACCCAATACTCTTTCTTACGTTTTCTTACCAAGTCTAAGGAAGCATTTACAACGATCCTTTTTAACCAAGCTCCTAAACTAACCTCTTCTTTAATCTGATGAACCTTATCAAAACCTTTTATGAACGATTCTTGAACAATATCTTCGGCATCATGTCTATTCTGAACAATTCTCAAACTGACATTGTACATCATATCTTTATACAGATTGTATACTGTTAGTTGAGCAGAATACTGATTTTTTTTACATTTTTGTATGAGCTGTTTCTCGTTCAAAAAATCTCTTTTGGTTAGTCTTATTATATCTAAAACGTAAGTTATTGAATTGTGTCGCAAAAAAAATAAAAAAAAATAAACTTTTTTCCAATAAAAAACGCCGCTGGCGAAACTGAAATAATTTCAGCTCAAGCCAGCGGCGTTTTTTATGATGTTTTATAACTATTACAAGCTATGAAAATCTGTGTCCATTTTTAGATAATCTAAAAATTCTTGTTTGGTTTCTTTGTTCTTAAACTTTCCTCCAAACTCAGCAGTTACAGTACTGCTCTCTATATCTTTAATTCCACGAGAGTTTACACATAAGTGCTTCGCATCAATTACACAAGCAACATCGTCCGTTCCTAAAGCTTCTTGCATTGACTGTACAACTTGCATCGTTAAGCGCTCTTGAACTTGAGGCCTTTTTGCAAAATATTCTACAATACGATTCATTTTAGACAAACCTATAACCTTTCCATTAGAAATATAAGCTACATGTGCTCTCCCAACAATGGGTAATAAATGATGCTCACAAGTAGAATATACTACGATATTTTTCTCCACCAACATCTCACCATAATTGTAGTTATTCTCAAATGTAGAAGGGCTAGGTTTGTTTGCAGGGTTCAATCCCATAAACAATTCCTTTACGAAAGCTTTGGCAACTCTTTTAGGAGTTCCTTTTAGACTATCGTCTTCCAAATCCATTCCTAGTGTTGTTAAAATATCTTTTACACTTTCTTGAATTTTTTCTATTTTCTCTTTATCTGAAATATCAAATGCATCATCACGCAAGGGAGTTTTCGCCGATGTTCCGACATGGTTCTCTCCTATCTCATCAATTCTATCTTCATCTATTTTCATCTTCGCTTTGTTCTGAGTATTAAAATTAGGGTGCAAATTTACGACTTCGTCTCTAAATTTAGGTTGTTTTTATAATCAATTCTTCTAAAGTACAATCCGTTTGAGTTCCATTAATCATGTCCTTTAGCGTGAATTGGTCGTTCTCTATATCAGAAATTACAAATTCAATCTCACGATTGCTTACATATTTCCACTGCTTTTTCTGTTGTTTATTGCTAGACGCCGTATCTGGATAGATTTCTGATTTAATTCCTACTTTTCGTAATGCTTGCATAGCTTTTAGTTGAGCAAGGTTCTTCTCTTTATTAAAGTTTAAAAACAACACTTTAGGTTTTGGTAATTCTACCGAATCAAATAATTCTAATTCTTCCAATACCAAATAGATTCTATCTAGTCCAAATGAGATCCCTACGCCACTTACATCTTTCAATTCGAATATTCCAGTGAGGTCATCATATCTACCACCACCACCAATAGAGCCCATTTTTACCTCTTTTGGAGCTGCTACTTCAAAAATAGCTCCTGTGTAATAGTTGAGTCCACGAGCAAGTGTAACATCCAATTCTAATGATGTCGATTCTAAGCCTAATTCATTAATTGTATTGATGACAAAACGTAAATCGTTCACTCCATTGACCCCTTCTTCTGATGATTGCAGTAACTCTTGTAATATATCTAATTGTTCAGAATTCGACCCAGACAATTGAAATAAGGGTTTTACCTTTTCAATCGCTGTTTCAGAAATTCCTTTTGTAAGCATTTCTTTGACAACTCCATCTTCTCCAATCTTATCTAATTTGTCTAATGCAACCGTAAAATCAATCAACTTGTCTTTTGCTCCAATAACCTCTGCGATTCCAGATAAAATCTTTCTGTTATTAATTTTAATTGTTGTTCCTGTCAACTTTAAATTGGTAAAGACCGCATCATACAATTGCACAAACTCCACCTCTTGTAATAAAGATTTACTTCCTACTACATCAGCATCACATTGGAAAAATTCTCTAAACCGACCTTTCTGTGGACGATCTGCTCTCCATACAGGTTGAATCTGATAGCGTTTAAATGGGAATGTAATCTCATTTTGGTGTTGGACTACATATCTAGCAAAAGGTACCGTTAAATCATATCTGAGTGCTTTCTCTGATATTTTAGAGGTAAAATTAAAGTATGCTAATTTTGAAAACCACATACCTAATGCTTCAAACGATAGATCAGTTAAGATTCCTTTCCTATCATCTGCTGATATCCCCTCAAATGAATCTTCTTTTCTATATTTAACCGCAAGGTTAATAAAATAATTCTCTTTAGTTTTTATTACATAATCGGCGGAGGAATAAAAATTAGAATCAATGATTTTACTTGATTTAATCTGATTAAAACTCTTTAAACTATTAATTATTTCATTAGCATTACCTTCAAATTTCTTTATTAGTAAAGAAAAATCTTCTTGATCAATTTTTAAATTCTGAACTAATTCTGAAACAACATAGTTAAAATACATTCCAAAAGAAAGAAGCAAAAAATTCTTGTACTCATTCAAATAATCCCCTGAATTTAAAATCTTAAAAATCAAACGATCTCCTTCTTCTCCATATTTCCCCATTAAGGTTGATGAATTCTCAAAACTTGGAGTTTCAATAGGTTGAAATCCATAGGTTTCAAAGGCATCTCTAATCGTATTCATTATATAGGTACGATTGGCCACTTCTGTGGATGAAAAATCTCTGGTTCCCTTTGGAATGCTCGGTTTCATTTGTTCTATTTTATTGTTTTTTATCTGTCAAATGTAATTCGCCAAATAATCATTTTCATTGGTTTTACTTTATTGATATGGCTCATTTCATAGTCAACTAATAGTTACCAATTAATAGTGGAAAAATACTTCTACCCGCTGCGCGGACAAATATCTGAAAAATTGAGCGAAATATTATTCTATAGAAGTGCTTTTGTTTTTCTGATGTAAAGAATAAATACTGGCATTCAATTCAAACCCTAACAAAAGGATAATCGCGTTCAACCAAATAAACAACATCAAGATCAATAAGGTTCCTATAGATCCGTATAGCTGATTGTATTGCGAAAATTCATTTACGTAATAACTAAATAGGTAAAAAGTAAGAATTGACAGGATGGTTGTAAAAATAGATCCTGGTGAAAAAAAGCGAGAATGTCTCCTCATTTTTGTCCCATATTTATACAAAATAGAGACAATGGTAAATATCATGACGACAAACAAGACTCCTCTACCCATAGACAACAAAAAGGTTTCATCTTTTATCCATTCTTTTTTAATGATTCCATCTAGTAACAATTGATAGAAAACCGTCAATGCAACTGTAATCACTAAGAAAAGTGCCATGACAAAAGAGACCACCATCGAAAGAAAATAGGATTTAAAAATATTCCTCATTTCCTTGACATGATAGGAATATTCGAATCCGCCAAAAATAGCATTTACACCATTTGTCATTAAGAAAATAGATACTATGAAACCAAAAGATAACAACCCTGCTTGTTTGTTATTTAAAATATCTAATAAGACAGTGTCTACTGCATCAAAGGTTTTGGGTGGTAATATTTCAGAAATTAGTGTGATTAACCCTTCTTGAAAACCTTCTATAGGAATGAAAGGAATTAACGTTAGTACAAAAAGCATGAATGGAAAGATGGCCATAAAGAAACTGTATGCTATCCCTCCTGCTCTAGTTGTCAAAGCACCTTCAACAATTCCAATAATGTACATTTCTAATACATCATATAAAGACATGCCTTCTAAACCTGGAATTTTAATTTTCTTCCCAAGCCTCACCAGTAAATTGATTACCGGTATTTTTTCTAGTTTGTCTTCTATTTTTTTACTCACCTAATAAGTTTACATTGCTTTTAAACTTCTAATAAAACTTGACAGCATTCTTTCAATCTCTCTTGGCAACTCATAGCAGTATGTCAAAATTTTCTTTTTTAATATACATTAAATTATATACTATTTCAATTTGAGTTTGTAATTCAACTAATGATGCTAATGCAATATTTAAAAAACGAATATAATCATTCAAGCCATCATTGATAACTAACAATAAACAGTTTGCCGCGTTTCACTCGCAAAGACAAGCCCTTTTAACTTTTGACTTTTAAATTCAAATAGCTTTCAAGCTCAAGTCCATATTATAAACAGAATGCGTTAAAGCTCCTGAAGAAATAAAGTCGACACCACATTCAGCATATTTTCTAATGGTTTCTTCATTAATTCCACCTGAAGATTCGGTCAAGCACTTTCCGTCTATCAACTTTACTGCTGCTTTGGTTTGTTCAAAATCAAAATTGTCTATTAAAATTCTATAGACTCCATCATTTTGTAATATTTCTTCAATCTCTTTTAAGCTTCTAGCTTCAACAATAATTTTAATATCTAAATTATTTTCAACCAAGTATTGTTTTGCTTTGGTAATGGCTTTCGTAACTCCACCAGCAAAATCGATATGATTGTCTTTGATCATCATCATATCATACAACGCAAATCGATGGTTTACTCCTCCTCCAATGGTTACTGCCCATTTTTCCAATGCGCGAATTCCCGGTGTGGTTTTTCTCGTATCTAAAACATTTGTTTTTGTTCCTTTCAGTAAATCAACAAAGAACCACGTCTTCGTTGCAATAGCACTCATTCGTTGCATCGCATTAAGGACAATACGCTCAGCTTGCAAAATAGATTGTGAACGACCTGAGACGTAAAAAACTACATCTCCATGTTTTACTGGAGATCCATCATCAATTAATGTATCAACTTCTAACTCGGCATCTACATAATGAAATACTTTCTTAGCAAATTCTACACCTGCAATAATGCCCGTATCTTTTACTAACAATTTCGCTTTCCCTTGAGCTTCTTTAGGAATACAGGACAAAGAGGTGTGATCTCCTTCTCCAATATCTTCTCTGATCGCGTTTGTAATAATAAGGTCTAGTTCTTTTTCAAACTGTTCTGGGGATATCATTTTTGTCTTTTAATACTGCTAAAATAAGGATTGATTTCAGTATAAGAAAGGATAATGTCGGTTCGAGTGAATTTATGAGTAAAAAACGAATAAATTTGTATCGAGAACAAATTAAAAACTTCTCGATACAATTCCAATACAATTGGAATCACTCGAAGTGACATATTATGAAAGTAAAATTACTTGTTATTGGTAAAACTGATGATAAAAATCTCAATGCATTGATTGAGAATTATCAAAAACGTTTACAGCATTATATTAATTTTCAATTAGAAGTTATCCCTGATCTTAAGAATGTTAAAAATCTAAGTCAACTTCAACAAAAGGAAAAAGAAGGTGAATTGATTCTTAATAAAATTCAATCTTCTGATCAACTAATCTTATTAGATGAAAAAGGAAAAGAGTTTCGTTCTGTTGAATTTGCAAATTATTTACAAAAGAAAATGAACTCTGGAATCAAACAATTGGTTCTTGTGATTGGTGGTCCCTATGGCTTTTCAGAAAGTGTTTACAAAAAAGCAATAGGAAAACTCTCACTTTCTAAAATGACATTTTCCCATCAAATGATTCGTTTGTTTGTTGTTGAACAGATTTACAGAGGTTTTTCCATCTTAAAAAACGAGCCTTATCATCATGAGTAAAAATTGTATTTTCGCCCTATGAAACCCTCATAGAGGGATTAGGTAAAACAAAGTGGTATCTCTACAAACGCAAAAGACTAAAAATCAATTCGTTTGTTATAATTAAAAAAAAAATGAAGTTAGTCTTTGCTACAAACAACCTTCACAAATTAAAAGAAGTTCAAGAAATGCTTTCTGATGACATTGAACTTTTATCATTGAAGGATATTGGATGTTTTGAAGAAATTGAAGAAACTGCTACTACCTTAGAAGGAAATGCAAAATTGAAAGCTGATTATGTTACGAGCAACTACAATTATAATTGTTTTGCTGACGATACAGGTTTGGAAGTCCATAGCTTGGATGGAGAGCCTGGAGTTTACTCTGCTCGTTATGGTGGTGAACCTAGAAGCTCAGAAAAAAATATTTCAAAAATATTATCCAATTTAGAAGACAAAAACAATCGAAAAGGTCAGTTTAGAACTATCGTTGCTCTAAATTTGAATACTAAAAGTTATAATTTCGAAGGAGTTTGCAAAGGTGAAATCTTGAAATCAGAAACTGGAAATAGCGGATTTGGTTACGATTCCATTTTTCAGCCAGAAGGCTTTTCACAATCTTTTGCTGAAATGAGTTCTGAAGAAAAAAACAAAATTAGTCACCGAGGGATTGCGGTTCAAAAATTAGTTCAATTTTTAAACAATCATTCAGATTGATTCATCAAAAAAAATATACAAAACAATTTATAGGGCTTTCACTAGCCTTGATTTTTCTATTCTGTTTAAATATTAGTTTTGGCTCTGTTTCTATTCCTTTTACTGAGATTCTAGAAATTCTTTTTGGAGGTAATAGCTCGAAAACGAGTTGGGATCTAATTATTTTAAATTTCAGGTTACCAAAAGCAGTTACAGCAATTTTAGTAGGCTCTGGATTGTCCATTAGTGGTTTACTAATGCAAACATTGTTTCGAAATCCTTTAGCGGGTCCTTTTGTTTTAGGAATTTCATCAGGAGCAAGTTTAGGTGTTGCCTTGTTAATTTTAGGTTCAAGTATTTTTGGAGGGTTATTTGCTTCTTTAGCCTTATCTAGTTGGGCAATAGCTGTGGCTTCTAGTTTAGGTGCTGCTTTGGTATTATTCGCTGTTTTAATTACTGCTAACAAAGTTAGAAATACTATGTCCATTCTAATCATTGGTTTGATGTTTGGTACAGTTTCAGCAGCCATTATAAGTGTGCTTACTTATTTTAGCAATGCCGAACAAATTCAGCAATATATTTTCTGGGGATTTGGAAGTCTCGGAAACCTATCTTGGAATGAAGTCTTGGTGTTTTTCCTCATTTTTGTGATTGGAATTTTTATTCTAATACAAGTTATAAAACCGCTAAACACTTTCCTCCTTGGAGAAAACTATGCGAAAAGCTTAGGAATTAATATTCGAAAAAGCAGAAACATTATCTTACTAGTCACGAGTCTTTTAACTGGTGTTATTACTGCTTTTGCTGGACCTATAGCATTCATCGGCTTAGCCGTTCCGCACATTACTAAACTTTTGTTTACAACCTCAAATCATAAGGTGTTAATTCCTGCGGTAGCACTTTTAGGAGCTATTATATTGTTGATTTGTGATTTGATTGCTCAAGTTCCTATAAGCGAATTTACACTTCCAATTAACGCGGTTACTTCTTTATTTGGAGCTCCAGTTGTGATATGGCTACTCATCAGAAAAAAGAAAGTTTACGTATGAGTCAATCTAAAAAACATACGTTTCTTCAAACCAAAAACCTTGTCATTGGTTATCGGACAAAAAAGTCTGTGCTAACCATCCAAGAGGATATCAATCTGAACATAGGGAAAGGACAACTTGTTGCTATTTTAGGGAAAAACGGAATTGGAAAATCTACCTTATTAAGAACAATTATAAAGGTGCAAGATGCTATTTCTGGAAGTATTTTATTAGATCAAAAAGAACTAGACAAATACGGTTTCAGAGAGCTCGCTAAAAAAGTGAGTGTCGTATTGACTGAACGTTTGCCTGATAGTCAATTAACAGTCTTTGAATTGGTTGCTTTGGGTAGACAACCTTACACCAATTGGGTTGGGAAATTACAAGAAGAAGACATTGAAAAAATACACTGGGCTTTAGATCAAACGGATACCAGAGATTTAAAGAATAAACATTTTTATGAATTAAGTGACGGGCAGTTGCAACGAGTTTTAATCGCCAGAGCGTTGTCTCAAGACACTGAGATTATCATGTTAGATGAACCAACAGCTCACTTAGATATGCATCATACTATCAAAATATTTCAACTACTCGAAAGACTAGCTAAAGAAACTCAGAAGACGATTATTATGACTTCTCATCAGGTAAACCTTGCCATTCAATCAGCAGATCAAATTGTACTACTAACTGAAAATGGGATAGATAGCGGAAGCCGAAAAGAATTAATAGAGAGAAACGCTTTTGAAAATTTATTTCCAACAGAAATCATTAATTTTAACACAACCTTAGAACAATTTGTCATTAGTAAAAACTAATAAGTGTTTATTTTTGATTTTTAACAAAAAAAATCAATCTTAAACATACAAATCAAACTTAATTTTCAATTCAATGAAAAAAATATTTTTTGCAGCTAGTATGCTAGTGCTGATCTCTTGCGGGACAAACCGAGATCTTTCTTTAAAATATGCTTCAACAATTACTGCTGAAGAATTAAAAACTCACTTATTCATTTATGCTTCTGATGAGCATGAAGGAAGAGAAACTGGGTCACCTGGTCAAAAAAAGGCTGTAGAATACCTTAAAAAATTCTATGTAAAAGAAGGAATAGCATCTCCTTTAGGTGGAGATAATTATTTTCAAGAGGTGCCTGCTTCTTTTATTAGGACATTCCCGAGAGGTAGAAAATTAAATGACTCTGAAAATGTATTAGCTTTTATAAAAGGTTCTGAAAAACCAAATGAAATTGTTGTGGTTTCTTCGCATCTAGATCACATTGGAATGACTCAAGATGGCAAAATTAATAATGGCGCTGACGATGACGGGTCTGGAACTGTTGCTCTTCTTGAAATTGCTCAAGCATTCAGACAAGCAGAAAAAAAAGGTCATGGGCCTAAACGATCTCTATTATTCTTACATGTTACTGGTGAAGAAAGAGGGCTAATTGGATCTGATTATTATGCACAAAATCCTGTCTTTCCTTTAGAAAACACGGTTACAGATTTAAATATTGATATGATTGGACGTGTAGATCCTAAACATAAAGAGAATACAAATTATTTATATCTTGTTGGTTCTGATAAATTGAGTACTGAGTTACACGATCTTTCTGAAGCAATCAATAAAAAATATACAAATTTTGAATTTGATTATTTGTATAATGACGAAGCTCATCCAAGTAGAATTTACTACAGATCAGATCATTACAATTTTGCAAAGCATAATATTCCTGTAATCTTTTATTTTAATGGAATACATGAAGACTATCATAGACCTAGTGATACTCCTGATAAAATAAATTATGAGTTATTAGAAAAAAGAACAAAATTAGTTTTTCATACTGCTTGGGAAGTTGCCAATAGAAAAGATAGAATTATTGTTGACAAAGCGGTAAAGAAAGAAGAAAAATCTGAGTAATTAGATTTAAAATAATATTTCAGAGCCTCGCAAATTGCGAGGTTTTTTTTAAACTAAATTTATTTTTCATTATACTTAAAGTAAAAAATTATGGATGGATGGGGTGCTTTAACAATGCTCATTAAACGGCAAGAATCTGCCAAATGGCATAAAGCAGAACTAAGGCATCAACTACAGAAAAGAAAGGACATACTTATTTATACTTTTTTTATAAAAAATAATTTTTAATTACGTTGGTATTATTCTTGATAAAGGATAATAAAACCAACCAATATGAAAAAAATAGTACTCTTTATAGTTATCATCACAATTGTTTCATGCTCAAAAGAAAAGAATTCAAATCAAATAGAAAAGACATCTCCTGAAAAAATTGTTTTGATTGTTAAGAATACTCCAAAAAAATTCACCCATATTCTAGAAGCTGATAGTATTGGCAAAAAAGTAAAAGATAGTACAGGACCCAGAATGTTTTTTGAAAGCCGTGGTTTTTCCTTTATAAATAGCCAAAATATAGCAACTACTTGGAATCCTGAAAATAAAGAAGCTGATACTCTTATCATTCCTTATTACAATAATCATTTAGAAATTTCATTTCATAATCCATACAGCGCTATACAAGAATCTTTTCTTATCAAAAATGGCGACACCGTTGTCTTTCATTTTAAACATAATATTCCTTATGCAGCTATAAAAAACAGGGAAGTTAATGGTATTGAACTAAATTACAATCGCTATCGAATGAAGAAAATTTTTGATAACAAGTACTCTAGTCATCATTTGATTTTCGCGAGTCTTTTTATTGATAAGGATTTTAAAAATTATAAAGAGAATTCATACAAGTATTATCAACAGGCAGTTAGAGATTCGGAAACAGAAAAAGAGTTATTAGATTCCTTAAAAAATTCTAACCTAATTTCAGAAATCAATTATACTTATCGATTAACTGCTCTGAATACATTGATGGATAAGCACAAACAATCAAGTTTTATAAAAAAGAAGCTTAGAGAAGAATTAGTTTTTAAAAATGGAGAGCATCTTGAAAATGAATATAGTTTTGATCTTACAAAGACTGATTCTTTGATGAAATTCTATTTTTTTAGAGAACATTTAAATCGCATATCTAAATACAACTTAAAAACCATCAAAGAAGATCATGGGACATCAGGGAAGAATTATATAGATTCAAGAATTCGATTCGATTCGATTATACAAGACAAACGTTTTAATCAAACAGCTCGAAATCTCTTACTTTTTCAAGTTTATAAAAATATAGGAATGAATTTTAGAGTAAAAGACAAAGAAAAATACTTTCAAAAACTACAGCAAGAAACAACTAATAAAGAAGGTCTAAAAAAATTAGCACAAGATTATAAGTTAGATTTTAGTCAATCTGACAAATTATTAATGACTTCTTTGCAAGGTGACAGCACTACTTATAAAAATGTATTAACTCAAAATAAAGGAAAGTGGTTATATATAGATGTTTGGGCAAGTTGGTGCGGTCCTTGCAGAAGAGCCATGCCAGCATCTAAAAAACTACAAAAAGAGTTTTTAGATAAAAACATCGCTTTTATTTATTTGAGTTTAAACGATCAAAAAGATGACTGGAAAAACGCTATTAAGAAAGATGCTATTCAAGAAGGGCAGCATTATTTCGTAGAGAATGGAAATACATCGAAAGTTGTTGAAGATCTAAATATCAATACAATTCCTCATTACTTAATTTACAATCCTAAAGGAGAATTAGTACACGGATTTGCTAATAGGCCTGGACAAGGAGCTAAAAAGCAGTTAGAAAAACTTTTAAACTCTGAATCAGATAGATAAAACTAGTGCATCATTTTAAAGAGCAATTCTTTTAAGATATCACCTTGACTTTGATTGCTTGCTCCCACACCTTTGCTTTTCACATCAGCATCTCTTAATAATGCTATAATTTGAGCTACTTTTCGCATCGGATAGTTTTTACCAGCCGTAATATAGTCTACTACAAAAAAAGGTCTAATTCCTAAAGCTTTAGCCACATTATCTCTAGATTTATTTTGTAATCCATGATAAATCAAAAGTTGAGTGAAAAAACTATTCAACAAAGAAATAGTCATCACCAATGGATTGTTCTTTGAGTTCTGAGCGAAGTAATTGATAATCCGATTAGCTTTTAGAATATCCTTCTCTCCTATTGCTTTTCGCAATTCGAAATTATTAAAGTCTTTAGATATTCCAATATTCTCCTCTATGTGTTCAGGAGTAATAATCGTTCCCAAAGGTAAAATAGTTGTGAGTTTTTCTAATTCGTTGTTAATTTTACTGAGGTTAGTTCCCAAAAATTCTACTAACATCTGAGCGGCTTTTGGTTCAACCTGATACTTCTTTCCACTTAAAACTCTACGAATCCAATCGGCAACTTGGTTTTCATATAAAGGCTTGCTTTCATATAACAGGCCGCTTTTGGCTACAGCTTTGTAGAGCTTTTTTCTTTTATCTAATTTCTTGTATTTATAATTCAATACCAAAACAGTTGTCTGCTGTGGGTTTTCAGCATAAGATGTCAGCTTTTCAATATTTCTGCTTAGATCTTGAGCCTCTTTTACAATAAGCACTTGACGTTCTGCCATCATTGGAAATCGTTTAGCAGAGCCAACAATTTCTTCAATAGAAGTATCTCTACCATACATTACAACTTGGTTGAACCCTTTTTCAGATTCTTCAAGCACATTATCTTCAATAAAATCAGAGATTTTATCAATATAATAGGGCTCCTCACCCATTAAAAAATAAATAGGTTTTAGATTTCCTTCTTTAATATCTGAAACGATTTGGTTGATTTCGTTCATTTATGCAAGTTATTCCGTATTTGATACGGAATCAGTTTTTTGTTATAGATTCCCGTTTTCACGGGAATGACAAAATGGAAGAAATGATTACATTTGAGCAATGCAACAACTCAATTTTCCATCTTATTCATTTCGTCTCAAATCTAACGAAAATAAGACACTTATTTTTGATATTGTTAGAAAAAAATATGTGGTATTAACTCCCGAAGAATGGGTGCGTCAGCATGTGATTCATTTTTTAGTTGAAGAGAAGAAATATCCACTTTCATTAATTGCTGTGGAAAAACAATTAAAAATTAATTCATTAAGCAAAAGAACAGATATTATTGTTTTTAACAAGCTAGGTCATCATGAAATTGTCATAGAATGTAAAGCCCCTTCTGTTCCTGTTCGTCAAAACACCTTTGATCAGATTGCTAGGTATAATCTTACCTTGCAATCTAATTACTTAATGGTTACCAATGGTCTAGAACATTATTTTTGTCAAATGGATTTTAAAAATGAGTCTTACCTTTTTCTAAAAGAACTTCCCAACTATTAATTTTAGTAAATCTTTACATTTTTGATTCCTATAGAAACACTAAGTTTGCACTCTTGAAACCCTCACAGAGAGATTAAGTATTATGAAATTTATTCTTGTGAAAAATATTGGTATAAATATTAGCTTGTTTGATGTATAAATTTTGAAAGTAGCTATTGTCATATTAAATTGGAATGGACAACAATTGCTAGAGCAGTTTTTGCCTTCTATTGTTCGTTTCAGCTCTGAGTTAGCTGAAATATATGTGGCAGACAATGCCAGTTCTGATGGCTCAATTCAATTTGTAAAAGAACACTTTCCTTCTATTCATATTATTGAAAACACTACTAATGGTGGCTATGCAAAAGGATATAACGATGCTTTGCAATCTATTAAAGCAGATCTTTATTGTTTGATTAATTCGGATGTGGAAGTAACTTTTGGTTGGTTAAAGCCTGTTTTAGATCTTTTTAAAAATGAAGAAGATACAGCCATTATTCAACCTAAAATCTTAGATTACAAAAACAAGGAATTATTTGAATATGCCGGTGCTGGTGGTGGTTTTATTGATTTATATGGCTATCCTTATTGCAGAGGGCGTTTATTTAATTATTTAGAAAAAGACGAAGGCCAATTCGATGATATTATCGATATTTTTTGGGCTTCGGGTGCTTGTTTTTTTATTCGCTCTGAAGTATATCATCAACTTGAAGGTTTTGATGAAGATTATTTTGCACATCAAGAAGAAGTAGATTTATGTTGGAGAACACGAAATCTAGGCTACAACATTAAATATGTTGGAACATCAACAGTATATCATGTAGGAGGGGCTACCCTTCAAGAAACAAATCCTCACAAGACTTTTCTGAATTTTAGGAATAGCTTATTAAATGTAATTAAGAATGTGCCAAAACAATGGTTCTTATTTGTTGTTTTTTCACGATTGATCTTAGATGGTGTTGCTGGTTTAAAATTTTTAGTTGAATTAAGACCTATACATACTTGGGCAATTGTAAAAGCTCATTTTAGCGTTTATGGTAATTTTTATAGATTCTTAAAAAAGAGAAGAAAACTACAGAAGAAATATGTGTACAATTTACACACAAGTATCGTTTGGCAATATTTTATTTTGGGTAGAAAAAAGTTTAAAAATCTTCGTTAAGCTTTTATAAAATATCTAAACTCCCTTTACCTTCCCTTATAACCTCAGGTTCAGAAGTTGTTAAATCGATAACTGTGGAAGCATGATTGTCACCATAACCTCCATCAACAACAAGGTCTACTAAATTTTGCCATTTTTCAAAAATCAATTCAGGGTCTGTTGTGTATTCAAGAACATCATCTTCATCGTGAATTGAAGTCGAGACTATTGGGTTTCCTAACGCAGCAACAATTTCTCTTGCAATCGTATTGTCAGGAACTCTAATTCCAACTGTTTTCTTTTTTTTGAATGATTTTGGGAGAGAGGTACTTCCAGGTAAAACAAACGTATAAGGTCCAGGTAGCGCTCTTTTTAAGATTTTGTAGGTAGGTGTGTCAATTTGTTTGACATAATCTGAAAGGTGACTTAAATCGTTACAAATGAAAGAAAAATTAGCCTTATCCAGTTTTACTCCTTTAATTTTAGCAATTCTTTCAAGGGCTTTTGTATTTGTAATATCGCAACCCAACCCATAAACTGTATCAGTAGGATAAATAACCAGACCTCCTTTTTTAAGAACGTCAACTACTTTTTGAATTTCTTTTGAATTTGGATTCTCTACATATATTTTAATAAATTGAGCCATCACATAAAAGTACAAAAGCTCAGTTCGAAAATCAAACTGAGCTTATCTTTTTTGGGAAGTATTTTTTTTGATTAGGATTTATCCACTAATCGAAATCCTTCTCCGTGAATATTTAAAATCTCTACATCTTCATCTAGTTTAAGATATTTACGCAATTTTGCTATGTAAACATCCATACTTCTTGAAGTAAAGTAATTGTCATCTCTCCATATTTTAGTCAATGCTAATTCTCTTGGCATCAAATCATTTTTGTGTAATGCTAACATTCTAAGTAGCTTACTTTCTTTTGGAGATAATTTCTGAGGTTCATTGTCACCAACCGCTAGGTGTCGCAATTTCGAATTAAAAAAGAAGTTTCCAATAGTAAATTCAAATTGCTCATTTTCAACAGATGTCTCAGATTCTTTTCTCTGTAGAATTGCTTTAATTTTAAATAACAAAACTTCAGAATCAAAAGGTTTGTTTAAATAATCGTCAGCTCCAACTTGGTATCCCCTTAGAACATCCTCTTTCATTGTTTTGGCTGTCAAAAATATAATTGGTACTTCTTTGTTGGTCGATCTAATATCTTGCGCTAGTGAAAACCCATCTTTACGAGGCATCATAACATCTAAAATACAAAGATCAAAGTCATTATTCTTAAACATAATGAGGCCTTCTATACCGTCTTTTGCATGTGTAACGTTATAATCGTTTAATGCTAAATAATCTTTTAAAACTGTTCCAAAGTTTGGATCGTCTTCTACTAATAAAATTTTTTTACTTCCCATGTTATTGTATTTATATTAAAGGTAATTTAACTGTGAATATGCTTCCTTTTCCTCTTTCGCTTTCGACAAAAACCGTTCCGTGATGATTGTCTACAATTTCTTTTACGTATGCAAGCCCTAAACCATGGCCTTTAACGTCGTGTATATTTCCTTTCTGTTCTCTATAGAATTTATCGAAAACATACTTTTGAGCTTGTTTGCTCATTCCTATCCCTTCATCTTGAATTTTCAAAATCAAGTTTTTATTTGTGCTTTCAGTATAGATATCAATTTTAGGAGGATCAACAGAGTATTTTAGCGCATTTTCCAAAATATTAACAATCACATTAGTCATATGAAAGTGATTTGCTAATACTTCAGATTGTATTGCATTAAGATGCGTAGTAATTGTTCCTTTTTTATCTAAAAGCAACAAGTTTACATGCGATATTCCATCTTCTATAACATCATGAATATCAATAGCATCTCTATTCATTTCAATTTGATTCTTCTCTAGTTTAGAAATTCTTAATACATTTTCTACTTGACCATGCATTCTTTTATTTTCATCCCGAATCATTTTTATATAACGAAGCACTTTCTCTTTGTCGTTAATGATTTTAGGATTTTTAATAGAATCTAATGCAAGGTTAATTGTTGCTATAGGAGTTTTAAACTCATGTGTCATATTGTTAATGAAATCAGTTTTAATTTCTGAGATCTTCTTTTGCTTAACCAACTGATAAAGTGAACTTGAGAACGCAACGATTATAATGAAAATAAAAAATAATGATAGCAATAGTATGTATGAGATTCCAGAAAGGATATGTTGATTCTTGTCGGGAAAATCTACATACAATGTAAAATCACTTTTACCTTCTTCATTTACAAACAAAGGATAATTAAAGCTATTATTAGAATTGATTGTAAAGTAACCGGATTTCAGTTTTGTAGCCAATCCATTATTATAAACTCCATATTTAAAGTCTATATTAATATTCTCTTTTTCAAACTCTTCTCTTAATGTATTGTTAATCTCCCTCCTGCTTATTCTTTTCTGTATAGGGAACTCATTTCTATATTCATTAAAAACTTCGGTAATCATCTTTCTTTCCGATTCCTCTATCCTACTCGTTCTTGAAAATGATTTTTCATTAAAAGTTGATAGCACGTCTTTATTTTTAGATACTACTTGAGCACTAAAAAAGTCATTTCTTTTCGTGAATCTTTTTAAAATAATAGAATCATTACTATTAAATTGAGTTTCATTTAAAAGATCTAACGGTATTTTAAAATCTTCTTCGATAATAGTAGATCCAAAAGAAAACTTACTTTTAGAGGCCGTATCTATTTGTTGGATTAGAAAATTTTTAATTTCAGCCTTATTTAAAAACTCTCTACTTTCAAAGATCGGTCTTATTTTATTATAATATAAATCTTGTTCCTTTATTTTCAGCCTATCAGAAGCCTTAGCAAGAGCTTTCTTTACATCACTGTTAAATTGAGTATCTTTACTCTCAATAGCATTATTTATCCAATACAATTGAACAGAGATAATCCCAATAAGGGAAACACTCATTAAGACAACAATAAGGATGAAAATTTTTTTACCCATTACTCAAAAATAGAAGATAATATAGCGTTAGTTTTGCATTTTAACGTAGATTAACAAAATCATCTTATTTTTAAGTAAATTTTAACATTTTTTTTGAATTATCCTAAAACAAACCTTGGTTTTTTGTTAAAAAATTATAGATTTTTTTAATTTTTAACAAAGTTTTGTCTTTATTCAGGTTATTAATCGTGTAATTTGACAACATGCTTTTCTTTTCATCAGTCCACTGATTTTTTATTCTTTCCAAGACAGCTTCGGCAGTAATATTATCGCGTTCCACAACCCTTTTTATTCTCTCGTTAATTGGTGCGGTAACTGTAATTATAAAATCACAAAACTGATCGCTATTAATCTCAAAAAGAATAGCATTTTCATAGACTATAATAGTATCCTTTTTTTGAAGACTCACATACTCTTGAAAATGTCTTTTAACTATTGGGTGAACAATTGAATTCAACTTACTCAATTGTGAGGGGTCTTTAAAAACTATTGAAGAAATGTAGGCTTTATTTAATTCGTTGTTTTCATAACTCTTAGAACCGAACTCATTTATCAATTGTTTTTTAATCTCAGGAGAAGTATTCATCAGTTTTTTAGCTTCTTCATCTGCATGATAGTAAGCTGTATTTGGGAAAGAACAAAACTCTTTTGCAACAAAAGATTTTCCACTTCCAATACCTCCTGTTACTCCTAATACCATATTATTTTTCTATAATAAAATCAATTCTAGTGGGTGAAATTTTAGCATTCTTAATTAGGTTAGATTGCTGGGTAAGTTTAGGTACTAAATACTGCATTTTATTGTCTAATGACATTTTATAATCACATTCTATAACAAAGGAAGAAGGATTTATCTTTCCAAAATCTGAAAGTGATACTTTATACGTTATATCAATCTCTTTAGGATATGTATTAATAATCATTCCTTCAGGAAGGTTCACTACAGAAAAAGGTATCTTTAATGTTCCTTCTGTATACTTCTCAATAGTTGCAGTAATGGTAACTTTTTCTATATCAAAATTAACATTCATAGTTAGAGGAAATTTCTTCAGCAATGCGTCCTCTTGAATTGACTCAATCATTTCTTTTCGAACTAATTCATCTGTTTCTACAAACTGAATTGTATCCAAAATTGATTCAGGTCCTGAAATGGTGATCGAATCTGGTTTTATTTCTATTTCTCCTTTGATATCGAAGCCTATTCCATAAGATAAATTCGAATTAACTTTTACTGGTACTTTTTTCTTTTCTAACAATCCTAGATTAAAATTAATCGAATCTTTAATGAAATGATCTATATATACTCCTGCATTCATTTGCCTTTGAATAGCTAATCTTTGCTGAGGTAGTAATAAAAAATAATTTGTTTTTGATTTCAATAAAGGGTTAGAACTTTCAATTTTTATTTTGTTTGGAAAAAGTTTCCCTGATATAATTTTGAATCCGCTTGCTTTAACATGAATCCCTATTTTACTAACGGGTTCTTCTTGAAGTAATTTGTCATTCGGCAGATTATTATATTCTACTGGATATTGAATAGTGCTTTCATACTCCTTAGACAACTTGGTCATAAACCAAAATACTAGGGAGGCTAAAATAAATAACAGAAACTTCTTCGATACGGAACTATTCTTAGATTTCAATTTTAAACGCCTTTAAATATCCTATGCAATCTAACCAATCCTTGAGGAAACTCAAAATTAAGAGTATAAAAAAAGTGAGCCTAAGCTCACTTTACTATTTTATATACTAAAATTATTTCTTTGCAGGAACTAGATACTTTCTACTAAGTTCCATAGATATTGCAGATCTTTCAAATTTAATTTTACCAGCACCTGTTTCTATAGTTACGGTACCATCAGTATCATTCAATTCTACTATCTTTCCATGAATACCGCTAGAAGTAATCACTTTAGTTCCTTTTTTTATTTCTGCTTGAAATGTCTTTTCCTTCTTCTGCTTTCTAACTTGAGGTCGTATCATAAAAAAATACAACACTACAATCATTGCTAAAAAAGGCAACATAGACATTAATCCTGAAGATTCAGCTTGTAAAAAAATTGTTTCAAATATCATTTATTTGGCTTTTGGTGTTACATTTCCTTTGATTCTTAACACCTCTCTACCTGTAGCAGTGTTTGTCGTTAAAGTAATTGTTTTTGATTGTTTGTTTGGTTTTCCTGCAGTATTAAATTTTGCTAACACTTTAGAAGATTCCCCTGGCTTAATGGCTTCTTTTGGCCAAGTAGGTACTGTACAACCACAAGAAGGTTGCGCACCAGTAATTACTAGATCTGTTTTTCCTGAATTAGTAATAAGAAATTCCGCTTCAACAACATCTCCCTCGTTCACAGTTCCGAAATCATATTCAGTTTTATCAAATTGAATAGATGCTGCTCCTTTACTAATAGCAACATCTCTCTTTTTTGCACTCTCTAAATTTTCTTTTTTAACTTTTGTTGATGCGTTTCCTTTGTCACCACATGATACAAAAAGTAACGTTGACAATACTAATACTGAAGTTATAAATATATTTCTCATGATTTTAAAATTTTTGTAAAAATAACAAATTATAATAATCCTCTACCTACTTTAACTAATCTTTTACTTTCTATATATTCTCGAGAGATCTTGTCTAGAACTCCGTTTACAAAATAACTACTTTTCTGAGTTGAATAATCCTTTGCGATCTCTATGAATTCATTAATTGTAACTCTAGTGGGTATTGATGGAAAATGAAGAAACTCACAGATTCCCATTTTAATTAAAATCATATCAACATCAGCAATCCTATCTGAATCCCAGTTTGGTGTATATTTTTTAATATCATCTTCAAAAGCATGGTGATTTAGGATTACCTTCTTAAAGAGTGTAGACACAAACTCTTCATCGTCTTTATTCTTATATAAAGCTCCTAATAGAAAAGAGCCATTTGTGTTTTGTTTATTTAATGTTTTAACGACCCAAGTATTCACAAAAGGAATATCATCTACCCAAGTAATGTTTGTATCTTCAAAGTATTCTGCTAATTTTTCGTTAGGAGCAACAATATCCTTAAAAAAATCAATTACAAAACTCTTATCTACCTTATAAGAATCTTCAATAGTATTCAAATACTTTCTATACAAATCACTTTTTTGTAATTCATCCCAAACGATTTTAACATATTCATCATCATTAGACCAATTGTTCAGTTTCTGAGCTTCTATATGCAATGCTATAGAATTGCTTTCAGCAATTTTCTTTATAAGTCTATTATTAATGAATTTAGTATTGGGAGCTAAATCTTCTCTGGTAGCTAAATACTTCTTTTTAGATATCTCAATTTTTTGTTCAGCTAGTTTTTGTACTTCAACTAAAATGTGAAGTGACAAAACATAAAGGTCGAACATTTTTTGAATGCTGTATTTTAAGAATTTTTCTTCTTTTACGATATCATCATTATGTGATTGAATCATCGCGTATACAGACTGCATTACTTTAACTCGTATATGTCTTCTATTGATCATCTAAAGAACTTCGTTATTCATAAAAAAGAGCGAATGAAAAAAATTCAACCGCTCTGCAAAAATATAATTATTTCTTTTACTCCTACTATGAGTTTGCTTCTTTTTTGCGAGTATCTATTCGATTCTGTGCAATATTAAATGCAGCTCTATGTGTTGTTATATTTTCTTTCTCAGAAAGTTTAAAAATCTCTAATGTAGTATTGTAAATATTTTCTGTTTTTCTAACGATTTCGTCTCTACCATATCCTTCTAACTCGGCGTAAACATTAATAATTCCTCCAGCATTGATTAAAAAGTCAGGTGCATAAGCAATCCCTTTCTCTTTCAACAATTTCCCATGTTTCACCTCATCTGCCAGCTGATTGTTTGCCGCTCCAGCTATTACTTTAGCTTTCAATTGATGAATAGTATTGTCATTAATTGTTGCTCCTAATGCGCATGGGGCATAAATATCTAGGTCTAAACCGTAAATATCATTTCCTAAAACTACGTTTGCATTATATTTCTTAGAAAGTTCTTCTAACCTGGCTTCATTAATATCATTGATAATTACTTTAGCACCTTCATCAGTAATATATTTTACTAGAGTTTCTCCAACATGTCCAACACCTTGCACTAATACTTTTTTTCCTTCCAAATTATCAGTACCAAATTGATGTTTAGCAGCTGCTTTCATTCCCATATACACACCATAAGCAGTAACAGGAGATGGGTTTCCAGAACCCCCTTTAGACTCAGAAATACCTGTAACATGAGGAGTAACTTCTCTGATAACATCCATATCTCTTGTCTCCATCCCTACATCTTCAGCTGTAATATATCTTCCACTTAAAGAATCAACAAACTGACCAAAACGACGCATTAAATCATCATTCTTTTGAGTTTTAGCATCACCAATAATTACGGCCTTTCCTCCACCAAGATTTAATCCAGTGATCGCTGATTTGTATGTCATTCCTCTTGACAATCGGAGCACGTCATTAAGAGCATCCCATTCGCTCTTATAAGTCCACATTCTTGTCCCACCTAAAGCAGGTCCTAAAACTGTATTATGGATACCTATTATTGCTTTTAATCCCGTATCTTCGTCGTTGCAAAAAACGATCTGTTCATGTCCGTCAAAAGAGATTTGACCAAACACTGGATCGTTCTTAATTGCTTCTGTGTCTATGATTTGTGATGTCATATATGGTTTTTTAAATACTTAACAAATTGTATATTTATCAAAAAAGAACATGCAAAAATAAGATATCTTCAAATCACCGCAAATTAAATACAGTTTAATTATATATAATTTAACGAAAAGATATTAACATCTCCATTAATGAAAGCTTTACAATACCTAAATAAATACTTTATAAAATATAAATGGAGGTTGTTGCTAGGTATTTTTATTACTATTTTATCTAAGATTTTAGCATTGCAAATTCCAAGAATTATTGGAAGCTCATTAAATTCGGTAGAAGAATATATTGAAGGAAAAAAAATAGGCTTAAATCCTGATATCTCTTTTGTAAAACAAGAACTTCTTTGGAATATTCTCATCATTGTAGGTGTTGCTATTTTAGCTGGAATTTTCACCTTTTTAATGCGTCAAACAATTATTGTTACTTCTCGTTTAATAGAGTTTGATTTGAAAAACGAAATCTATCAACAATACCAGAGGCTTTCAATTAACTTTTATAAAAAAAATAGAACAGGTGATTTAATGAATCGTATTAGTGAAGACGTCTCTAAAGTTCGTATGTATTTCGGACCAGCTGTCATGTATACAATGAATATGCTTTTTCTATTTATTGTAGGATTAACGCAAATGTTGAAAGTAGATGCTAAGCTAACATTGTACACCCTTATCCCATTTCCTTTATTATCTATATCTATTTTTATTATTAGTAAAATAATTAATCAAAAGAGCACTATTGTACAGCAATACCTATCGAAACTCACAACGTATAATCAAGAATTTTTCTCAGGAATTAATGTTGTGAAATCTTACGGGATAGAACCTATTGTGATAGCCAGTTTTGATACACTAGCTGATCAAAGTAAACAAAAGAATATCAGTCTCAGTAAAGTACAAGCACTATTCTTTCCTTTGATGATCCTTTTAATTGGAATCAGCAACCTGATTGTTATTTACGTTGGAGGGAAGCAATATATTAATGGGGAAATTCAAATTGGGGTCATCGCTGAATTTATTATCTATGTAAACATGTTAACGTGGCCCGTGGCAGTTATTGGTTGGGTAACCTCCATGATTCAACAAGCAGAAGCTTCTCAGAAGAGAATCAATGAATTCTTACAAGAAATTCCTGAGATTCAAAATAACAACTCTAATGATTTCAATATAAAAGGAAAAGTAGAATTCAAAAATGTATCATTAACCTATGACGACACAAATATTGAAGCTTTAAAAAACGTTAGCTTTACTGTTGAAGATGGAGAAACTATTGCAATTCTAGGAAAAACAGGCTCAGGAAAATCGAGTATTGCTAATTTGGTTTCAAGATTATATGATACGACTACCGGAGAAATTAGAATAGATAACACTTCTATTAAAGAAATAAACTTAGATCATTTAAGAAGTGATATTGGTTTTGTTCCTCAAGATCCTTTTCTGTTTTCCGACACAATATCAAACAACATTAGATTTGGAAAAGAAAATGCTACACAAGAAGAAATTATTGAAGCTGCGAAAAAAGCTGTAGTACACGAAAATATTATTGATTTTAAAGAGCAATACAAAACCATTTTAGGGGAACGTGGAGTTACTTTATCAGGCGGACAAAAACAACGCGTGTCTATTGCAAGAGCTATTATTAAAAATCCACAAATATTAATATTTGATGATTGCTTGTCTGCTGTTGATACTGAAACAGAAGAAAAGATTTTAAATAATTTAGAAGAAGTATCTAAAGATAAAACCACTTTTATTATAAGTCACAGAGTATCTTCAGCAAAAAATGCGGATAAAATAATAATTTTAGACGAAGGTAAAATTATTCAGCAAGGAGCTCATAATCAATTAATAAATCAAAAAGGATACTACAAAGAGCTCTATGAACAACAACTTCTTGAGAAAGAAAATTAGTCTTAGATTTTGCTAAGAAAAATATTTTATTAGATTTGTTCCTTTATTATTAAACAAACAACACATATTATAATAAAGTTATGGGCGAAAGAGTTGAGCAAGAAGAAATTTTCTCACAGGTATTAAGAGCAGGAAGAAGAACTTATTTTTTTGATGTTAGGTCTACTAAGGCAGATGATTATTATCTAACAATCACAGAGAGTAAAAAGTTCACACATGATGATGGTTCTTTCCATTATCAAAAGCATAAGATTTACTTGTACAAAGAAGATTTTAGTGATTTTCAAGAAATGCTTGGAAAAGCAACTGATTATATCTTAAATGAAAAAGGTACTGAAGTAATTAGTGAAAGACACCAAAAAGATTATAAAAAGGAGGAAACTTCAGAAGACAAAAAAACAACAGAAAGTTTTACAGATGTTAGTTTTGAAGATATTTAGATCTTAATTAACACTTATATTCAAATTCAATTTACACACGAAAAAGTTGTCATTAATTTGACGACTTTTTTTATAGGATACTTTTAATGGTTTTTGTTTTAGAAACTGTTTCCATCCACTCTTTTTCAGGATCGCTATCAATTGTTACTCCTCCTCCAACATATATACTTGCCGTATTATTATTAAATTCTACACATCGTAGATTTACAAAAAGTTCTGTTTTCTGATTCACATTAATTTCTCCTAAAAAACCAGTATAGAATGATCGGTTGTACTCTTCATTCTTTAAAATAAATTCTTTTGATTTTTCCTTAGGTAAACCGCATACTGCTGGTGTTGGGTGTAATGTTTTTAGAAGTTTTTTTAGCTCAAAATCTCCTATAGACCCCTTAATATTTGCTTTCAGGTGTAGTAAGTTGCCAGCTTTTGTTGTATATGTTTCAGAAACTTCAAATTCATCTAAGATTATTCCATTACTCTGATCTTTAATTTGAGAGACAATATAATCTACGACGTATTGGTGTTCTTTTTTCTCTTTGCTCCCCCATTGAGGATTTAAATCTCCATTATAAGATTGCGTACTAGCCAATGCCATAGTCGTAAATTCATTCCCTTCTAAAGTTACCAATCTTTCAGGTGTAGCCCCCATCCAAAGTCCAACTTTAGGATGATACCAAACATAAATAAAAGCATTATGGTAAGTGGCTAATAATCTTTTAAAAGTAGTTACTAAATCAAAATTTGAAACTTGAACATCTTCTTTTCTTGATAGTACAACTTTCTTAATATCTCCTTCTGTAATTCTATTGATTCCTTTGCTTACCAATTGAAGATGCTCTTCTCGATTAGAATAAACTGTTTTTAATTCATTTTTAGTTTCTTCTAAAACTTCCTCATTAAAAACATCTTCTAGAATTTGAGCGCTTTTCTCATGAAAAATGATAGATGCTTCTAAATTATCAAAAGGAGAAAACACAAAGCCTTCTTCATTAAAATTTTGTGCATAATTAACTTCAGAAGTATTGCAAAAAAAACCTTTTATTGAACCGCCATTTGGTTTCCTAAAACTGGTAAAAGGAAGTTCTGCAGAAAAAGATTCAGCGATTTTATCGAAAATTAAACTCAATCTATTTGTTTTAAAAGTGTATCGCGAATTTCAATAAAATTTGACCAAATAAGGCCATGACCCGCTTCGTTAATTGTAATTAATTGGAATTGATCTTTTGTAAATTGGTTTTGCAAGTACTCAGAATTT
>Ga0115559_1000249_pt1 | contig 37876 bp, 36 predicted proteins | sample COGITO_mtgs_1105_3_FD_87281 | JGI IMG/M metagenome (GOLD analysis project Ga0115559, IMG submission 87281) | Pelagic marine microbial communities from North Sea - COGITO_mtgs_110506 | ecosystem: Environmental > Aquatic > Marine > Epipelagic | place: Germany:Helgoland, sampling site Kabeltonne... | reverse complement strand
CATACCTTATTAAAAAACCAACCTTTAGCTATCTGTGATAAAACGGCAGCGGCATTGCAAGCTTTAGGAAGAGACGATATATACTTTTCAAAATCTACCTTCCATTATGATGGTGGAGGGTGTTGTTAAATTTTTGTCATTCCGCACTTGTCGGAGTATTGTTTCAAGGTCACAATGTCATTTCGAGCGCAGTCGAGAAATCTCATAAAAAATAGATTCCCGTTTTCACGGGAATGACAATTAAAAACGTTTATTTCATTAACTTTGAAGTAAACGTTTTGTTATGGATTTACTTCTTATTCCTTTTTAGGGGATTTTGAATTGCCTGAGGAAAGCCTCGAGTTTGAAAGCATATCATCAGCAGATATAGGCTCTATATTTAAAGAACATATTAAGCGAAACAAAGCATATCATTTAGATTTATTTAATACTATAGATGATTCCTTATATATCGTTTTTGATTCTGATTCAATAGATATTTTTCATCAATTCCAAAAAAAAGAGAGGACTGTAAAATTTACTGAAAACCCTTATGGAACTGCTATGTCAATTGTAGAAAAGTATCTTGAGATAGATGGAACTGAAAAAATAACCTCTTTTATTAATAACAAAAAACTAGAAAACAAAAAACTAGAAAAAGAACGCTTTGAAAAGTGGAAAAAACAATATACTCCGACAAATAAAAAAGAGAGAAAAGCAAATATTAAACGGACAATTATAATACTTGTTACCATAGGTGTTTTATTTCTATTTGGTAAATTAATATGGGATGACGAATTACGTTTTATTGGAAGAAAGACAGATGTAAAAAAAGGAGTAATTACAAAAATTGGATTGAAACATGCGCAAGGTGGTGGATATTATCAAAGAGTTACATATGAATTTATCTTCAATGGTAAAAAGTACATTAATTACTTTACAGCTAACAAGTTCACTGGTGTACAATATGAAAATGATACCATTCTAGTTAAGTTTGAATTAAACAATTCAAAATACATTTCCAATCAGTAAACTTTATTCATACTATTTGATTAGTTTCTCAACTTATGTATCTTTAAGCAGATGAAACCCGTAGAAACTTTTCTTGTCATAATCTTAAGTATTGGTGCTTTTCAAGGAATTGTATATGGGTTTATTATGTTTAGAAACTCTGTTACTAACAAAACGGCTAATCGGTTTTTAGCTACCATTCTATTGTTCTTTTCCTATCGTTTGATTGTTGAAATTCTCAAATTGTTTGGCGTGGGGTTCAATGACTTTTGGTACCATATCCTCTTGGAGTTCAATTGGATTTATGGGGCATTGATATACTTTTTTGTGAAAGCCTATGTCACACCAAAATTCAAACTCAACCTCAAAAAAGATTGGATTCATTTCCTACCAGTAATCATTGAATTTGTTTGGAGTAACTTTATCAAAACGCAAAATTTTTATTGGGATGGAACACGAGATTCACTTTCTTGGCTAGGCTATTGGGGGTATGTCGCGTGGATGCAATACCCTACTATGTTTGTCGTATGTGGCGCATTGATTATTTTCTACTCGTATAAAGCACAAAGGTTATTAAATCCTAATAAAACAAACTCATACATCTTCTTTGAGAAAACCAAATGGATTAAACGAGTATTACTTGTATTGCGTTTTTATTCTGCCTTGCTAATCATCATTGTTTTTACAGACCTCCTATTCTTTGATTATGCTTTTAATGGATTCTACGATTATCCTTTGTTTATCGGAATGGCACTCATTACCTATTGGTTGGGAATCGAAGGTTTTCAACGTAGAAATACAGAAGTCATTAAAGAACGAATGATCATTTCTGACAAAGAACAGCAAATTTTAGAAAGTATTTCAAAGAGTTTAAAAGCACTCATGGAAGATGAAAAACTTTTCAAAGATCCCGATTTGGGTCTTCTTTCCTTATCTAAAGAATTGAATGTAAAGTCGTATCAAACAACTCGATGTTTGAATATCATCTTCGGAAAGAAATTCAATGATTACATTAACGAGTATCGAATTGCAGAGCTAAAAACCTTACTCCAAGATTCAGGAAATCAAAAATTCACCCTCTTAAGTCTGGCTTTTGAAGTCGGGTTTAACTCTAAAGCCTCTTTTAATCGAGCGGTAAAGAAACTCACAGGAAAATCACCAAGCAGCTTAAAACCTAATCAGTAAGCATCTCAATTCTATAATTGAAACCTTCTCCTTTTTCAAAATACGTCTCATTTCTAGAATCGAGACGACTGGCATATGCTTTCTGTTGCACTTTTGTCTCAGAATCTAAAAGCATATATCATGAAAACACCAATTACAATCCTGTTTGTCTTTATAGTAAATTGCTTACTAGCACAAACAAATTATGGAACTCCAACAAACGAAGCTCTTCCAGAAAAACTACAAAATCTAAAAAAGGAAATTGTAGTGCAGAACTTTCCTAAAATTATTGATCCTATCAAAATTAAAGGTTCTTATTACTGGAAACACAATACGCTTCTCTTCAGTAAAGAAAGTAGCATCAAGATTATTGAGTTAGGGGCTTATCTTTTTTACAACGGAAAATGGCACCTACGAAAGTCTTATTCTTTAAAAAATCTTGACAAAAACTTTGGCACAAAAAGACAAAAATTACTCCAAGCACAACCTTATACATGGAATAACAACTGGCGAATAGGCAAACAACTTTATGGCGGATGGGCCATGTGGTATTTCATTGGCATCAATGAAAACGGAGAAAAAATATGTGGCTATGAAAAAATACACACAACATCTAATCTGATAAAATAATACGTTATGAAAACTTTAAACATCTACATCATCGCTCTTTTTGCATTTGTATCACTCACAATCAATGCACAAGAATTTTCAATAAATGCTCAAAAAAGCAACCTTACTTGGACTGGAAAAGCCGCCTTTAGCAGCTACTCACTTTCAGGAGATTTAAAAATATCTAACGGAAAAATTCACATAGAAAATAACATTATTCAATCATTGGTAATTAAGATAGACATGACCAGTTTAACGCATAAAAACAGGAATTTGAAATCTCATTTAAGAAGCAAAGATTTTTTTGAAGTCAAACGATATAAACAAGCACAGTTTCAAATCACGGAACCTGTTCAAATTGTTAATGGTAAAGCAACTTTAGTCGGAACCATGAAAATTAAAAAGACAGCCTTAAAAGAAGCTATTGAAGCGAGTATCAAAATCAAAGAGGGTCAAGTAATATTAACATTTAATACAAAATTAGATCGTACAAAATATGATGTAAAATTTAATTCACCTAGCTTCTTTAAAAAGATGAAAGAGAATGCCATTGCAGATCAGTTTACTTTGAAGGGAAACTATATTTTCAATTAAAAATACTGACCAATTCCAAAGACAAAACCTTGTGTTCCGTTTTTGGTAATTCCGTAACCGTAATCGATTCTGAAAATAGCATTGTAGATTTTTTTGTGGATAAATCGCAATCCTAGACCTGGATAAACGCGAATATTATCTTCATTACTAAAATCACCTAAAGTACCTCCTGGATTTCGCCATGAACCCGCATCTATAAATGCATTTCCTTGAATGGTAAGGTTTCTCTTCTTGTAGAGAACATGTCGGTATTCTGTATTGAGTACAATAACACCTGTTCCCCTGTCAATAATATTTCCAACTCCTCTTACATTGATATTATTATCTACAGAAAAAGGCGCAAAAGGAGAATCATCGTTACTAGCAAAACCAATACGCATACGGTTTGCCCAATTACCTCTTTCTCCAACACGCTTGTAATAAAAGAAATCGTTCCACCAAATAGAAAAATCAGGTAACTCATTTCCTTTCGCTGTTACATATTGAAAATTAAAAATACTTCGAAATCCTGAAACACTTTCGTAGAAATAATCCAATGCATTGTATTCGTATATAAACTTGATCAATGATTTATCAACCACCAAAGCTTGTGGTATATTAGGATTCGTTGCTCCAAATTTGTACTCATAATCTTCGGTAAATAAGTTTAATCCTAGCTCAATCTTATTGTTAAAATTCAACTGATACAACCCTAATAATTCATAGGAAGTATTATTGTATTTATAATCTGCTGTGGTTCCATCAAAAAACACAGGCTCTTGTGTCGTTAAATTTTGATAATTAAATGACAACCCTAATTTTCTACTAAATAAAAACGGAGCTCTAAAATTAAATGCATGAGAATTGTATATATCATGTTGAAAAAAACCTCCAATTATAATACTTCTTCCTAAGAAATTAAATTCATTCAACCCTACTCTATATGCAAACTCATCATCATTAGTCGTGTAGAAATTCGCAAAAGGAATAATGGTGAAATTTTCTTCTATATGAATATACACATTATAGAGATTATCATGTGAATAAAACACTTGAAAATACGCATGTGAAATTGCTGGTAATCTGCGTAGAGTGGCAATATCTTTTTTAAGGATTGTAGAATCTAGTTTTTTTCCAGCTTTAGACTCTATGACATTTTTTACAAAAGAAATGTTTATCTTTTTATTCCCTTGAACCTTTATATCATAAATTATCTTATTCTGACAATAAACAGATACAATTCCAAAAGAAAAAAAGAATACGAAAAGTAGTTTAATTCGTTTCACAAAAACTCTAAAAACATATTAATAAAGCTAATATATAAAGCTCTTATGACTCTAACCGCTAATTCTTTTATAATTTACATTTTAACTGTTAGAATTGGAAGTGTTGAATGATTTGCAATATCTTCCGATAAACTTCCTTTAAAGAAATGTGCTAAACCCTTTCTAGCGTGCGTGCTTACAGCTATTAAATCAGCACCTACTGAATCAGCAAAGTTTAGAATTCCTTCTTCAACTGTTTTATCACTAACAAAATTCACCTCTTTGAGTTTTTCTATATTTCCATCAGAAATTTCGAAAAATTTTGCTGCTAAACTTTCCATTTCAGAAGTTGTTTTAAAACTTTCGTACGGAGTATTTACATAAAGAATGTGCATTCTTCCGTTAAACTCTTCAACAATACTTTTCATTCTAACGTATGCGTCTATCGACTCTTTGGAGAAATCGGTAGCATAAACTACATCATCAAAATTAAAGCTAGAAAGATCACTTTTGACAACCATTACTGGCACTTCTGAAGAACGAATAACTTTCTCTGTATTAGATCCAATAAAAAGTTCTTTCATTCCAGTAGCACCATGAGAACCCATAATAATTAAATCTGCATTCTCTTTTTTTGCTATTTCATTTACTTCGCTAAACACTTTAAAATGTTTGATAACTGGAGTAACCTTTACTCCTGCTAAACAATCTTTCTTTAGAAATTCTCGAAATCTCTTTTTTGCTAGCTCGAGCAAGAAAACCGTCCTTTCTTGAAAATAACTCGGACTTTCATTAATCGTATCAGTTTGAATATCAAGCATATGCAACGCCAAAATATTTACTTCCATTTTCTTAGAAAGAGATGCTGCGGTTTTTAACGCATATTCAGAATATTCTGAGAAATCTACGGGTACGATAATTGTTTTCATCTGTTTACTTTTAATTCTAGGATAAAGCTAAAACTAAGTTTCTTCAGATTTCATAACATTTATCATGTTTTGAAAAATATATTAATTTTTAACGTGTTATTTATTGAGCTATAAAAGGAGTTTCAATAACCAAATTAACCCAATTATCAAGACTTACTGCCAACATCGAAAAATTATATTGCTGATTCAGAATTAAATCTCTAGGAGTCGTTCTATTAATATCTAATACTACATTGTCCAGTGTATAATATTGAAACGATTTTTCTGTAGTATACGTCCCAGAAATGAAATTATTACTAGCATCAGAAAGTACTTGAAAGTAAATAGCATTGTCGAGAAACTGTCCATCTTCCCAAGAAAATAATGGCATTAAAGATTGTGTTTGATCTATTGCAATAGTGCTACTATATTCAGTAGGCTTTGTTCTATTTTTTAAGCGAATCGGGTTCGATTTGTAAAATTTCCCATCGCCCTGAAAGGTAACAATACAATATACCTCTTCATCTCCAGAGCGAACAAATCGTTTTAAATAACCTCCAAAAACATCTTCTTCAGGTAACTTAACTTCATAATAGTTATTATAATTATCAGGAATTAAATCTGCGGAATCAGTTTCAAAATATTGGATATTTGTCGCACCTGGAATTGGATAATAATAAATATAACTGGTTAAATTATCGTTTTCTTTACTAGCTGCACAGGCTATTACCTCATCTAATTGTAAATCAGAATAAAAGGCTAGTACTTGGGACAAAACAGCAGACTGAGCACCTGCATCTTCTTCGTTATTACAAGAAGTAAAAGATACCATGAGTAATAAAAAAAAGACAGCCCTAATACGCATATAATTTCTTCATTAATTCTTCTGCCGGTTTGTTCTGCGGCGTAAACCGATTGTTTTTCTCACCACCTACTTTGTCGTGCACGTGGAACCATTTCCACAAAAACCCTCCTACAAACCAATCTTCCTTCCAAAACTGATTGTAGATTGCTTGCAATCCATTTTTTTGAGCTTCCATATTTACTGCTCCATCCACTCTTTTAGAATCCCACGGTTCTTTTCCAGAAAAATCCACACTTCTATATCCGTATTCTGTGAATAATATCGGTTTCTTATAGTGAGATTGAATCTTTTTAATTTCCGTCTTGTGCTTTCCCCATCCTTTTTCAAATTCTTCTACTGTTGGTGTTTTCTCTTCACTCAAAGGAAAATAAGCATCGACTCCAATGTAATCTAACTGATCCCAAAAAGAAACACGCTTAAACTCATCCCAATTTGATGCATAGGTCAGTTTCCCTTTGTATATTTTTTTGATTTTTTGAATCAACGATGACCAATATTTTGGTCTATTAGCAACAAATTTTTCTAATTCAGTTCCAATACAAAAGATATCTGCCTTTATTTCTTGAGCAGTTTGAGCATACATTAAGATAAATTCCTCATAAGAATCTTCAAGAATTTTCCATTTATCTTCACTATCCATCGTAATGAACCCTGTATATTGTCCACGTCGAACCCAAAGCTGAGGTTTGAGCATAGTTTTTACTTTCCTTTTTCGTAATTCTTCAGCATATTGTCTAACTCCTCTTACTCGTTCACCAAACCACTGTCCTCTAGAATTAAATGAAATTTTAGGGGAAGAAAGGTCTCTTATAAAACCAAAAGGCATCAATGCTGCGTAGTTTGCATTGATATTAATTATTGGATTGGTATGATTATCAGTAATACTATCTCTAGATGAAACAAAGCTAACACCGTTAATCTTCTGAGTTTTTCCACAAAAAGAAATACTTAAGAAGATAAGGGACAAAAAAAAGAGCCTAATTGTTTTCATAATTAGGCTCTAAAATACTTTTTTCTATTAAAATAATGCTCTTAAACCTATATTAAAAGTTTTTCCTAGTCCAGTATTGTTTCCTCTAACGAAATCTGTATACAATACTTCAACATTTAATGCTTTAGTTAATTGGTATTTTGCACCCCCACCTAAAGCCGTGAAATTCTGTGAGAAATCATTTCCTAGATCCAATCGTTGGTTGTGTTGTGCTAGAGCTAAAATGGTAAACTTATCACTTGGAAAATAGCTTAAAAAGATTCCAGGAGCTAAATTCAAACTGTTATTAGCAAAACTATCGTTCTTGTTTCCGAAATTGTATTCAGTATTTAACTCAGTGAAAATTTGCCAATCTCCACTAGGAAAAGTATAATCATAAAAGAAACGATTCTGAAAAATGAATCCTTTCTGATCTAAAAATATGTTGTTCTCTGATTCATTATCTACTAATGGAATATGGAAAGCAGTTTGGATGGTGAAATTAGATACATTTTTAAACGGATTAAACTTAATCGCCGGAGCAAAAGATGTAAAACCCGATCTTTCTGTAATACCATCGTTTCCAAATGAAAGAGCTGCCAGAGCTTTTCTTCCTCCAATAACGTTTGATCTAAATTCTAATAAAAGTCCAATATTTAAAGAACTATTCTCTGAAACTCCCGTAAAAATATCTAGAGTAGAAGTAAAAAATGTCTGTCTTGGTTGTTTTCCTGAGGTAAATGTACTTTCAGTTTCTGTATATAAATTGTTAAACCATTTGATGTCCCACTGTCCTTTATCTAATAGCTTAGAAGGTGTATATGTTTGAATGTTGCTTTTTGTATTGTCTTCATCTTCTTGAGAAAACCCTTGATAACTAATTAATAATAAAGCAATTATTAATACTCTTTGCATAATGTGTGTTTTGGTTGAAATTTAATTTCTTTACATCGTCATATCCGTCGATGACATTTTCATTTACTTTCAATAAAAAATTTATTTATACTCGTTCTAAATTAGGAAACTGTTTAAGAAATTCTAATTAACTTCGACAGATACCACAGCAACCAAAAAAATATGAATCACATTGTCATTATTGGAAATGGAATTTCAGGAGTTACCCTAGCGAGGCATATTCGAAAAAACTCCGATCAAGAGATTACCATTGTTTCCGCAGAAACAGATTACTTTTTTTCACGTACTGCTCTTATGTATGTCTATATGGGTCATATGAAGTTTGAACATACGCAACCTTATGAGTCTTGGTTTTGGAAAAAGAACAGGATTAATCTCAAAAAAGGATATGTTCAAGAAATCAGTGCTAAAAACAAGCAATTAAACTTTGCAGATGGTAGCTCAATGGCTTATGACAAATTGGTGATTGCAACAGGCTCAAAGCCTAATAAATTTGGCTGGCCTGGACAAGACCTAGAGGGTGTAATGGGTATGTATCACAAACAAGATTTAGACAATTTAGAGGTTCACGCGCCTAACAATAAAGTTTGTAAAAGAGCTGTCATTGTTGGTGGTGGCCTTATCGGGATTGAGCTTGCTGAAATGCTTCACTCAAGAAATATTCCTGTAACATTTTTAGTTCGAGAAGGTAGTTTCTGGAATGGAGTACTTCCTTCAGGTGAGAGTGAAATGATTAATAGACATATTAAAGATAATCATATAGATTTACGCTTAAACACGAATTTAAAAGAAATCAAATCTGATGAAAATGGTCGTGTAAAGTCAATCATTATTGAAGAAACAGGTGGAGAAATTGAATGCAATGTTGTCGGATTAACGGCAGGAGTTTCACCAAACATCGATTTTATAAGAAGTTCTGATATAGAAACCAATCGTGGTGTTCTGGTCAATCGTTTTTTAGAAACAAGCGAAAAAGATATATATGCAATTGGTGATTGTGCTGAACAGAGAGAAGCTATCGGCAATCGAAGACCTATTGAAGCTGTTTGGTATACTGGAAGAATGATGGGTGAAACCTTAGCACAAACCTTATGCGGAAATAAAATAGAATACAAACCAGGACACTGGTTTAACTCTGCAAAATTTTTAGACATCGAATATCAAACTTATGGTTGGGTATTTAGTGAGCGTAGTAAAAAAGAGACTGAACTTCACTTCCATTGGAAACATAAAGATGATACCAAATGTATTACGATAGCATATCACAGAGATTCTAATGAATTCTTAGGAATAAACACTTTTGGAATTAGAATGAGACATGAGGTTTTTGACCAATGGCTTACTGAAAAAAGAGATATTAATTATGTGTTAGAATATTTGGCAGATGCCAATTTTGATCCAGAATTTTACACACTTCATGAAAAAGAAATCATTTCTAAATTCAATGAAGAAAATGGAACTTCTATAGAATCGAGAAAAAAAAGTTGGAAAAGAATTTTTACTAGAGCCTAAAAAGACATGAAACCGAAAAGCATAAAAACAATAGTAACTACTTTTTCAATTTTTGAGGTTACACCTGACCAATTTAAATCAATTAAAAACAACTGATGAAAGCAATAAAACAAACAGGATTCGTCATATTTTTAATAGGATTATCTATTTTTACAGCAACAATTTTTACAGGTTCGTTTAGTTTAACCTCATCAGAATTAGACACTTTTATAAGCGAAAAAGGATACAAAAGCGAAGTCATAAAAGAGGAACTTTCTAAAGCAGTTACTAACGATAAAGGCTTGAGTATTTTCGAGTTCTCAAGTCGAGTTCGCGTAGCATACAAAACTTCTAACGATCATTACGATGCGTTAATTGCTAAATATGATGCTGAGAAAAATTGGGATGAGAAAGGAAAACAGTATCAATATAAAATTTATGGAAAACCTCATACACTGAGCTATGAACTTGCAAAGAAAGCAGGTAGTGGTTACGTCAAAGACAATGCAGATTTACTCTGGTTTCTTACTTTTGGATTGGCAATTATAGGAGCCTTACTATTTATACTACCTAACTTTATTTTATTAGGAAAAGCCGGAATAAAAAATAATGGTATTTATTTAGACTCTAGCACAAATCGCGGTTTCATTGCTTGGCTGGTACTTTTATATTTAGTCTCTTTTTACTTAGTATTATACTTTATGCCAGATTATATTGTCAACTGGACATATATTTTGGATCCAATTAGTAGGTCTTTAAATGGTGGTGACGCAAGTCAATGGTTTGTCTACGGATTCTTATACTGTGTAATTATGCTAGTCATGGCATCACGTATGTATATCAAATACAGACATAACAAATATCAAATCATTCGTACAACCTCTGTTTTATTTTTCCAAATTGTTTTTGCTTTCTTAATCCCAGAGATTATGGTTAGCTTGAACATGCCTGGATATGATTTTAAAAATGCTTTTCCTCTAGATTATGATTTCTTCTTTGAATGGAATTTAGATACTTTAACAAGCAGTGGTCACATTGGTCTATTTATTCTCGTATGGGGAATTTTATTAACACTTGTTATTGTTCCTGTGATGGTTTATTTCTTTGGAAAAAGATGGTACTGCTCTTGGGTTTGTGGTTGTGGTGGATTGGCTGAGACATTGGGTGATCCTTATAGACAACATTCTAACAAAAGTTTAAATGCATGGAAATTAGAACGATGGGTGATTCACTTTGTATTGATTTTTTCTTTGGTAATGACAGCCGTTACACTCTATTGTTATTTCTCAGTTACTCAAAGTTTTTTAGGGATCAATTCGCAATGGATTAAAGACTCCTACAGCTTCTTGGTTGGTGCTTGGTTTGCGGGAGTCATAGGAACTGGATTATATCCAATCTTTGGAAACAGAGTTTGGTGTCGTTTTGGATGTCCTTTAGCAGCTTATTTAGGGCTTGTACAACGTTTTAAATCAAGATTTAGAATTACAACCAATGGAGGTCAATGTATTTCTTGTGGAAACTGTTCAACATATTGCGAGCAAGGGATAGACGTGAGAGCTTATGCACAAAAAGGAGAAAACATTGTGAGATCGAGTTGTGTTGGTTGTGGTATTTGTTCAGCTGTTTGTCCTAGAGGAGTCTTGAAATTAGAAAATGGTTCTGAAGATGGAAGGATCAATCCAACGGATGTGTTGTTAGGAAATGATGTAGATCTAATGGAATTGATAAACAACAAATAATGCCGGTAAAAAAACTCTTTTGTATTTCCTTTTGTTTTCTTTTTCTCTCGTCTTTTTGTCAAGAGAAAACGTATCATAAAGCCTACCATGAAAATGGGATAATGAAAGAAGAAGGTTGGATTGAAAACAACCAAAAAAGCGAGTACTGGAAGTTTTATTTTCCAACAGGAGTTCTTAAAAAAAGCGGTGCTTTTAGTAACGATAAAGAAACTGGTTATTGGCATTTTTATTATGAAAATAAAAATCCAGAAAAAGAAGGTTTTTTCGAAAACGGAAAACAAACGAAGTATTGGAAATATTACTATAAAAATAAAACTCTTTTAAAAGAAGGAACTTATAGCAAAGGGATTCCTGTTAAATATTGGAAATTTTACCATAGCAACGGGGTTGTTGAAAAAGAAGGTTTTTTTGAAGGTGGTAAAAAAACAAATTACTGGTCTTATCATTATGAAAACAAACAACTAAAAGAAGGTGGGGAATATGGTAAGGGCCGAAAAGTTAAGTATTGGAACCACTATCATAAAAGTGGAACACTTCAAAAAAAGGGACTTTACATCAAAGGTGATGTCTCAGGATATTGGAAGTTTTATCATGATAATGGAAATCTTCAAAAAGAAGGCCGCTTTAAAAACAACAAAGAAACCAACTATTGGTATTTTTACCGAGCCAATCGTTCAAAAGAAAAAGAAGGACATTTTTCAAATGGTAAGCAAGACAAATGGTGGCTGTATTACGATGACATGGGGCATGTAAACCATAAATGTCAATTAAAAAACAATCAAAAGAATGGATATTGTTTGATGTATGAGATGAAAAAAATAGTCAAAGCATCAAAATACCATAAAGGAAAAAAAATAAAAGAATGGACAGATTTAAAATCCTTCAAAAAGGAAAATAATCTGTTAAATTTAAGATAATGACCCTCGTAGAGGGATTAATAAATTTGGAATTCATTTTAAACAATCGAATGAAGTCCAATATAATTTATAGAAGTGAAAAGAAATATAAAGGTAATCATCCCAGCATATAATGAGGAAGATTCCATAGCCAACGTTGTAAACGATATCCCAGATATTGTTGATGAAATTATTGTTGTTAGCAACAATTCTACAGACAAAACAGAAGTGAATGCTCAAAAAGCAGGAGCTACTGTTTTACAAGAGCCAAGGCGAGGATATGGATATGCTTGTTTAAAAGGAATGGAGCATATTACTAATCAATCGAAACAAACTGACATTGTTGTTTTTTTAGATGGTGATTATTCTGATTACCCTGAACAATTAATGGAAATTATTGCCCCAATACAAAACGATGACATTGATTTTGTAATTGGATCTAGAGTTAAGAGACTAAGAGAATCAGGTTCTATGACACCTCAACAAGTCTTTGGAAATTGGTTAGCTACTTTTTTAATGAAGTTGTTCTTTGGAGCTAAATACACAGATTTGGGTCCATTTAGAGCCATTAAATATGGTAAACTACTCCAACTACAAATGGAAGATAAAACCTATGGGTGGACAGTAGAAATGCAATTGAAAGCAATTAAACAGAAGCTTTCTTATGTAGAAATTCCTGTAAAATACAGGAATCGGATTGGTGTTTCTAAAGTTTCAGGCACCGTAAAAGGCACTATATTTGCCGGTGTGAAAATATTAGGTTGGATCTTTAAATACAGTTTCAAATAATGATTGTAGAGTATTTAATTATAACTGTTTATTCCTTAGCTCTCATACTAATTTTCATGTATGCGTTAGCTCAATTGAATCTATTATTCAACTATGTAAGTGCTCAAAAGCAAGAAGACACTGATTCGAAATTTGACTTTACCAACCCTGACGAAATTCCTTACGTTACTATACAGCTTCCTGTGTATAATGAATTGTATGTAATGGAACGTTTGTTAGAGAATATTGTAAAATTAGAATATCCTAGAGAAAAACTAGAAATACAAGTCTTGGACGATTCTACTGACGAATCAATTACCGGAACAGCGAAGCAAATTAAAGAACTCCAGAAAACTGGAATCGATATTCAACATATTCAAAGAAGCAATCGACAAGGATTTAAAGCAGGTGCTTTAAAGGAAGGATTGGTCATCGCTAAAGGTGATTTTATCGCAATTTTTGATGCCGATTTCCTACCTGAAAAAGATTGGTTGTTACAAACGGTTCCTTACTTTAAAAATTCAGACATTGGCGTTGTTCAAACTCGTTGGGGGCATATCAACAGAAACTATTCAACTTTAACCAAGGTACAAGCATTTGCTTTAGATGCACATTTTACTCTTGAGCAAGTAGGAAGAAATAGTAAAGGGCATTTCATCAATTTTAATGGAACTGCAGGTATTTGGCGTAAAGAATGTATTCTTGACGCTGGGAATTGGGAAGGTGATACCTTAACTGAAGATTTGGATCTAAGTTATAGAGCACAATTAAAACAGTGGAAGTTTAAATATCTCGAAGACGTTAAAACTCCAGCTGAATTGCCTGTCATTATCAGCGCGGCTAGATCACAACAATTTCGTTGGAATAAAGGAGGTGCTGAGAACTTTCAGAAAATGGCAAAGAGAGTCATTTTTAACAAAGGAATCTCCACAAAAACTAAAATCCACAGCTTACTACATTTACTAAACAGTTCGATGTTTCTAATGATTTTTTTGGTGGCTGTTTTGAGCATTCCGATGCTATATATTAAAAACGAATATGCACATCTAAAATCATATTTTTATATGATGAGTTTCTTTGTAATTAGTACTATTATTTTCTTCATCTGTTACTGGTTTATGTTTAAGAAAAGTTATGGAGGTGGAATCAAAAACTTCTTTAATTATATAGGAACTTTCTTTACCTTCTTTTCAATTGCCATGGGATTCTCTTTGCATAACACTATTGCTGTTTTGGAGGGTCATTTTGGAAAGAAAAGTGAATTTGTAAGAACCCCTAAATTCAATATTAAATCCATAAAAGACACTTGGAAAAATAACAAATACATCCGCAAAAGACCATCTGTTAATGTAATTATTGAAGGACTGTTAGCCTTGTATTTTGCCTTTGGAATGTACAGTGCCTTTGTGGTTGGAGATCAAGGTGGTGATTTTGGGTTGTTTCCTTTTCATTTGATGTTGTTTATTGGATTTAGTTACGTGTTTTTTAAATCTATTTTTTCTAAAGCCTAGTAATGTTTTCAAACCAAAAATATCAAACCATTCTTGCTGTTATTGTTAGTATTGGGTTGTTCTTTTTGTTTGCTTACAATTTAGACAGAACCAACTTTACAAAACTCATCACTCTCTATTTGGGGCTTTTCATTCCTTTTCTTTATTTCATGAAGAAAGAGAAAATGAATTTTCCTTTTTTAGTAGCAATCGCCATTCTTTTTCGATTGGTGTTTTTATTTACCATACCGAATTTATCACAAGATTTTTATCGATTTATTTGGGATGGAAGAATGATTTTCGAAGGGCTAAACCCCTATATTTCTTTGCCTCAAACGTTTATTGAACAACGAAATTTCCCAGTCAATCAAGCAGTTGATTTATATGCAGGCATGGGTAACTTAAACGGAAGTCATTTTACCAATTACCCACCTATCAATCAATTGAATTTTTTAATCGCAGCGATTTTTTCGAACTCTAGTATTTTAGGAGCGGTTATTGTCTTGCGTTTGCAAATTATTCTAGCGGATATTGGAATCATTTATTTCGGGAAGAAGATTTTAGAACGATTGAATCTTCCGATTCATCATATCTTTTTATACGCTTTAAATCCGTTTATCATTATTGAACTGACAGGGAATCTACATTTCGAATCTGTGATGCTATTTTTCTTGATGTGGAGTTTGTATCTCTTGTTACAAAAAAAGTGGCTTTGGGCAGCAGTTGTTTTAGGAATTTCTGTTTCTGTAAAATTGATTCCACTACTCTTTTTGCCTTTGTTTTTTCAATGGTTTAAAAATCAAACAGTCATTGCGAACTATCACTCTGAGCTTGCCGAAGAGAAAGTGAAGCAATCTCATCTTGATAAAGAGATTACTTCGTCGCTAACTCCTCGTAATGACACTAAACTGTCATTCCTGCGAAGGCAGGAATCTAAACACAAAAGAAGATGGATTCCTGCCTTCGCAGGAATGACAAAATTAATCCTTTTCAGCCTTATTGTAATTGTAGTTAACATTATTCTATTCCTCCCTTTCTTGTCTTCTGAATTGATTAGCAGTTATACCAATTCGGTAGGCTTGTGGTTTCTTAATTTTGAATTCAATGCCAGTTTATATTACATTGCAAGAGAAATTGGATATCTCTTTAGAGGCTGGAATGAAATTGCCATTATTGGGAAAATATTACCAGCGATAGCAGTCGTTTTTTTGGCGATAATTACCTTCTTTAGAAAGAACAAATCACCTCAACAGCTCATTACTGCATTGTTAATAGGCTTGTCTTTTTACTACTTTACCACCACCACCATGCATCCATGGTATTTATCGACCTTGGTTTTACTAAGTGTCTTTACCAAATACAGATATGCTATTGTTTGGAGTGTTGTAATGATCTTAAGCTATCAAGCCTACGCCAATAATCCTTGGAGAGAAAACCTTTGGTTTGTTGGTTTGGAATATTCTTTTGTTTTTGGGGTATTGACTTATGAAGCTATAAAGTTGAGAGAATCAAAACTAACAACTAACAACTAACAACTAACAACTAACAACTAACAACTAACAACTAACAAACCTAATCAAACCCCACCGTACTTTGTCGATCTCTGTTGACATGTAATTTGGTAACATCAGGACGTGAATAATGCCCAACCACATCAAAGTTTTGACGCTCTTGGTAGACTCTAGCAAAATCTAAGATTTCATAAATCAGACCTTCTTTTCCAATGATAGGCTCAATAATCCATTCGCCATCTGGTCCAGCAATACAAGAACCTCCATTGGCTAAGGTATCTGGAGCATTGGCTATAATTTTATCGGCATGCGGTGTTTCGCTTGGGAAATCTGTTTTCGCCATTAAGCTCGATACAGAAATTACAAAAGAACGAGATTCTCTCGCAATAAAACGGGTAATATCTTTGGTGTTATGGTCGCTTCCTGGCCATACAGCAATGTGTAAGTTTTCACCCAAACCATACAACGCAGTTCTTGGTAATGGCATCCAATTCTCCCAACAGTTCAATCCACCTACTGTAAAGTCTTTTAAAGGATGTACTTGTAATCCGTTTCCATCTCCTGGTGCCCATGTTAAACGCTCTTCATAGGTAGGTTGTAGTTTTCTATGCACTGATTGAATAATCCCATCCTGATCGATATACACCAAAGAAGCATAGATACTATGTCCACCTCTATTGGCAGCACGTTCCATGATTCCCAAGTAGATAGCCATCTGATGCTGTTTCGCCAAAGCACAGATAGAATCTAACTCTCCATTCTCTATCATGATAGAATTTTTCACATAATGACCGTGAATTTCTTTTTGAACAGAAGAATTCCATTCTGCACCATTTGTTAAGGCTACCCAAAAAGGATATCCTGGCAATAAAGCTTCTCCAAAAACGATCAATTCTGCATTTTCTTTCGCAGCTTCGTTAATGGTTCTTTCAATTTTTTGAATGGTTTTCTCTTTGTTTAACCAAACTGGGGAAATTTGCGCTAACGCGACTTTTAAAAAGTTAGAATCTTCCATATTTAAAGTTTCCTGTTATTTGTCTCCGCGAGTAAAACGAAGCGATCTCAAATTATAATCATGCTAATAATTATGAGTTTGCTTCAGTCGTTCCTCCTTCGCAAAGACATTATATTATTTATTTACTGCTACATTAATTCATAATTACATTTTCAGATCAACAACCAGTCCTTCGTTGGCTCTGACATTAAACACCGTTTGGTCTTCAAAAATCAAATATTGTCCTTTAATGCCAACCAACTTCCCTGTATAGTTTTTTTCCTTTACAAGATTTAAATTTTTAGGTTTCTCTGGGTATTGATGCACTGGAAAATGAAGCTCGGTTTCTTTGTTGTTCTCTATAAAATATTCCTGAACTTCTTCCGGAATGTACCTTCGTAATTTTTGCTGCCATTCTACCAAATTTTCATCTTCAATGTCATTTTGTAACATCTTTCTCCAATTTGTTTTATCTGCAACATGTTCCTTTAAAGCTACCTCAGTAATTCCCGCTAAATATCGGTTTGGAACCTCCACTATTTCAATCGCTTCATGCGCACCTTGATCAATCCAACGTGTGGGAACTTGCTGTTTTCTTGTCACCCCAACTTTTACATTACTAGAGTTTGCTAAATACACAATATGCGGTTGCAATTGCGCTGCTTTTTCATAGGCTAAATCACGATCTTCTTTTCCTAAATGAGCAGTACTTAATTCGGGTCTCATAATCCAATCTCCTGCTCTTGGCGTGTCAAAGAAACAAGATTTACAAAATCCTTGACGGTAAATAGGTCGATCTAAATGACAATTCAAGCATTTATATTTCACAAAATACAACTCTAACTCCCTGTTTAACAGTTGATTCATATTTATAAAATCAGTTTCCATATCCAAATAATACTGAATTGTATCGTAGTTTTCAGTGATCATTTTTTTTAAAACTCCTTGGTATTGCATCTAAAATATTTTTCTATTTTTAACTCCGTCTATAAAGTACTAAACAAAAGTACATGAATTTTTTCATTGGAAAATTCAAATAAACCGAAGGAAAAAATTATATGGACTAATGAAGTGGTTCCTGAAGTACAACTAAATTTTGTATTATTTATCAGAGAAAATTTAGTTTTTACAGAAGAACCTTACGGCAAAAAATCAACTTACTAAACTCAGAATACAGCTATGGCTATTCCGTTTGTCAATTCCATTATCTCATGGTTTCTCAAAAAGAGGAGGCATCAAATGGAGTTGTTTATCAAATATCCTACGGATGTTCAAGAAGAACTGTTACTACGTTTGGTTCAGTTTGCAAAAGGCACTGAATTTGGAAATGAGCACGATTTTGCATCCATCAATTCATATGAAGATTTTGCATCCAAAGTTCCTATTCAACAATACGAAACTTTCGAACCCTTAATTGAACGATGTAGAAAAGGAGAACAGAATCTTTTTTGGCCGACTAAGATCAAATGGTTTGCTAAATCTAGTGGTACTACCAATGCAAAAAGTAAGTTTATTCCTGTAAGCGACGAGGCGATTGAATATTGTCATTTGAAAGCAGGGAAAGATATGTTGTGTTTGTACATCAACAACAATGAAAACGCCGAATTGTTTAACGGAAAAGGCTTGCGTTTAGGTGGAAGTTCTGCTGTTTATGAAGACAACAATTCCTACTTCGGAGATTTGTCTGCGATCATTATTGAAAACATGCCTTTTTGGGCTGATTTTAGTTCAGCTCCAAGGCAGGAAACAGCTTTAATGGGTGAATGGGAAACCAAAATGGAAGCCATCATTAATGAAACTATTCATGAAAATATTACGAGCTTGGTGGGTGTTCCTTCATGGATGTTGGTGCTTTTAAACAAGGTTTTAGAAAAGACAGGAAAAGATAACATCTTAGAAGTTTGGCCAAATTTGGAAGTCTACTTTCACGGAGGAGTAAACTTTAATCCTTATAGAGAACAATACAAAAAACTAATCCCTAAAAAGGATTTTAAATACTATGAAACCTATAACGCATCGGAAGGTTTTTTTGCTTTACAGGATGAAAATGGATCTTATGATTTGTTGTTGATGCTCGACTATGGGATTTTCTATGAATTTATTCCTATGGATACATATGATGGCGAAAATTCAACAGCAATACCTTTATCTGAAGTTAAGAAAGATGTCAATTACGCCGTTGTAATTTCAACCAATGGAGGTCTTTGGCGTTACTTGATTGGAGATACTGTAAAGTTTACTTCTTTAGATCCGTATCGCATACGAATTACAGGAAGAACCAAACATCATATCAATGTCTTTGGTGAAGAGTTGATTATTGAAAATGCTGAGGAAGCTTTAAAACTTGCTTGTGAGAAAACTGATGCAATTATTACTGATTATACCGTAGGTCCGATTTTTATGAATGGAAATAAGGAAGGAGGACATGAGTGGATCATTGAGTTTACAAAAACTCCTAATAACATAGAGTACTTTACCGAACTGCTCGATAATGCTTTAAAATCTATCAATTCTGACTACGAAGCTAAACGATATCACAACATGACTCTAGCAATGCCAACCATTCATCAAGCAAAAGAAGGTTTGTTTTATTCTTGGCTAAAACAAAAAGGGAAATTAGGAGGGCAACACAAGGTTCCTAGACTTTCTAACACGCGTGATTTTGTAGAAGAGTTACTACAACTTTAAATTTTTCGCTCTACAACGTAATCAATCATCTTGATCAAAGAAGATTTATAATCTGAATCTTGGTAGTTTTCTAGAATTGCCAATGCTTTGTTTTTGTAGTCATGCATTTTTTCAATCGTATACTCTATTCCCCCACTTTGCTTCACAAAAGTGATGACTTCTTTCACACGTTTTTTGTTTTTGTTGTGCTTTTTAATAGAATTGATAATCCAAGCTTTCTCTTTAGGTGAGCAGTGATTTAACGTATAAATCAACGGCAGTGTCATTTTCTGTTCTTTAATGTCGATTCCTGTAGGTTTGCCAATTTTTTCTTCGGAATAATCAAACAAATCGTCTTTGATTTGAAATGCCATCCCGATATATTGACCAAATTTTCGCATCTGTTGAATCGTATCTTGATTGGCTCCAACGGAAGCTGCTCCAATTCCACAACACGCAGCAATTAAGGTGGCTGTTTTCTGACGAATGATTTCGAAATATACCTCTTCGGTGATGTCAAGTTTACGTGCTTTTTCAATCTGAAGCAATTCCCCTTCACTCATTTCTCTAACCGCAATAGAAATCAATTTTAACAAATCAAAATCTTCATTATCAATAGAAAGTAATAATCCTTTAGATAATAAATAATCTCCTACCAAAACAGCAATTTTATTTTTCCACAATGCATTGATTGAGAAAAAACCTCTTCTACGATTACTTTCATCTACGATATCGTCATGGACCAGGGTAGCAGTATGAATTAATTCTACAACTGAAGCTCCTCTATAGGTACGTTCATCAAATCCTCCATTAGAAACCATCTTAGCAACTAAGAAAACAAACATAGGTCGCATTTGCTTGCCTTTTCTTCTAACAATATAATATGTAATTCTGTTGAGTAACGGAACTTTAGATAGCATAGAATCTTTGAACTTTTCTTCAAAGAATTCCATCTCCTTTTGAATTGGATATTTTATTTCCTCAACAGGCTTCATGAATGGCCGTAAAACTACGAAATATAAATGTTAAAGACTTCTTAAGACTTGTTTGCCAACTGCCCACAAGCAGCATCTATATCTTTTCCTCTTGAACGACGAACATTGACTACAATATCGTTCATTTCTAAAATAGAAATATAGTTATCTATGGCTCTAGAGCTCGCTTGTTGAAATTCTCCATCATCGATTGGATTGTACTCAATTAAATTGACCTTACACGGAATATGCTGGCAAAAATCTACCAATGCTTTAATATCTTCTTTACGATCGTTTATTCCATCCCAAACAACATACTCGTAGGTGATTTGACGATTGGTCTTTTCATACCAATATTTTAAAGATTCTGCCAAGTCTTCTAACGGAAAAGTTTCGTTAAATGGCATGATAGAAGTACGAACTTCATCGATAGCAGAGTGTAAAGAAACTGCAAGATTAAACTTCACTTCATCATCCGCCATTTTTTTGATGATTTTAGGAACTCCAGACGTAGATACTGTAATACGTTTTGAAGACATTCCTAATCCTTCTGGTGATGTAATTTTATCAATAGCTTTAATGACATTATTGTAATTCATCAACGGCTCTCCCATCCCCATAAAAACAATATTCGATAATTTATGATCGTGATACAAACGACTTTGCTTATCAATTGCAACGACTTGATCGTAAATTTCATCAGGATTCAAGTTTCGCATACGCTTCAGACGAGAAGTAGCACAAAACCTGCAATCTAAACTACATCCTACTTGACTAGAAACACAGGCTGTGGTTCTTTTTTCTGTGGGAATTAATACCGATTCCACAATTAAACCATCATGCAATCGGATTCCATTTTTAATCGTTCCATCTTTACTACGCTGCATGGAATCTACTTGAATATGATTGATGACAAAATTTTCTTCTAACATTTCTCTTGTCTCTTTTGAGATGTTAGTCATGTCTTCAAAAGTGTGTAACGATTTACTCCAAAGCCATTCATAAACTTGATTGCCTCGAAACGCTTTGTCTCCATTGCTCACAAAGAATTCTCTAAGTTGTTCTTTGGTTAAAGATCGTATGTCTTTCTTTTTAGGTTTCATTCACTGCAAAAATACAAAACCTCATAGTCATCACTATGAGGTTTCTATTTTATATTCTTATCGTTACTTAGATAATTAACATTGCATCTCCGTATGCGTAGAATTTATATTTTTCTTTTACTGCTTCTTTATAAGCTTCCATTAAGAAATCATATCCAGCAAATGCAGCAGTTTGCATCATTAATGTAGATTTTGGCAAATGGAAATTTGTAATCATCGAGTTTGCAATACTAAAATCATAAGGAGGAAAAATAAATTTATTTGTCCATCCTTCATATTCATTCAATCTATTACTTGCTGAAACACAAGATTCAACAGTACGCATCACCGTAGTTCCTACAGCACAAATTCTTCTTTTTCCTTCAATTGCATTATTGATAATAGCCGCTGTATTTGTAGGAATATGAATTTGCTCTGAATCCATTTTATGTTTCGACAAATCTTCTACTTCAACTGGACTAAATGTACCTAGACCAACATGCAAAGTCATCTCAGCAAAATCTACTCCTTTAATTTCTAAACGCTTCATTAAGTGTTTAGAAAAATGCAATCCAGCTGTTGGCGCAGCCACTGCTCCTTCATGTTTTGCGAAAATTGTTTGAAACCTTTCTTCATCAGAATCTTCTACTCCTCTTTTAATATATTTTGGCAATGGAGTTTCTCCTAACTCTAACAATTTAGCTCTAAACTCTTCATAATCACCATCAAATAAGAAACGTAATGTACGTCCTCTCGAAGTTGTATTATCAATTACCTCTGCGACAAGACTATCGTCTTCTCCGAAAAATAATTTATTTCCAATTCTAATTTTTCTTGCTGGATCTACTAAAACATCCCACAATCTATTTTCAGCATTTAACTCTCTAAGTAAGAACACTTCAATTCTAGCACCTGTCTTTTCTTTATTTCCATACATTCTTGCTGGAAATACTTTTGTATTATTTAACATCATTACATCACCTTCATCAAAGTAACTAATAACGTCTTTAAACAATTTATGTTCAATGGTATGCTCTTTACGATTCAAGACCATTAAACGTGATTCATCTCTGTGTTCAGATGGATATTCTGCCAATAATTCATCTGGTAAATCAAAACTAAAATGTGATAATTTCATGTGGAAAGTTTTCTTTTAACGGCGGCAAATATACGATTTGGAAATAGGCGTTGTCAAGTGTTTGGCTGTTTAATTTACTTTTCGATTAACTGAAAACCAATCTGTTGTAAATCTGCCCAAAAACTCTTGTATGATTTTGTCACTACATTCGCATCTATAATTTCAACAGGAACCCTCATTGTTAAAGGAGCAAAAGCCATTCCCATACGGTGATCGTGATAGGTTTCTATAGATATATTTGATTTGATCTCTAATGTACTTTCGAGATGTAAACTATGATCTGTGACAGAGATTTGAGCTCCTAATTTTGTCAACTCTTCCTTTAAAGCTTCTAACCTGTCTGTCTCTTTTATTTTTAAGGTGTGTAAACCTGTTAGGCTACATTCTACTCCTAGAGCATAACAAGTAACGGCTATTGTTTGAGCAATGTCTGGCGCTTTGATTAAGTTCAATGCAAGTTGAGATTTCTCGACTCCGCCTGTCTGCCGATCAGGCAGGCTCGAAATGACATTTTTTTTATGCAAAACAATTGAATTCCCTTCAAAAGTAGTTTCTACTCCAAAATGCTTGTAAATTTCACTCAAAACAGAATCGCCTTGAAGGCTTTCTTTTTTGTAAGATGTTAATTTAATTTCTGAACCGATATCACTCAAGGCAGCAATAGAATAAAAATACGAAGCAGAACTCCAATCAGATTCTACAACTAACGTTTGTTTTTGAACTTTACCAATTGCTTCAACTCTGATAATTTGACCTTCAAAACGCGTTTCAATTCCTAATTGATTTAACAACGATAAAGTCATGTTGATATAAGGAATCGAAGTAATCTCTCCGATCAATTCAATGGTCAGTCCATTTGGTAAACTTGAAGCTATTAATAGCAATGCAGAAATATATTGACTGCTCACATTTCCATTAATTTGAACTGAATCTTTGGTCAATTTCTTTCCTAAAATTCTCAACGGTGGATATCCCTCTTTTTCAACATATGAGATATCAGCTCCTAAATCTTTCAAGGCATCTACTAAAACTTTAATCGGACGATTGTGCATTCGATCGGAACCAGACAGAACAACTGTTCTTTTATTTTGCGTAGCAAAAAATGCAGTTAAAAATCGCATGGCAGTTCCAGCGTGGCCAATATTTATTTCTTCTTCATCAGTAGATAAGGCATGCTGTAAATGATTTGTATCATCAGAGTCAGATAGATTTTCAATGGAAATTTCAGGAAATAGTTTTTGTAAAATTAACAACCGATTCGATTCACTCTTAGAACCAGAGATTACAATACTTTTTCTAATTAACTTATTCTCGACACCTTCAATATGAATATTCATCGCTATTTACTCTGATTATAATTGCTTAAATTTAGGCTCCATAAAACAAACTAACTAAAATGAAAAAAATACTTTTTGTCTTTGTATGCCTTTTTATTTCTGAAAGCCACAAAGTTAACGCACAAAAGAATTCTACCAAATTTTCTGAAGAATATTATAGCGCCACAAAATGGCGAAATATTGGCCCTTTTCGCGGAGGACGAAGTGCAGCTGTAACTGGAGTTTCTGGAAAGGCTAATCTATTTTATATGGGATCTACAGGAGGTGGAGTTTGGAGAACTAATGACGCAGGAAATACTTGGGAGAACATTTCTGACGGATTTTTTGGAGGTTCAGTAGGTGCTGTTGCTGTTAGCGAATGGGATAACAATGTAATGTATGTTGGAAATGGTGAAAAAACCGTTCGTGGAAATGTTTCTTCGGGTGATGGAATCTGGAAATCTGTGAATGCAGGAAAAACATGGGAACATATGGGGCTCAAAAATGCGCGTCATATTCCTAGAGTGCGAATTCATCCTAAAAATCCAGATATTGTTTATGCTGGTGTTATGGGTGACTTATACAAATCTTCTGAATACAGAGGAGTTTATAAATCTACAGACGGCGGAAAAACATGGAATAAAACATTATTTGCAAACAAAGATGCTGGAGTTGTCGATTTAATTATCGACCCAAATAATCCAAGAGTTTTGTATGCAACTACGTGGAATATTAGAAGAACTCCTTATAGTTTATCAAGTGGTGGAGATGGATCTGCTTTATGGAAAAGTACAGATGAAGGTGAAACTTGGACAAATATTTCTACCCATAAAGGTCTTCCTGAAGGACTTTGGGGGATTAGTGGTGTAACCGTTTCTCCTGTAAATTCAGACATCGTTTGGGCTTTAATTGAGAATGAAAAAGGAGGTGTATATAAGTCTATAGATGCTGGTAAAAACTGGTCGTTAATTAATAGCGAACGTAAGTTACGTCAACGTGCTTGGTATTACACTCGCTTATATGCCGATACTCAGGATGAAAATACTTTGTATGTTCTGAATGTACGTTATCATCGTTCAACCGATGGTGGAAAAACATACAAAACATACAATGCTCCACATGGAGATCATCACGATTTATGGATTGCTCCAGAAGACAATCAACGAATGATTATTGGTGATGATGGAGGTGCTCAAATTTCTTTTGATGCTGGAATTAATTGGAGTACTTATTTTAATCAGCCAACATCACAATTTTATCGAGTTACTACAGATAATCATTTTCCATATCGAATTTACGGAGCACAACAGGATAATTCAACAGTAAGAATTCCGCATAGAACACAAGGCCGTTTTATCGGAGAAGCCGATTGGGAATCGACTGCTGGGGGTGAAAGTGCCCACTTAGCAGTAGATCCAAATAATAATGATATTGTGTATGGAGGAAGTTACGGTGGTTTTCTAACAAGAAGAAATCATAAGACAGGAGAGACAAGAGCTATTAATGTTTGGCCAGATGATCCAATGGGACATGGAGCTGAAGATTTTAAATATCGTTTTCAGTGGAATTTCCCAATTATGTTCTCTCCAAATCAAAAAAACAAATTATATGCTGCTTCTAATCATCTGCATATGACAACCAATGAAGGTCAGTCTTGGGAAATTATCAGTCCAGATTTGACTAGAAACGATCCAAAAACATTAGGCCCTTCTGGAGGCCCTATTACCAAAGATAATACTGGTGTAGAATACTATGGAACTATTTTCGCCATCAATGAATCGAAGTATGAAAATGGTTTAATTTGGACAGGTTCTGACGACGGACTCGTTCATGTTACAAAAGATGGTGGGAAGAACTGGATCAATGTAACTCCTAAAAAAATGCCGGAATGGATGATGATCAACTGTATTGAAATTGATCCTTTCAACAAAGGTGGGGCATACATCGTAGGTACAAAATATAAGACAGGAGATTATCAACCTTATATCTACAAAACAGAAAATTACGGAAAGTCTTGGAAGCAAATTACCAATGGAATTGGTGTTGAAGATTTTACCAGAGCCATGAGAGCCGACCCTAAACGTAAAGGGTTGTTATATGCAGGAACAGAAAGAGGAATGTATATTTCTTTTAATGATGGAAGTAGCTGGCAAAAATTTCAATTGAACTTACCAATCGTTCCTATCACCGATTTAGTAATTAAAAACGACAATTTAATCGCTGCTACACAAGGTCGTTCTTTTTGGATGATTGATGATTTAACACCAATACATCAATTAACAAGAAGTGCTATCAAAGAAGATGTGATTCTTTTTAAACCTCAAGATAGCTATAGAATGGGTGGTGGAAATGGACGGACTTCAAAGACAGCTGGGACAAATCATCCTGGTGGAGTTGCTATCAACTATTACATTAAAGAGAAAGGTAAAAAAGATGTGGTTTCATTAAGCATTCACGACAGTAATGGGAAGCATATTAAAACCTATAGCACAAAACCTGACAAAGAAAAGAAAGAAACAAAATTGACTGTTAAAGACGGAAACAATATCTTCTATTGGAATATGATGTATCCAGGAGCGGAAAGTGTTAGAGGAATGATTTTGTGGTGGGCTTCTTTAAGTGGACCAATGGCTTTATCTGGAGATTATAAAGTAACCTTAAAAGTTGGAGAAACCTCAAAATCTCAAAGCTTTACGATTTTAAGAAACCCTGTTTCAGAAACTACTTTAGCAGACGCCAAAGCTCAGTTTGATTTTATCAATAGTATTAATGATAAGATAACTGAAATTCACAAAGCATTAAAAAGCGTAAAGAAAGTTAGAACACAAGTAACCGCTTTAAAGAAATCAATCAAAGACAAGAAAACACACAAAGCTTTATTGGATTATGCTGATGCTTTGGTAAAAGATATGACAAAGGTAGAAGAAACATTGTATCAAACTAAAAGTAAAAGCAACCAAGATCCTTTAAACTTTCCAATTCGTTTAAATAACAAATTGGCGCACTTAAACTCATTAACTCGAATTGGAAGTTATGCACCAACACAGCAAGCTATCGATTTTAAAAATGAGATTACAAAAGAAATTGACAAAGAACTAGCAAAGCTCAATGCTATATTTAGCAATCGTGTGAAAGTGCTTAATCAGAAAGTAAAAGACAGTCAGATTGATTTGATTCAATTGGATTAAAAAATGAGGCTGTCTGAAAAGTAATATAAACTAAAAGTCCCATCGAGCGAAATCGAGATGTCTCTTAATAATCAATTGGTTATAAGTTCTCGCCTCTTGACTCCGCTCGAGATGACAGCTCGAACTAACATAAAAAAAGATTTTTTAGACAGCTTCATTTACTTCATATTCTTATTACTCACATAGACCCCGTAAACAGTACTTGCAATTACCTTACTGGTAAAAAATCGCCTCCATTGTCCATTGTTGAAGTTTGTTTCAGCGATGGCATCCAAATTAAAAGCCAAGATATCTTTAAAGCTATAGATACATAAAGAAATAATGGTGATGATGATCAAAAAGACAAAACCAACTTTAAATACGTTTGCCCAAAAAGCTCCTTTTTTAATATTTTCTGATAATGCCATTATTTTAATTTTTCGTTGTTATGATGACGATCGTGATCGCGTTTGGTCTTGATATCTAGTTTCTTTTCAAAGGCTTCTTGCAAATTCACTCCTGTTTGATTTGCCAAACACAAAACAACGAATAGTACATCTGCCAATTCTTCTCCTAAATCTTTTCCTTTATCGGACTCCTTTTCACTTTGTTCTCCATAACGTCTGGCTATAATACGTGCTACCTCTCCTACTTCTTCAGTAAGCTGTGCCATATTGGTGAGTTCATTAAAATAACGAACGCCATGGTTTTGAATCCATTCGTCTACCTGTTGTTGTGCATTTTGTATGTTCATCTTCTAAGTTTGAAAGTGGTAAAGTTACAAAGTTTCGGAGTTTGAAAGTAAGAAAGATTGTTAGTTTGATTTATCAATTTAAACAACTAACTTCGTAAGTATCTGAATTTCAAAACTCACCATCATGAAAGAACTCAAAAAAGAAGATATTAGTCAAGAAGTATTTGACTTATACGATGATTATGCCCATGACAAAATGGATAGAAAAGAATTTCTACAAAAACTATCCTTATATGCTGTTGGTGCCATTACCTTGCCAGCTTTGTTGAGTTTTATTTCTCCAAACTATATTGATTCTATCTTGGTGCAACCCAATGATAACCGTATACAATCTGGATTCATCAATTATGATTCTCCAAAAGGAGGTGGAAACATCAAAGGACTTTTATCTACTCCAAACAAGGTAAAAACCAAATTACCTGGCATTGTTGTAGTACATGAAAATCGTGGGTTAAATCCTTATATTGAAGATGTGGGAAGAAGAGCTGCTTTAGAAGGTTATATAACGTTAGCTCCTGATGCATTATCTCCTTTAGGTGGTTATCCAGGAAATGATGATGACGGTAGAACCATGCAGCGAAAAAGAGATCGAAATGAAATGTTAGAGGATTTTATTGCTGGGTATGAATATTTGAAATCACATAAAGATTGTAATGGAAAAGTAGGGGTTGTTGGTTTTTGTTTCGGTGGATGGATCTCCAATATGATGGCCGTAAAAATCCCTACATTGAATGCTGCTGTTCCTTATTATGGGAGACAGCCTTCTGATGAGGATGCTGTGAAGGTAAAATCGCCATTATTATTACAATATGCTGGATTGGACAAACGAGTGAATGCGGGCTGGCCAGCTTTTGAAAAAGTGTTAAAAGAGCAAAAAATAGCGCACGAAGCTCATTTTTATCCGAATGTTAATCATGGTTTTCATAACAACACCACACCAAGGTATGATAAGACTGCTGCAGATTTATCTTGGGAACGAACATTGGCTTTTTTTAAAAAGAATTTGAGTTAATTCCTCGTTTAAACAATCCTATTTTTAACAAATAATTATCATTGAATGTTAAAGTTATGATAACTTAAATTTTGGGTTTAATATAGGCTTTCAATATGCTTATGTTTGCCCTCAATTTAAGCAACTTTCGAATGAAAATTAAAATCCTCCTTCTACTTGCATTCTTTTTTTTAACTACAATTTATGCACAACAAAACACAATTTCTGAACCCATTTCTGTAGAAATAGGAAAGAGCTATAAGATTCAATCGTCATTTTTAAAAGAAGAACGTCGTTTATTTATCCATTTACCAGAAGGCTATCAAAAATCTAAAAAAAAATATCCTGTAATCTATGTTTTAGATGGTAGTAGTCACTTTCAGCATGCTACTAATGCTGCAACCATTTTACAGAACAATGAGAAAATGCCTAAAAGCATTATCGTTGCTATTCCTAACAATCCTGGCACTCGTCGTAGAGATTTAGGAAGAGATAGAGATACCTTTAAACAATTTATAAAAGACGAGGTTATCCAATTTGTCGAGAAAAACTACCGTACATCAAATCATAGAACCATTTTTGGTCATTCTATGGCTGGTGCTTTTGTTCTTAATTACTTAGCTACAGAACCAGAGTTATTCGACAATTATATTGCAGCAAGCCCTGTAATACAAATTTTTAACTCGGAATTACTTACCAAATTTCAGGAACTGTTTAAAGGCGAGAAAATAGTAAACAAGTCTTTATATTTTACATTGACAGGTGTTGAAGCTGAAGGACAAAGAGCAACAGATGCACTTAACAAATTTGTAAATTTGTTAGAAAAAAAAGCTCCAAAAACACTAAAATGGAAATATGATTATATAGAAAACCAAGTTCATATGACCACTCCATATCTAACTATGTATCAAGGTTTTTCTATGGCATTTAACGACTTTCAAAATCCTAGATTTGTTAGTTATGAAGCCTATAAAAAATTTGGCGGTATTCGTAATTTGAAATTGTATTATACACAAAGAGCTAATAAATACCAAACTAGTGCACAGATTCCTGAGAATACATTAAGGCGCGTAGCATATGTTTTATTAGACGGCAAACAAATGAAAATGGCTATTGAATTGTTTAAAGAAAATATCAAAAACTATCCACAGTCGGCAATGGCTCATAAAAGTTTGGGTGATGCTTATAATACAATCAATAATCAAAAGGATGCTTTGAAAGCATATCAAAAAGCTGTAAACTTAGCAAAAAAACAATCATCTCCAAATACCGATTATTTTGTTAGACAATTAAATCGTGTACAGGGAAAATAAGAAGGTAGATTATTCTTAAAATCGCATCACGACATTGACACCTCTAGGTGACATTTGCAGATCCCAAGAAAGTTTCTTTTCAGCTCGGCTATCGTTGTATTTTTCATCGTATTTCTTGTCCAAATACTTATCAATGGATTCTACAATAAAAATACTCAGAACAGTACTAAATGCTACATCAGAAATTCAATGAAAACAATCTACAATTCGTATAATTCCAGGAATAGCTCCAATAGTGTAAAGTCCTTTTTTTACCCATGGGTTTTTAAATTGTTTGGATATGGCATATGTATTTGTAAACCCTAGCATAGCATGACCTGAAGGAAAAGAATCATAATCTCTAACTCTATCCAAATGAAATGAATCGAGCACATCAGAACCTCTGTTAGTTCTGGTTCTTACTCTTCCTATAATTCTTTTAGACACTTGCTGTAATAATCCAGCCGCTGAAGCTGAAGAGATTAGCGAAACTCCTGTACGGCGTAATTTTTCATCCTTCGTTAGTAAACATGTCAGATATACAGCTCCAGTGATCATGTAATTATTATTAGGACTACCATACTCATTTCCATAATCTACCAACCATTAGCACATTTCCTCTCCAGCCGTCTACCCAACTATCAAATTCATCTTGCTGAATACAGTACCAAAATACACATTTTCGTTTTTATGAGAGTATTTTCAGGAAATGATTTCGTGTAATTTCTCTGGCTCCTAAACTAGCTAAATGATCGTTATAAACTTGACAATCTAACAGTTTATACTTTTTTAATTGCACCAAATAAATAAACGCAATTTTAGATGCATTAGAAACCTTGGAAAACATACTTTCTCCACAAAAAACATCATTGACTTCCACTCCATACAACCCTCCAATTAACTCGTTGTTTTGCCAGACCTCTATTGAGGTAGCGTATCCTAGCTTGTGAAGATTGATGTAGGCTTCTTCCATATCGTCAGTAATCCATGTACCAAAATCATCCTTACGTTCAATACTTTTACAGTTGTATATCACCTCTTCAAAAGCTTGGTTTTTGGTAATAACAAATTTTCTCTTTCTTAGAACCTGCTTCATCGATTTAGATATCTTAAGCTCTTCTGGAAACAACACCATTCTTTCCTTGGGGCAATACCAAACAATTGGATCTCCTTCAGAGAACCATGGAAAAATACCTCTTTTGTAGGCATGTAATAATCGTCCAGGAGATAAATCACCTCCTAAAGCAATAATCCCTTCTTGAGAAGTTAATTCGTAGGGCGGGAATTCTATTTTTTCTGAGAGCCAAATCATGTTGCAAAGATAAAATACTATGTCACATCGAGTGAATTTGATGAAATCAAATTTGTATCGAGATGTTATTTAGTTCTCAATACGAGATTACTTAGTAATTTCAATCGAACTGATACATTAGAATAAAAGTAACCCACCAATATAAATAATACTTCCAACAACCATAGCAATTAAAGTATATGGTAAAATTTCTTTGGCTTTTAATTTGGTGATTCCCAGTAAAGGTAATGCCCAAAAAGGTTGTAACATATTCGTGATTTGATCGCCATAGGCCAATGCCATAATAGCCTTATTTAAAGGAACTCCTAATTGCAATGCTGATTCTACAACTATAGGTCCTTGCACTATCCATTGTCCTCCTCCACTGGGCACAAAAATATTAACCAATCCAGCGCTGAAAAAAGTGAAAATTGGTAGTGTTGTTGATGTAGAAACAGATACAAAGAAATCAGATATTTGAGTGACCATTCCTGTGCTACTCATAATACCCATAATTCCAAAGTATAAAGGAAATTGAATCAAGATTCCTGAGATGTCAGAAATAGATTCCCCTACAGCATTGGTGAATTTTTTAAAACTTCCATGTAATATAATTCCTAACCCTAGCATAAAAAAATTAATCAAGTTGGGCGTAATCTTCAACGCTTTAATATCATCAAAATAGCGGTATGAAAATGCCAGAATGATGATCAATCCGAAAGTTGTTGCTAAAATTCTGGAACTATCCAACTTTTCAGCTTTTGTCGATGCTTTTTCATCAGCGTTCAGTTTATACTCGGGAAGATTTATTTCTGTTGGACTAGCTTTCTTTCCTAACAAATAAAACAATCCTGTAATTGCTATTACCACGGTCATAAAAATCATCAAGTTTGACAAACTAAAAATCGTTTGACTATAATCTATGACATCTGGAATTAGAGAAAGAATTTCTGGAGTTGAAACATCTTTCATAATCCCCGCTATATGCCCATCTTCATTAATTTTAATTGGAGCTGAGCCTGAAATTCCTCCATGCCACACCATCAACCCCATATAACCGGCGGCTCCAATAATTGGATAATTTAACTTGATATCGTTTCGTTGCGCATGCTCGGCAACTTTTCTTGCCAGTAAAGCCCCAAAAATCAATCCTAGCCCCCAATTAAAAAAAGCGACCAGCATAGTAGTACAAGCAACAATGGCAGCACTAGTTGCCGTATCTTTACAAAAACGGGTAACTTTTACAATGAGATTACTGATTGGTTTACTCAATACTAAAACATGACCTAAGACCAGAATTAGCATCATTTGATACGCAAAAACTAACAATCCGTTTGTCCAAATTCCACCTTCCCAAAACGTTAAGACATCAATCCCGTAATCAAAGAACCCTACATTTATTGGTCTGGTAAAAAATAAAGCCAAAAGTATGGTGATGATAGTGAGTAAGATAGCAATCGTAAAAGGTGATGGCAAATACTTTTTGAAGATATTTTCGATGGCTTTGGTGATATTCATTCTGATAAGTTTCTTCGCTAAAGTAAAAAGAAAAGTTAATAATTGGATTTTCTTTCTTCCAAGATAATTTTCCTTCCTATTTTTGCATTTCCTTTTAAGGAAATCTAATGAAGATTAAAAGAAAGAAAAAATCAAGAACTAAGTTATTACACCAGTATTATTCTTATACTGGGTTTTATGCTTTTGTTGGGAGAAGTTTAAAAAAAGCTGCCTTACCAATCATTCTTATTATTATCTCTCTTTATCTTTTTAATAAGTATGTATTTACCATTGATGATGGTTTAGAACTGTTAACCAAATCGTTTTCTAGAATAGGAGTTTTAATCACTTTTTTTGTTTCAGAAACCTTATTAGGGTTGATTCCTCCAGAAATTTTCATTGCTTGGTCTAAAAAAACAGTGGATCCTATTCTAAATCTTTCCATTTTAGCAGTACTATCTTATACGGGGGGAATTCTATCTTTTTTCATAGGAAAAACTGCCTTAAAGATTGCTTCTGTAAAGAACTACTTAGAAGTAAAAATGGCAAAAAACTTAAAAAACACTGGCAAATGGGGTGGCTTCTTAATTATTATAGGAGCGCTACTACCTGTTCCTTTCTCAATTACATGTATGGCAGCTGGAATGATTAAATACCCACTAAAAGGAGTGCTGCTTTTCGGTTTGTTCCGTTTTGCTCGTTTTGCTTTATATGCTTGGGCTATTTTTAGTGTGGTAAAATAAAACAATTATCTTTATCCCATGGGATTAACAAACAATGATATTTTTAAAAAATTACGCGTCGCTCATAAGCTGCGTGATGATGATATTGTAAAAATCTGCAGCTTGGTAGATTTTAAAGTTTCTAAAAGTGAACTTGGCGCTTTCTTTAGAAAAGAAGATCATCCTAAATACATGGAATGTGGTGATCAGATTCTACGCAATTTCTTAAATGGATTGATTATTCACTTAAGAGGACCAATGCCTGAAAAGAAAAAATAATCTTTTCAAATTAATCATCGTCCTCAGCAACTGTGGTTTTAAAATCTTCTACAATTTTTCTTATTGCCTCATTAGTTCTAGCACTATCGCTATTATAACTAGGTTCTAAAGATTTTTTATCAGGAAATTGCTCTATCATCACTGTTGTAGATGGGAAAGCAAAATCAACGCCTAACTCTTTAGCTAATTTTACGATTGCTATATGAATCTGATGTCTTGATTTTTGCTCGGATGCCCATGCTAAATCTTTTAAATACATATTCATCATAATTAACAGTGCTGAATCTCCAAAGCCATTGAATTCCACTATATAGTTGTCTGATTTGGTATCTGGATGTGCTTGTATAATTTCTCGAACTCCTTTAACAAATGCTTCTATTAATTCTGGAGGCGTATCATAACGAAGTCCTAATTGAGTATTATATCTTCTATACAAACGTAATCCACTATTGCTAATCACCATCTCCGACAACTTACTATTTGGAATTTGATAAATAGACGTGTCAGCAGCTCTTACTCTGGTGGATCTGAAACCAACTTCTTCTACAGTACCCACTACTTCACCAGCCTGAATCCAATCACCAATATGAAAGGGTTTGTCTGTAAAAATCATCACAGTTCCTATCAAGTTTTTTACAGTATCTTGAGAAGCAAAAGCCAGTGCCAAACCACCTATTGATGCTCCTGCTAAAATGGTAGTTGCATCGGCTCCAAAAAGAATTAATAGCCTAAAAACACCAATCACAATAATAATTCCTCTTAAAAAGTTTCGCAATATTGGTATTAATTGATCGTCTAATTTTCCTTCCGTTTTTTCTGCATATGTATGATAAAAACTCACTAAAACCTGAGCTAATTTTAGGAATACATAGACCCAAAAAATAGTAGAAGCAATATTGATTGATAGGAAAATATATTTATTGATTTCTAGTGAAAATTGTAATGACGGATATACTTTATCTATAAAAACCAATGCAACAAGTAAACTAATAGGGTGTGCTAATTTTTTAAGAGCAATAGTAATTTCGCTTTTTACATCTTTTGTATACCTGTAAAGAATTCTTCTTAAAATAAAGAATGCTAATTTTTTAGTGATAAAGAAAACTAACAAAGCCAAAACAAGCATTACTAAAAATGCTACATATTGCCATATTTCTATAGAAAATACTTTTTTATGACCGGCACCAGGAACAATCTCTTGAATTTTCTCTACATACCATGGAAAGATTTCTTCATATAAATTATCAATATTCTCTATAGTTTCTGATGAATAATACCAAGATTCCCCTTTCCTCTCTACAGATATCATAGGCATTAACTCAGGAAATAAAACATACTTATATGTTATGTTATACCCTAAAGTATCTTTGTAAATCGAATCTGTTGGTATCTTATTGAAATCTATTTTCAATCCTTTTCCATCCAAAATCCTTTTAATTTTAATTGCTACTTGGATTGCCTCTTCTCCTTCTATTCCATAAATAGATTTAGCAGCTTTTTCAGGTTTATAAGAATCGCTCTGTAAAAAATAAATATGTGTATAAACAGTAGCTTTGGGGTTTGATAAATCTACTTTAGGTTCTTTTTGAGCTACCGAAAATAACGGTATAAACAGCAATACAAATAAAATTCTCTTCATAAGTTCTCTTGTTAATCATCTGTTAAATGAAGAGACAAATTTAAACCTTTTCTGTTTTTGAATGTCAAAAAGGCAATTAAAAGAATATATAAATCCATATTATGAAAAAATTAGTAAGCGTTTTGATTTTAGTATTTGCATTTACTTTAACAACACAAGCGCAAAAAAAACGTAAGAAAATGCAGAAAGAGAATTTAACCGTTGAACAACAAGCAACGTTAGCTGTAAAGAAAATGGCTCTCGAACTAGAACTAACCAGCGCTCAGCAACGCAAATTAAAGCCTATTCTTAAGAAACAGATAACTGAAAGAAGAACTCAGTTTGAGAAAATGAAAAAGGCGAGAGAGCAAAAAAGAAAGATTGAGAAAGAAGAGCGTTACAACAGAGCTAATGCTATTCTTGACAAAAAGCTAGCAATGCAAGAAGAAATGAAATCTGTCTTGACTGCAGAACAGTATAAGAAGTTCAAAAAAATGAGCAAGGCTAGAAAAAGAGGAATGAAAAAACGTGTAGTAGCTCATAAAAGAGTTAAGCGCTTAAAGAAAGAAAAAGAACACAAAGAAGGAGATTATTAATTTTTTGAATTGATTTAGTTTCTAAAGCTCGGTTTTGGTTGACCGAGCTTTTTTATTCTTGAAACCAACTAGAATACTCTACGTAATTATTCGCAATTCGGTCGATTTCTCCTGATATCATTTCCTGAGAAATGTCTTTTACTTTTTTGGCAGGAACTCCTGCATAAATACTTCCACTTTCTACTCGTGTATTTTTAGTTACAACAGCACCAGCAGCAATAATAGAATTGCTTTCTATTACGCAATCGTCCATCACAATACTTCCCATACCAATTAATACATTGTCATGAATTGTACATCCATGTACTATAGCATTGTGGCCAATAGAAACATTGTTTCCAATATTGGTTGGTGATTTTTGATAGGTCGCATGGATCACTGCTCCATCTTGTATGTTCACTTTATTTCCAATTTTTATATAATGTACGTCTCCACGAATGACAGCATTAAACCAGACACTACACTGTTCTCCAATTGTTACTTCTCCTACAATGGTTGCATTTTCAGCAACATAACAGTCTTTAGATATTTTCGGAAATTTTCCTTTTACAGGTTTGATTATTTTCATTGAATTAAACTTTGGTCTAATAATTGAATGTAAGATAATTAAAGAATATTATATAATTATAAAAATCATGAAAACACGAATGTTAAAAGGAATTACATTTCTTCTCTTAGGATTTTCGTTGATGGCTGTAGCCAACAATACCGATCCTAACAAGAAGAAAAAACAAACAATTAAAGTTGCGCTTTTACTTGACACAAGTAATAGTATGGATGGATTAATCAATCAGGCAAAAGCTCAATTATGGGAAATTGTCAATGAATTATCCTATGCTAAATATGGAATTCAAAAACCCGATATGGAAATCGCCTTGTATGAATACGGAAATGACAGATTAGAATCTTCAGACGGTTTTGTAAGACAAGTGCTTTCCTTCAGTTCAGATTTAGACGAGATCTCTGAGAAATTATTCTCTCTGACAACAAATGGAGGTAAAGAATACTGCGGACAGGTAATTAGTTCTTCATTAAAAGAATTAAAATGGGGAAAGAACAAAAACGATTTACGATTGATTTTTATTGCTGGTAACGAGCCTTTTACTCAGGGAAAAATCAATTATAAAGAAGCGATATCTGATGCCAAAGAAAAAGATATCATCATCAATACTATCTTTTGTGGAAGTTATGATCAAGGTGTTTCTGGCATGTGGAAAGATGGAGCTAACATTGGTGGTGGAGATTATATGACCATCAACCAGAATAAAAAAATCGTTCATATTGTAACTCCTTATGATAATGATATCATCATTTTAAACAAAAGGTTGAATAAAACGTATATCT
>Ga0115559_1000206_pt1 | contig 40519 bp, 40 predicted proteins | sample COGITO_mtgs_1105_3_FD_87281 | JGI IMG/M metagenome (GOLD analysis project Ga0115559, IMG submission 87281) | Pelagic marine microbial communities from North Sea - COGITO_mtgs_110506 | ecosystem: Environmental > Aquatic > Marine > Epipelagic | place: Germany:Helgoland, sampling site Kabeltonne... | reverse complement strand
TGCAAGATTCTTCTATTTATTATTCAGTTAAAGTATCAAATGATACTTTAAAATTAAGTTCTAGATCAGATACAACAAATGTATTTCATATGATTTATACCGAACTCAACAATCAGTTAATCCTAAAAGGAACTCACAAAAAAGATTCTATTTCCATTAACTTAACAAAAATAGATCACACTAAAATGGTCTTAATTAACAGAGGATATCATTGGATAAATGAAAGACCCTATAATAGATAAATCTTTTAAAAAGAAAAAAAGCCGATAATAAATCGGCTTTCTTCAAATTAATTAAACTCCCTTTTTACTCAGTAGCTTTCTTATAATCAGCTAACATTTTCTTTACTTTCAAATTATCATAAACTGTTGGAAATAATTCTTGAATAATAGAATGGTAATCGTAGTCAACCTTCATTCCATTAATTAAATGAGTGACTGCATAATTCTCTTTATTTAGCACAAAAAATAATCCTGCTAATCGATATTCAATTTCTGCAAAATCTTTGTAGATTTTCTGAGCACTGACCATTACTTTAAGAGCATCATTAAAATCACCTATAAAAAGCAATACATCAGATAAAGCAATGTAAATTTCAATCGATTCATCTTTTAATTCGATACATTTTTCAAAACCTTTAATCGCCTCTTCATAGAAACTTAATTTTATATTGATCTCGGAATACTTTCTCCAATATAAAGCATTTGATTCATCAATTTTTAATGCTTTTGAAATATAATATAATGCTTTTTGATAATCTTTTTCAGAGTAGTAAGCATTCGTTAATAAAATCCACCCTTTATCCAATAGAGGATCTTCGTGAACAGCTTTTTTATAAAAACTAATCGCTATATCTATCTGATCTAATTGCTGGTAACATTCTCCAACTCTAACATAAGCGTAAGCCGTAGGGTCGTCCAACTCAAGAGTTATCATATAATTTTCAATAGCATTTTCAAACTCGCAAAGCTGTTCGTAGGTTTTTGCTTTTTCTAAGTATGCTCCAATGAAAGATTCGTCAATCAGAACCGCATAATCAAAACAAGTTAATGCTTCTTTAAACATATTCATCACAAAATATTGCCTTCCTAATTGATGCCAAGCAACTTCACTATATGGGCTTTTATCTATATATGCGTTTAAAAAGCTTATTGCTTGTTCATGATCTTTTTGCATGTCAAAACAATACACAACATTGTATAATGCTGAATAGTCTTCATAATTGACATCAATACACTTTGCAAAGCTCAATCGAGCATTTTCAAAATCGTCTAAATACAAATATTCCATCCCCATTAAGGACCAAATATCTACTTTATCATCGGCATGTATTAGAGCTACTTTTAAATTCTGAATAGCTTCAGGGTGGCTCCCTTCCTTAGAAAGTATTGTTGCTTTCTGGATATAAACCTCTTCATTATTAGGAGCTAAAACCTCTATCCTTTTAACAAGTTTAGCTGCTTTCTCTAGATTATTATCAAAAATAAGAATCTCTACTTCCAATAGTTTAAGATCTATGGAAGTTGGGTGTTGTTCTAATCCGAGTTTAACAGCTTTCTTAGCAAGAGAATGTTTCCCTGTATCGAGGTAGTGAACTATTATTTCTTCAAACTCTACCAAATCGAAAAAATAAACGCTATTGGTTTTTAGCATGGATTCAAACTTAGACAATGGCATACGCAATTATGATTTGAATTACTTTTTTAAAGTTACTATTACTCTTAAATATCTTAAGGTAACCTTTTTTTTGTTTTCAACAATTTAATTAACAATTCAAAATTCGTGCTAAAACTGATTTGAGAAGATAAATTTTGCTCATGTCTTTTTTTACATTAGCTTTGTCGTGCTTTAGCGGATATAGCTAAATGACACATTTCTCATGAGCAAAAAAGTCTTACTGAACTCTAAAGAAATAGAAATTATCCTACATCGATTGGCATGTCAGTTAATTGAGAACCACAACGATTTTTCTGAAACTGTTTTAATTGGCTTACAGCCTAGAGGCTCCTATTTAGCACAAAGATTAGCCGATATTTTAACGTCCGATTATAAAATTAAAGATCTTAATGTAGGTCTTTTAGATATCACCTTTTACAGAGATGATTTTAGAAGGCGAGATGAGCCTTTGGAGGCAACAGATACAGAAATTGACTTTTTAATAGAAGATAAAAAAGTAGTTCTTATAGATGATGTCTTATTTTCTGGAAGAAGTGTAAGGGCGGCTTTAACTGCCATTCAGTCCTATGGAAGGCCAGAAAATGTAGAATTATTAGTGCTAATAGATAGACGTTTTAGCAGACATTTACCTATTCAACCTAATTACAGAGGTAGACAGGTTGATGCAATTAACGAAGAACGCGTCATCGTAAATTGGGAAGAATTACACAAGAAAGACGCAGTTTATATAGATAATAAATAATTATGAAGCAGTTAAGCGTAGAACATTTATTGGGGATTAAATACCTAACTAAAAATGATATCGACCTTATTTTTGAAACTGCTAATCATTTTAAAGAAGTTATTAATAGGCCTATAAAAAAGGTTCCTTCTCTCAGAGACATAACCATTGCCAATTTATTTTTTGAGAATAGCACCAGAACAAAACTTTCTTTTGAGCTGGCTGAAAAGAGACTATCTGCTGATGTTATTAATTTTTCTGCAAGTCAATCTTCAGTTAAAAAAGGAGAAACACTAATAGATACTGTAAACAATATCTTATCTATGAAGGTAGATATTGTTGTAATGAGACATCCAAATGTTGGCGCAGGAGTTTTTCTTTCTAAACATGTAGATGCTAAAATAATCAATGCTGGGGATGGAACACATGAGCATCCAACACAAGCCTTATTAGATAGTTATTCAATCTATGAAAAGTTAGGTTCTGTAAAAGGGAAAAAGATTGTCATCGTTGGTGATATTTTACATTCTCGTGTAGCGCTTTCAAACATTTTTGCTCTCAAATTGCAAGGTGCTCAAGTAAAGGTATGTGGACCTACAACATTAATTCCTAAATACATTACTAGCCTAGGTGTTGAAGTAGAAACAAATATTAAAAAAGCCTTAGAATGGTGTGATGTAGCGAATGTTTTAAGAGTTCAGCATGAGCGCATGGACATTAAATATTTCCCATCTACTAGAGAATACACTCAATTATTTGGAATCAACAAGGAGATTTTGGATAACTTAGGAAAGAAAATTGTAATCATGCACCCAGGACCTATTAATAGAGGTGTGGAAATTACAAGTGATGTTGCTGATGCCGATCAATCTATCATTTTAAATCAGGTAGAAAATGGAGTAGCTGTACGTATGGCTGTTATTTATTTGTTAGCACAGCAAATTAAACGATAATCATGAAAATTCAAAAGACCGACAATTATACGCTCATCAGTATCAATAAGGATTCCTTTCTTGATTTTCAAGGAAGTATTAATGAATTCAAATCGAATCATTTGATACTTGAAGTTTCTGAAAATCTTAACATTGACGAAGAAAAAAAAATGTTATTTTTGAATATTACTACTGAATGTAAATCGAATGGCATATCATTTGTAGTAATAAAATCAGGAATTAATATTGATGATTTTCCAGAAATCCTTAATATTGTACCTACATTGCAAGAAGCAGAAGATATTTTGGAGATGGAAGCAATAGAACGTGATTTAGGTTTTTAACTAGGCAAACTATATGATAAAAAAAGTACTTTTTACTCTTTTTCTGTTTACTGCTACGTTAGCATTTTCTCAAAAATCGCTGACTAAGTTGTCTGCTGTACCTAATCCATTCGTTGCTGAAACGAAAATAAATTTTGTTTCGGATTCTAATCAAACGATTGTTTTTAGTGTAAAGAATGTTCTTGGAAGAACTGTTCATACAAGAAGACATAAAGTTACCCAAGGGAAAAATTCAATTCCTTTCTACAAAAACGATTTACGATCAGGAATGTATATCTACGCAATACAAAACAGTAAGGAACTCGTTTCTAAACGTTTTGTCATTAAATGAGTATAAAACTCACTATTTTAGGATGTCATTCTGCAACGCCAAGAGTAAATGCACATCCAACTTCTCAATATTTAGAAATTAATTCTCGTCATTTTTTAATTGATTGCGGCGAAGGAACTCAACGTCAAATGCGTAAGTATAAGGTTGGATTTTCTAAAATCAATCATATTTTTATTTCTCACCTACATGGCGATCATTTCTTTGGATTGATAGGACTCATTTCTACTTTTGGAATTTTAAATAGGGAAAAACCTCTACATGTTTTTGGTCCTAAAGGGATACAAGAATTAATTAATATTCAACTAAAGTATTCGAAATCTCATGTAAATTTTGAACTTATCTTTTATGAATTAACTTCTAAAAAAAGTGAATTGATTTTTGAGGATGATAAAGTAGAAGTAAAAACAATTCCTTTAAGTCATAGGGTTTATACCAATGGTTTTTTATTTAAAGAAAAACCGAAACCTAGAAAACTAGATACTGAGGCAATTAAAAACTACAATGAAATAGAAGTTTGCGATTACAACAACTTAAAAGCTGGAAGAGATTTCACGCTTTCTAATGGCGAAATTTTAAAAAACGAAATTCTAACAAAGAACCCTCCGAAGCCTTTAAGTTATGCATATTGTAGTGATACATCGTATAAAGAAGACATTGTGGAAGTAATTGCAAATTCTGACCTTCTATACCACGAATCAACATTTTTATCTGATCGTGAAGATTTAGCTAAGAAAACGAAACATTCTACAGCAAAACAAGCAGCTAAAATTGCCAAAGCTGCCCATGTGAAAACATTAATTTTAGGACATTATTCTAGTCGATATTCTGACACTTCCTTGTTTAAAAAAGAAGCAGGGGAAGTATTTGAAAATGTTGAACTTGCTGATGCTGGAAAAGTGTTTTCTATCTAATTAATAGCAACAAATTTAGTACCATCCCAAGACTGTAGTTTAAATTTCTCAAGCTGATATAAGGGGATATATAGAGTATTCTCTTCAATCATATCAGAGTTTATAATAATTCGCTTACTATCTTTTTTAAATTCAGAGCCTAAAGAAGATTGATATCCGTTAAATATCTCACCTGTTTTACGATTTACAACAACTCCATACTGACAAGAAGTTCCGCATCCCCAATAAATTAATGTGTAGTGACCTGCAAAATTGACTCCTTGTTCACACTCTTCTGTAATACGAGTGACAAACATTTTAGCTTCAGGGTTTGATTTAAAATCTGGAGCTACTAACTTTCCATCATATACAGAAATTGGCTCCTCATTAAACCATGACGATGGTGAGAATTTAACATATACTTGTAAATTATCCTTATCCTCTTCTTTTGCTATGATTGCATTGTCTTTATGAACTCCTACAATGTAAAATTTTTTATAATTAACCGTATCGGCAACTTTAATTAGTTTAACAGTATTTGGTTTGCCAACAACTACATATTCTTTTTCATTTAACAGCGTATCTATTTTAGAATCATTCTCTACTTTTTCTTTTAATTCGGGTTCTACATTGATTGGATCATCTGCTGCTTTTTCAGTGAAAATGATGAAATAAAAAAGCGAAACAATGATTGTTACAACGCTAACTCTTACAAATCTATTTTTCATATCTCTAAATTAATATTGATTGATGGATAACAAAACTAATGTACAAGCAACTTCAGGAAAAATTCCTTTCTGTTTAAGCAAATTTATCAATTCTAAATTCTCTGTTCCAGGATTAAAAATTACTCGATTTGGTTTTAAATCAACAATATAATCATAATATTCTCTTTGCCGTTTTGGGTTAAGATATAATGTAATCGTACCTATGTCTTTATAAGCTTTTCTTTCTACATCAACAGCAACATCTCCAACAACTCCTTCACTTGTTCCAAGCGCAACTACAGAGATATTTTTAGCTCTCAATCTATGAATAGCAATATTAGAATATCGTTCTTTTTTTAAAGAAGCTCCTAAAACTAATGTTTTTCTTGACATATGTTAATAATTCGTTAAACAGTGTTAAACCAGGTAACAAATATAAAAGATACAGAGTCTACTAGACATCATAAACGAAAATATAAAAAACAACCAAATGAAAAAATTAATGCTTTTATGTATGTTAACTGTTTCTGTAAATTCCTTTGCTCAGTTAGCAAAAAGCGAACTACCAAAACCTGGAGTTATCACAGGAAAAGTAATAGACGAAAAGACGAAAGAAGTACTACCTTATGTAAATATTGTAGTTAGAGATATAGCAAAAAAAATAATCACTGGTGGAATTACTGGAGACAATGGGCTTTTTAAAATAAAAGATATTCCAGAAGGGATTAGCATTATTGAAGTACAGTACATAGGGTACAAGACCTTTTCTAGACAAATTAACATCACTAATAAAAATAGAAATCTAAAGTTGGGTACTATTCCATTACAAGAAGACAGCTCTCAATTAGATGAAGTTGTTGTGAGAGCAGAAACTTCTACTGTTGTTCAAAAAGTTGACAGAAAAGTTATCAATGTTGGAAAAGATTTGACTTCAGCAGGAACAACAGCTTCAGAATTATTAAACAATGTACAATCTGTTAGTGTAGACAGTCAAACTGGACAAATTAGTTTGCGTGGAAATTCTAACGTACGTGTATTAGTAGACGGAAGGCCTACAAACGTTCCTGCAGCACAGTTATTAAAACAAATTCCTTCAACCTCTATTAAAAGTGTTGAATTAATCACAAATCCATCTGCAAAATACAATCCAGAAGGAATGAGTGGTATTATTAATATCATTCTAAACAAGAATGCCAACTTAGGGTTTAACGGTAGTGTAGATACTGGTGTTACAGCAGGGCATTATGTACGTTATAATGCTTCTACCAATATGAACTATAAAACAGGAAAGGTTAACTTTTTCATGAACTATGGTTATAATGGTGGTGACAATTACAACTTTGGTTTTGTAGAGAGACCAGGTGTTAATAAGCAAGATTTTTTATTTGTAGGTAATAACGAGTCTCATTTATTAAAGTTAGGGGCTGATATCTATATTAATGATAAAAACACATTGTCATTTTACACGAATCAAAACAAATCTGATAGTTCAAATGACGGTAGAACAATTGTAACTATAGGTGGTGTTCAAACAATCGTTGCACCAAACATCCAAAATAATGAAAACCCTACTGGTACATACAATTTAAATTATAAGCATGATTTTGCTAAAAAAGGGCACAGCTTAGAAATGGAAGCTACATTTTCTGAAACAGATGCCATTCAGTTTTTAAATAACAGCAACAGTTTACAAAGCTCTACTGATCCTGGATTTAAATTATTAAATTATACCAATGATATCACAACTGATAGAAAAAACACATTGGTCAACTTAGATTACACAAATCCTGTATCTAAAAAAGGGAAGTTAGAATTAGGTTTAGAATACAGAGTTAATGAAACTAAAAACACAAATATAACAGATCAAGAGAGAGCCTTAACATTTGATGGTAATGGGAATGTATTAACAACAGAACTTATCGGAAATTCAGATTTTAGTTACGAAAGAAATATCTATTCTGGATATGTTAACTATGGTCATAATTTTGGAAAAGTAACAATGCAGTTAGGAGCTAGAATTGAAAATTATGAGATAGAAGGTATTTTTAATAGACAAGGACAAGCAACACAAAGGGTAACTGATGAAATCTTTACAGTATACCCTTCTGCTTTCTTTACGTATAGTCCTTCAGATAAAAATCAATTTCAATTCAGCTATAGTCGAAGAGTTGACAGACCAAGTATTGGGCAAGTAAACCCAATTAGAGAGTGGAGTACTCCGTTAATAGTTTCTATTGGTAATCCTGACTTAGTACCACAATTTACCAATTCACTTGAATTGAACTATACAAGACAGATTAAAGGTGGATCTTTAAGCTTTGGAACATTCTATAGAAAAATTAATGATGTAATTTCTCAAGTTACAACAGCAGACCCTACAAATCCAGATGTAGCTCAAATCTTAACTCATACAAACTTTAACGATACAGATGCTTACGGTTTAGAGTTTTCATTTAACTATAAAGTCAATAAATGGTGGAGAATTAACTCGAGTATGGATTTTTATTCACAGAAACAATTAGGAGTTGTAGACTTTACAAACCCTACTCCTACTCAAATCGAAGTAACAAACGAAGTGTTTAATGCAAGAATTAGCAATAGCATTAGAGCTTCTAAAAACGTACGATTACAATTATTCGCAATGTATAGAGGTCCACAAAAAGATATCCAGTGGGATGTAGATCATATGTGGATGGTAAACTTGGGTGCAAGCTGGACAGTTCTTAAAGGGAAAGGTACTATAAACCTTAGAACTAACGACATCTTTAGAGGAATGAAATTTAAATTTAATTCAACAAATCCTTTTGTTCAAAACGGTAAATTTCAATGGGAAAGTAGAACAACTTATTTAGGATTTAACTACCGATTTGGTGGAGGTAAAAACAGAGCAAAATCTAGAAGAAGAAGAGATAACAATGAAAAGCAAGGTGGTGGCGGATTCTTCTAAAAAGAGATTATAAAAACTTAAAAAAAAGCCGCTTAAAGCGGCTTTTTTTTTGTTAATATCCTGTGCATTATATTTTATTCAAAACAGAAAAAACTTTCTTTTTTTTATTTAGATTTGAAGTATCTAAAAAATCTTAATAAACTAACTGAAATGAAAAAATTCCTTGCATTGCTATGTATCGCTATTTTTACGAATAGTGTTTCAGCTCAATTTCTTTCTAGCAAATCAGAAAATTACGCAGTAACTGCCGAAAATTATATCGACTTTATTCCAATCGCACCGATTCAAATCAAAGCGGATGTTATAAGTGCAACATCTAATAACGAGATAAAAGCACAATCAACACTACAAATGTCTATGGACAAACAGTCTGTTTTAAATTTTATTCCAAATGAATCTATGCAAACTACCATTCAGCGATTTAATGCTAACGGTACAGTTTCTTACTTGTATTCTGGTAGATCAATAAAAAAAGGAACCTATCGTTTAATCATCGATTATAATAAATACATCATTCAAAGTATTACTGGAGATGGAAATGATAGCTGTGTTGGTTATGCCAAAATTGGTGTTGGTCTACGAATAGTAGCAAATGTTAGTGCATTAAGAAATAACATAGACATTAGTAGTCTTGTTGCTTTAGGTGATGCTGCTAGAAGAGGAGATATTTCTGGAAGTGTTGGATATGAAGTAGTTGGAATAGAATCTAAAGAAGTTACGGCTGTTATCCCAATTAACTCTGAAATTACTTCTTCTATTAACCAAGTGTTTTTACAAGCTATAGGTGTTGTAAAAGGAAAGATTTATGATGCTGATACTAGATTATATCCTCAAGTAATAGCAATTAAGCATACAGGTTGTGACTTAAAAACGGTTACTAAAAACTTAATTGGTCAGTACGCTGCACAAAATTAAGTTTAGGTCTTAATAAAATAAAAAAGCCGAAGCTAATGCTTCGGCTTTTTTATTTTATTACAACTTATTTTACCATCTAATAACCACACTACCCCAAGTAAACCCACTACCAAAAGCTGCTAGAACTACTAAATCTCCGTCATTGATTTTCCCTTTCTCCCAAGCTTCAGTTAAAGCTATAATTACAGAAGCAGCAGTTGTATTACCATACTTCATGATGTTATTATACACTTGATTGTCACTCAACTGGAATCTCCTCTGAATAAATTGAGCAATACGTAAATTCGCTTGATGCGGGATTAGCATATTGATATCCTCTTTTTTAAGTCCGTTAGCTTCTAAGCCTTCAACAATGGCTTCAGAAAAACGAACTACAGCGTGTTTAAATACAAACTGTCCATTCATATATGGGAAATACGATTCATCATCTGGATTGTTTTCCGCTAAAATTTCAGGAACCCAACGCCCTGTTGAAGGTCCATCTAGCATTAATTCTCTAGCATGTTTTCCTTCAGAATGTAAATGAGAAGACAAAATTCCTTTTCCTTCTTCTTCAGATCTCGATAAAACTGCTGCCCCTGCTCCATCACCAAAAATTACGGTTACATTTCTTCCTCTAGTGGAACGTTCTAATCCTCCAGAATGATTTTCAGAACCAATAACTAGAATATTTTTATACATTCCTGTTTTGATAAACTGATCTGCTACTGAAAGTGAATAAATAAACCCAGAACATTGATTACGAACGTCTAAAGCCCCCACAGTAGGCATATCCAACATGTCTTGTACTCGTACTCCTCCACCTGGGAAATACATATCTGGGCTTAAAGTAGCAAATATGATAAAGTCGATGTCATCTTTTGTTAGACCTGCTCTTTCTATCGCAATTTTTGAAGCTTTTACTGCCATTGTAGATGTAGTTTCTCCAGTAGCTGGATCTATCCATCTTCTTTCTTTAATTCCAGTTCTCTCCTGAATCCATTTATCACTCGTCTCCATCCATTGCTTCAAATCATTATTTGTTACCACGTTATCGGGTACAAAATATCCCAATCCAGTAATTTTAGAATTATACATATAAGTTGAATTTGTCGTTTGTTCTTATTAAAGGTAGCTAAAATACCAATAAAATAATATCTCTACAAAAGCAATAAGCTTAATTAAAGAAAACTTAGAATTATAAAAAAGATCATTCATAAAAAGAAATAATCTCTTTATTCTCTGATATATAACACAAGTGAAGATTAAATAATTATCATTACTTTTACAATAATCAAGTTCAATTCACATAAAACTACAGTCATGAAAAGCAAGTTTTTTTTAGTCATTTTATTTTTAACGACATTTTCTTATGCTCAAGAAAATTTAACGTATCAAAAACCCTCTAAAGAGATTTTGGAATTAGCAGATGCTCCGTTGGCTCCTGGTGTCCAAATTGATAGTAAAGGTGAGTATATGGTACTTATTTACAGAAATCAATATAAATCCATCGCCGAACTTTCTGAAACAGAATTACGATTGGCTGGACTTAGAATTAACCCCGTAACTAATATTGGAAGCCGTACTACGTTTTACACCAATTTAATGGTTAAAAAAACTGGAGATAAAGATGCCACTCAAGTAAAAGGCTTACCAGAGAATCCACGTTTATCTGGCTTTAGTTGGTCGCCAGATGAAAGTATGATTGCTTGTTTGAATACAACAAAAACGGGTGTAGAAGTTTGGGTATTAAATATCAAAGAAGGGCTTGCAAAGAAAGTTACAAGTGCTAATATTAACGCAAACATGAGAAGCACTATTAGTTGGTTTAAAGACAATAAGAACCTATTAGTAAAGACATTAGCTAACAATAGAAAACCATTAATTAATACTTCAGTATCTATACCAACAGGGCCTACAATTTCTGTAAGTGATGGATCTAAAGCGCAAAATAGAACCTATCAAGATTTATTAAAAACTCCAAATGATGAATTTAATTTTGAGCAGCTAGCATTGTCTGAAATTAAAAAAGTATCTATCGACGGTAAGAGTGAAAACTTTCTACCTGCAGATATGTACAGAGGAATTAGTTTTTCTCCTGACGGAAATTATGTAATGGTTACAACCATAAAACGCCCATTTTCTTACCTAGTAACCTATACACGTTTCCCCAGCGAAAGTAATGTGTATGACTTAAATGGGAAACTTGTAAAAAAAGTCAATGAAGTTTCTCTAGATGAAGTAAGACCAAAAGGTTTTATGGCTACCAGAACAGGAAAACGTAATATGACATGGCGTGCAGACAAACCAGCAGTTTTAGTTTGGGCAGAAGCTTTAGACAGCGGAAATCCAGAAGTTAAAGTAAAGTATAGAGATGCTGTGTATGAATTAAATGCTCCTTTTAATGGGAGTCCAAAAGTCCTTATAAAAACTCAACAACGTTTTTCAGGCATCACTTGGGGAAATGACAATACCGCTTTAGCTTACGATTATTGGTGGAATACTAGAAATACAAAAACATATTTGTTTAACCCTTCAAACTCTAATAGTGGCGCAAAAATTATTACGGATAGAAGTTACCAAGATGTGTATAGTGATCCAGGAACATTTGTTACTTCTAAAAATAAGTTTGGTCGATATACCTTAGAAATGGAAGGGAACAAACTCTTTTTAATGGGTAATGGATTTACCAAAAAAGGACAGTTTCCATTCATTGATGAATACAATACAAAAACAAATAAAACAAAGCGCTTATATCAATCTGAATATACAGATAAACTTGAAAGTTTAAACTCTGCTATTAATATGAAGAAAGGAGAAATTTTAGTGCGTATTGAGTCTCAAACAGAGTATCCAAATTATTACATTCGAAATATCAAAAAGAAGAAAAGTCTTAAAGCCATTACTGCTTTTGCAAATCCATTTAAAAGTCTTGAGGAAGTTAATAAACGTGTAATTAGTTATAAGAGAGATGATGGACTAGATTTGGAAGGAACCCTATACCTTCCTTTAAATTATGAAAAAGGGAAAAAATACCCTATGATTTTATGGGCATATCCAAGAGAATACAAAGACAAAGCTAGCGCATCGCAAAGCACAACTAACCCTAACAGATTTGTATATCCTTATTGGGGCTCTCCAATTTATTGGATTTCTAAAGGTTATGTTGTTTTAAACAATGCTGCTTTTCCAATTGTTGGTGAAGGTTCTAAAGAGCCTAATGATTCATTTAGAACTCAATTGATTGGCAATGGAAAAGCAGCTATAGATGCCGTAGATAATTTAGGCTATATAGATAGAAATAAGGTTGCTGTAGGCGGGCATAGTTATGGTGCATTTATGACTGCTAATTTATTATCGCATTCTAATCTTTTTGCGGCAGGGATAGCACGAAGTGGTGCTTATAACAGAACACTAACTCCTTTTGGATTTCAAAGTGAAGAACGTAGCTATTGGGAATCACCAGACGTTTATTACAACATGTCTCCATTTATGCATGCAGATAAGATGAAAACACCGTTATTACTCATTCATGGAGTTGCTGATAATAATTCTGGTACTTACCCTCTGCAAAGTGAACGTTATTTCAATGCTTTAAAAGGATTGGGAGCTACTGTTCGCTTAGTTATGCTACCAAAGGAAAGTCATGGTTATCGTGCAAAAGAATCAATTATGCATATGCTTTGGGAACAAGACCAATGGTTAGAGAAGTACGTAAAAAACAAGCCTACAATAAATACAACGAATAATACCATTAAGAATTAGTCTTATTTATAATACAGAAATTGAAATAGCCACTTTCCTCAGAGAGTGGCTGTTTTATGTCATCTTGTCACAAACTCTTCCTTTGGTATTTTTTTTGACTAGTCTATAGCAGACAATAATTATAACAAACTATAAAATTATGAGTAAAGGAAACATTAATGTATCGGTAGAAAATATCTTTCCATTAATTAAAAAGTTCTTGTATTCTGATCATGAGATATTTTTAAGAGAACTTATTTCTAACGGAACAGATGCAACTTCTAAACTAAAACACCTTATTTCTATTGGTGAAGCTAAAACTAAATTAGATGATGTTAAAATTGAAGTTAGCATTGACAAAGACAATAAAACGTTGACTATTAAAGATCAAGGTTTAGGAATGACAGCTGATGAAGTTGAAAAATATATCAATCAGATTGCATTCTCTGGAGCCGAAGAATTTTTAGATAAGTACAAGGACAATGAAGCTGGAATTATCGGTCATTTTGGACTTGGTTTTTACTCTGCCTTTATGGTGGCAGACAAGGTAGAAATCATCACTAAATCTTTTAAAGATGAAAAAGCAGCTCATTGGAGCTGTGATGGTTCTCCTGAATACACCTTAGTTGAACACAACAAATCTGACAGAGGAACAGAAATTATCTTACATATTGCTGAAGATTCTACAGAGTTTTTAGAAGAATCTAAAATTTCTGAGTTGTTAAACAAATACAATCGTTTCAACCAGGTACCAATTAAATTTGGAACAGAAGAAATTAACGATCCTGAGTTTACTCCAAAAACAACTAAAGATAAAGACGGTAAGGAAACTACAGAGCCTCACAAACAAATTACAGTTGACAAAATTATCAATAATACGGATCCGGCTTGGACTAAAAAACCAGCAGATTTAGAAGATGAAGATTACAACAACTTCTATAGAGAGTTGTATCCAATGCAATTTGAAGAGTCTTTATTTCACATTCACTTAAATGTAGATTATCCATTTAACTTAACCGGAATTTTATTCTTCCCAAAGTTGAGTCCAAGTATGGACATGCAAAAGGATAAAATTCAATTATATCAAAATCAAGTATTTGTAACTGATAATGTAGAAGGAATTGTACCAGATTTCCTACAAATGCTAAAAGGTGTTATTGATTCTCCAGACATTCCTTTAAATGTTTCTCGTTCTTACTTACAAGCCGATGGTGCCGTAAAAAAGATTTCGGGTTATATCACTAAAAAGGTTGCCGATAAATTAACCTCTTTATTCAAAAACAATCGTGAAGATTTTGAAGCAAAATGGAACGACATCAAAGTAATCATTGAATACGGAATGCTATCTGAAGACAAATTCTTTGATAAGGCTACTAAATTTGCTTTGTACCCAACTGTTGACAATTCTTTCTTTACGTTTGATGAATTGATAGAAAAAACAAAAGATGCACAAACCGATAAGGATGGAAATCATATCGTTTTATACGCGGCAAACAAGGATGCACAACACAGTTATATTCAAGATGCAAAAGAGAAAGGATATGAGGTACTATTATTAGACTCTCCTATTATTTCTCACTTGATGCAAAAATTAGAAACTTCTAATGAAAAAGTGAAGTTTGCAAGAGTTGATGCAGATCATATCGACAACTTGATAAAGAAAGACGATACTATTATTTCTAAGTTATCGGATGAAGAAAAGGAAACGCTAAAGCCAATGATTGAAGAAGCTGTTCCAAAAGAAACATACACTGTACAATTAGAAGCGATGGATTCTAACTCTTCTCCTTTCTTAATTACTGTACCAGAATTTATGCGTAGAATGAAAGAAATGAGTGCTTCTGGCGGTGGTGGAATGATGGGTATGGGTAATTTACCTGAAATGTACAATTTGGTTGTGAATACGAATCACGAATTAGTAGGTGAAATTTTAAATACCAAAACAGATAAAAAACGTACTCGTTTAATTAGTCAAGCTTTTGATTTAGCGAAGTTATCTCAAAACTTACTACATGGTGAAGAATTAACAAACTTCATCAAACGTAGTTACGAACTCATAAAGTGATAAGTTCGTTATACTGATTTTACTTCAGTTTCTCATAATTATGATATCTCCAAACCAACACCACAATTGTGGTGTTGGTTTTTTTATTAAAAATACCTACTTGTAATGATACTACACAACTGATTATTTCATGTAATTTGAAAATGCGGAAATACGTAATCTATTCTACGGCTTTCTGTAGGCGTAGAAGTATGAATTATTCTAATTTGTAAAGAGTCTAATTAAAAAAAATATGGCAACAATTAAATGTATCATTACCTATCCTGACCAATTTATTTCTAACATTGGTGAATTTGAAATTAACTTCGGAGAAGCTATCGAAGAAATTACAGGTACAGGGAAACTAAAAGTAACAAGAGAAAACGTAAATGTAAATGCTATGCTTCATATTTCAGGCCTATTATTTGGCCCTGAAAACGCAATTTGTTCTATGGATGTATTCATAGATGATGAAAAAGTAAATTTAACTCCAGTAAAATCAAGATTCAAAAGTCAAGCTGGTGTACAACTATTCAATTGGAGATTGTGAAAAAAATTACTTTAATTTTAATAAGTTTCATAACTTATTTAAGCGTTAATGCGCAAGACATAAAAACGGGAGAAGGTGAAAGTTCTATTGTTCTCCCTACAGCTAATATTGGAATCGATGTAAAGGAAGCATCATTATCCTTTAAAATAAACAACTTCTCTCAAGCTAAAGTAAAGTCCAATTCTTTTCTGTGGGGTTTCTATGCAAAAGGTAAAAATAACGAAGGAATCACTACAGTTTTTTCTGGAAGTAAAATCAATCCCTCGAGTTCTTTATCTATAAACTTAGGATATTCTTTTTCAAATTCTGATAAAATCTCTCAAAATATAAGTTCATCTCATTTGAAAAAGAAAACAGACTATTTAACTAAATATTTAGATGAAAATCTTGAGCTTGAAGTCAGAAAATTAGCAAACCAAATATCAAATGATTCCATAAAACTACATCTTCAATCTATTATTACAGAAGCATTAAAGAATAAAAATATAAAATATAAAAAACTTGAATGTGCTCTTTTAGATGAAGTTAACAATAATAAAGATTCTGTTATCGGTAACGAGGCTAAAATATTGCACCTGTTTGTAAAAAACTATAAACCATGGAAAGAAATAAACAATATTTCAGACGAGCAGTATAGAAAAATAGAAAATGCTTTTGATTTCAATAATGAAGTTTCCAAAATGAAATCTAAAGGCAGTGAATCTTACTGGAAATTAACCATTTACAGTCATTTTGGGTTAGAAAGTCAAAAGTTTAATATTTTTAAAGGATGGGATCCTACAAATTTGACCGATAGTTTTGATAAAGAAACCTTTAGAGGAAGCAATGGTGGTTTTGGCGTCAATTATTTGTTCAATAGTAAGTGGATTTTAGGGTTTAAGTATACTTATCAAGAAACCAATAACTTAAGCACCCTCTCTTCAACTGATTATAAAATTTCAACTAATAACGTTCTAGGAAGTTCAACGGGTTCTACACAGATATCAAAAACAGCATATCCTAATGAATACAAAAGAGCTTATCTTAATCGTCTTGATTTCGATTTTCTAAAGTTTTTTAGTTTGGGAGAAAGTTCAATCATACTTTCAGATCTCTATTTTAGAGTTAATGAATCAACTAACAATGATAATTTAGTTTCAACCAAAACTTTAGGGATATCAGCTTCCTTTTTTGAAGAGAAAGGAAAGTTTATCGGAGGCTTATATTTAGAATTACCAGATATTGAACAACGAGCAGAAAAAAGAAAACCAGTAGCAGACAGAAACTTACAAAGCTGGCATAATCGGTTATCTTTTGGAATTTATGCCCAATATAGTTTCTCTAGCCTAATTGGGAGTTCTTTTTAATTGACCTCAAAGGAGCCTATTTACTTTCGTAAATAGGCTTTTTATTTGACTTTGTTTAAAAATTCGGCTAACTTCGTTATCGTTTGATATGAAAAAAGTAAAACGTTCAATATCATTATAGTTTGCTGTAATTAAACGCAACCAATTATCATTTTTAGCGTCTATAAAGAAAAACATTATGAAAGCACGTATTTTAACCTTACTCATGATTGTCGGAATTGGATTTTTGACTAGCTGTAACAATAATGATGACGATTCATCGCAAAAAAAAAGCATTAATGGAACTTGGTATCTAACTAATGTAAGAGGTGGGTTAGCAAGTATTAACAACGACTATTCCAAAGGAGACGTAAAATGGACTTTCAATCAAACAAATGCTATTTTGACTGTAGAAAATAAAATTGGAAACAACAATACTTTTTATTTGCACAGCGGAACATACTCTTTTAATATTGAAGATGATGAAGAAACACAAATCCTTTTCGTTGATAATAATGACTATAGAATGGTTATTCTTTCAATTGAAAATAGCTTGATAATTACTGATGATTCTAATGATGGTTTCACGGCTGAATTTAAAAGATAAAAAACTACAGCTAACACAGTATAAAAATAATTGAGGTTTAGTGCTTAAACCACACAACTTTTCTTACACAACAATGATAACGAAACCTCTCTAAATTTCAATTCTTTTTGAAATGATTAAAATCCTCAAAGCCACTTTAGAACATGTTAAAACCTTAGTTCCTTTAAGTATAGAAGCATTTCTACCTGCCCATGGTCATAGTTCTCCTAAAAAGGATATTGAAAGTTATATTAACAGGAATTTTAGTATCGAAAACTTCAAAAAAGAATTAGCCGACCCTGCTTTCGAATACTATCTTATTTATCACAACAACAAAGCTGTGGGTTTTTCTAAAGTCATTTTTAATATTCCTCATGAAAATGTAATCGCCCAGAATGTGACCAAAATGGAACGCTTGTACATACTCAAAGAATGTTACGGACTTAATTTAGGAGCAGAACTCATGCAGTTCAATATTGACCTTGCTAAGAAAAATAACCAAGAAGGCATTTGGCTTGAAGTGTGGATAGAAAACCACAGAGCTATCAAATTTTATACAAAAATGGGATTTAATATTATAGGAAACTATAATTTTAAAGTTTCCGAAACGCATTCCAATCCCAATTATGTGATGTACTTGCCAGGCAAATAAGGTAATCTCTTTATGATTTCGAAGTTGAAGCATGATAATACAAACAATTGTACTATTTTTAAGCCCATTCAAAAAATACAATCATGAAGAAAATCATTTTTTCAATAGTAGCACTCATGCTTTCATTTACTTCTTGTAAAGAAGAAAAAACTGAGATAGTAGAAAACACAGCATTCAGTCAGTTTTTAGAGGATTATTATCAAGGAGGTTTACAATTGAACCCTATCGGTGCCACATTTGCTGGCGACAATAGATATAACGATCAATTTCCGGATTTTCTTTCTGACGAGTTTCAGCAAAAAGCAATCAGCTTTTATCAAAAATACGCAACAGGACTTGAAGATTTTAAAGATGAAAGTCTAACTGACGATCAAAAAATGAGTAAAGCCATATTAGCATGGGATACTAAGATGACGCTAGCACAGTTAAGCTTCAAAAAAGACTTATTACTTCCTATCAATCAGATGTGGACAATTAATTTAACTATAGGACAATTGGCCAGCGGGTCTAGCGCACAACCTTTTAAAACTGTAGAAGATTATAACAAATGGCTACAACGTTTATTAGGATTTAATAAATGGTTACTATCAGCGAAATCTAGAATGGAACAAGGAATCAAAGAAGGGTTTGTATTACCAGCTTCATTAACCAAAAAGATAATCCCTCAATTTGAAGGTTTGGCAACTACCAAATTAGAAGATCATCTGTTTTATAGTCCGATTAAAAAATTCCCTGAAGGTTTTTCTTCATCTGATAAAGAATCACTAACAAACGATTATATAAAACTACTTTCACAAAAATTAATCCCTTCTTTTAAAGAAGTGTATACTTTTTTAAAAACCGATTATTTAAAAGCAAGTAGAAAAACAAGTGGTATTTCTGATACTCCTAACGGAGAAGCATATTACAACCATTCTATCAAGTACTATACAACTACTGACATGACAGCTGATGAAATCCACAATCTTGGATTAAAAGAAGTAGCACGTATTCTTAGTGAAATGGAAAAAGTAAAGGAACAAGTTGGTTTTAAAGGAACCATTAAAGAATTCTTTAATCACGTAAGAGACAATAAAGAATTGATGCCATACAAAACTCCAAAGGAAATTTTGGACAACTTCAATACTATCCATGAAAGAATGAAACCTCAGTTAGAGAAATTGTTCGGAAACAAGCCAAAAACAGCTTTTGTAGTGAAGCAAACTGAAAAATTTAGAGAAGCTTCTGCTAGTGCGGAATACAACTCTGGTTCTCTAGACGGAACTAGGCCTGGTATTTTTTACACTCCAATTCCAGATGCTTCTATCTATAATGTATTTCAAGACGAAGCTTTATTCTTACACGAAGCAATTCCTGGACACCATTATCAAATTTCTTTGCAACAAGAAAACACCAATTTACCTAGCTTTAGAAAAACATTATGGTACAGCGCTTATGGTGAAGGTTGGGCTTTGTATACCGAGAATTTAGGAAAAGAGTTAGGCCTCTATACAGATCCATATCAATATTTTGGAATGTTAGGAATGGAAATGCACAGAGCAATTAGATTGGTGGTAGATACCGGACTCCATGCTAAAGGTTGGTCTCGAGAAAAAGCAATTCAATATTCTTTAGATAACGAGGCTGAGAGTGAAGCTGGAATCACTTCAGAAATTGAAAGATATATGGCCAATCCTGGTCAAGCTTTATCATACAAAATTGGACAATTAAAAATTCGAGAATTAAGAGCCAGAGCTTCTAAAGCTTTAGGAGAGAAATTTGATATCAGAGAGTTTCACAATCAAGTATTAGCCCCTGGGTGTATTCCTTTAGCTTTATTAGAAAATAAAATTGACAACTGGGTAGCTTCAAATAAGTAATCTATTGCTATTTAAAATTAAATAACATCTCATAGAATTCTAAATTTTATGAGATGTTATTTTTAAGTATATTTGATTTTAATCAAACAAACTAGGGGTATGTTTTTTTCTCATTCTAAGAATAGACTAGAAGCGTTAAGCGATGGTGTATTTGCCTTTGCTGCAACTTTGATGGTAGTGGATATCGGTGCTTCAACTGAATTTGTTTCCTTAAAAAAAGAGCTCCCTAATTTTATTTCTTTTGCCGTTAGTTTTTTTGTGATGATGGCTTTATGGAAATTACATTACAATTATTTTAGACGCACAAATTATATAGACAACTGGATCATTACCTTTAATATGATTCTTTTGTTCACCGTGCTGTTCTATATTTTCCCTGTAAAATCTTTACTCGATACAGCATTAGGTCAATCTCAAATGGCCAGTATTAATGATTTCTCTCAACTCTTTCAACTCTACAGCATTGGTTTTTCGTTAATTTTTCTTAGTTTTTCGTTGATGTACTATAGAGCATACAAAAAGGATAAAGAAATAGACAATCCTTATAGATTACTGTTTTATACTAGACACTTTCTTATTTTTGTTTTTGTAGGAGTTACTTCTACTATTTTAGCTAAACTACAAATTGGATTACGATACGGGGTTCCCGGTTTTATATATGCCTCATTAGGGCTTTTTTGCTATATTCACTCCTTTCAATTTCAAAAAAAACACTCATTAGATTAATACATGAAAAAACTATCACTTTTACTCGCTTTTATCACTTCGACATTGTTTGCTCAGACCAATACAGAAGTTTACTTATTTGATTTAATCAAAACTGATAGCATATATCAATTGGTTAATAAAAAGAATATTTCTAGCAACAAAGGGTACGATAGTCAGCCACATTTCTATGACAACAATACTATTTTGTTTTCCTCAACTAGAAGTGGGCAAACTGATATTGTAAAATATGACATTACAACTGGTAAGAAAGTTTTTATCAATTCCACTCCCAAAGGAGGTGAGTACTCACCACAAAGGATTCCTGGGTCTGATAATGTCTCTGCTGTTCGTTTGGATGAATCTGGATTGCAACGCTTTTATGAATATGATATCAATACTGGAAAGTCTAAAGAGTTGATTCGAAATTTAGTTGTAGCATACCCTTTTTGGCACAGCGATAAAATAGTGGTTTCCTCAGTAATAGGAAAAGGTGGACTAAACCTAGTTACAAGTGATCTGAAACACAAAACTAATTTCACTTTACAAAAAAATATTGGTCGTTCTCTTCATCGCATTCCTAATACCAATATGGTCAGTTATATCAGTAAGAAAACTCCTCAATGGGAAATTCGTTCACTTGATGTCATAAAATTAAGAACTGCTAAAATTATTGAGTTAAATGGTAAATATGAAGACATCTGTTGGTTAGCTGATGGTTCAATATTACTGGCAAGAAAAAATCAAATTCTACGATTCAATCCAAAAACAGATACCGATTGGAGTGTGTTTTTCACCATAGAGGATAGTCAGATTCAAAATATTTCAAGAATCACTGTAAGTCCAGATGGAACAAAAATATCTATTGTAGGAGAAGAAGCTCCTAGATTTGTCATCGAAAAACAGTTAGAAGCTTATAACAACAGAGATATTGATGCTTTTGTAAAGGTATATGCTGATGATGTTAAGGTTTACGACTATCCTAATAAGCTTCGTTATCAGGGAAGTAAAGAATTGAGAAGAAGATATACTGCCTTTTTCAGAAACAATAAAGATTTACATTGCGAAATTATTAAACGCATAGAAAGCGGTAATACTATTATTGATGAAGAATTAGTTACTGCTAGCGGAAGAAAGATAAATGGTGTTGCAATCTATGAAATCACAAACGGAAAAATTAGCAGCGTTACATTTTTATAAGCCTGAAACACGTTTGCTAAAATATCCTTTTAGGTAGTGTACCTGAACTAAAATCATTATAGAAAATAATAACAACCCGTACATTGTTGCTGTAGATACTGACAATCCTTCAAACAATCCTGAAGTACTTAATTTATCAAAAAAAGAGAAGTCAATAGAAACTTTCTCCAACAATCCCCCTTCTTGCTTCTGGAAAGGAATAAAGAAAATAGCAACTACTAATGCTGCTATAGCAAACCAACCCTTCTTAGAGATTAATGGTGCATATTTGGTTGCTTTAGACGTTTCTTCTTTGGCTAAAATACCCATAAGGTCTTTTGTAAAATTCTTTGAAGGAGATTCTAAAGGCATTTCTTGAATTTGCTTTTTTACAAAATTGTCTAACTGTGTGTTTTTATTTTCTTCCATAATGGTTAATCATTTCAGGTTCTAATTTCTCTTCTACTATCGATAAAAGCTTTTTTCTAGCTCTGTGTAATTTCACCTTAATATTCGCCTCCGAATACGAAGTTACTTCAATTAATTCTTTCAGATTCAATTCTTTATAATAAAACAACCATATAATGGTACGTTCATCTTCTGGCAACTCTTGTAAACACTCCTCCATCAAAACAGCTCTTTCCTTCCTTTCTATAATCTGCATCGTGTTGTCTGAAGACTGAATTCTATTTTCTACTACTTCATCAATCCCACTGGTATTGTATCTTCTTGCGTTCTTCTTAACTCTATCCATACAATTGTTATATGCAATCTTATAAAGCCAAGTAGAGAACTTAGAATCACCTTTAAAACTTTTTAAAGATTTAAAAGCTTTAATAAAACTGTCTTGCGACACTTCTTCTGCTTCTTCTCTATTCCTAGTTACTTTAATAGCCAAAGTAAATACCATATCCTTATACTTTTCTACAAGAAAAGAAAAAGCATTAGTCTCTCCTTTTAATACTTTAGCAATATATAGTTGGTCGTCGTTAATAGTCATTATATATAATGACAGTTTTTATGATGAATAGGTTACAACTTTTACTAAATAATATTTTTTTATTTTTTTTGTAACCTTTTTTCAGATAGGGATGTCATACCCTACAAATACGATAAATTTAATCATTTAAAATAAACATTATGGAAGTAGCTATTTTAGCAATTATATTCGGATCAGTTTTTGGAGTCTTTTATTTGTTCTTCTCCACTAGAAATAAAGAACGCTTATTATTAATAGAAAAAGGTATGGAAGCAAAAATTTTTTCGCGAGGGGATGCAAATAACCCTGCACCGTTTTGGAAAGTATTTATCTTAAACATGGCAGTATTATTAATGGGTATAGGAGTTGGTGTTCTTACAGCCATGATTATTGAAGCTTCTTTCAATTTCTATGAAGACGCATTATATCCTGGGATAATTTTCTTAACAGCTGGAATCGCCTTATTTGTGGGATTCACATTAACTAAAAAGTTAGATAAGGAATAAAAATCACCAACCAAACTTTACAAAACCAGTTCATTTATGAGCTGGTTTTTTTGTTGTTTGTAAAGTCGTTATCTTTAAGCTTTTCAAGAAAATATGAGTAAAGATTACAAGAACTCGGCTTTTAAAGAATTACTAGATAGACTTCAACAAGAAAGCTGGCAGCTAGAACTTCTAATTTCCGGTTTTGCCATTTTTGGATTGTTCTCTTCTACTGGTGCTATCCAAGCAAATTTGGAAGCTGCCAATTACGACGGTGACGTCTATTTTGTTTTGTTATGGTTCTCGGTTAAAGTATGTTGCTGGATTCTCATTAGCAACTTATTGATTCATGTTGTATTAAGAGGTTTGTGGATTGGAGCTTTGGGTTTACGTTATGTTTCAGGTGATATTGATTATGATAAATTGAACTACTCACCGAAATTCACAAAATTCCTAAGTAATAAAATCGGTTCTTTTGATAAGTACATCGCAACCTTAGAAAATTATTGTAGTGTTTTATTTGCCATTTCGTTTTTATTGATTTTTTACTTTATTGCTTGTTTAGCCTTTATTGTTGCTATTTTGATGACTATTTTTGTTTTTTTAGACAATGATATTGATGGATGGGTTGGAAAGGCTGCAACAATAACTGGAATTGTTATTATTCTATTTATTTTACTAGGAGCATTGTTAACCTTTATTGATTTTATTACACAAGGTTTCTTAAAGAAGAAAAAATGGATTTCTAGAATTTATTTTCCAATATATAGAATCTTTAGTTTTATAACTTTATCCTTTCTCTATAGACCACTGGTTTATAATTTTTTAGACAATCGTTTTGGTAGAAGATTGAGCATCATTTTGGTTCCTGCTTATGTTGGGATTTTATTCCTGACTAGTTACAGTTATCAAGAATCTAACTACCTTTCTATAGACAGAGATTCTTCAAAGGATTATGCCAATCCTGGAAATTATGAAGACCTACTTATTGAGAATATTAATTTTGTAGAAACGGCTACCATACAATCAAAAATTATCACAGATCCTTATGTTAAGGTTTTTATGATTTTTGATGAAAATCTTGAAGAAAGACTTTTTAATTATAATAAGGGACTGAGCCCTCTCAAAGATCTCCGTGGTTATAGTTCTGAAATTACTATTACTGGGAATAATTTTTCAAGAAGTCAAAGAATAAAAAGAGATAGCTTACGAAGAGAATATTATAAAACCTTTAATGAAATGCATTCTGTCTATATAGATACTATAAGACAAAATGTCGAGTTTTTAGCCACTACCAATAAAAATAAAAAGTTAGGTTTTGAAACCTATGTGGACATTAAAAATCTAACACCTAGAAAACATCTGTTAAAAATTGCAAGAAAAAGAATAAGAAAAAAGGATACTAGTAATTTTGTTATAATTGAAATCCCTTTTTGGAACTTTAAAACAAACTAAAAATGAAAAAAATAATAATCTTTCTTGTATTTATACTAGCAAGAATTACTCAAGCACAAACTGAAACAAGGGTTTATGACATCGTAAAGAATGTTAATACAGAAAGAATAAAAAATGATATTATAACCCTAGCAAATTTTGGCACAAGACATACCTTAAGTGATACTATTTCAAAGACTAGAGGCATTGGTGCTGCTCGTCGTTGGATAAAATCTGAGTTCGATAAAATTTCATCAAACTGCAACGATTGTCTTGATGTATTTTATCAAAAAGATTTGGTTAAAAAAGGAACCAATAATAGGATTGTTCATGATGTAATGGTTGTAAACGTTCTTGCCATTCAAAAAGGAACAAAATACCCGAACAGATATATTATTATGAGTGGTGATATTGATTCACGTGTCTCTAAAGCAACAGACTTCACTTCGGATTCTCCTGGTGCTAACGATAACGCTTCTGGAATGGCTGGTACTCTTGAAGCTTCAAGAGTATTGTCTAAATACAAATTTGAAAATAGTATTATTTACGTTGGACTTTCTGGTGAAGAGCAAGGTCTTTTTGGAGGCAAAGGATTGGCTGCTTATGCCAAAGAGAAGGGTTGGGAAATTATTGGAATTATGAATAACGACATGATTGGAAATATTACAGGTGTTGATGGTGTCATTGACAATCGTACCTTCAGAATTTTCTCTGAGCCAACTCCTCCAACAGAAACAGAGAGACAAAGACGTTCGAGACGTTTTTATGGTGGAGAGGTTGATGGAATTTCTCGTCAATTAGCTCGATTTATACATAAAACTGTAAACACTTATATGCCTGAAATGAATCCTAAAATGATTTATCGATTGGATCGTTTTGGTCGTGGTGGACATCATAGACCATTTAACGATGCTGGTTTTGCAGGAATTAGGATCATGGAAATGCATGAAAACTACACGCAACAACACCAAGATATTCGTACAGAAAACGGGATAGAATATGGTGATAAAATTAAATTTGTGAATTTTGAGTATGCTAAGAAGTTAACTGCTGTTAATGCCATCAACTTGGCTACTATTGCATGGGCTCCACCAGCTCCTAAAAATGTAAAAATAGGAGGCGCTGTTAGACCTGCAGTAAAACTTTCTTGGGATAAAGTTGACGGTGCTAAAGGATATAAGATTTATTGGAGAGACACTACCTCTCCTACTTGGGATCATTTTAAATATGTAGAAGATCTTTCTCAATTTACACTAGAAGGAATCGTAGTAGATAATTTCTTTTTCGGTGTTGCAGCAGTCGGAGCAAACGGTCATGAAAGCATTGTTACTTTTCCTTCTGGACTCATTAGAAGATAACATATGAAGTCATTCATACAACTTCTGCTTCTTTCATCTCTGATACTAACTACAAGTTGTAAAAAAGATGCAAAAAATGAGGTATTGGTTCTTGGAACCATACATAGTAGTCATCTAACTCAAAAAGAGTTTGGTTTAGAAGTACTCACAAAACTTATTAAGAAAATTAATCCAGATATTATTTTGACCGAAATTCCTCCTGATAGGTTTAAAGCAGCCATGGATGGATTTAAACGAGATGATAGTATTTCTGAACCTCGTGTCATTCGCTTTCCTGAATATAAAGATGTTATTTTTCCTTTGAGTAAAACCATGGGTTTTGAAATTATTCCAACAGCTGGCTGGACACTTACTATGGCTCAAGAACGTCAAAGAAAATTGAGAGCTATCAGTCAAGATTCAACTAGAAAAAAGGATTGGGCAGTATACAGAAATGACAATAGAAAATCAGACTCTATTATGAAAGCCACAGGCAATAGAAATGATCCATATTTTATTCATACGAATACTTATGACAGTATTTATAATATTAGACTTAAAACGTACAATCGATTGTTTAATGTAGAACTAGGTTTAGGCGGTTGGGACAACATTAATATTGCTCATTATTGGAACATTCATAAAGCATTGGAAAGGTATAAAAATCAAAATAAACGTATTTTAATCACTTATGGAGCTGGACATAAAAGCTGGTTTTTAAAAGAACTACGCTTAAGAGATGATATTCGGTTTTTAGAAATGAAACCTTTTTTAGACAAAATTAAATAGCTTCAATTGATTGACAAAGAACATTTATATTTTCATCGTCATATAGATTGGTATGAATGGTTGAAACACAACCATCATATTTCTGATGGTGTTTTCTTAATTTTTTACAAGATTGAAACTGGAATTCCCAGCATGCGTTGGGAAGAAGCCGTTAAAGTAGCCTTATGTTATGGTTGGATTGATTCAACAGTAAAAAGCTTGGGAGACGGAAAACGAAGACAATACTTCTGTGCTAGAAATCCTAAAAGTGTTTGGAGTGCTTTAAATAAAAGATACATCAAAGAATTAACTGCTGCTAACTTAATGCATGAAAGTGGGTTTGCAAGTATTCAAACGGGTAAAAAAAACGGTTCTTGGACTGCTTTAGATGATGTTGAAAACGGAGTTATCCCTGAAGATTTACAAAAAGCATTTCAAAAGAATAAAGTAGCATTTCAAAATTATCAAGGTTTTGCTCCAAGTTATAGAAAGAATTACCTGTATTGGTTAAATCAAGGTAAAAGAGAGGCTACTAGATTGAAAAGAATTGATGAGATCATTCAACTTTGTGAGGCAAATATAAAGAGCAAAGGTGGATGGTAGAAAATTAATACATTAATTTTTTATATTGTCCATATAACCTCTACTAACACGAACTTCATCTCCATTTTTCATTGTTGCATCATAACTTTTAGTGAATTGGTTTAACTCCTTAACCTTATTGAGAAAAATAAATACTGTAAACTAGACTCTACTAAATTTTAGAAATCAGACTTATATTCTTAATACACAATGTAGCATCCATTTGAATATAAACAAATTATAATCTGCGTTTTGGTGTTTTAGATGTTGTTAATATTTTTAGCAAAATATTATTTTGTTTAATTTTTTTGTATATTTGTTAAACAAATTATTAATAATACCTCAGATATGAAATCACTTATTTTAAAATTCATTCCGCTAATTTTACTATTATTAGTATCGTTTAAGCCACAAGCACAAGAGTTTCAAGGGCAAGCTTTTTATTTTTCTAAATCTAAAATGCAATTAGGAAGCTGGGGTGCAAGAATGAGTGAAGCACAAAAAAAACAAATACAAAATCGCCTTAAGGGTCGATTGGAAAAGACATTTGTATTAACTTTTAACAAAGAAGAAGCTGTATTCAAAGAAGAAGCAAAAGCTGATGCTATTTCAGGTGCTACAGATTCATGGGGAGGTAATTTCTCTAGAGGAGAGCAATATAAGAATGTTAAAAATAACACGTTAGTACAGAAACAAGAATTCTATGGCAAGCGATTTTTAGTGAAGGATAAATTACAACCTATAGAATGGAAGATGAGTTCAGAATCAAAACTAATAGGAAAATATATGTCTTTCAAGGCAACAGCTTTAATACCTACCTCTGAATTAACTTGGTACGAATTTTCTTGGAGTGATATAAGATCGAATACTACCCAAAAGGATGCTGATGTTAAAAAACCTGAAGTAAGAATGACTGGAGTTGAAGCATGGTATACCTTAGATATTCCTGTAAGCCATGGTCCAGCTGAGTATTGGGGACTTCCAGGGCTTATTTTAGAAGTAAGCGCAGGTAACACAACCATGTTATGTTCTAAAATTGTGATCAATCCTACACAAGAAATCAAGATTGAAGCTCCTGAGAAAGGTAAAGAAATTACAAAAGATGACTATCAAGCGACCATTCAAAGAAAAATGGTTGAAATGAGAAACAATCGAATGGGTAGAAGAAGGAGTCGTTAATATCGACGAGATATTCTAGACGATTGCTTAGCTTGTTGAAGAGTTTTTTGAAAAATAAAGGGAGTTTAATAAGAAGCTTCATAGGCTTTAAAAAAGAAACAATAAAGCTAAAGAAACCCTTCAACTTTGTAAAGTACACAATGAGCAAAAATTATTGGTAAAAAGCTAATACATCAACTTCTTTATATTATCCATATACCCTCTACTCACACGGACCACATCACCATTTTGCATAGTAATATCGTAGCTCTTGGTATATTTGTTTAACTCTTTTACTTTATTCAGATTTATCATTGAAGATCTGTGAACTCGAATAAAAATAGCTGGATTTAACTTGTCTTCTAAAACAGAAATCCCATAATTACTTAAATAATTTTTATCATTGGTTACTAATTTGGAATAATCTCCAAACGCTTCAATTCTTATTACTTCTTCAATGGAAACTGTTATTAGTTTATTCTGCGATTGCACTAAAATTTTTGATGGATAATTAGAAGATTCCATTAACAAACTGTTAGTTAATGTTGCTGCTTTGTTCTTTTCTTTATTCATAAACAAGCGCTCAACAGCTACCTTAAAACGTTCTTTTGTATAAGGCTTTAACAAGTAATCTACTGCATGAACGTCAAAGGCTTTTAAAGCATATTGATCATAAGCCGTTGAGAATATAATTTGTGGTAATTCTTCTAAATGTGTTAATACATCAAAACCTGTCATTCCTGGCATCTGAATATCTAAAAAAACCAAATCAGGTCTAAACTCATTAATTATTTTAACAGCATCTACACCATTATTAGCTTCTCCTAAAATCACTAAATTTGGATAATCTTCTAAATACTCTTTGATGAGATGCCTTCCAGCAATTTCATCATCAACAATAATTACTTTCTTCATAATTCAAAACTAATTTTTAATCCTTGAGGGGAATTATCAGTTAATTTTAAGGTGCTTTCATATATTTTTTCTAACCGTAGTTTCGTATTAGTCAAACCGATTCCTTTATTAAATAATGCTTTTTTGTCTTTTACTCCTACTCCGGTATCGGAAATTTCAAAAAATAGTTTTTCATTTCTTTTCTTAATTCTTATAAGTACACTACCTCCTTCTATTAGAGAAGATAAACCATGTTTAATTGAGTTTTCTACTAAAGGTTGTAACAACATTGGAGGAATTAATTCATTCATGATATCATAATCAACATCAAATTCAATGTTTAAACGTTCTTGAAAACGTTCTTTTTCTAATTCTAAATACTTTTTTACGAAATCTAGCTCTTCGTATATAGGGACTTTCTCTACTTGTGAAGCTTTTAACTGATACCTGAACATGTCTGAAAGTTCTGCAATCATTCTTCTAGTTTTTTCGTTTTTTGCAGGAACGGAAGCACTAATTGTATTAAAGATATTGTATAAGAAATGAGGGTTTAATTGTGCTTTTAAAGCAGATAATTCGCTATTTAAAGCTGCCATTCTTAATTCTCCTTCTAGTTTTAATTTTCGCTGATTTTCTAAATAATAATTGTACGCATAAAAAATTCCAAACTGTACGCTATAGAACAAGGCAGGGATATAAATATCCCAAACTGAAGCAGCCCCTTCAAGATGAGAATAACCTAAAAAATCGCAACTAATATAAAACAACTGTTGCCAACTTATAACAAAAACAGGCAAAAAAGTTACTAGCAATGAAATTTTTATTGAATTGCTTTTTTTTCTGAAATATCTAAAGATTAAATACCATATTGGATAAGTCAGAATTGCTTTTAGCATGTAGTCCAATCCTGCATTTCTAAAGTAATAAGGTAATTCAAACAATTCTCTTGGACTGCCTTTGAAATCTGTACTATTTACCCAAATAGTTATATGATATAAAGTAGCAAAAAAGTAGTAAAAGAGTAAAAATGCTAGTAACTCTTTTCTTTTTATTCCTAGTATTCTATGTTCTTTTTTTGATTGAATCATTCTTTTTTTTACAAAAATAAAAATACACAAGTCCTTTTTATCATTTTTATCGACGAGTGATCCTATTTCAAGCTGAACTGGAATTCCCATTTATCTGCTAAAAGGTCAATCTATCGGTTCTTAAGTGTTTGATTTCTCTCCTTTTTTAATATTTGCAGGATAATCAAAATATCATGAAAGCTTACACTTTTATAATTATAATTACCTTTTTTAGCATTCATTTGGCTTATAGCCAAAGCTCTATAAAAGGAAAAATTGTTGATGAGAAAAATCAACCTTTAGAAGCAATTGTTATTTCTTTAATCAATACTACAAATAAAAAATTTATCAAAGCTGCTTTATCTAATAATAAAGGTTTTTTTTCTTTAGAAAAAATTAAAAATGGAACCTATCAAATTAAAATCAATTCTTTTGGGTCAAAGGAAGCTAGCAGTGATTTAATAAAGGAAGTTTGTAACTTTTCTAATAATTAAGTGTCTTTAATCATTAAAAAAAAACGTCATGCATACATCTTATTCAAAAAAAATATCAGACATTATTTTGATATCTTTTTTCATAATACACATTCCCGTCATTATAGCTCAAGACAATTTGGGTTTTATCAATGCAAATATTTTTAATGGTGAAATATTTATTAAACAAGATATATATGCAATTGATGGAGAGCTTACCTTTAGTAAACCTGCAAAATTAGATTCAATTATAGACTTAGATGGAAAATACTTAATTCCTCCTTTTGGGGATTCTCATACACATAACTTAGATAGAGATTGGCAAATGAGTTTTCTTCCAAATCAATATTTGAATGAAGGCACTTTTTATGTCCTTAACCTAACAAGTAAGTTAGACGGAGTTAAAAAAAACATTCCTTATTTTAAAAAAAAGCACACAATAGATGTTCGATTTTCACATCAAGGGCTTACATCTACTTTGGGGCATCCTTTTATGGCTTATGAGCCTTTTACCATGAATATTCCGTATTCTGAGTGGGAGAAAAATATGAATAAAATAAGAGTAAGTAGGCTTGATGAAAATAATTCCTATGTTTTTTTAGATAATAAGAAGGAAGTTAAAAAAAGATTAGACCTATTCTTTAAAGAAAAACCCGATGTAGTTAAGATATTTCTAGTAAATAGTCAAGATTACAAAAAGAACTTTCGAAATAATATCATAGCTGATAATGGTCTTTCGATTTCGATTGCTAAGGAAATAGTTAAGCAAAGTCATAAGAGAAAATTACTCATATACGCTCATATAGAAAGTCCGTACGATTTTAAAAAAGGGATTAGAATTGGGGTTGACAATTTTGCACACATGCCTGGTTATGGATGGAATGGTGACTCAAAAGAGTATGCTCAAAATTATACAGATACCAAAACTTTAAAATTAGCAGTAAAAAATAATGTTGGAATTGTACCAACTATTGGTCAGTCACTATTGAAGATATCTAATGATAGTTTAAAAAAAGTAGCATTTGTAAAAGATTTCCTTCTGAGGTACCATAAACTAGGAGGAAAGATTTATACTGGGTCTGATATTTTTAATAAAACATTAGCCGACGAATTAAATCATTTTATCAATCTGAATATTTTTGATAATCTCACATTACTCAATATATTTTGTGAAACCACTCCAAGAGGGATTTTTCCGAATAGAAAAATTGGATTACTTAAAGAAACTTATGAAGCTAGTTTTCTTGTTTTAGATGATAATCCACTAATTGACATTCAAGCTATCAAAAAAATTAGCTTAAAAGTTAAACAAGGAATTATAGTTAAATAACTGCTGCCAACTTATAACAAAAACAGGCAAAAAAGTTACTAGCAATGAAATTTTTATCGACGAGTGATCCTATTTCAAGCTGAACAGGAATTCTCATTTATCTGCTAAAAGGTCAATCTGTCGGTTCTTAAGTATTTGACTTCTCTTCTTTTCAAATATTTGCAACGTAATCAAAATAAAAGTATCATGAAAGCTTACACATTTATTATCATTACTTTTTTTAGTATTCATTTGGCTTATAGCCAAAGTTCTATCAAAGGAAAAATTGTTGATGAGAAAAATCAACCTTTAGAAGCAGTTGTTATTTCTTTAATCAATACTACAAATAAAAAATTGTTCAAAGCTGCTTTATCTAATGATAAAGGTTTTTTTTCTTTAGAAAAAATTAAAAATGGAACCTATCAAATTAAAATAACCTCTCTTGGGTTAAAGGAAGTTGTTAGAACTATCGATCTAAATCAATCAATTGATTTAGGAACTATTATAATGCAATTTGAAACTGAGAACTTAGATGAAGTTGTCATCAAAACTGAAAAACCTATGGTACAGGTATTGGCTGATAAAACAGTTTTTAATATTCAGAATACTATCAATGCGGCTGGAGATTCTGGTTTTGACTTATTAAGAAAAGCTCCAGGAATTATTGTTGATAATAATGATAATGTTATTGTAGAAGGCAAAACGGGTGTTTTGTTCTATATTGATGGTAGGCCTTCAGTATTAAGAGGTCAAGATTTGACTAACTTTTTAAAAGCGCTACAATCAAGTGATATCGATTATATAGAAATTATTACACAACCCTCTTCTAAATACGATGCTGAAGGAAATGCTGGTATTATAAACATTGTTTTAAAAAGAGATAGAAGTTTGGGTATGAACGGAACCTTAGGTTCAGGTTTTACCTATGGTCGTTTTGCTAGATACAACAACTCTGTATCTTTTAACAACCGTAATAAAAGAACAAGTTTTTATGGAACCTTAAGTAATAGAGTAGGAAATACTTTCGGATTCATTAATTTATTTAGAAGGCAAAATAATACCATCTTTGATGCTCAAACAGAAACGAAATCATACAACAATAGCAATAATGCACGATTTGGGTTTGATTATTACGCAAATAAGAAATCAACTTTTGGAATTCTTGTGTCTGGAAATTTTAATAATGGAAATTCTGATAGTAATTCAAAAACTCCGATTATACCCTCAGGGAATACAAATCCAACGCAAGTTTTGGTTGCTGGAAGTGATACAAATAGTGATGTTTCTAATTTGTTTGGAAATTTGAATTATAAATTCAACAACAAAAAAGGAACGACTCTTAATATAGATGTAGACTTTGGAAATTATACTAGTGATCGAAATAACTTACAGCCAAATCAATACTTTAACGGAACAGAAACAACGATTTTAAGTGAAGTTATTAACTTTATGATAACTCCAATTGAAATAAACCTTTTTACTTCTAAAATTGATTACGAGCAAAATTTATGGAAAGGAAAATTAGGAATGGGACTTAAATTTTCAAAGGTTAACACTGAGAATCAGTTCGATTTTTTTGATCGTATAAATGAGGTAGATGTGATCAATTTAGACAAAAGCAACAACTTTATTTATGATGAGCAAATTACTGCTGCCTATTTAAATTATAAGAGAAAATTTAAAAAGTTTGGTTTTCAAACTGGTATAAGAGTAGAAAGAACAAAATCTGATGGAATTCTCACTAGCGATCAAGCAAATAATGATAATCGTGTTAAAAGAGATTACATAAATTGGTTTCCTAGTGGTGGAATAACATATCAAGTAAATAAAGTCAATGCATTGGCTTTAATTTATAGCAAAAGAATTCAACGTCCAAATTATCAAAGTTTGAATCCTTTTGAATTTAAAATTGATGAGCTTTCTTTCAGAAAAGGAAACCCTTTTTTACAACCACAATACACAGATAACATTCGATTATCACACACTTATAAATATAAATTAACAACTAGTATCAGTTATAGTTTTATTAGAGATTTTTCAGCTCAAATAACAGAAGCCGTAGGAAGCAATCAAAACTTTCTTACTCAAAGAAATGTAGCCAATCAGAAAGTAATTAACCTTGGCGTATCTTATCCTACTCGATTTAACAAATGGTGGAATGTTTATGTAAGCTTAAATGCCAATCGAAATATTTTCGAAGCTACAAATCCAGATTTTAATCCTGTATCTCAGAATGTAGTAAGTTTATACGCTCAAAATACATTTAAGTTACCTAATAATTTTAGATTAGAAGTTTCTGGATGGTATAACAGCCCTTCTATTTGGGGAGGAACTTATAAGATAAAAAGTATAGGTTCTTTAAATTTAGCCGTTCAAAAAAAGATAATGAATAATAAAATGACTTTGCGTTTAGCTGTAAACGATGTTTTATTCACTTCACAATGGAAAGGTGATACACGCTTTGGAAATCTTGCCATCATTGGAAATGGAGGAAGTGACAGTAGGCAATTTCGAATTAATTTGACCTATAACTTTGGTAGAAATGAAATTAAAAAAGCAAGAAAAAGAAAGACAGGTCTTGAAGATGAGAAAAATAGAATTGGACGATAAAAATTTAAAGCATAAAATCATTAATCAACTTTAAATTATTGAAATTATGAATTCAAAAAAATATATGCAATTTTTGGTCATTTATCTTAATGTTAACCATTGTTGGTGTGCAGAATATAGATGCTTAAAAAAAGAAACGTAAAAACGTTAATTGACAATGCAATGAAAGAGATTAAGTAATTTCTCTATGTAGTATTTATATTAAAACCGTAGTCTATATAGGCTGCGGTTTTTGTATTTTTATAGAATGAAGAAAATATTAATTTCTGGTGGTACAGGATTGATTGGAAAAAGACTGTCGTTATTACTTAAATCAAAAGGATATGAAGTAAGATTATTGAGTAGAAATAAAAATTCTGTTAGTGATTACCAAACATTTCTTTGGAATATTGAAGAAAGTTATATCGATGAGCAAGCTTTTAAAGATGTCGATTATATTATTCATTTAGCAGGTGCTGGAATTGCAGATAAAAAATGGACTAAAAAAAGGAAGCAGACAATTATTAATAGTAGAGTTCTGTCTACAGAATTATTACTTCAAACCGTCAATAGACTCAAAATTCCAATCAAAGCTTTTATTTCCTCATCTGCAATAGGGTATTATGGTTCAATAACTAGCGATACTATTTTTGAAGAATCACATCAACCTGCCAGTGATTTCTTAGGCGAAGTATGTAAGAAGTGGGAAGATTCTGTTTTTAAATGTAAAGATAAAAACATTAGAACCCTAGCAATTAGAACAGGAATAGTTTTGAGTAAAAACGGTGGGGCGCTATCAAAAATGAAAACTCAAATTATTTCTCCTTTAGGAAATGGAAGGCAATACATGCCATGGATACATATTGACGATCTGTGCGAAATGTATATCAAAGCTATTGAAGATGAATCTATGGAAGGAGTATTTAATGGTGTAAGTCCAGAACATCAAACCAATAAGTCGTTCTCTAAAATTTTAGCAAAATCTTTAAAGAGACCATTTTTACCAATCGGAGTACCCAGTTTTATCCTTAAATTAGTTTTCGGTGAAATGGCGACTATTCTATTAAACGGAAGTAGGATATCTTCTAATAAAATAAAAAACATTGGATTTCAATTCAAATTTAAAACTCTTCAAGAAGCACTTAAAAATACACTGTGAAAAACCTAATTACTTTATGTCTTTTCTACATATTCATCTTTACAGATAAAAACTACAAAGTTGATTTCGGAACCAATAAAGACGGGAAAGATTGGCTTGTAATAAACGATGGGGTTATGGGAGGTCTATCTCAAGGAGATGCTCAATTAAAAGAGAACAGCATCTTATTTAAAGGTACCGTGTCTTTGGATAACAATGGTGGGTTTTCTTCTTTAAGAAGTAGTTTCGCAGCAAGAGATCTGTCTAATTATACCCAACTAACATTACGCTACAGATCTACTGGAGTTTCTAAAGCTATTACGTTAAGTATAAGTCGCAGGTGGTATGTTCCTAATTATAAAAAGAGTTTACCTGATACCAACTCCGAGTGGAAGATTATAACAGTCAATCTCAAAGATTTTGACAAGTATTATATTGGCAGGAAAATAAGAGGTGAATTAACTAAAGAAATTCTCGGAAAAATTCTTCGAATAGGATTCATTACTGATGAAAAAAAGTATGGCGATTTTGAATTTGAAGTTGATTATATAGGATTCAAATAAAAAGGCTGCCAATTAGCAGCCTTTTTATTTATTCTTTAGCTAAAATTATTCAAAAGTTGATGAAATATTAATTACCACTTCAGACCAGGTTTTAGTAACTCCATCTAAACCTTTATGCAATTCTTTACAAGCATCGTTCAATGAATCTACAGATAGCTTTGCATTCCAATTTAATACATCCATAATTGCGGACATTTTAAATTCTTTATCGTTAATTTCATAAGTAAAAGGTAATTTTTCAGTAAGTCCATTCATGGTAATCTCTGCATAACCTGATGTGTCATTTTCAATTACTAATTTTCCAGACAACAATTCTGTAGCTTCCATGATTCCAAAAAAGAATTTCCTGATTTTATAGTCCCTACTTGTGTCAGAAGTAAAAATACTGCTTACAGGAATTGAAAATTCTGCATTATTAATTGCTTCTTTAACTGTGTTTCCTTCTCCTCCAGATGTAATATTTACTTTCTTGAATTTTCCTTTTACCGGAATTTTTTCAGTAGTCTTATAGGCAACCCAATCAACTGAGTTTTTCGCCTTACTCAATACAAATGCTACAGTTGATACCTTCTTTGCTTCTTTCTTTTCTGACTTACACGATGTCATTTGAAAAGCAACGAAAAGTACGAGAACTAATGCGCTTATTTTTTTCATCTTATTATATAAATTAGTTGTTAAATATCTTTTGCAAGATTGATGTATTCTTGTTTTGCTTCTTCTTGAGACATTCCATTTAATTGCGTCCAAGCATTAAATTTAAATGCATTTCGAACATCTGGTTCGCTATTGAAAGAAAAGATATCTCCTGATGTAGCTTGTTTGTAATAAGCATACAATTTAAGCATCACATCTGGAGGCAAACTTTCTTTGAGTTCAGAAAGTCGATGAAAAGCTTCATTAAACTCTTTATCTAAATCAGTATCCATTTAATTTTCTGCTATTACTTGCACTCCCCCTTTTACTTTATCTCCAATATTCACTGTTACATTTGTCCCTAAAGGTAAGTAAACATCTACCCTACTCCCAAATTTTATAAATCCTGCATCAGTTCCTTGAACAACTTCACTTCCTTCAACAGCATAATTTATAATTCTTTTTGCCAATGCCCCAGCTATCTGTCTGTATAAAACTTCTCCAAACACTTTATTTTCAACTACAATGGTAGTTCTTTCATTTTCTGTAGAAGCTTTCGGATGCCATGCTACCAAGTATTTTCCTGGATGATACTTACTATATTTTACAATTCCTCCCAAAGCATATCGAGTAACATGCACATTTAAAGGTGACATAAATATAGAAATTTGAATTCTTTTCCCTTTAAAATATTCAGGCTCTTCAACTTCTTCAATGACAACTACTTTACCATCTACTGGTGCTATAATTTGCTGATCACTAATTTTCGTTTCTCTTTTTGGGTTTCTAAAAAACTGAAGAATTAAGACCAACAACACTAGCAATAATACTTGCACGGTCTTAAGTAACCAGTAAAATTCAATAAACCTCTCTGAAATAAAAATTCCTGCTATCACAAAAACAAATGTTATTGTAATAATTTTATAGCCTTCTTTATGAAAATGCAGCATTCTCTAAATTATATAATGGATGTACAAATATACAAAGGGTGCAACAAACAACAAGCTATCTAATCTATCTAACAATCCTCCATGACCAGGCATGATAGTACCACTATCTTTAATATTTGCTTGTCTTTTAAATTTTGATTCTATTAAGTCTCCTATTGTTCCCAATACAGAAGCAATTAATGACAATATAATCCAATGAGTTATGGAAAATAATTCAGAGTAATAGGATATTACTATTCCTGTTATAACTGTAAATACAACTCCTCCTATAAAACCTTCAATTGTTTTCTTTGGAGAAACACTTTCGAATAATTTTCGTTTACCAAAATTCTTTCCAACCAAATAAGCAAAACTATCGTTTGACCATATCAACAACAATAAATAGAGCAATGCATAGGGTTCATATACTCCATTCAAAAATGGAATTAATAACAGAAAAACGAATGACAAAACAATATACCTTATAGAAAGGTCTTCCTTTTGGAATACGTTTCTAGGATATTGAATGTTTTTAGAGAACAAATGATATATAACATGTAAAGCTCCAGTAAGGGCTATTATTAGCATAATTAAAACCAACATTGTAGTTAAACTTTCTAGACCGACTAGAATAGCAAAACTTATAAAAAGTAAATAAGGAACTGGGCTTTTGTAATTGATTAATTTAGAGAACTCCCAAATACATATGAGTCCGAAAATTGATGTAAGGATAATATAGGACTGCTTTGAAAAAAGAATCGCGCTTGCAAAAAGAATTACATAAACTAAACCTGAAAGACTTCGCTTTAAAAAGCTACTCATATTATAAATCTTCTAAAAGCAGCAAATATAAGTTTTTCGAGTTGCTATTACCATAATTTAAAAAATTATCATCATCATTTTTCAAAGTATAGTTCTTAACAGCGCTAATATTGGTTGGGATGTTTCCTTTAAAATTCGATTTAATTCCTGTTAACCCTTGTCCTGTATTTTTTACAAGCTGACTTGTTCTGGCAAAAACAATAAAATTATCTGTTAAGGAGGCTATTTTATGAGTGCTTAATTGATTCGAAGAAAAAAGAACATCTCCATTATCAGAAATCAAATGCTCACAAGTAGTAAAAAAAGGTGATATTTTTTCAAATTCAGTGTTAGAAGCAATCTTGTTCTCTTCAATATATTCTTTAAGGTCTGCCTCTATACAGGTAACTTCTTTCCAGTTATTTTCTAAAAATATTTGGTGCAAGTTACTTGCAACTTCTTCCTTAGAAATACAATATAAAAACTTCCCTCCTTTATTAATAAAGTGATGAACAAAAGCATCATCCAAAGACAAATGAACCTCTTGTTGTTTCAGCTCTTGGTCTTTGGATGGTTTATTAAATATTTTCTTAAAAAAACTCATTAAAAAAACTAACTATTATTTTCTTCAGTTACCTCTTCTTTATCAGTTTCTTTTTCATCTTTTTTATCAAAGGGTCTTTCTCCGAAGATTTTCACTAAATCATCTTTAAATATAACCTCTTTTTCTAACAACAACTTAGCAAGAGTTGTCAATTTTTCTTTATGACCTTTTAAAATCTCTATCGCTCTTTCATATTGAATTTCTATCATTTTAGAAATCTCCTGATCAATTGTTTTAGCAGTATCCTCACTATATGGTTTTACAAAAGCATCATTTCCTGATGAGTCATAATAGGTGATATTTCCTACTTTCTCATTCAATCCATAAACTGTCACCATGGCTCTAGCTTGCTTTGTAACCTTTTCTAAATCATTTAAAGCTCCTGTAGAAATTTTGTTAAAGATAATTTTTTCTGCTGCTCTACCTCCTAAAGTAGCGCACATTTCATCTAACATTTGTTCAGTCTGAACAATCATTCTTTCTGCAGGTAAATACCAAGCAGCTCCTAAACTTTGCCCTCTAGGAACAATAGTAACTTTCACTAAAGGAGCAGCATGCTCTAACATCCAACTAACAGTTGCGTGACCAGCTTCATGAAAAGCAATCGTTTCCTTTTCTTTCGGAGTAATTACTTTATTTTTCTTTTCTAAACCTCCAACAATTCTATCAACTGCATCTAAGAAGTCTTG
>Ga0115559_1000193_pt1 | contig 41722 bp, 37 predicted proteins | sample COGITO_mtgs_1105_3_FD_87281 | JGI IMG/M metagenome (GOLD analysis project Ga0115559, IMG submission 87281) | Pelagic marine microbial communities from North Sea - COGITO_mtgs_110506 | ecosystem: Environmental > Aquatic > Marine > Epipelagic | place: Germany:Helgoland, sampling site Kabeltonne... | reverse complement strand
CTCTTATCTCATAAGGGAGAAATTAAACTAGTATCAAATTCAATATTTGTAATACCAAAACAAGGACTAGCTGAAGGGACATTATTCATTGAGTTACCGAAATCAGCTTTAAAAAAAGATAAAGTACGATTGCGAATTGGAGTATATAGTAAGGGTAAGTTAATAGAAACAACAACAACTAATTTCTTAGGACCAAGAAGTTATCGATAAATAAGAACAATATGAGAATCAACTGGGGTAAAGGTATTGTAATTGCCATCATTTTATTTATAGGGTTTATCCTCTATTTTGTGATATCTATGAGCACAGATGAAAAATTTAGTCACGATTTGGTTACTGAGAAGTACTATGAAAAAGAATTGAAATATCAAGAAAGAATCGATGCATCTAAAAATGCACAAGACTTAGGAGAAAAAGTAGCAATTGAAAAAACAGCCGATGGCTTAGTAATTAGATTCCCTAAAATATTTAAAGAAAAAACCGTAAAAGGAAAAGTGTTCCTATACAGACCATCTAATAAACAATTGGATTTTGAAATATCTTTTTCAAAAACCAATAATTATTTGCTCGTGCCTGATCAAAGTTTATTGGGTGGTCGATGGAACATTTCTATTGAAATTGAATATCAAAAAAAGAGCTATCTCTTTACAGAAGAAATTTTATACGAATGATGTATACCGCACTTCTTTTTGGACTATTTGGAAGTTTCCATTGTATAGGGATGTGTGGGCCTATTGCTTTTGTCTTGCCAATAAATAGAACAAGTAGATTTAAAAGTATTTTACAAACCAGTTTATATCACCTAGGTAGAATCTTTTCTTATTCTTTAATAGGAGCTCTATTCGGATTGCTAGGAAAAGGTTTTTATTTCTTCGGTTTGCAGCAACAGTTGTCTATCGTTGTTGGTTTGGTGATGATTCTTTCGATTGCTGTACCTCGATTATTTTCAAAGATGTCTATTGCTAGACCAGTTTTGAAATTCACTAATCGGATTAAAAATAGCTTAGGAAGTTCATTAAAGAAAAAAGAGAATTCAACATTTTTTACAATAGGATTTTTAAACGGATTACTACCTTGTGGTTTAGTCTACATGGCAATGATTGCTTCTTTAACTTCTACATCTGTTCTTGAAGGAGTCACATATATGGCTTTGTTTGGATTAGGTACAGTTCCTTTAATGAGTGCAGTTGTTTTGTTAGGGAATATAACGAGTTATGTAAACCGTCAAAAAATTCAAAAATTAATCCCTGTTGTAGTCGTTGTTATTGGAGTGTTTTTTGTGTTAAGAGGTTTAGGATTAGGAATTCCGTATGTTTCTCCAAAACCTATGGTTAATTTAATTGATGCTGTTGAGACTTGTCATTGATTTGTTAGCTTTTGGGAAACTTTCTTTAATAACTAACCAGAAAAAGTATTTTAGCCATTAGCCATTAGCCATTAGCCATTAGCCATTAGCCATTATCCATTAGCCATTAGCCATTAGCCATTAGCCATTAGCCATTAGCCATTTTGTTTTTGCAATTCTTTAGAAAGAGGTTTCTTAGACCAGAACAAAGATAAAATCACTCCAGAGAAAATATCCCAGACCCCCCAAAAAGCAGCAAGAAAAGCCATGCCTCCTAAGTCGCTAAAGAAGCTAAATATTAATAAGAGTCCTAATCCACCATTTTGAATTCCAGTTTCTATAGAAATGGTTCTAGAATCACGTTGATTTAGGTTGAAACCTTTGGCTGTGAAGTAACCAATAAAGTACCCTCCAATATTATGGAAGACCACTAAAAAGAATACTAGATAAATTAGATTTACGAAGATGTCTAGATTCTTAGAAAAAGCAATAGCTATTAAGGCAATGAAAACTAATAAAGAAACAGGTTTGAGTATTTTTTCTATTCGCCCTGCAGTTTTCGGGTAATAGTTTCTGAATAGCATTCCTAAGATTAAAGGGATTCCTAATAATAAAGAAATAGCTTTAAAAAGCTCAAAAGAATCTAATTCAATTGTTTTTAATATGGCGTTGGTTGGCTCGTACATACTTCCCCAGAAATGAAAATTAAAAGGAGTCATAAACAAGCAGACTAGCGTAGCAAAAGCCGTTAAACTTATAGATAGAGCAGCATTTCCATTAGCAAACTTGCTGTAAAAATTTGAAGTATTTCCTCCTGGGCAAGCAGCAATCATAAACATTCCTAAAGCAAAACTAGGGTGTGGTTGAATAATTAAGATAATGATAAATGTAAAAAGAGGTAGAAGGATGAACTGAGATAAAATACCGACCAAAAGAATTTTCGGTTTTTTCATTAATCTTTTAAAATCATCGACAGTAATTCCTAGAGCTACTCCAAACATAATAACAGCCAAAGCAATGTTTAACATCCAGAGAGAATCAGTATCAAAATTGATTCTTATGTCGTCAATAACTACATTCGGATCAATTTTTAAAAGCATACTCTATGATGTTAGCACCCATTTTCAAGGCTTTTTGTCGTACTTCTTCTGGATTATTATGAATAGAAGCGTCTTCCCATCCATCACTTAAATCAGTTTCATAGTCATAAAAGCAAACCAATCTCCCTTCATAAAAAATCCCAAATCCTTGAGGTGCTTTCTTATCATGCTCATGAATTTTTGGAATTCCGTTTTTGAAAGTAAATGTCTGATTGTATATAGGGTGATTGTTTGGAATCTCTCGAAATTCTAACCTCGGAAACACTTTCTTCATTTCTCTACGAATAAATTTATCCAATCCGTAATTGTCTGAGATATGTAAAAATCCACCAGAGATTAGGTAATTTTTTAGGTTCTGAACCTCTTCATCTGAAAAAAACACATTGCCGTGTCCAGTCATAAAAACCATTGGAAAATTGAAAAGATCAGTATTTCCAACAGATACAGAAGTTGGGTTTTTTGAAATTTTTGTATTTGAATTTTCGTTTGTAAACTTAATTAAGTTAGGTAACGCTGTAGGATTCGAATACCAATCTCCACCTCCGTTGTATTTTAAAACGGCGATTTCCTGTCCAAATGTTTGGAAAGAAATCAATATAAAAAAGTAAAAAAGGAAACTTCTATTTTTCAATTGCAAAGAATTTAAGGCAAGATAAGAATTTATTCTATTGATTAATGAAAGCAATATTTTGAACCGCTACAATTGCTGCGGTTTCAGTCCTTAATCGTGTATCACCTAATGTAATGGGAATACAATTTACATCTAAACTTCTTGTGACTTCAGTTGGAGAAAAATCACCCTCGGGGCCAATTAGTAATGTGACTGACTTTTTAGACTCTATAACTTCTTTCATCAATTTTTTATCACCTTCATTACAATGTGCGATGTATGTGTTTTCTTCTTTTTTTGTTTTCAAAAATTCATCAAAAGTGATGATGTCATTTAATACAGGAAGATGATACTTTAACGATTGTTTCATAGCAGATTGTATGATTTTTTCTAATCGTTCTTTCTTAATGACCTTCCTTTCAGAATTCTGACTTACAATTGGTGTTATTTCATCAATTCCAATTTCGGTAGCTTTTTCTAAAAACCATTCGAAGCGTTCATTGTTTTTAGTAGGAGCAATGACAACATGTAACTGATACTCTCTTTTTTTAGTTTTCTTTTCTATATTGGAGATTGTTACCAAACACCTTTTGTCGTTAGCAATATTAATCTGAGAGATAAACAAAAGACCTTTTCCATTGGTAATATATATGTGATCCCCTTCCTTTTTTCGAAGCACTTTCACAATATGCCTGCTCTCAATTTTATCGAAAGTAATTTGCTGTGTGTCTTTGTCTATATCTGGATTGTAAAATAGTTGCATTAGATATTTAATCGATAGGTTCTTCTTCTTTTGTGTGTAACAGGGTTAAAATTTTTCCAAAGTTGATGTATAGCTGTGTTTTCTTCTAGTTCAGGAGTTCTTACAACAGTTTTAACGCCTTTTGCATTAAAGGCTTTTGTGTATTCGTCAAATATAATTGCCGTTACTCCTTTATTTTGATATTCTTGGTCTACTCCAATTAAATAAGAAGTCATTGTTTCAGGATTCTTTCGTGCTTTTAATAAGTGAAAAATTCCAAATGGAAATAATTTCCCTTTCGCTTTTTGCAATGACTCAGAAAAGGAAGGCATCATAATAGCAAAGGCAATTAGTTTTTGATTCTCATCGATAACAAATTTTATAAAATCAGGATTGATAAAACCAATATATTTTTTCTTGAAGTAGGCAATTTGAGTATCAGATATTGGAACATAAGACGAAAGAGTAGAGTACGTTCTGTTAAACAAATCGAACATCTCATCTACATAAGGCATAATGTCTTTCGTCTTTGTGAAGTTTAAAGATGTAAGCTTGTATCGATGTTTAATAATGTTTGCAATTCTTTCATAATAAGCGCCATCAACATTTTTCAATTGAAACTTATTTTCTAGATATTCTTTCTCTTTTGTATAACCTAGTTTTTCTAAATGCTCTTTGTAATGTGGAAGTGAATACCAAGTAATCATAGTCCCAATATGATCGAAACCTTCTGTAAGCACACCTACTTTATCTAGATTAGAGAAACCAACAGGGCCTTCTATGTATTCTAAACTATTTTCCTTTCCTATTTCTTTTACCTTATCCAAAAGAACTTTGGATACTTCAAGGTCGTCAATAACATCAAACCAACCAAAACGCATTTTTTTAATTTGCTGTTGATTTACCTCATATCTGTTGATGATAGCAGCAACTCTACCTACGATTTCACCATTCTTTATGGCAACAAAAAAACGAGCCTCAGCGTTTTCAAAAGCTGGATTTTTAGATTTATCAAGACCGTCTAATTCTTCTTTAATAATTGGAGGAACCCAATATTTATTATTCTTGTAGATAGAAAAAGGAAACTTTACAAACAGTTTCATTTCCTTTTTAGAGATCATTTCTTTGAGCGTTATCATGGAGCTAAAGTAAACATTCTAATTATTCTCTTCCTCTTTTTTACCATCCGCTTTATTTTTTTTCTTCCTCTCTTTTTCTTTTCTAGCTTCTTCTTTCTTCTTCTCTTTATCTTCTTTCTTTTGTTTTTTCTTTTTCTTCTTTTCTATTTTTTTTGTGTCTTTTTTTGTGGGTTTAACCCTTACACGTTTTGGTCTTGTTCGGATAGGTCTGCTTACTTTTTTAATAGTGTCATTATTTAAAGTGACTTCATCTTTATTTGTGTTCTTCCGAATAGATTCAATAGTTTTTGTTTTTAACTCAATTGTTTTTGTAGCCTGTTTTTTGTTTTTCTTTTTGAAAACTCCAGTGATTTTAGAAAACAACCTACTAAAGAACCCTTTCTTTTCAGAAGCTTCTATAATCTCTTCTATCGGATTACCATATTCATCTATTTCTATAATCTCATCTGCATGATTGTCTAGTCGATAAGAAACTCCGAAAGTAGTATAAAATCCAGGTGTTTCACCTTCTTTCATAAAACGAACAGAGCTATTAATCTGAACATTTTTATTGTATAGAAAAGCTAAACCTGATCCAATATTACTACTTACTCGCAATTTTGTAAAAATAGTTTGATTCTCAATAAAAGTAGACCATCGATCATTTAAACTATAGGTTCCAGTAATTATATAAGAAGCTTCAGGAATATCAGTTCCAATCTTATCGTAAAAAATATTGGTAATAACATTGAATTTAGAACTAAGATCGTTTTGAAGCAATACTCCAACTTTGGGAGACATGCCATTATCTTTATGAACTTCATTAACAAAATCTGTGTTGATTCCAGCATAAATTGCCACAGAAGGAATTAATCTATTCCAATCAAATCGATGTCGCTCTTTCCAACTCCTTACTTCTTTTGATTTATCAATATATTCCTGTTCATAGAGAAGATATTTTCCAGCAATAGTAAATTTGCCTAATCCTGAAGTAAAATAGCTAGATGTAAATATATTTTTAAAGGCAATTTGATCTCTTTGATAGGAAAGGTTCACATTTAATTCTAATTTCTCTTTAAAGAAACTAGTTCTAAATAATAAATCAATACCACTAGATTGAGGGCGAGAAAAAACAGGGTCAATTCTTGTTTTTCTAAAAAAGAAACTGCTTTCAAATTGATACACACCACTTCCAACGCTGTAAGGGCTTTCAGAAAATCCAGGTTTGTTAGAGTTGATAACTCCAGTGTACTGTGCAAAGGTAACACAGGTGGAAAAGACCAACCAGAAAAATAGGGATTTTCGGATTTTATGCATAAGATAGGCTAGATGTAAAAACCTCAACACTCTTTTGGTTTTACACAAACATACTGTAAAATTAGGACTCATCAAATGCAATAAATACTTTTTTAGGAGTTTAAAGTTTTGTATTCTATTAACGTATCAATTATCTTCAAATTGTTACTTTTGATGTTAATTTAAAAATTATATAAAGAAAGCAGCGTTATGGGCTTACTTAGAACAATACTTATCATATTAATTATTTATTATGCTTTTCGTTTTTTTGCGAAACTTTTTGCGCCTATTTTAATGAAAAAAATGGTAAGTAAAATGCAGCAAAAAGCGCAACAGCAATACAATCAGCAAAAACAAAATACTACATCTGCCAAAGAAGGTGAAACGATTATAGATAAAAAACCAAATACTCAGAAATCGAGTAATAGCTCTGTTGGAGATTATGTAGATTTTGAAGAAATTGACTAATATGAATTTCAAAAGATTTTTACCGCATATAATATCATTAGTGATATTTGTAATTGTTTCATTGCTTTATTTTCATCCTGTTTTAAAAGGCCAAAAAATGTCTCAATCAGACATTACCCAATATATCGGAATGGCTAAAGAAATGAACGATTATAGAGTTGATACAGGTGAAGAACCTTATTGGGCTGAAAGTGCTTTTAGTGGGATGCCTAATTATCAACTAGGAGCATATTTTCCTAATGATTATGTATATGATTTAGATGCTCTGATTCGGTTTTTGCCTAGGCCTGCTGATTATTTGTTTTTATATTTTCTTGGATTTTACATACTGCTCTTAGCGCTCAAAACAGATTGGAAGCTAGCCATAGTAGGCTCATTAGCCTTTGGTTTTTCTACTTATCTCATCATTATTTTTGGAGCAGGACATAATGCAAAGGCACATGCAATAGCATATATGCCAATAGTGTTAGCAGGTGTTCTATGGATATTTCAAAAAAAATATTTGTTAGGGTTTGTTGTCACTGCATTAGCCATGGCTTTAGAAATTAAAGCAAACCATCCACAGATGACTTATTACTTAGGGTTTGCAATTTTATTATATGGGATTATAGATTTTTTCTTTTTAGTTAAAGAAAATGTCTTACCTGAATTTGTTGAAAAATTTAAAGAGAAAGGTAATAACAGATTTTTGTTAATAGTTGGCTTAATAAGAGATGTTAAAAGGAAAGTATTTCCATTCATGTATAAAAAAGTTCTCATTCTATTGATGGCTGTAATATTAGGCTTGGGAATTAATGCTACTCGTTTACTATCTACAAAGCAGTATGCAGATGTTAGTACACGTGGAAAATCAGAATTAACCATTAATCCAGATGGAACTGATAAAGAAGTTACTAACGGACTTTCCAAAGAGTATATTACTCAATACAGTTATGGGATTGATGAGACATTTAATCTATTAGTTCCAAGATATATGGGAGGTGGAACCGTAGAAAAACTAGGAAAAGATTCTCATACATATGAATTTGTAAAAGGGATAGCTGGATCAAAGCAAGCTGACGGATTTACTGAACAAGTATTAACCTATTGGGGTCAACAACCCATTGTGGAAGCACCTGCTTATATTGGTGCCGCCATTTTCTTTTTCTTTTTTCTAGGAGTATTTTTAGTTAGTGGAAGGTTAAAATACTGGTTGGTAACTACTACAATATTTGCAATTTTAATGAGCTGGGGAAAGAACTTCGGATTCTTAACAAACTTGTTTATTGATTATGTTCCACTATACAATAAGTTTAGAGCGGTTTCTTCTATACAAGTCATCGCTGAATTATGTGTTCCATTGCTAGGAATACTAGCGATGAAAGAATTCTTTTCTAAAAATAGAACTACGGAAGAAAAGAAAGAAGCTTTAAAGAAAGCATTGTATGTTACTGGAGGATTGGTAATTGTTGGATTGTTATATGCTTCAGCTACCTCTACATTTGAAGGTATTAGAGATTCTAGTTATGCTCAGTATGATGGATTAATTGATTCAGTGATTGCTGATAGAAAATCAATGTTGTATTCCGATAGTTTTCGTTCTTTAGTTTTAATAGGGTTAAGTTTTGGTGTTCTTTGGCTGTTCTTAAAAGAAAAATTAAATCAAACAAAAGCAATCATTGGTTTTTTAATCTTAATCTTATTTGACTTAGTGCAAGTAAATTTAAGATATGTAAATGCTGACGATTTTACTTCAGCAAGAAGAGTAGATAAGCCTTTTGTTGCTTCAGAAGCAGATAAACAAATACAGAAAGATAAAAGTCATTATAGGGTTGCCAATTTTGCTGGAGATCCATTTCAAGATGGTAGAACATCTTATTTCCATAAATCTATTGGAGGATACCATGCTGCTAAAATGGGACGCTATCAAGATTTAATAGAATTTCACATTGATAAAAATAATTTAGAAGTGCTAAACATGCTAAATGTAAAGTATGTCATCATGCAAGGGAAAGATGGTAAGCAACAGGTGCAACAAAATCCAGAAGCAAATGGTAACGTTTGGTTTGTAGATAGCTTAAAAGTTGTCAATTCAGCTAATGAAGAGATTGTAGCTTTGGATAGCTTAAAAACAAAATCTGTTGCAGTATTTGATACAAGTAATTTTGGGGATTTTACAAACTTTACCATAAAGACAGATTCTTTAGCAAGTATTAAATTGATTGGATATTCTCTTGAGAATTTAAAATACGAATCGAATTCCTCTGAAAATCAGTTTGCAGTATTTTCAGAAATCTATTACAAAGATGGTTGGAATGCATATATAGATGGAGAATTAAAACCTCATTATAGAGTCAATTATGTATTACGCGGAATGGAAGTTCCAGCAGGAAATCATACAATTGAATTTAAATTTGAACCTAAAGTGATTCAAACAGGGAGCACTATTGCTTTAGTATCGTATGCTTTTTTATTGTTAATTCCATTAGGGTGGTTTTTAAAAACTCGAAAACAAAAAAGACAAGAATAATTGTACGATAAGCTACCTACAAAGAGATATAAAGAAACACTTGAGTTTTTACAAAAAGTGTTACCTGCACCTGCTACAATTTTAGACTTAGGTGTAAGAAATCCTTTTTCTAAGATCATGGAAGATCATGGATATACCGTTTTCAATACCAATGGAGAAGATCTAGATCTGCTGCCAGAAATTGTAAAAGAATATAGCGTAGACGCTGTGACAGCTTTCGAAATATTTGAGCATCTAATAGCTCCATTTAATGTTTTAAGTGAAATCAAGTCAACTAAAATAATAGCTAGTGTTCCGTTGAATCTTTGGTTTTCTAAAGCTTACCGAAGTAAGACGGATATGTGGGATAGGCACTATCATGAGTTTGAAGATTGGCAATTTGATTGGTTATTTGAAAAATCGGGTTGGCAAATAAAGGAAACAAAGAAATGGACGAATCCAGTAAATAAAATTGGAATTCGCCCTGTTTTAAGATTTTTCACTCCACGATATTATGCTGTGTATGCAGAACGTTAGACTATGAGGATAGGAATGATTTTAGATGATACTTTTCCGCCCGATCCTAGAGTGGAAAATGAGGCGATTACTCTTATAAATTCTGGACACGAAGTATATTTGTTTTGTCTTTCCTATAAAGATGAAGTTTCTGAAGAAACTATCAATGGAATACAAGTCAAAAGATTCCGCTCTAATAAGTTGGAGTACAAGCTATCTGCTTTAGCGTATACATTTTCTTTGTATACGAGTATTATGAGTAAAAAAATTAAAAATTTTATTAAAGAAACACAAATAGAAGTTCTTCATATTCACGATATGAGAATTGCAGAAGCAGTCTTTCGCGCTAAGAAATCGTTTAAAATTCCTGTTGTTTTAGATCTACATGAGAATAGACCTGAGATTATGAAATGCTATCCCCATTTACAGAAATTTCCTGGAAAGTATTTAATATCTACGGATAAGTGGAAACGAAAAGAAGAAGAGTTTATCAAAAAAGCGGATAAAGTAATCGTTGTTACTCAGCAAGCTGCAGATGAAATTATAAATAGAGCAGGTGTTCAAAAAGAGAAATTAGTTGTTGTACCTAATAGTGTGCGAAAATCTTTTTACAAAGAAAGTAAAATTGATACTACAATCGCTGATCGATATAAAGATAACTATGTTGTTTTGTATCTTGGAGATACAAATTTAAGAAGGGGCTTGATGACAGCCATTGAAGCTAGCAGTAAACTTGCTAAAGAAATTGACAACTATAAATTAGTCATCGTAGGAAGTAATACGACAGATACTGTTTTAAAAAATAAATCCAATGAATTAAATCTCAATGAGTTCATAGATTTTGAAGGATGGCAAGACTTGTTATTGTTTCCTTCTTATATTAAAAATAGTAATGTTTGTATATCTCCACTGCATAGAAATCTACATCATGATACCACATATGCAAATAAGATATTTCAATACATGAGCTACGGGAAACCAATTGTTGTAAGTGATGCAATTGCTCAGAAAGATATTGTTGAAGAATCTAATTCAGGATTGATACACAAAGAAAAAGATGTTGAAGATTATACAACTAAGATTTTAGAATTGTATAACAACAAAATGAAGTCTACTGAATATGGTAATAATGGTCAGAAATTTATAGAAGAAAAATTCTCTTGGGAAATTACTTCTAAGGCTTTGATAAGGTTATATGAAGAAATCTAAACTAAAAGTTTTAATTGTTACCTATTACTGGCCACCTGCAGGAGGATCAGGAGTACAACGATGGTTGAAATTTGTAAAATATTTAAGAGATTTTGATATAGAGCCTGTTGTTTATACAGTTAAAGACCCAAGCTACAATCAAGAAGATGATACCTTATTAAAAGATATTCCAGAAGGAATTGAAGTAATCCGACAGCCTATTTTCGAACCTAATAATCTTCTCTCTAAATTAAAATCAAAAAAAGAGACAAAAAGTTCAGGGTTTCAGAATCCAACGCCAAGTTTTATAGGGAAAATATTGCAGTACATACGCATCAATTATTTTGTTCCAGATGCAAGAAAATTTTGGATCAAACCCTCTGTAAAGTATTTGAAATCTTATTTATCAAAGAACGATATTGATCTTATTATCACAACAGGACCACCTCATAGTTTACATTTAATAGGACTTGAATTAAAGAGAAAATTGAATATTAAATGGATTGCTGATTTTAGAGATCCATGGACAGATATTTATTACAATAGTTCCTTTAAAATGAGTGCTTCTACAATGAAGAAGCATCAACAATTAGAAACAGCAGTACTCAATGAATCTAATGCAGTAGTCACTACAAATGCTAACTTAAATGAACTGTTTTCTAAAAGAACAAAAACTAATGTGACTCTCATAACTAACGGATATGATGATGAGGCTCTTGGGAATGAAGATTTTACTCTGAATGATGGATTCACTTTAGATTATATTGGGTATTTACCCCAAGAGAGTAATCCGTATTCTTTATGGAAAGCTTTGCAGGAATTATGTAAAGAAGATGCTGAATTTAAAAACGATTTGAAAGTCAATATTACGGGAGATATTAACAGTGTTATCATTAAAAGTATTAAAGATCATAATTTGTTTAATGTTACAAATGTACAAGGGTATGTATCTCATGATGAGGCAATAAAAATGCAAAAAAGCGCAAATGTATTATTGATTTTAGTAGCTAAATCTGAAGAGTCTAGGCAAATTACTCCAGGTAAAATATTTGAATGCTTACAGGCAAAAAGACCTATCTTAGCTGTAGGGCCAACAGATGGAGGAGCTGCTGAAATTTTGCAGCATACTAATGCTGGAAATATCTTTGATTATGATGATGTTATTTCAATTAAGAATCATTTAAAAGAATTATATCAGAACTATAAGCAGGAAAAATTGACGGTAAATTCAGTCAATGTAGATTTATATCATAGAAGAGAATTAACTAGAAAGTTAGCGAACCTAATTAATGGAATCATAAATAGTAATAACAAATCCGAATAATTTGGGAATCATATTTAAACAATCATTTCGCAATACCCTTGTTATTTACTTTGCTTTTGCTATAGGAGGAATAAATACATTGTTTTTATATACTCGTTTTTTAGAAGATCAATATTATGGGTTGGTTACCTTTCTTCTTTCTTCTGCTAATTTATTAATGCCGCTTACAGCTTTCGGTATTCAATACACCATTGTAAAATTCTTTTCTAGTTACGAATCGAAAATAGAAAAGGATAAGTTTTTGTCTATGGCCATGTTTTTGCCTCTATTCATTGCTATTCCGCTTGGGTTTTTAGGAACAATTTTTTATGAGCAAATAGGTGGTTTTTTATCGAAAGAAAATGCAATCATAAAGGACTACACATTTGTCATTTATTTGGTTGCAATTGCTACAGCTTATTTCGAAGTCTTTTACGCATGGTCTAAAGTGCAATTGAAATCAGTTTTTGGAAATTTCATTAAAGAGCTCTACAACAGGATAGTAGTGATGGTATTACTATTTGCTGTATTCTTTGAATTGATTAGTCAAGAAGAATTTATCTACTATTTAACAGGAGCATATTTTATAAGAATGCTAATTATGATGTTGTATGCTTTCAAACTATATCTTCCAAAAGTTAGCTTTTCTTTACCAAGTAATTATAAAGAAATTTTCAGATATTCAGCATATATTATTCTAGCTGGTAGTGCAAGTGCTATTTTAATAGATATTGACAAGGTGATGATTCCAGGGAAAAAAGAGTTAGAATTTGCTGCGTATTATTCAGTTGCGGTTTTCATTGGCTCTGTAATAGAAGCACCAGGAAGAGCGATGGGGCAAATTTTACAACCCTTAACTTCTAAAGCACTTAATGAAAAAAATTATAAAGAAGTTCATAAATTATATAAAAAGAGTTCTATCAATTTAGCATTGGTTTGTGGGTTATTCTTTTTACTTGTAAACTTAAATATTAACGAACTTTTTAAACTATTACCAGAAGAATATTCTGGGGGTGTATGGATTGTATTAATGATTTCAGCAGCTAAATTATATACCATGTTTTTAGGAAGCAACGGAGCAATTATTTCCAATTCTAAATATTATAAAATACTGCTTCCTTATGGTGTTACCATGGCAATCATAGTCGGAGTTTTAAATTATCTAATGATTGATTGGATAGGTATAAACGGTGCAGCGTTATCAACATTAATAGTAATTTTATCATTTAACACCTTAAAGATTTGGTATGTGAAAGCAAAGTTTTCAATGATGCCATTTACTACTAAAACAGTTCAAATTTTAGGCTGCCTTCTTTTAATTTTTGGTGCTTTTTACTTTGTAAAATTTCCTTTTCATCCAATCATTAATATTGGGTTAAAGAGTTCTCTAATTTCTATTTCATATCTCCTTCTTGTAAAACGACTTCATATTTCAGAAGATATCAATAACCTGATTAAAAGATATTTTAAGTTTTAAAGAAAGCAGTCTATCCAGTCTGCTATTATATGGACTAATAATCCTATTGCAATAACTCTAACTTTTTTTGGAATGAGCATCAAAACGTAAATACCAATTGCATAGTAAGAGTGTAATGGATGAAAATTAATACTACACCTTTCTGAATCATATATTGGATTTGCTATAAGATGATCCAAATCAATAATCATAGTGGCTATTAGGATAACAGAAATAAGCTTCCAGTTTTGCCTAAAAAATAGAAGCACTATAAAAAAGGGTATTATAAAATGAAAACCATAATGGATTATAAACTTTAATGTCATCTATATATAAAATAAAAACTTGCTTCAGCAGAAGCAAGTTTTAAAATATGGGTAAAAATAATAATTTCTTGGGGGAAATATTATGATGTAAATATAGTTTTAATAAAAAGAAATTATGTTAACTTATGTTAAGATTTACTTCTGTATAAATCTTTTCTAATCCTACTTAACTGTACTGGTGTTATGTTCAAATAGGATGCAATATGATACTGAGGAATTAAATTTTCTATTTCTGGAACATGCTTTTTTAATTTCAAATAGCGTTGTTTCGCATCAAGAACAGATAGCTCTAATATTCTTTTCTCCATTCGAATGAAAATACGCTCTAACACAGTATTATACAAATTTGAAAAGTCTAGATTCCTTGATGCAATCTCTTTAAACTTTTTAAAATCACCAACGTATACTTCGCAATCAGTCAAACAATCATAAATACTATTGGAAGGCTTTTCTAGGATAAGAGCAGAGAAAGCTCCAACAGCTTTTATAGGGACAAATAAAGATCTAATAAATTCTCTTCCTTTTTCATCAGTAACGTAAGATCTAACGACACCAGATTTAAGTATAAAGAATTTTGTAGGAACTTCTCCAAGGTTCGCAATTTTATCTTTCTTATTAAACTTTTTTAATTCGAGTAAGCCTTCAAATTCACTCAGTGATTTTTTCGAAAGAGGGTAAATTTGATTCAATGCCTCAATAAATTTCTTCATGCTACCATTTTAGGTATTAAGTTATGAAGGGGGGATTTTAAGTAGTCTAAGTTACTTCTTTTTTTCTTAATGAAAAAAATGAAAAGGTTCACACTTGTGTTCTTTAAACCTTTAAGTTGGGGAACAATATGTTTTACAGTTGGTTGAAAAAACAGTAAAACAAATTTATGAAACAGATTTTATTTAGAATAAACATATGTTTAGACTTAACTATTTAGAATACACTTTTTTGCGAATTCGACTTAACTGTATAGAAGTAATACTAAGATAAGAAGCAATATGATTCAGTTGAATTAACTTTTCAATATCTGGAATTTGCTTTTTCAAATGTAGATACCTTTTAGTAGCGTCTAAAGTAGAGAGGATAGTTGCTTTCTCTTGCATGTATACAAAGGCTTCCTCTAAAAATTTAGTATACAAAATGGAGACATCATGTCTTCTTTCTGTTAATTCGATAAAGCGAGAGAGACTTCCTTCAAATATAGTAGCTTCTGTAAGACAGTTAAATTCTACAGAAGGCCCAGCATACATGCTTGAAACTAATGACGAAAAAATGGCAGGTGCTTTGAAGATAGTTCTTGTTCTTTCCTTTCCATTTTTATCAATAACAATAGATCTAGCAACTCCTTCTAACATTATAAAAAGCTTGCTTGAAGTTTCTCCATTACGATATAATACATCATTTTTTTTGTAGTGTTTCTCTGTGAATAGATCTTCAAACTCTTTTAATGATGTAGATGATAAAGTATGATATTTTGAAACAAAGCCTTTGATTGTTTGCATAATATAGCGGTTAAATCGTCTAAAAAAGGTAGGAGTTATTCCAAAGTTACACTAACTTTTTCTAAATAACTAATTGTATTAGGCCCTTCCATAAAAAGAAGGTCTAAAATGGAAAGGTTGTCTAAGTAGCCAAACTTATCCTCGAAAACTTGAAAATACTTCTCAGTAATACATTTTGGATGGGCTTTTACACTAGCCATATTCCTAAAATCATTTGAAGGAGAATCTTCATATTCTTGTGTTAAGGAGTATTCTTTTTGAAGCTCTAACGCGTCATTAAGAAATAGAAAACTATCTATAGTAACGTCAAGAAGATATTTGTATTTCTTTTCAAAAAGCCTCATCAAATCATCTTTGTAAAATTCAAAAAAAGGAGAGCTGTTATATGCAGTTTTTATCGATTTATAATGTTGCTTTTGCCAATTAGAATTTTCCTCAACAAAAACATCCTTCGTCTTTTTTCGATCTTCTGTTTTTGGGTAAGAAACAGGAATGTTTAGTGATTGTTTCCCATTAGCACCATAGATATAACATCGATTTCTGTAGGTTTGCTTTTGAAAGTTATCCTCAACTTCAAACTCTAAAGTTTTAGAATTAAATATAGCTCCATATTGAGAAATAGGAGAGAAGTATGTAGGAATAAAAAGTGCCATTAGGCTGCTTTTTTCTTTTTCTTAAAAAAACTATAGGCAATGTATAATCCTAAGAGAATCAGAAAATATCTGAAATAAGAAACAGGTTCTCCATCACCTCCAACAGTAGTAAACATTCTGTCCCAACGGATTGATTTAATTTTTGCTCCTATACCTTGTGCATTTGCATCCCAGCTAAACCATACAAAAACAGGTTTCCCTACCACGTGATCAAATGGAACATAGCCCCACATTCTGGCATCGGATGAGTTCTGACGATTGTCTCCCATCATCCAATAATAATCTTGTTTAAAAGTATAAGAATCAGTTTTTTCTCCATTAATAAAATAATTATCACCAATAATTTCTAACTGATTATTTTCATATTCAGAAATAATTCTCTTGTAAAACGGAAGAGAATACTCATCTAGCTTTACAGTTGCTCCTTTCTTAGGAATGTATATAGGTCCATAATTATCCGTATTCCAACCAAGACTTGGGACTTGAGGAAAAACATTTTCACTAGCTCCTTTCTCTTGTAGGTTTTTAGTAACGGATTTGACTTTAGAATGTTTTCTTAATTTATCAGCTTCTTTATCTGTTAGTGTTAGGAAGTAATTACCATCTCTTAATTTGTAACCTTCTCTATATCCAAAATTCTTTTTTAAATTGTCGACATCTAAGGCTTGTCCATTTGTGTTAATAAGAAAATTATACTGTGGTTTAGCCCTGTCTGGCAATACTGTTTGTTTCCCATTAATAAAGACATAACCGTCTCTAACTTCTAGAGTATCACCTGCAATACCAACACAACGTTTTACATAGTTTGTTTTTTTGTCAATAGGCTTGTAATCAATTCCTCTATTAGTTCTTGTCCAATGTTGTAGAGTATCTACTGGCCAACTAAAAACAACAATATCATTTCGTTTTATCTTTTGAAAACCTGGGATTCTCATATAAGGTAACTGAGGCTTCTTTATATAAGATTTAGAATTTTTTCCTGAAATGATAGCTGTTGGTAAGCTGTCATGTAACATAGGAGCAGCAATCGTTGTCATAGGAATTCTTGCGCCGTAATGAAACTTACTTACAAACAGATAATCACCTACCAATAAAGTTTTCTCTAATGAAGAGGTTGGTATTGTATAGGGCTGCATAAAATAGGTGTGTACCATAGTAGCAGCAATAATTGCGAAGGCTATTGAGCTCACCCATTCTCCTAATCCTGTTCTAGGTTTTAGACTTCGATCTGCCTTATAAGGGGCATCAGTAGCATAATTGATATAGAAAATATAGAGTCCTAATGTTAGTACTACTAAGGCAGTATCTTTTCTTTGATTGAACCCAAAACTTCTAGCAGTCTCTATCCAAAGAATAGGGAACATTAATAGATTAACTATCGGAAAGAACATCAAAATAACCCACCATTTAGGCCTTTTAGTAATCCCTATTAAAACAATAGCATTGTATATAGGTACTGTAGCTTCCCAAGATTTTCTACCTGCTCTTTGGTATAATTTCCAAGTTCCTGCAAAATGAATAACTTGAATTGCTATGAAAAAAAGAAACCACTCTGTAAATGTCATAATTTTTAGCTTTTGCTATTTGTTACAAATAAAAGAAATTGTTACGGTATTTAGCGAATGTTTAACACATCTTTCATACTATATATACCTACTTTATCAACCAACCATTCAGCAGCAATAACAGCTCCTAATGCAAATCCCTTTCTATTATGCGCCGTATGTTTAATCTCTATAGAATCAATATCAGATTCATAAGAAATGATGTGTGTACCAGGGACATCAGGAATTCTTTTTGCTACTATAGGGATAGAATTGTCAGAAGATGAAGAATCTTCACCATCCAATTCCCAATTCTTTTTGTCGGAATTTTCAATAATACCTTCAGCTAAAGTAATAGCTGTTCCACTTGGAGCATCTAATTTCTTTGTATGGTGAATTTCCTCAATGTCTATTTGATAATCTTCTAGAGCATTCATCATAGAAGCTAACTTTTTATTCAATTCAAAGAAGATGTTTACTCCTAAACTGAAATTAGAAGCATAAATAAAACTTCCATTATTTTCTTTGCAAATAGTTAGAGCATCATCGTATTTTTCTAACCAACCGGTAGTTCCAGAAACTACAGGGATGCTACTTTTAAAGCAATTGGTAATGTTAGAAAAAGCAGCTTCAGGGATGCTAAAATCGATAGCAACATCGGCTAAATTAATATCATATTCTTCTTTTTCTGAAATTCTTAAAACAATTTCATGACCTCTTTGTAAAGCAATTTTTTCGATTTCTTTACCCATTCTTCCATAACCTAAAAGTGCTATTTTCATTAAAAAGAATATTTTAATCGTAAACCCAATGTTGGCGTTTCTACCATAATTGGATCTGGAACCATCATAGGGTTAACAGAGATGTTATTTCCAGTGTCAAATTGAAGTAAATGTGCATTTACACTCGCTTCTAAAATCTGTAAAACATAAATCAAAATGGTAGATAATATTGATAAATCACGATTCCCTCTTAATGTTTTTTGAGCTCTTTCCAAACCAGCGTCAGATAAGAGTATGCTACCATTATCAAGTGTAAATTCATCTTGAATTCCAGCTTTCCGTTGTTTGAAAGCTCTTCGATATCTCTTGTATTGGCTATTGTTATCTAAATATAAATAAGTACTTGTTCCTAAAGCTGCCCATACAATTGGAGCTTTCCAGTATTTTTTATTGTAAATCTGTCCACCTCCAGGAAAAATAGCAGAAAAAAAAGCAGCTTTGGAAGGTGAGAGTGCATTGTAAGTATTGGCAGGCGCAAAAATAGTGTCCTTACTTTTTACATCGCTACTGTCTTTCTGAGCATAGCTACAAAAAGTAAAAAGAAGGAAAAATAAAGCGGATATGAAAGTAGATCTAAACACTTATTTCAACAAGTTTTTGATTCTTTCAAAATCTTCTTGTGAATGAAAAGGAATTGATATTTTTCCTTTTCCTTTTGTACTAACACTAACTTCAACTTTATGTCCGAGATATGCGCTAATATCTGATAATCCGTCTTTAATATAGTTTGGTAAAACCTTTTTCTTAGGCTTAGAAACAGTGCCATACTTCAAGTTTTTTACCAGCTCTTCAGTTTGTCTTACTGATAATTTCTCACGTAAGATTTTTTCATAAATATTTAACTGATCTTCAGAACTATCAACATTTATCAATGCTCTACCATGCCCCATAGAAATGAATCCATCGCGCATTCCAGTTTGTAAAATAGGATCTAATTTTAAGAGCCTTAAATAGTTTGTAACTGTAGATCTTTTTTTACCAACTCTTGTACTTAGTTCTTCTTGAGTAAGTTGAATTTCATCGATCAATCTTTCATACGAAAGTGCCACTTCTATTGGATCTAAATTTTTACGTTGGATGTTTTCTACCAATGCCATTTCCAACATTTCTTGGTCGTTGGCAAGTCTGATATAAGCAGGAATGGTTTTGTTTCCAATCAATTTAGAAGCTCTAAATCGACGTTCACCTGAAACCAATTGAAAAACAGATCCAGATTTTCTTACTGTAATAGGCTGAATAACACCAAGCTCTTTAATAGAACTTGCTAATTCTCGTAAAGCTTCTTCATCGAAATATGTTCTAGGCTGATAAGGATTCACCTCAATTGCCTCTAGTTCAATTTCTATAATACTTCCAACAACTTGATCAGCATTCTTGTCAGCAACAGAATTGATATCAGTAGTATCTTTTAGTAAAGCAGATAAGCCTCTTCCTAGAGCTTGTTTCTTATTAGCTTTTGCCATAGTATCGATTCTTTTTTATGAGTTCGTTTGCCAAATTTAAATAATTTACGGCACCTTTACTTGTAGCGTCATAGGCAATAATACTTTCGCCATAACTAGGTGCTTCTCCTAAACGTGTATTTCTTCTGATAATTGTATCAAAAACCATGGTGCTGAAATGCTTTTGTACTTCGTCTACAACTTGATTGGATAAACGTAAACGCGAATCAAACATGGTCAACAACAAACCTTCGATATCTAATTCTGGATTGTGAATCTTTTGAATGCTTTTGACGGTATTTAAAAGTTTTCCTAAACCTTCCAAGGCAAAATATTCACATTGAATAGGAATGATAACAGAATCAGCAGCAACAAGCGAGTTTAACGTAATTAACCCTAATGATGGAGCGCAATCTATAATGATGTAATCATAATCGTTTTTAATCTCAACCAAAGAATCTTTTAACATATATTCTCTTCGTTCTTTATCTACCAATTCAATTTCTATTGCTACTAAATCTATGTGAGCAGCAATGATATCTAAATTAGGAGAATCTGTTTTTAGGATGGCACTTTTTGCAGAAGCGGTATGCTCCAAAACCTGATAAGTACCTATCTCAACTGATTCTACATCAATACCTAAGCCTGAAGAAGCATTCGCTTGAGGATCGGCATCAATCAAGAGAACTTTCTTTTCAAGTACACCTAAAGATGCAGCTAAATTGACTGAGGTTGTTGTTTTTCCAACACCTCCTTTTTGATTTGCTATAGCAATAATTTTACCCATGAAATAGTACTGGTTTCAACTAATAAAATTACAATTAATTACTGTTTATGAAAACCAAAGATGTTAACAATAAAGATGATGTTTAATGATTTGATATTTAGTATGTTAGGTTGTATTTGTTGAAATTTTTAAACAATTTTTACTTTCAACATGGATTATGTATCTGAGCTTAGTAGTAAGGATTGGAAGTACAATAAATCTGATGAAATTGTCTGTTTTGAAGCAGTTTCAAGGTGTAATATCTTGTGATACTTTATCTACTAATGCATTTAGTTTATTGTTTCTGTGTTTTAACTTTTTTTTAAACACTAAAAAAGAGATGGATTTAATTCCTTATTTTTAGATGATTCTAATCTGTTATTGATTATAGGAATGTAGTTTTCTTCAATCTCTATTCCGACATAATTGAAACCTAAACTTTGAGCTGCGACTAAAGTTGTTCCACTTCCTGCAAAAGGATCAAAAATTATATTTTCTTCATGCAATGGACAAAGAGTGTGAACTAATTTCTTTATAAGACCTAAAGGCTTGACTGTACAATGACTATACTTTTCAGATTTATCTTTTTTATATAAATTTTCAAGAATATTTGATTGAAAAGAACCATCCTCATTTACAGTCTTGAAAACACCAACATTAGTTTTTTGTAATGTTTCCCAGTAATTATTAGTTAAAGGTTTTTGGACAATGACAACAGCTTCCCACTCATTTCTAAACGCACTATGCCATCCATCCCATTTTTCAGCATCAGGATGCCCCATTTTTTTTAACTTCCCTTGTAGATTAAGACCTCTTGGAATTCCAGAATTCCTTCTATAAACTAATAAATCTCTAGTGTAAAATCCACTATTCTCTAATGCAATTTGGACGTGAGCAATTGATCGATTACTATTAAAAACAGCAACAGGAGCACCAGATTTACATATTCTAAATAATTCATCAGTCCATAACTGACACCATTTCATATAATCGATATCATTTTTTCGATTTTTCTCGTACCATCTAGCATTTCTAACACCACCTGCTAGACCACTTCCATAAGGGATATTTTTAACCATTGTCTTACTATCCTTGACTCTTTCCGTTCTTCGTTTAACTTCAGAATCATCCCACTTATGACCAATAAACTCATAATTATATGGAGGGTCAGTTATACAGCAAGCAATAGATTCTTCAGGGAATTTTTTCATCACGTCAATACAATCCCCGGAATAAACCTTATTTAATTCAAACATATTATCTATCAATTTTAAAATTTTCGTCCTCTTTTAGTTTAATAAGCCATCCTTTCAAGTCGAAACCTGTTTTCTCTTTTATATATGTAAAAGTATCTTCACCCATATATTTAACCCAGCCACCAGCGTCCATTTTACTTAAAGCTGCTTGTAAATTATCTGTTCTTAAGAACAAGAATACAGGTCTATATCCTTCTTTTTGCAATAATTTACCATATGATTCAAATTTTTTTAAAGTTCCTGAATCACCAGAACCAACTCTATACTTTGTATCAATAGCGTCTTTACCACAGAAGAAATCAGCAGGTTCGTCTGCGCCAAATCTTTTAGGCGATTCGAAATCTGCACAAGTAGCCTCAAATAAATCTCTTAAAAGATTTTCCCAACACTTCCCTAGTTCACGACCCCAATACTGCTTGTTTTCACTTTTTAACTCTTGTGTAATAGCGAATGCTTCCATTAAAACATTAGTATCATTAAAATCATCACTATATACCTTTGCTGTGAAGTTTTTAGAATATTTCTCTAAAACCTTTCCTAATTTATCTTCAATTTTCCCCATTAGATATTAATTCTTTTTTGTGTAAAAACAAAGAAAATCAATTAAAATGGCAAAATCTACCTGATTTTAAATATATTTTACAAATATAAGTTTCGTTAAACGAAAATTTATTTTCGTGAAAAGAAATAATGAAAAATATAATAGAATTAAAATCATTCTAGTTGAATAAGAAAGGTCAAGCAAATGGTTGGCAGAAAAAAATCGATAAAGATAAATCAACAGTATCAAGATGGTGTACAAATGATAAACAAACAATTAAGCGTCTTTTTCTGGGATATTTTCTAAAATAGTTAAAAGAAATTTCCAAAATTTCTGAACTGAAGAAATGCTAACCCTCTCATCAGGTGAGTGTGCGCCTCTAATGGTTGGACCAAAAGAAATCATATCCATTTCTGGATAATTTTGCCCTAGTATACCACATTCTAAACCAGCGTGACAAGCAACCACATTAGGTTCTTCATTAAATAATTCTTTATATAAATTGGTTAGAACTTTTAAGATTTCAGAATTTACATTCGGTTGCCATCCGGGATAAGACCCTGAATATTCAACATCAAACCCTGCCAATTCAAAAGTAGACCGTAATGAATTTGCCAAATCATGCTTTGATGATTCTGATGACGAACGTGTTAGACAACCAATATTTATTGATCCGTTTTTTACAGTAACCTTAGCAATATTGTTAGATGTTTCTACCAAGTCTTCCATATCGACACTCATCTTATAGACACCGTTTAAAGCACCATAAATAGATTTTACAAAACCTTCTTGAACTCCTAATTCCATAACAGTTTCAGGAGTAGAGGTAGATGTGATGTCTATTGATAAATTAGGCTCAATAGTTTTAAATTCTTCTTTAATGGTTTGAATTAATGCCTTGATTTCAAATTTGAAAGGTTTTTTAGAGATTTCATCAATCACTATCGTTGCAAAACTTTCTCTTGGAATAGCATTTCGTAAGCTACCACCATTAATGGCTGAGATTCGCAAACCAAAATGCTCAAAACCGTTGTACAACAATCGGGTCATAATTTTATTGGCATTTCCGAACCCTTTATGAATATCCATTCCTGAATGTCCACCTTGTAATCCGGTTATTGCTATTGTATAAGCAGTTGTTTTTTCTGGTGTAATTTCTTCGGTGTAGTTTCTTGTTGCAGTAACATCTATTCCACCAGCACAACCCATGTCTATCTCGTCATCTTCTTCTGTATCTAGATTTAATAAAATCTCACCTTTTAAGAGACCACCTTTTAGACCCATAGCACCAGTCATTCCTGTTTCTTCATCAATGGTAAACAAGGATTCAATAGCTGGATGTGGTATGTCATTTGAAGATAATACAGCCATAATTGACGCTACACCCAATCCGTTGTCAGCACCTAAAGTAGTTCCGTTCGCAGTCACCCAATCCTTATCAATCAACATTTCAATTCCTTGAGTATCGAAGTCAAAAACAGTATCAGAATTCTTTTGATGAACCATGTCTAGATGACTTTGCATCACGATAGTTTTTCTGTTTTCTAAACCTTTGGTTGCTGGTTTTTTAATCAGAACATTCCCTACTGAATCAACAAGAGTTTCTAAATTCAATTTGTTGCCAAAATCGACCATAAATTGAATTACGCGTTCTTCTTTTTTAGAAGGTCGAGGCACAGCATTTAAATCTGAAAAATGATTCCAAAGAGCGTTAGGTTCTAGGTTGCGAATATCTGAATTCATGAGGATGTTTTAGGTTTGTTTTTTGAGTGTATCAAAGGTATGTTTTTTCTTATTTTATAGAAAGGGAATAAGATAAAAGGTCTCGACTGAGTTTATCTTGAGCTTAGTCGAAAGGCTCGACTAGACATGAATGTCACTTCGAACGGAGTCGAGAAGAATTAATGTGAGTACTATTAAATGCTTCAATTAACCTCTATGATAATTTCAGATAGATTTTTGCGAACTTTTTTTTGATCTTTCATGATGTCATCTTCAGATCGATATCCTACAGGTAAAACCAATACTGAAGATAAATTTTTTGAGGTTAAGTCTAGTATTTCGTCATATTTTTCAGGTAAGAATCCTTCCATCGGGCAGGAATCTATTTGCTCGTTGGCACAAACAGTTAATAAATTACCCAGTGCTAAATACGCTTGATTCTTTGCCCAAGTGAATAAATCTTCATGTTGTTTGCTTGCAATAAGGTCTTTTAAATATTCTTTGAATGGATTGATAATTTCATCTGGAGTATTCCTAACATCTTTAACTTTAGAAAAGTAATTCTCTACGTCAGATTCATTTAGTTTGGTGTCTACACAGAAAACCAATACATGAGAAGCTTGTGCTACCTGTTGTTGATTCCAACTATATGCCACCAATTGTTGTTGAAGTGCTTTCTTTTGTAGCACAACCAATTTGATGGGCTGTAATCCATATGAAGTAGCTGTTAAATTAAAAGCTTCCTTTAAGGTGTTGAGTTGTTCTTCTGTTAGTAATCTATGTTCGTCAAATTTTTTAACAGCGTAACGCCATTTTAAATTTTGGATACTTGTCATCAGGAATAAATTTTACACAAAAATACTTCTTTGTTTTTTGATATAGAAATTACTGATATGGTTAAAATTGATAGGAGTATAGGGGCTGGTAATGCCTTTTGGGAAACTATTTTAGTGAAGTGATGTCTGTCCAACTATTTTTTGGAACTTGATATTCTTCAAAAGCATCTTCCATAACAATCTCTAGAGTATCTTGAAGGTGGTCAGCGATACAATTCTCATTTTTATCAAACACATATAAATACCAACCAACATCTGGTTGATCTTGTTCGATTCGAAATCGTTGATTTTTATGAGTAGCTTCTAAAATCTTAGTTGAAGATTGGTTGTTCATTCTTATTTGAAATACAAAATTCCTTTTGTAAAATTAATTAATTAATTATTAGTTGTTGCAAGTTGTATTTATCACCATTTGCTTTTTCCATGGTCAAAACACCATTACTATAGGTGTAATCCCACTGTTCTCCTAAAATTAAAGTCCAATCAAAATCGGCAGTCCAAATACATTGATTTCTAAATACTATTGAACTACTAGAGATCGAATAAGTTCCATTACATATTGCAGGAAATTTTACAATTTCACTCTCTCCTATATATGTTCCGTTAGTGAAAGCTAAGCTAACATTTGAAATAATCCCATTCCGTTCAAAGGTTCCAGAGTATTGTCCTTTTATACTTGGTAGAGTATCGTCATTATTGCTACAAGCAAAAGCAATACTTAAAAATCCGATTAAAATTAAAATTCTGAGTTTCATGTTTCTCTTTCTAATTAGATGCAGCTTTACCTTAAAGGTTGCGTTACTTTTTTAATGAGTTTAATTCATATTTGAATTCGCTCAATTAAATATTCGTATAGAATGTAGTCACTTAGGTCTTTTGATATTGTTAAAAATTAGAAATGTCAAAAGACGAAGGAAAAATTGTTATAAGAGTTGTATTCTCTAAAGATTACTTGGCATATTCTACTTCCTTACAATAATTGACCAGTCCTTCTTTATTGAATTGCCAGTAAGAAATTAACAGAGATATAGGTGGTGCTCCTTTGATCTGATTGTCAAGATTAACAATAGTTCTGATAACCACTTGCCTTGGAACATTGACAGTAAACTCAATATCAAAAGATGCTTTTTCATCCTGCTTGCCAATGGCTTCTATATGTTTAATAAAGGTATTGTAGTTTAAGATATCATAATTATTTTCTTCTACAAAGTCAGAAGCACAATAGTTGGGAACTTTATTGACATTTGCATTGCGGAATAAATCTTCATACATGTTTTTGATAAAGACTTCTTGTTGTTTAGGAGTCATGATTTGAGAGAATTTAATTTAAAAATTGTTATTTCTAAAAGTACAAACAAAAACCAAGTTTATAACCCATATATAAGGATGAATTTTATTTTTGTAGATTTTTTGTACCTTGAAAACAAAAAAAGCGATGAAAGAAGAATTTCTACATTATGTGTGGAAGCATAAGCTATTTAATACTTCAAAATTAAGAACTACAAATCACATTTCTTTAACCATTTTAAATTTTGGATTTCACAATCACAATTCTGGCCCTGATTTTTTGAATTCAAAAATAGAACTCAATGGTCAGGTTTGGTTTGGAAATGTAGAAATACATTTGAAATCATCCGATTGGTATGCACATCACCATGAAGAAGATGAAAACTATGATGCAGTGATCCTTCATGTGGTTTGGGAACATGATGAAGATGTGTATATGAAAGACAATTCGCCTTTACCTACACTAGAATTGAAGGAGCGTGTAGATCATAAATTGATAGAGAAATATCACCATTTGCAGTACAAGACTCAACAATGGATCCCTTGTGAAAGGGAAATGCATTCGGTGAGTTCTTTTGTTTTGGACAACTGGTTTGAACGCTTGTTCATTGAACGATTAGAAAGAAAATCAATATTTATAAGAAAATTGCTAGATGATTCTAATAATGATTGGGAAGCTGTTCTATTTGTTATGCTAGCAAAGAATTTTGGATTAAAAGTGAATGCAGATGCATTTCTAAGTCTTGCTAAATCCATCTCTTTTAAAGTACTGAGAAAGGTACAAGATGATTCTGTAAAGTTGACAGCCTTATTTTTTGGACAAGCAGGTTTTTTGTCTGAAAAAATAGAGAGTTCTTATCATCTGTCTTTAAAGAAAGAGTATGAATATCTAAAACATAAGCATCAATTAACTCCAGTCTCTAAAAATCAGTTTCAGTTTTTTAGAATGAGACCATCCAATTTTCCTACCATTCGAATTGCTCAATTGGTTGGGTTATATCACAAACATCAAAATTTATTTTCAGAATTAATGGTAGTAAAAAACATGATTGAGGTCTATGAACTTTTTAAAATAGAAGTTGATGGTTTTTGGGAAACACATTACACATTTACAAAAGAATCTAAAAAGAGAAAGAAAAGGTTTTCAAAATCATTTTTAGATTTGTTAATAATTAACACGGTAATTCCTCTACAATTCTGTTATCAAAAAACATTGAACGAGTTTGATGCTGCACCTTTGTTTGAAAAAATGAAGCAACTTCAGTCAGAAAGGAATAGTATTATTTTAAAGTTTTCAGAATTAAAAATAGAAGCTAAAAACGCATTTGAGTCACAAGCTTTATTAGAGCTTAAAAACAACTATTGCGCACCCAAACGTTGTTTAGAGTGCGCAATAGGAAATCAGTTATTGAGAAACTAATTTATTTTTTCGGATTTAAAATATCGTTAATTCTAACAACACAATCTCTGTAATGGTATTTTGTAATACTGTTTACAGCTCTAGAACTAGCAGCAGATAATTGATTTTTCAATACACCTAATTCACCTCTAATGATTGAGAATAAATCAGAATTTTCAACTCTTGGAGCTACCATTAAAGTTCGCATTCTTTCAATAAACGATTTCTGTAAATTTCTTCTAAATACATCCACATTTCTTGTAGCAGATGCTTCTGAGAAAATACCTCTTCTCAAATCTCTAACCATTTCTCTAGGTGTATAAGAATTCGTTTGAATCACACCAGCATTGCTCATCCTTTGCAATTTTGTAGCATTTAAAAGATTGTATAATTGTCTGTTTTGCAACCCGAGGATTCTTTCTGTATATCCAGTTGGACTAATGTTTTGAAGAATGCTCTTTGGCATAATCCATTTTTGAGTCGTAAATACATTTTTTTGTAACCAATTCATGGCTTCTTTTTGTCTTGCTTCCGAAAGAGGAACATACACACCTCCATCTTGTTCTGGTTTTTTATTGTATTCACCAACTCCACCAATAATCCCAGTAACGTGACCAGAAAAACGACTGTAAACGCCTAAGAATTCACTATATAATTCAGCCAAATCATCGTAATTGTTGGTTTGATCTGAAGTCCATTTTTGTAAATTAGTTGCAACGATCTTCAAGTTTTTCAAACCATAAGTACTTGCTTTTACTTGATCATTTCCAATACCCTCTGTTTGAGACTCTGGATCGAAAGCTCTATTTCCTCTACGCTGAATTCCAAATTTATAGATAGGATCATTTCCTTTATCTATAATCCATTTGTCTAAAGTTTTCACTTCATCTTCTGGAGTTTTAGCGTTAGGAATTGCACGATATCCCCAATTGATAGAGTAGTGGTCATAAGGTCCTAATTGACGAATAAAACGGATGTTTTGATCACCAGGTTGAGCAATATAATTGTAACGAGCATAATCCATAATCGTTGCAGCTATACCATTTTTTTGCGTAAACGCTCCATCTCTCAAAGATTCTACAGGATATGCATAACTAGCGGCCATGTTGTGTGGCAATCCTAATGCATGTCCAATTTCGTGAGCAATTACCATACGCATCATTTCCCCGATTTCTTCTGCTGGAGTATCCAAAGTTCTGGCTGATGGATTAGCTGCTCCAGTTTCTAATAAATAACGGTTTCTATAAGAGCGTAAGTGATTGTGATACCAAATAATATCACTTTCTATAATTTCTCCAGACCTTGGATCAGAAACACTAGGTCCAGTTGCATTTCTTGTTGTACTAGCTACATAACGAATAGATGAGTAGCGAATATCTTCCATGCTAAATTCTGGATCTTCTTCTTTAGTTGGAGGCATCTTTGCCATGATTGCATTTTTAAAACCAGCGGTTTCAAATACAGTTTGCCAGTCGTCAACACCTTGCTTGATATATTTTCTCAATTTCTCAGGAGTAGCTGGATCTAGATAGTATATAATAGGTTTTATAGGTTCTACCAGTTCACCACGAGCATAAGCAGCAGGATCTTTTGGTTCTAATCTCCAACGTCTAATATATTGTTTTGCATCCGCTTTTAGAGCTTCAGAACTGTAATCTATATTTCTTACGGTAAAGTAGCCCACACGCTTATCAAAAATTCTAGGCATCATAGGCTTTTCAGGAAGCATAATCATAGATTGGTTAACACGAAGTGTAATGGTATTTGTACTTTGATTGCTAGGTGGTCTATCAGCATCAAATGTAAAATCTTGAATTACTTCAATGTTCTTTGGGTAACTTTTAATCGAGTTAATAAAACTTCTGGTAGCATCTAATCTTCTTACTCTATAGGTAGTTCTAAATCTACCTGGTAATCCTGAAATAGCTTTTACATCGGTAGAGAAGAATTTTGTTACATCTACTAATGTTGCTGTAGAATCTGGATTCTTAACTTTAATGTCAAAAGCATAAATAATAGGCTCTAAATTGTTTGCCTTTACTGATTTGTATATCGGTAAACTATCATTAGCAACTGCATTATAGGAACGAACTTTTAAAAGCAGTTTGTTCTTAAATTTCTCCCAAATAACAACTTGTGTATTTACTTTAGTTCCAGCATTTACAAATCCACCTCCCAAGCTAGCAGGGATTTCTTTTAGACGTGTTACCAAAAGCATTTCTTTTCCTAATAAGTTGTCAGGAACTTCGTAGTAAAATTTGTTTTTATTTTCATGAACATCAAAGAGACCTTTGTCTGTTTTTGTCTTTTTATTGACAAAATCTGAATACTTGGGTACTTTACTTTTTGGTTTTGGCTTAGGTTTGGTCTCTTGGATTTCCTTCTTTGCGTTCTTTTTAGATTTTTTTCTGTTCTTCACCCTTCCGCTCTGCGCATCTATGGTTGAAGGGATTATAAATGATAAAATCATTGTAATCAATAGTAATTTCTTCATTGAATTTGATATTGGTTGTTTAAGCCAACTAAAATAAGAAATTGAAAATACATAAAAACTTAGAAGAATGTTAAAAAAAACACACTTTGCACAGTTTTATCTAAGATGTTAAATTTTAGTACAAACTTTTATATACATCTGGGTTTACTTCGTGCATCATCTCGTAGATTTTTTCAAAAACATCTTCAGCTGAAGGTTTAGAGAAATAATCACCGTCAGTACCATAAGCTGGCCTGTGAGCTTTTGCTGTTAAGGTTACAGGTTTGCTATCTAAGTACTCATACCCATTCTGATTCTCAAGAATTTCTTGAAGTAGATATGCTGAAGCTCCACCAGGAACATCTTCATCAACAACTAACAATCTATTTGTTTTTGCAATTGATTTTACAGTATCATGATTGATGTCAAAAGGTAGTAAACTTTGCACATCAATAACTTCTACACTAATATCAACTTGCGATAGGTCTTTTACCGCTTCTTCTATAATTCTTAATGTAGATCCATAAGAAACAACAGTAATGTCCGTTCCTTCATTGATGGTTTCAACAACACCAATTGGCGTAGTGAACTCTCCTAAATTTGATGGAAGATTTTCTTTTAAACGATATCCATTTAGACATTCTATTACCAATGCAGGATCATCTCCTTTGAGGAGTGTGTTGTAAAAACCTGCCGCTTTGGTCATGTTTCTTGGAACTAAAACATGAATCCCTCTAATATTATGTATGATTCCTCCCATTGGCGAACCTGAATGCCAAATTCCTTCCAATCGATGTCCACGAGTTCTAATGATTAAAGGAGCTTTTTGCTTGCCAAATGTTCTGTATCGCAGCGTAGCTAAATCATCACTCATAATCTGTAATGCGTACAAAAGATAATCTAAATACTGAATCTCAGCAATGGGCCTTAATCCTCGCATTGCCATTCCAATTCCCTGACCTAGAATAGTAGCTTCACGAATCCCTGTATCAGAAACTCTTAACTCTCCATATTTTTCTTGTAGCCCTTCAAGTCCTTGATTTACATCGCCAATTTTCCCAGAATCTTCTCCGAAGATTAGTACTTCAGGATGATTAGCAAGTATGGTATCAAAATTTTCACGCATGATAACTCTTGCATCAACGACTTCGTTTTCCGAACCAAAAGTTGGTTTGATTTCAGCTACGTTAAGAGCAGCTTCAGGAGTTTCACTTAATAGGTGAGCAGAATATTTTGTGTAAGCTGAGTCTATAGAATCTTTAATAAAACCTTGAAGTTCTATTTTTTCAGCAAAATTTTCATCTTTTAAATATCTCAACGCTTTTCTAGCGGTTGATAAAACATCCTTCCTGATAGGTTCAGAAATATCATTTAAATCATTGATAAGTTTCGTGATAAAAGTTCCGTTAGAACTTTTTGAAGCAACTCTTTGAAGAATGTTTATAATATCAGTTCTTTCAGCTTTTATTTCATTAAGAAATGCATTCCAAGCATTTCTTTTTGCAGTAGAAACTTCTTTCTTAGCTTCTTTTTCTAAATTTAATAGTTCTTCTTCAGAGTCAATAAATTTAAAACTTCCACCATTTCCATCTTCTAATTCAAAATCTAAAATCCATTGTCGCATTTTAACGATACAATCGAAATCTCTTTCCCACTGTAAGCGTTCAGAACTTTTGTATCTTTCGTGTGACCCTGAGGTTGAATGCCCTTGAGGTTGTGTTAATTCTTTTACATGAATTAAAATAGGTACATGTTGCTCTCTAGCAATTTTTGCTGCCTTATTGTACACATCAATTAGTTGTACATAATCCCACCCGTTTACAACAATAATTTCATATCCATTGGAATCATTTTCACGTTGAAATCCTTTTAAAATTTCAGAAATACTTTCTTTGGTTGTTTGATGCTTTGCATGTACAGAAATTCCATATTCATCATCCCAAACACTCATAACCATAGGCACACTTAATACACCAGCAGCATTAATGGTTTCAAAAAAGATGCCTTCACTTGTACTTGCATTTCCAATTGTACCCCAAGCCACTTCATTTCCTTGATTAGAGAAATTAGTATGATTTTCTAAACCTTTTACATTTCTAAAGATTTTAGAGGCTTGCGCTAATCCTAATAAACGAGGCATTTGTCCAGCAGTAGGAGAGATGTCTGCACTAGAATTGTACTGTTTGGTTAAGTTTTTCCATTGTCCATTTTCATCTAACGAATGCGTAGCAAAGTGACCACCCATTTGACGGCCTGCAGACATCGGTTCGATCTCTATATCTGTATGTGCATATAAACCAGCAAAGAATTGTTGAGCGTTTAGCTCTCCAATAGCCATCATAAAAGTTTGATCTCTGTAGTATCCAGAACGAAAATCTCCTTTCTGAAAAGCTTTGGCCATGGCTAGTTGAGGAACTTCTTTTCCTCCTCCAAAAATTCCGAACTTCGCTTTTCCTGTCAATACTTCACGACGCCCTAATAAGCTACATTCTCTACTAACACGAGCAATTTTATAATCATTTAAAACTTCGTTTTTGAAATCATTAAACGATATTTGTTGTGTCTGCCCGTGGTCATTCAAGCGGGTATTTGTAGCTGTAGCTGGGTTCGACATAATAAATGATTTTTAATATTTTGCAAAGTTAGCTTTTTTAGATGAAATTTAAAAATTTATCTAATCATTGAAAATATCGCAAAAAACAAGACTTTAAAGTGTTTTTTATTACGAATATTATAAAAAACCTCTTCTAAAAAAGTTAAAAATTGCTTTAGGGTTTAACTGTATAACAAAACGAATTCGTTCTGCATAGGCTCTTTGACTCATTTCCCAGCCATTGTTTGAGTAGGTTGGTAAGTATAGTTCAAAAATACTATCAATAAAATTTAAGCGAATTCCATTTTCATATCCAAAGAAAACATTATTTCCTCTGTTTTTTAGAAAGGCAATATCTTGGTATAATTCTAGCCAACGCCAGAGCCCAATACTCGAATTAAACGACACTAAAAACTGATTGGCAAATCGTTCTTCGAGAACAGATTTAAATCCACCTTCAGCTAAAAGAAACTGCTGACTGAAGATTCCTGAACTTTCAGATCTTCCGATATAATTTAACTCAAATAAATAATCGTTTGCTCTATCTAAACCAAAGCTAAAAAAATCTGAATCTGTTTTGTTAGTTATGAAAGTACCAGCATATAATCTAAAATCTAATTGCCTGTTTTTAGCAGTTAACTTTCGATAACGAATCTCTCCTATAGCTTTAGAATATTGACTACCAATTTCTGTTCCAATAGAGTATTGAAATCCTTTGATAATGTCTGGTTTGTTATAAAAATACTGCAATTTAAAAATGCTGTACTTATCAGAATCTGTTCTTGTTGACCCTAGTGCTAATTCTCTATTAATGTTTAATAACCTCCCTGAAAGAAAACTACCACCAACATCTCGTAAACTTTTTCTCCTGAATTGTACGGTAACACTTTGGTTAAATGTATTGTAGGATAAATCTTCTGTGTAGTGTAAATTACTTCCTGATAATGAATAGGTGATTTTATTAATTTTTGAATTCTCAAAATATTGAACATAGCGTGTAACTGCTGTTCCGTTTAAAGAATTACTCTTGGTCCCATAAAAAGGGCTAATAGAAAATTGAAAATTTCTAGATAGAATAGGTTTGTTATGAATTTTCAACCCTAATAGAACACCATCATAAAAGTTGTATTTAATATTTGGTTGAAGGTATAGCTGGTTGTAATATGGATCGGAAAGATCCTTGTATAATTTAAAACGAACAGGTTTACCTAGTAGATTTTTGCCAATTTTTCTCCAGTTATCTAAAGAGTTGAATTCTGGATATGAATTTTCAAAATTGAGTGATATCCGATCAAAATCGCCTTTAGGAATAGAAACTATTTTTGTACTATCTATGTCCTCAAGCCATTGTTTGAATTTTATTTTCTTATCCTTTACACCATATAAAGCTACGGGAGCGGTTACGTTTCTTTTGTTCTTAACAGTAACATAGATAGAGTCGTTCTTTTCAATAGCTTTTTTAATGGTGTAATCAATTTTTTTATCTGTAGTTAAGTAATCGCCAAAAAACCAGCTAATATCCTTATCCGTTTTGGAAGAGACTATTTTTCCAAACTGTTCACTTTTAGAATATATAAGACTATTTTTTAGATAAAACTCTTGAAAAGATTCTCTAATAACGCTGTCGCCAACATAATCTGCAAGATATCGTATTCCTAAACCTGCTTTGTACTTACTGGCAATTTTCCTGTTGAAATTTGATAACGAATCTGATCGAGTAGTAAGTGATTGATCTAAAAATTGACGTGCGCTATACTGATAGACAAAAGGATATTTGTCATTAAAATCTAGTTTAGAGAAATTAAAATTTTTAAGCCCCCAAATTTTTGAAACATTACCTGCGAGTTTAATTTCTGGGTAATATTCTGAGACATAACGCATCATTAAATACGTTTGTAAACCATCTGTAAGCCAATAATCTTTTCTTCTATCTAGTAATAAAGTATTGTCAATATATTTCTTTGTTAATGCTTTAAACATTGTTAAATCCCATTCAAAAACGTCAGAAAAAGGGCGTAAAAACCTTGGTAACTGATTTAATCCGTAAATTGGATTTTTACTCTGAGTGACTCTATCAATAAACATTTCCTTGTGAGGATAATCTCCTAAGAATTTTTTTATGAATAGTATCTGCCTGTTTAAAACATCAGTGCTTAATTTTTGATCGATTATAGTTTTATGAAGATCAGTTTTAATATCTATATCGCTTGTCTTAAATGATTTAAATGTATTTTTAATGTCTATATTTAATAAGACTTCTGTCTTCTTTTTTCCAACCAGATAATATTCATTTACATTTCCTTTTGATATTTTGTATTCGTATAAATTTGAACTTAATTGATAGTACTTTGGAAGAAGAATTTTTACTTGATAATCCGTAACATTGGTTAATAAATCATCCATATTAAGGTTACTCATAATCTTCCATTCCTCTTGAAAAACAGCAGGAATTAAATACCAATATCGTAAGTGGTATCCCGTTTTTGTTTTTCCATACCCTGTAAAACTTGCATTCGGAATTTTCACGTCATAGGTTACAACAATCTCAACAGATTCTTTAGGAAGGAGTGGTTTTCCTAGCAGTATTTTAATGACATCAATTTGATCTTTTTCCAACTCTAGAAATGAAACATTTTCAAAATTGATGGTCAAATTTTTGATATCGGTATACCCTTTATCTTCTTCCTTAGCAAAATAGAGTGATTTATCATAATCATCAATCAATCTTTTAGAAAGCGGAGACATTTTATTCTTATAACCATTCGGCCAATTATGAAGATAGATTTCTGTTAAGGTAGAATCTGAATCATTATAATATGTAATACTCTGCTTGACACGCAAAATATCATTATTATCATCTAATTGAGATTCAATAGAAATGATATGTTCTTGACCGTAAACTTGGCCAATAGAGAGTGTTAGAAAAAATAATATGAGTATAAGTTTTCTCAATGAAATCTTTTTAAACTTTAAAGGTTTGTTCAAGTTTTGTGCCGAAAGATAACGAATCCCATTCAGACAAATTAACATGAAAGAAGGATGCCTCTAGAAGTTTGGTTTCAAACTATATTTAGCATAGAATTTATTTAGATGTTCGATAGCCTCATCAGCAGTATCTACGATACGAAATAACTTCAAATCTGGCTCGCTAATATTACCTTCAGCTAGTAATGTGTCTTTAATCCAATCCATAAGACCGCCCCAAAAAGAAGAACCTACCAAAACAATTGGGAATCTTCCAATTTTTTTAGTTTGAATTAAGGTAATCGCTTCAAAAAGTTCGTCCAAGGTTCCAAATCCTCCTGGCATCACAATAAACCCTTGAGAATATTTTACGAACATTACTTTACGAACGAAGAAGTAATCGAATTCTAGGCTTTTATCTTTATCGATCCAAGGATTATCATGTTGTTCAAACGGAAGCTCTATGTTTAATCCTACGGAAGTTCCTTTTCCTCGATGAGCACCTTTGTTACCAGCTTCCATAATTCCTGGGCCTCCACCTGTAATGACTCCAAATCCATTTTGTGTCAACTTAAAAGCAACTTCTTCAGCTAATTCATAGTATTTATCACCAGATTTCGTTCTTGCAGATCCAAATATTGAAACACAAGGTCCAATTTTACTTAGCTTTTCATACCCTTCTACAAACTCTGCCATGATCTTGAAGATTGCCCAAGAATCATTGGTCTTGATTTCATTCCAAGTTTTTTGTTTCAGTTTTTCTCTTATTTTTCTATCGTCATTCATCATAATCGTATAATTTTATCTAAGGTAAAGTTACTATAATTCCTTTTTCAAAAATTCAGCAGTGTAACTTTTTTTGTTTTTGGCAACTTGTTCAGGAGTTCCAGTACATAAAACTTCACCGCCTTTTTTTCCACCTTCCATACCAATATCAATAATATAATCAGCCAGTTTAATAACATCCATATTGTGCTCAATGATTAATACGGTATTTCCTTTGTTGGCGAGTTCATTCAGTACTTCCATCAATACTCGTATGTCTTCAAAGTGTAAACCTGTTGTGGGCTCATCTAAAATGTAAAATGTATTACCAGTATCGCGTTTAGAAAGTTCAGATGCTAATTTAATTCGCTGAGCTTCTCCTCCTGATAATGTAGTGGACTGTTGACCTAAAGTGATGTACCCTAATCCAACATCTTTAATTGTTTTTAGTTTGTTGTATATCTTAGGAATATGCTCGAAAAAACTTACTGACTCATCGATGGTCATGTCTAAGATATCAGAAATTGATTTTCCTTTGTATCGAATTTCTAAAGTTTCTCTGTTAAAACGTTTCCCTTGGCAAGTTTCACATTCAACATGAACATCTGGTAAGAAATTCATTTCAATAACACGAACTCCACCCCCTTGACAAGTTTCACAACGACCTCCTTTTACATTAAAAGAAAAACGACCAGGTTTATAGCCACGAATAGAAGCCTCTGGCATTTTTGCAAATAAACTTCTAATTTCGCTAAAAACTCCTGTATATGTTGCAGGATTTGAACGAGGTGTTCTACCAATGGGAGATTGATCAATATCTATTACCTTATCTATATGTTCCAAACCGCTTACCTTTTTATAAGGCATCGGTTCTTTTAAAGCTCTGTATACGTGTTTGTTTAAAATAGGGTAGAGGGTTTCGTTAATCAATGTAGATTTCCCGCTCCCTGAAACTCCGGTAACGCAAATCATTTTTCCTAGTGGGAATTCAGCAGAAACATTTTTTAGATTGTTTCCTATGGCTCCAGTAATTTTAATGGTTTTTCCGTTTCCTTTTCTACGCTTTTTAGGGACTTCAATTTTCTTTCTGCCTGATAAGTAATCAGCAGTAAGAGTATCATGATCTTTTAATTCTTTAAAAGTACCTTCACTAACAATTTCTCCACCATGTCTTCCTGCTCCTGGACCAATATCAAAAACAAAATCAGCATGCTCAATCATGTCTTTATCGTGTTCAACAACCAAAACAGAGTTTCCGATGTCTCTTAATTTTACAAGAGAATCTATCAATTTTTGATTATCTCTTTGATGCAAGCCAATGCTTGGTTCATCTAAGATATATAAAACACCAACCAGTTGAGATCCAATTTGTGTTGCTAGACGAATTCGTTGTGCTTCACCACCAGACAAAGATTTTGATGTTCTGTCTAAAGCTAAATAATCCAAACCTACATCTAATAGAAATTGAATTCGTGTTCTGATTTCTTTTAAGATTTCAGAAGCAATAATTAGTTGCTTTTCAGATAATTGTTTCTCAATATTTTGAAACCAATCAGCTAATTCATTAATATCTTGTTTGGCTAGATCACTAATGTTTTTATCAGCAATTTTAAAGTGAAGACTTTCTTTTTTTAATCTTTTCCCTTCACAAGTTGAGCAGGTAACTTCATCCATAAAACCTTTTGCCCAACGTTTTATGGAGGTACTTTCACTGTGTTTGTATTGACTGTTGATGAAAGAGACAATTCCTTCAAAATCAATCTCGTAATTTCGTGTAACTCCCATAGTTTTGGAAGCTATGGAAAACTTATCGTTTCCACCATTAAGAATAACATCTAAAGCTTCTTGAGGAATTGATTTAATAGGATCGCTTAGTTTGAAATTATATCGTTCAGCAATCAGTTGGAGTTGTTTGAAAATCCAACTATTTTTCTGTTCACCCAATGGAATAATACCACCACTTTTTATAGAGATAGTATGGTCTGGAATTACTTTAGTGAAATTGATTTCATTTGTGATTCCTAGTCCGTTACAGCTAGAGCAAGCTCCTTTTGGTGAGTTGAAAGAAAATGTATTTGGTTCAGGGTTGGGATATGCAATTCCTGATGTTGGACACATCAATTCCCTACTAAAATAACGCGGTTTTTCATCATTAACATCTATAACCATTAATATGTTATTTCCACTATATAGTGCTGTTTTAAAAGTTTCTTCCAAACGTTTTTCAACATCGTTATTAATAACCAACCGATCTATCACTACTTCAATATCATGCGTCTTGTATCGATCCAAACGCATTCCTTTTTCAATTTCTTTAATTTCTCCATCTACCCGAACTCTAAGGAATCCTTGTTTAGAAATTTGTTCAAATAATTCTCTATAATGTCCTTTTCTGGATTTGATTAAAGGCGCTAAAACAGCAATTCTTTTTTCTTTAAAATCAGACATGATTAACTGTTTGATTTGCTCATCGCTATAACTCACCATTTTCTCTCCAGTATTGTAGGAATAAGCATCAGCAGCTCTAGAGAATAAAAGTCTTAGAAAATCATAAATCTCAGTAATAGTTCCAACTGTAGAACGAGGGCTTTTGTTGGTGGTTTTTTGTTCTATAGAAATTACAGGCGATAAGCCATCAATTTTATCTACATCTGGACGCTCTAATCCGCCTAAAAATTGACGAGCATATGCAGAGAAAGTTTCGATATATCTTCGTTGCCCTTCGGCATAAATTGTATCAAAAGCCAAAGAAGATTTTCCACTCCCACTTAAACCTGTGATAACAACAAGTTTTTCGCGTGGAATTTTAACGTCAATGTTCTTTAAATTATGAGCTCTAGCTCCAAAAACTTCAATATATTCTTGCTCTTTCAATATAGGTGGAATTCAGAAAAACGCAAAGTTACAGAATCCTATTTATTTTTACTTATAAACTTGGGAGTAAAGTCAAAAGGTTCAAAAGCTTCAAAGTGACCAAAACCTCAAAGGTTCAGAGTTTCAAAGCCAAAAGTAATTTTTAATGATAAAATGATATCGTGAATTAATAAAAAGTAAATTACATCTAACAACTTTCCCACTTTCCTCTTTCTAATTTTGAACTAAAAAAGTATCTTGCATCAAAATTTAACAGATGAGTTTTGTACATTCCGTTCGACATTTTTTTGAGAGACATGGGTATCATGTTTCTTCTCGATTTGCAGATCGATTAGGAATGAGGGCTCAAAATGTAAGATTGTTTTTTATTTACATTTCTTTCGTAACTGTAGGATTATCGTTTGCATTATACTTAACCTTAGCTTTCTTGTTACGATTGAAGGATATGATTTATACCAAAAGAAGCTCTGTTTTTGATTTATGAGAAAAATATTTAGATCAAAACTGCAGAAAGCGCTTGGATTGTTATTGTTAGTTTTAACAATCGGAGTTGTGGGCTATATGTTAATATCGGGTTATACATTTGTAAATGCCCTTTACATGACGGTGATTACAATTTCTACTGTTGGTTTTAGTGAAGTAGAACCGCTAAATGATCAAGAGAAGTTATTTACCATATTTTTAATCACCACAAGTATCATTAGTTTTGGTTATACAGTTTCTGCTTTTACAGAATATATTGTGAGTGGTCAGCTATTTCAACAATTAAAATTGAAAAAAGTGCAAAAGAAGATCGAAAAATTAGAAGGGCATACTATTATTTGCGGTTTTGGAAGAAATGGAAAGCAAGCAATGATGAAGTTAAATAGTTACAAGGAGAAATTTGTAATTATCGAAAAAAATGATGAGGTAGTTAATGCTATTGATCTAAAAGGTATTTTAAATGTACAAGGAGATGCAACAACGGACGAGGTGTTGAAGAGAGCTGGAATAGAAAAAGCAGCTAATTTAATTACAGCATTGCCTTCTGATGCAGACAACTTATTTGTTGTATTAACGGCTAGACAACTCAATGGAAATTGTAAAATTATAAGTAGAGCTTCTAATGAGACTTCGTACGATAAATTAAAAATTGCTGGAGCTAACAATGTGATTATGCCAGACAAATTGGGAGGGGATCACATGGCTTCTTTGGTTGTAACGCCAGATGTTATTGAATTTGTAGGAAGACTTACAATAGAAGGAGAAACTACAGCAAATTTAGAAGAGATTTCTGTAAATGATCTTCCAGAAAAATACCTTCAGAAAACAATTCTGGATTTAGATTTAAGAAAGAAAACAGGGTGTACTGTGATCGGGTTTAAAACGCCAGATAATCGTTATATTATCAATCCTGAAGCTTCTGTCGAATTGGTTGAGGATTCACATTTAATTGTATTAGGAAGGCCTGAACAAATTCAAAAATTAAGAGTTTTATTTTAATGAAAATAGTAATAACTGGAAGTAATGGTTTGTTGGGGCAAACCTTAGTGAATCTTTTGTCAAAGAGTTCTGAGGAATACCAAGTTTACGGATTGTCAAGAGGAGAGAATAGAAGTGGTAGAACTGATTTTGAGTATTATTCAGTTGATATTACAAACGAGGATCAATTGAGAAATTGTTTATTGAAAATTCAACCTGATTTTATTGTAAATACAGCAGCAATGACCAATGTTGATGCTTGTGAAGATGATAAGGAAGGTTGCGATCAATTGAATGTAGAAGCAGTAAAATATCTTATTGCAATTTCAAAGGAAACCCAGACACATTTAATCCATATTTCAACAGATTTTATTTTTGATGGCAAGCAAGGATATTACAAAGAAACAGATGTAGCAAATCCATTAAGTTATTATGGATTGTCCAAGTTGAAGTCAGAAGAAGTATTGATTGATTCTAGGATTGACTTTACTATACTAAGAACCATTTTAGTATATGGGCAAGTCAATAATTTAGGAAGAAATAATATTGTTCTTTGGGTAAAAGAAATGCTAGAGAACGGAAGGGAAATTACCATTGTAGATGATCAGTTTCGTTCACCTACATATGTAGAAGATTTGGCAATGGCTTGTAAAATCTCTATCGATAAAAAAGCAAAAGGTATTTTTAATATTTCAAGCAATGAATTATTAAGTGTCTACGAAATTACCCAACAAGTAGCTGAGGTTTTTGATTTAGATAAAAGTTTAATTAAGCCTATTTCTACTTCAACGCTGAATCAAACAGCACGAAGACCACCAAAAACTGGGTTTGATTTATCGAAAACAAATCGGAAATTAAACTTTTACCCGAAATCATTCAAAGAAGATTTGCAAAGATTTAAAGAAAGCCTAACCT
>Ga0115559_1000182_pt1 | contig 43156 bp, 44 predicted proteins | sample COGITO_mtgs_1105_3_FD_87281 | JGI IMG/M metagenome (GOLD analysis project Ga0115559, IMG submission 87281) | Pelagic marine microbial communities from North Sea - COGITO_mtgs_110506 | ecosystem: Environmental > Aquatic > Marine > Epipelagic | place: Germany:Helgoland, sampling site Kabeltonne... | reverse complement strand
TTCTTGTTTTTTCCATTTATAGTAATTTTTTCCACGAAAACTCCATTCTAATATTTCAGTAGCATCAAAGGCTTCTTTGTTCATTGCAGTAACCATCTTTTGAGCTAATGCATCCGCTTTATCTCCTTTAGTTCCTTCAGGTAAAGACTCGTTATTTGCAAAATAATAGATTCCAGCAGCTATAATAAGAAGTAATACTACTATTCCTAATCCTTTTAAAAGTTTTTTCATCGTAGGGTTTGTTTTTGACTGCCTAAAAATACATCAACTATAGCAGATATACTCAATTCTGTTTCAGATTTTACAGGATTGCTAGCTTCGTTAATTTCTTTTGTTAAATGAATCTTATCGTTTTTCTGGTGCAACATTTTTAAATTGATCAGATAACTGCTTTGCTTTTTCAAGATCTTTAGGAGCAAATACTCTTTTTGTTGAGGCTGGATATTTCTCTAGCATTTTTGAAGGACGAATGGGTCTTTCAACAAAATTTCCGCTACAACTCGGACATACATTTTCAAAGAGTTTGATTGCACATTCCTTGCAATATGTGCACTCAAAAGAACAAATCATAGCATCGGTAGCTGTGTTTGGTAAATCTTTATTGCAATGCTCGCAATTGGGTCTGAGTTCTAACATGGTTAAATGTACTCAAAAATCTTTTTGAATTTTAAAGGAATGGGAGAATTTATTTCTAATTGTTCTTGACTAAAAGGATGTGAAAATTGTAAAGAAGAAGCATGTAGATACAACCCTTTTCCTTTCAAGATCAAATCTTCTTTCCCATACTCTTGATCACCTAAAATAGGATTTCCAAGACTAGCTAAATGGATTCTCAATTGGTGTCTTCTTCCTGTCTTTGGAGAAAGCTCAACCAATGTTAGAAACTCAAACCGATTTGATTTCACAGTTTCTATGACTTGAAAATGAGATTCAGATTGCTTCCCATCAATTTCTGAATTGATCACTCCAGAAGAATTTAGTTGTCCAATGACAATTGCATGGTATGTTTTTTGGATTTTCTTTTGCTCAAATAGTTCGTTCAATGCTTGAATACTTGAACTCGTTTTCCCGACAAGTAAACAGCCTGTGGTTGGATAATCCAATCGATGTACAGGTCTTGGACGAACAGCATCTGACTGCCTACTTTTTTGTAGATTTTGTAGTAGTGCACTGTCAACTGTTTTGAATTTATTCCCGCTAACTAAAATGCCTGCTGGTTTGTTAATGATAGCTAGGTAATCATCTTCATAGATGACTTCTAAATCTACTTGAAGTTGTTTGTAATTACTTTCTTCTTCAAATTGTAGTAAAATGATGATGTCACCATCAACAACAATATGAGCCGTTGAAGTTGGAGAATCATTGACTAAAATCAGTTCTTTTTTGATGGCTTTTTTAATAGCAGATTTTGTAGCTACTGTTTTAAAAATTCCAACAAGGTATTCTTGAATTCGAATTGGAATTTTTTGATGAAGAACAGTATGGCTTTCTAGAACTTGCACTATTTGGCAAATAACTGTCTCATATTTTTAAAAGCCTTAAATTCTAAGGCGTTTCCTTCTGGGTCATTAAAAAACATGGTGGCTTGTTCACCAGGCTTTCCTCTAAATCGTGTTGTAGGTTCTATAATAAACTGAGTTCCGTTTGCTTGTAACCGTTCTGAAAGCTGATGCCAATCTTCCCAAGTTAACACCACACCAAAATGCGGAACAGGAACATCATGTCCATCTACAGGATTCGAAATTCGTTGAGGTTGAAAATCCTCTTTCTGATGAATCACTAATTGATGTCCGAAGAAATTAAAATCTACCCAATGGTCAGAACTTCTACCTTCTTTACATTGTAAAATGTCGCTATAAAATGTTCTGCAAACTTGTAAGTCTTTTACAGGGATTGCTAAGTGGAATGGTTGTATCATTGTTAGTTGTTAGTTGTTAGTTGTTAGTTGTTAGTTGTTAGTTGTTAGTTGTTAGTTGTTAGTCTTTGCGAACGAAGTGAAGCAATCTTTATAAATTTAGTTCTGATGATAAACAGATTACTTCGTCACAAGTTCCTCGTAAAGACAGTTTGTAAATATATTTTCAAAATTTTCATCACTCATTTAAAATCCAACAGCAGTATCATCACCTCTAGGGTCGGCACCACCTTCTAACTTCCCATTTTTTAAGACTAAGATAGCATCTACCTTTCCAATCACTCGAGAGTTACGTTCGTCTATTTTGTAACCTAGTTTTTGTAAATCAACTTTTACAATAGAATCAAATACATTAGGTTCTATCATTACTACATCAGGTAACCATTGATGATGAAAGCGTGGAGTACTTACAGCTTCTTGCATTCCCATTCCAAACTCGTGCACATTTAAGATGGTCTGTAAAACAGAAGTGATAATGGTAGATCCTCCAGGAGTTCCAACAACCATTAATAGTTTTCCATCCTTTTCAATAATAGTTGGAGTCATAGAACTTAGCATTCTTTTTTCAGGTGCAATTTCATTAGCTTTTGCTCCTACTAATCCATAAGAGTTTGGTACTCCAGGTTTGGAGCTAAAATCATCCATTTCATTGTTTAAAAAGAAACCCAGTTCATTAGAGTATAGCTTAGAACCATAGCCTACATTTAAAGTGGTCGTGACTGAAACTGCGTTTCCAAATTGATCTACAATAGAGTAGTGGGTCGTTTCTTCGCTTTCTACAATTTGAATATCTCCATGAGAAACATCTTTTGATAATGTTGCTTTTTCAAAAGAAAAATCATTCATTCTTTTCGCTGTGTATTCTTTGCTAATAAGAGTGCTCATTGGAATGGTTACAAAATCTGGATCTCCTAAAAAGTAACTTCTATCTGCGTAAGCTCTACGTTCTGCTTCTACTATTACTTGCATCGCTTTTGTGGAATTAGGTCCGTAAGTACTTAGATCAAAAGGCTCAATTCCATTCATGATTTGTGCTAGGCAAATACCTCCACTTGATGGGGGAGACATAGAAATGATTTTTAAATTGTCGTATTGAAAGGTAATTGGATCTCGCCATTTTGCTTCATATTTCTCCAAATCCTCAAGCGTCATGATTCCTCCATTATTTTGTATGAATTGTGCCAGTTTTCGAGCAGTTTCACCCTTGTAAAACTCATCACGGCCATTGTCAGAAATTCGTTGTAATGTGTTCGCTAGAGCAGTGTATTTAATGGTGTCTTTTGCTACTATATCCTCCTTGAAGATTGAAAAATCAGCATTCACTTGTTTGAATTTTTTATAAGTTCCTCTAATAGATCTTGCCTGTTTTTCTGTAACCACAACTCCTTTTCTTGCCAAAGCAATAACGGGTTCTAGAATTTCTTTAATAGGTAGAGAACCAAATTTTTTATGAGCCTCAAAAACACCTGCTACTGTTCCAGGAATTCCAACTGCATTAGCTCCAGTTGTGCTTTTTCTAGGAATGATATTTCCATCAGCATCTAGGTACATATCTCTTGATGCTGCTAATGGAGCTTTTTCTCTATAATCTAATGCGCCGATCTCGCCATTATTTTTTCTGTATACCATGAATCCACCACCACCTATATTTCCGGCATTAGGATAGGCTACAGCCAGTGCTAATTCTGTTGCTACCATAGCATCAAAAGCATTCCCCCCCTTTTGTAGGATTTGTACTCCTATTTTAGAAGCTTCTTCACGAGCAGAAACCACCATTGCTTTTTCTGCGATTAATCCAGTTATCTTTTTTGAAGTTTCTTTCTGGCAAGAAGTGAAAAGAACAAGAGAGGCAACTATATATAATGAAAATTTAATACTGGATTTCTTCATGGTTTTCTGTTGTATTGGTTTATTATATTTTTTGAATCAAGAGTCAAGACGTCCTGATTCCTGTTTCTCTTCAGCGATTATTTCTTTTAATTTTTGATGTGAAAAGGTACGCAAATCTTCAAAGAAATCGTGAAAATCTCCTTGAAACTCCTTATCGAGTTCATGTAAATCCTCTATGGCTAGATTCATTTGAGATTTGTTTTTTGTTCGTCTGTTCATACCATTCAAAACACTTTCTATTCCTTCTTTATACTGATAGTTGTACAACCAATTGTATTCTACCATATACGGTAACAAATGCAGTGTTTTTTCAGGGAGGATGTCTTTACTTTCTTCTAATAAATTATAGATAGCATCTACAAAGACATCTAGAGGAATAGCAGAATACTCGACCCAATTTTTTGCTAGGTAATGATCGTAAAAAATATCAATAATTACACCAGCGTACAAACCGTAGCGCTTGTTTAGTCTACGCTTACTTTTTCGAGTAATAGGATGCGCATCCGTAAAAGTGTCTATCTCACGGTGTAGTTTGATTCCCTGTTGAATTTCGGGATGTAAATGTGCAAATTGATTTCCTCGAATGTGATCAGCTATAAAATTACCGATGATAATATTGGGGTTACTTTCAGATAAGTAAAGGTGAGCGAGAAAATTCATTTGCTAAAAGTAAACAAAAAACCACGATAGTGAGGCTATGGTTTTTATATAGCTAATTTGATAATTTATTTTAACTATTTAAGACATATTACTTACAGTTGGTTATTCTGCGACAGAAAACTAAAAATCACGTCTTTATATTGATTAATCATAAAATCTAAACTAATCATGAAATTAATTAAACACCTAGTAGTATTTCTTACAATCTTTACTTTAATTTCTTGCTTAAAAGGAAAAAAAGAGGTGAAAAAAATGTTTGCTGATGCAGAAAAGAAAATAGAGGCATACAGATCAAAAGGAGGAGAGATGTTTAGCAAAGATGAAAAACTAGCTGTTAGTTATTTTCAGGATTCTGTATATAGTGTTGTCATTAATAGCTTTATAGGAGATTATAAATTTAAGAGGCTCAATGAATCAATTTTAAACACAAAAATATAACAAAACCAATATATTTACAGTTAAGTGGAAGAACTTGTGCACCTTGTATTGCTGAACTACCAGCCTTAAACGACATTGTAGATAAGTATAGCGATAAAATAGAGTTTATTATGCTTGAAGCAGATAGTAAAGTAGTATTGGATAAGGTTGCCGATCAGTACAATAAAAAGATAAACTTAATTTATTTACCATTTGAAGAGAACGAAAACAGAAAAGGAAATGCCCCTTATTCTTTTTCAGGATTTAAACACTTGGTAGGATCTTTTCCTACGAATTACTTAGTAAATGCTGAAAGAAAAATTATAGGAATTACTGGGGGTGCTGTTATCCCTAGAAAGTATATTAATCAAAAAGGAGATACCATTGTTGTTACCAAAGAGGATGCTTACAAGAAAAATTTTGAAAGACTGGACGAAGAAATGAACACGCTCTTAAATAATTAAAAAAGACATCTAATGCAAAAACCACAACTAAAAAGTTGTGGTTTTTTATATTGTTATAGATTCTTGTTTTGTCATTTCGAGCTTGTCGAGAAATCTATTTGATGAGATTCCCCCATTGCAGTCGGAATGACAGTTCTTAAGAGTTCAACATCACTGGCATCACCAACATAGTTACTTGCTCGCCTTCTTCTGTTCCGTCTATTGGAGTTAAGATTCCTGCTCTATTTGGTAAAGACATTTCAATCAATACTTCATTAGAACTTAAATTGCTCAGCATTTCGCTTAAGAAACGTGAGTTAAAACCAATCAGCATATCGTCTCCTTGATAATCACAGCTTAAACGTTCGTCTGCTTTGTTTGAAAAGTCAAGATCTTCAGCAGAGATATTTAATTCAGTACCTGCCATTTTCAAACGAATTTGATGCATCGTCTTACTTGAGAAAATAGAAACACGACGTACAGAGTTTAAAAACAAAGCTCTGTCGACAACCAATTTATTTGGATTTTCGCGTGGAATTACCGCTTCATAGTTTGGATATTTCCCGTCAATTAAACGACATACCAAAACAAAATTGTCAAAAGTAAACTTCGCATTCGCATCATTGTATTCAATAGTTACTTCTTCATCACCACCTAAAACTCCTTTCAATAAATTTAAAGGTTTCTTAGGCATAATAAATTCTGCGGTCTTATCTGCTTTTACATCTGTTCTAGTGTACTTAACAAGCTTGTTGGCATCTGTAGATACAAAAGTTAAACCTTCGGTTGTGAATTGAAAAAATACACCACTCATTACCGGACGTAAATCATCATTTCCAGCAGCAAAAATTGTTTTTGAAATAGCAGTTGCTAAAACATGAGAAGGAACGATAGTTTTACTAGGTGATGGTAAGCTTACAGCTTTCGGAAACTCGTCGCCATTAAAATAAGCCATGTCATATTTTCCTTGATCTGAACTAATTTCAATAGTGCTGTCTCCTTCAGTCTTAAAAGTTAACGGTTGATCAGGGAAAGTTTTTAAAGTATCTAATAGTAATCTCGCAGATACCGCTATAGAACCTTTACTATCTGATTCTACTTCAACAACAGAACTCATAGTGGTTTCTAAATCCGAAGCAGAAACTTTTAATTGATTTTCAGATAATTCGAATAAGAAATTGTCTAAAATTGGTAAAGTATTATTGCTATTTATTACTCCGCCTAAAACCTGTAATTGTTTTAATAATTGCGAGCTAGATACGATAAATTTCATCTTGATTTTATTGGCTAAAATTTGATATACAAAGATATTCGATTTTAAGGATTTTGAAAATATTGTTATCAACATTTTTGCAGTTTTGTTGATAGCTTTCATACCCTTATTGCAAAACTCATTTTAAGCTTTTCAAAAACAGAATAAAACATGGATTGTTATTCATCACAAAAAAAGTTATAAATATGTTAAGGCAATAAAAAAATGAAGATATATGTGCTACATTTGTTTGCAATCAAATCAAAATACATGAAGAGAAATTTGGTATTTATTCTTTCATTTTTGCTGATTTCTTCAGCGGTTTTTTCTCAAAAACCACAAAAATTAAACTCGAATCGGATTTACGATAAACTTCAGAAACTTAACTTTTTAGGTGCTGCATTGTACATTGCTGCGCATCCTGATGATGAGAATACTCGATTGATTTCATATTTAGAAAATAATGTAAAAGCAAGAACAGGATATCTTTCTTTAACTAGAGGTGATGGAGGACAGAACTTAATTGGGACAGAGATTCGCGAATTGTTAGGAGTTATAAGAACTCAAGAATTGTTAGCCGCAAGGGGAGTTGATGGTGGAGAACAACTATTTACAAGGGCAAATGACTTCGGGTATTCTAAACACCCATATGAAACGTTAGAAATTTGGAATAAAGAAAAGGTGTTGGGCGATGTTGTTTGGGCCATTAGAAACTTTAAGCCAGATGTAATTATCAATAGGTTCAATCATAGAACACCAGGAACTACTCACGGACATCATACTACTTCTGCCATGTTGAGTGTAGAAGCTTTCGATTTAGCAAATGATAAAACTAAATATTCTGATCAACTAAAGCTAACAGATGCTTGGCAGCCAAAACGATTGTTTTATAATACTTCTTGGTGGTCTTATGGAAGTAGAGAGAAGTTTGAAGCTGCAACTAAAGGGAATGAAGATTTTATGTCTTTGGATGTTGGAGTTTATTATCCTTTGCTTGGGTTGTCTAATAATGAAATAGCCTCTATAGCCAGTAGTCAACATTTATGTCAAGGTTTTGGAAGGCTATCGACACGAGGAAGTCAAAATGAATACATAGAATTTTTAAAGGGAGATAAACCTAAAGGCGGAGGAGATCTTTTTGCAGGAATCAATACTACTTGGAACCGTTTAAAAGATGGTGGAGAGATAGGTGATATTTTATATAAGGTTGAAAAGGATTTTGATTTTGTAAATCCGTCTAAGCATTTACCTCAGTTAATGTTGGCCTATAAAAAAATTCAATTATTAGAAGATCAACATTGGAGTAAACTCAAACAAAAACAGATCATTGAAATCATTGAAGCATGTGCAGGATTGTATTTAGAAGCTTCCGCTGTAAGTTCTAGTGCGATTCCAAATTCCGATATCGAATTAAATATTGAAGCATTGAATAGGAATGATGAGGTAAATATTGTTTTAGAATCAATGAGTTTTCAAACGGATAAAATGCTAACTGTTGTTAAAGAGGTTTCTTTAGAGAACAACAAGAGAGAGAATTTTAAGCAAAAGATCAATCTCGATAATTTAGAGTATACAGATCCGTATTGGTTAAAAAAGAATTGGTCTTTAGGAATGTATAATGTAACCGATCAGCAAATGATTGGAAAGCCAGAAACGCCAAGAACAGTAAAGGTTTCATTTAATTTAATTATTGATGAGCATCAAATCAGTATAGATAAAGATGTAGTTTATAGATATTCGAAAAGCGACAAAGGAGAGTTATACGAACCTTTTGAAATACTTCCAAAAGCAACAACAAAACTGAAAGAAAAAGTACTTCTTTTCGCAGACAACGAATCAAAGTCAATTTCTGTAATTGTTAAATCAGGCGCTAAAAACATTCAAGGAAAGCTCTCCTTAGAAGTACCAAATGGATGGCAGGTATCTCCTTCTTTTATTGATGTTTCTATAGAGCAAAAAGGAGAAGAACAGACCTATGATTTTAAAGTTATGCCTTCTAAGAATGAATCGGAAGGGAAATTAAAAGCAATCGTAACAATTGACGGAATTAAGTACGATAAAGAATTGGTAGAAATCAATTATAGCCATATTCCTAAGCAGTCTATATTATTGAATTCTGAAGCAAAAGTGGTCCGATTGAATATTCAAAAAGGAGGAAACTTCATTGGTTATATAAAAGGCGCAGGAGATGTTGTTCCTGAGAGTTTGGAGCAAATTGGCTATACGGTTAAGATTATTAATCCTGAAGATATTAATGAAGAAAGCTTACAGCAATTTGATGCTGTTGTTTTGGGTATTAGAGCTTACCGTTCAGTTCCTCTATTAAAATACAAACAGAAACATTTGTTAGATTATGTTGAGAAGGGTGGTAATTTAATAGTCCAATATAACAAAACTAAAAGAGCAGGAGGGTCAGATCCACGAGCACCTTATAATTTGGAGATTTCTAGAGATAGAGTTACTAATGAAAAAGCGAAGGTGACCATTTTGGCGAAAGATCATTCGGTGATGAATTTTCCAAATAAAATTACAGAAAAAGATTTTGAAGGATGGGTACAAGAAAGAGGCTTGTATTTTCCAAACAAATGGAGTTCAGAATATGTGCCAATTTTATCTATGAATGATAAAGGCGAAGCTGAAAAAAAAGGGAGTCTACTCATCGCTAAGTATGGTAAAGGGAATTATATCTATACAGGATTAAGCTTCTTTAGAGAATTGCCAGCTGGAGTATCAGGGGCTTATAAACTTTTTGCAAATATGCTTTCTATAGGAAAGGAGAATATTCAAAAGGACAATAAGATAAAGCAATAATTATGTCAGAAAAGAAACAACGTTGGAGAAAAATATACACGGTAGTGCTAGTTGCTAACCTTGTTTATATTATTCTTTTTTATTTAATCACTCAAACTTTTGACTACTAATGAATACAGGTTCTTTAGATTGGAGAGACTGGTTAGTCTTGTCGGTTACTTTGCTGTTTATTGTTTCTTACGGAGTTTATAAAACACGTAAAGAGAATAACGGAGTAAAAGATTATATCAAAGGAGGGAATGATACCAAATGGTGGACCATCGGTCTTTCTGTAATGGCTACTCAAGCGAGCGCGATTACATTTTTATCTACACCAGGTCAAGCATTTCATGATGGAATGGGATTTGTTCAATTCTATTTTGGATTGCCAATTGCCATGGTAATTATATGCTTGGTGTTTATTCCTATGTATTACAAGCTAAACGTATATACAGCTTATGAATACTTAGAAACTAGATTTGATTTAAAAACAAGATCATTAACAGCAATTTTATTCTTAATCCAAAGAGGGTTGGCAGCAGGGATTACCATTTATGCACCTGCAATTATTTTGTCTTATGTTTTGGGTTGGGATTTAATTACTCTAAACATTATCATAGGCTTAGTCGTCATTTTTTATACGGTTTCTGGAGGAACAAAAGCAGTAAACGTGACTCAGAAACAGCAAATGATTGTCATTTTTACAGGAATGCTTACTGCCTTCTTTTTGATTATGAAATATATGCCAGATGGAATCACGTTTGGTAAAGCATTGGATATTGCTGGAGCAAGTGATAAAATGAAAGTATTAGACTTCTCATTTGATTTAAGTAATCGATACACAGTTTGGACAGGTTTCTTAGGAGGTACATTTTTAATGCTTTCTTATTTTGGAACAGATCAGAGCCAAGTACAACGATATCTGTCTGGTAAATCATTAAGGGAAAGTCAGTTAGGCTTATTGTTTAATGGGTTGCTTAAAGTGCCAATGCAGTTTTTTATTCTATTAACAGGGGTGATGGTTTTTGTATTTTATCAATTTAATGCATCACCTTTAAACTTTAACCCAAAAGCCAATGAAGCTGTAATTAGTTCGGCGTATTATGATGAATACAAAGAGTTAGAGAGAAAGCACGTAGATATAGAAAATCAAAAAAGGACCTTACTCTTAGATGGTGTTCAAGACAATGAAAGGTCTTTAATTTACGATTTAAACACAAAAGACAGAGCTTTAAAAGTTCAAGCAAAAAAAATTATAGATAGAGTTGCTATAGACTCCGATGAAAAGATTCAATCTAATGACAAAGATTATGTCTTTATTCATTTTATATTGAACAATCTCCCTAAAGGAATTATAGGACTACTATTGGCTGTAATTTTGGCAGCGGCAATGTCATCTACGGCATCTGAATTAAATGCTCTGGCTTCTACAACTACCATAGATGTTTACAAAAGAAATATCCAGCAAGGAAGAGATGAAGCGCATTATGTAAAAGCTTCAAAATGGTTAACTTTTGGCTGGGGTTTACTGGCAATACTCATTGCTTGTGTGGCTAATTTATTTGACAATTTAATTCAGTTGGTAAATATTATTGGGTCGGTTTTTTATGGAAATGTTTTAGGAATTTTCTTACTGGCATTCTTCTTTAAGAAAGTCAAAGGAAATGCTGTTTTCTATGCAGCAGTTGTCACACAATTACTTATATTCTTAATTTACTATTTTGGAATATATAGATTAGAAGATCAAGGATTAGAACCCATAATTAGTTATTTATGGCTAAACTTTGTAGGTTCTATATTCGTTATTTACTTTGCTTTGATGTATACTTTTAAATCAAATAACCTGAAGATTAAGGTCATTTTAACTTTAACAACTTTAGTTTTATTTACGGTTATTTATGATGTGATTTATACAAAACTAACCATAACCCATGTTCTTTCATTAATGGTTTTATTTATCCTTTTAGGGGTTTTCAGTAAAGAAAGAAAATCATTAATTAATGGGAGTAACGATTAAAGTAGCGATATGAATAAAAGAAATACTAGCTTCTTTATTGACGATGGAAGTAGGTTTTCAAAATGCAAAAAAGAAAGGTTTTTGATATTATCAAAAACCTTTCTTTTTATGATAGATTAAACTCTAAATGTAGAAGTTAGAAAGTAATTTGTAAATATATTTTCAACTTCATTTATCATTTACTCAACACCCCATTCTTTTAAAGAATCGGTATTCATTTTTATATACGCATCATTTTTAGCTTCTTTCGATAATTCAAGAGATTTCTGAGCAGTTGCAATCGCTGCTTCTTTGTTTCCTACTTTAGCGTAAATTAAAGATTGCTGTCTTAATTGAAAGAAACGAGGTTTTTCAATCATAGACATTGCTTTTTCCATCCATTCATTAGCTTGCTTGATGTCTTTGTCTTGCTGACTGTAGTATACTGCTGCATTGTAATAATCTGTTCCCTTAGGAGTAGCAGCCAATGTAGCATCTATACTAGCCATTACTATAGCATCTGTTGGAACTTCAAATTTGATTCCTATGTATGTTTTCTCCCAAAGAAGACCAATTACAGCAGAATTATTTGTTAGATCATCAAAAGTGATTGTGTACGTCTCAATAGCCATTGGCATAGGATATACATCTATGGTAGTTTTTGCAACCACTTTGCTTTCATTCCAATCACTTGGTACGCCTCTTTTGTTTGATTCAGAATAGAACATCACTTCCCATTTGTCTTTGTTTGGAATAGAATAAATACCGTATGATCCTGCCTTAAGTGTTTGTCCGTCTACAACCACATCTGTACTGAATGTGATTTTTGTATTTGCATTGGCTCCAGTTCTCCAAATTTTCCCAAAAGGAACAAGATTTCCGAAAATAGCTCTTCCTTTTGCGCTTGGTCTTGAGTATTCTAAAGTTACATCAGTTAGTCCAACTTTCTGTTCTATTTTAGAGAATGGGCTAGGTTGTGGAGTTGTAATTTTTAATTCAACAACAGGCTCAGTGTCTTTTTTAGCATCTGCATCAGCTGGTTTATCACAGCTAGCAAAAGAAAATAATAAAGCAAAAGCTGCGATGCTTGCTAATTTTACGATTGGTTTTTTCATGATTGGTTTTATAATTTGATTTGTAAATATACGATTGATTTAAAATACTGACTTATTTTTCTTTCCCCGGATGGTATGTTTTTTGACTACGCTTCAAAACATCTTCTTTATAATAAGCAACATCCTTAAAGATGCCATCAGCATATCGCTGAGATTGATCGCTAAAATGAGGTGAAATTGGATCGCTACTCTGACCACCTGCTAACATTGTTTTAGCAGTTACCTTATCTCCAAACTCTACCACAGCAACAAAGCTATTTCCAGAAGTTCCATATTGACGCTTTGTGCCATTTCCAAAACGAGTTCCATAAGAAGCCAATGCTCCCCATCTACCTGAAGCCATCCCAACTGGAAGACTTGGTTTACTGTCATCAAATTCTTGGAAAATTTTTCCATCATTTCTCTGATAACGGTTGAATTCCCCCCACGGAGTTTTCCAGCTACCAAAATCTTCTTTTAGTTTTTGTATGCTTTGTTCAAAAATTTCCAAACGCTCTTTAGGAGAAGAAGTAACACTCATATACTCAAAACGAGCTAAGCGTGTCGTTCTTTTTCCTGCAGTAATTCTAGGAATTTTTCCAGAACGAAAATATGCATTACGATAAAACTCTGTCAATGTCATTTCTATAGAATTCACAGCAACTGTAAAATCCCATTTTTTTAATAATTCAATAGCTTCTTTAACTTCAGTACTTTTTACTGGTGACTTCTTAGCAGCTTCTAACAAACCAGAAATCAATTGATCTGCACCCGGTAAATAAGGATCGTATGCCAAATCAATTAAAGAATCTAGTGTTAAACTTTCTGCTTTTGTCAATAATGGAATGGCATGCATTCCTCTGAAATTTTCTGGATATGAAGCCATATACACAGGATAATCTTCTTTCTTAGGACTGTATTCTGCCGCTGAAGTAAATGGTGTAGAATTACAGTTTTGAATCCAACCATTAGGAGGGTTCTTGACCATAATATTATCCTCTAAAGCATGTAGTCCATCCCAATCTGTATCTGGATTGCTTCCGTCTACTGGTTTTGTATAATCGAACTTCTCATTTCTTTTTGGAATAAAGTTTCCATGATAATAAGCAATAGTTCCATCTGCATCTGCATACACTGTGTTATTTGATGAGTTGGTTCTGATATCCATCATCTCATGAAATTCACCATGATTGGAATTCTTTGTTCTTGTAAAAGATTGTTTTAAAGCTTTAATCGGACTCCACATCAACGCAGTTGACACCCATTTGTCTCCATTAGCATGGGTAATAGGACCATGATGCGTGCGATACATGGTAAAATCTTTAGACGCTTTGCCATTATCCGTTTTGTAGTTTAACGCTACTTTGATAGAGTCTAATGGTTTTAACTCTTCTCCGTATTTATAGTGAAGGCCTTTTTCATTCTTTACGATCGTTTCTTCAAACTCATCAATAATATCTGTTCCTGTTGAGGTGTGCATCCAACCTGTTTTTTCATTGAATCCTTGATAAATGAAGAACTGACCCCAAGTTGTAGCTCCATATGCATTTAATCCTTCTTCACTGACAACATGAGATTCCCCTCTAAAAAAGAAAGAAGTATGTGGATTGATTAATAGCATTGCATTTCCAGATTTTGTTTTACCCCCTGAAATGGCAAAACCATTCGACCCTCTAGGTTCTTCATCTCTTAATCGAATTAAGCCATCATGAACAGCCATTTTTTTATCAGTATGTTGCTCACCATAAAAATCACTCATCTTTCTAGTTGATACTCGTTCAATATCACCACCAATAGAACCTTCACTAAAGTACATTGGCATCCAAGGTTCAAAATGTGTTAGCAATTTTGGTGTTACTTCTGGATGATTTTTTAGATAGAAATTAATCCCATCAGCAAAGGCAATACACAATTCTTGTAACCACTTAGGGCTATCTTCATAATTCTTGATGGCTTCTTCTTTGGTCATGTACAAACGTGCACGTAAATCGCTATACAACGCTTTCTCTCCTTCTACTTCTGCCAAACGACCAATTGCCCAAATATAATTACGTTCTACACGATTAAAATCATCTTCACATTGAGCATACAACATGCCAAATACTGCATCAGCATCTGTTTTTCCATAGATGTGAGGTACTCCAAAATCATCTCGTATGATTTCAGTATTCATTGCTCGATAATCCCAGCGCTCCTGTTCAGTTAGACTGTTGACATTTGTTTCGGTTTTCGAACAACTTACCATCCATAAAGCGATGAATAATAAAGCGATTTGTTTCATGATTGTTGGTTTGAAAATTTGAATCAGCAAGATAAAAGATAATAGAAACTTAACCTAAGGAAATGTATATTTGCACTGATTTTAAACAGAATGAAGAAATATATAGCAGAATTTATAGGAACGTTTTCCATGATTTTTTGTGGAACTGGAGCGATGACTATCAATGAAGTAACTGGTGGGGATGTGACTCATGTAGGTATTGGAATTACTTGGGGATTGATTGTTATGGCTATGATTTATGCTTTCGGAGAAATTTCGGGGGCACATTTTAATCCCGCTGTTTCTATCGCTTTTGCGTATGCTAAGAAATTTTCATGGAAAGAAGTTCCGAAATATATTTTCTTTCAGGTTGCTGGCGCCTTTGCAGCAAGTGGCGTATTGCTATTTCTATTTCCAGATAGTGAATTATTGGGTTCTACGATTCCAACGGTTGATGTCTGGCGAGCCTTTGTCTTAGAATTATTACTCACCTTTTTCTTAATGGTGGTAATTATTAATGTTTCAACAGGGAGCAAGGAAGTTGGTATGATGGCTGGGATTGCTATTGGTGGAGTCGTCTTGTTAGAAGCAATGTTTGCAGGACCTATTACCAATGCTTCTATGAATCCTGCACGTTCTTTAGCACCTAATATTGTTTCTGGAAACATTCAAGGATTGTGGTTGTATATGATTGCGCCTGTTTTAGGCGCCTTATTAGCTGTCGTTAGTTGTAAGCTGGTAAAAGATGACAACTGTTGCGATGAAAAATGTTAAAATTTATCAAAAACTATGAGAAAGCAGTTTGATAGTTGCTGTTCTATTCATTTGCAAGCCAACCTTTAACTAACTTAGGCAATCTAGTTAAAACTTCCTTTCCAAAAATCACTTCTGTTACTAACCCCATATGTATTGAGTCAATTAGTCGGCAGAGATAAGAACGCCCCATTCCCCACCAAGTGAAATAATCGTCAACAATTAAATAATGATTAATTTCTACTCCCGTATTTTGTTTTGCTTCCCAGAGCTCCCAGCCATCTAATTGAGTTTCATAAACTCCGTCAGCAACTCTGCTGCCAAAAGTTGTAGTGTAGTAATATTCTTTAATTTCCCATATTGCTTTTGGATCAATAACAGATGGAAATGCTCCATCGACTCTTCTTGATAAAGTTCTAATAGGAAAATTATCTTTAGTTATTGCAGTCAGTTCTTTTGGGTCGTAGTCACAATCTAAATCACCTTTGTTCTGTTCGATTATCATATTTACCAAACCTGTCAGAAAAGAATAATCCTTTTTTTCATTCTTTTGTTTATTCATTGGAAGCGGACATTTTGGTTTGTTCGCTTTCTTCATCGCATAGAAGAGTTTTTTGGCTTGGTCTTTATTCATAAGATTTGGTTCAACTTGATTAGTTAAAATATCACCTCGATACTCCATATAGTCAACTACAGACTGACCAAAATCAGTAAATTTGCCATTTTCGATTAATCTTTTAGTTGATAAACCTTCATCAGAAAAAACATTTTCAATATCTTCTATACTCGGAACAACAAAGCCTCCTTCAGGGTTCTTTTTTGTCTTTCTTATTGTGTAACCTAACCTTTGATTAAGCAATTTTATATTAGCCCAAAATTCTAAATCAAACTTTTTAAATTTACTATTTGCTTTCATTCACGTTTTTTTCAAATTCAATAACAAATTCAGTCAAAGTTGCTCCCATTGCCTCAACAACTGATTTTAATTCAACTAAATCTAAACGTCTTTCACCAGTCTCAATCTTACTAACAAAAGATTGAGGAACATCTAAAATATTTGCCAAATCAACCTGTTTTAAACCAGCTCCAATACGAAGACTATATAAAGTCTTTGTTAGTGCAATTTGTCTTTGTTTGATTGTTTTTTTATTCACAGTGCTAAAATATATCCTATTTTCGGATATCCGATATTAGGATAAGCACACAAATAATATTACATTTACCAAAATTTTTAAATATGCAGTTGACGCTCGATAGTAAATTCGCGACATATACACCGCCAAAAAGTCAGTTATTGAAGTGGGTAGGTAATAAACAAAGATTTGCGTCACAAATAGCACGATTTTTCCCAATTGATTTTAATACTTTTTATGAGCCTTTTCTTGGTAGTGGTGCTGTAATGGCAACTGTTGCACCTAATATGGGTGTTGGTTCTGATACATTTTTACCATTAATTGAAATTTGGCAAAAATTGAAGTCAGATCCAAATGGTTTAATCGATTGGTATGCTGAAAATAGAAATAAGTTAGATGGTGAGAACAAAGTTGAAGTTTATGAGAGTATAAAGGCAGCATTTAATGCAAAACACAATGGTAAAGATTTTTTATTTTTAACAAGGTCTTGTTATGGTGGAATTGTCCGTTTTAGAAAAAGCGATGGTTATATGAGTACACCTTGTGGTCCACACACACCAATTTCAGTTCAAAGTTTTGCTCAAAGAGTTAAAAATTGGCAAGGTCGTATGAAGAATGTAAATTTTATTCACGCTGATTACAAAGACATATTTGAACTTGCTAAAGAAGGCGACTTAATTTATTGCGATCCACCATATAGTCATAGTCAGGGAATTCTTTATGGTGCTCAATCTTTTCGTTTAGAAGATTTATTCATAGAAATAGAAAAAGCTAAAAATAAAGGTATTCGAGTAGCATTAAGTATTGATGGAAGTAAAAAATCTGGAAATTATTTATGTGATTTACCAATTCCTGAAAATGTTTTTGAGGAAGAGATTTTTGTTAGTGTTGGACGTTCAATGCTTAGAAGATTTCAAATGGAAGGTCAAACTTTGGAAAAGGAATTAGTTTCGGATAGATTGCTTTTGAATTATTCTTTATAATAGAAATAGTGTTTTGAGCTAGATATACTTTTTAGCATAATAGGGATAGTAGGTGAAAATTATGAAGGAAGTTAGCATTTTAGGCTGTGGATGGTTGGGTAAACCTCTAGCCACTTCTTTATTGGAAGATGGATTTTCAGTAAAAGGTTCTACAACAAGGAAAGAAAAACTTGCCATATTAGAATCTCTAGGGATTGAATCGTACCTAATTGATATTAGTGATTTTGATGAGTTTGATGGATTCTTGAACACAGATATTTTAATTATAGTGATTACTTCAAAAGATATTGATGCCTTTGAAAACCTGATTCAACAGATTGAAACTTCTACTATTCAGAAAGTCATTTTTATTAGTTCCACGTCTGTATATCCAAGAACAAACTTAGTAGTTTCTGAAGAGAATGAAACATTGAATACACCATTGTCAGCAATCGAAAACTTGTTTAGAAATAATTCCTTTTTTGAAACAATGGTACTACGTTTTGCTGGATTGTTTGGGCCAGATAGACATCCAGGAAATTGGTTTAAGAATGGAAGAACAATTCCACAACCTAATGGATTTGTAAATATGATTCACCAAGAAGATTGTATTGAAATCATTCATAAAATCATTGATCAAAATTGTTGGAATACTACGTTGAATGCCTGTTCAAATCATCATCCAACAAGAAAAGAATTTTATATAAACGCTAGAAAGAGTTTGGGTTTAGATGCTCCAATTTTTGAAGAAGGTGTTGAATTGAAATATAAAATGATCAGTTCTAAAAAACTACAAGAAGTTTTAGAGTATCAGTTTATTCATGATGATTTGTTATCGCTGTAACTTATTGAGGATGTCATTCCGACTGGAATGGAGGAATCTTTTTTGATATGTGAGATTTCTCAACTCCACTTCGTTACGTTCGAAATGACAGATTGTATTAAGAATACTTCCGCTTCCTTAAAAAGTTAAAAACAAGCCCAAAACCAAACAATAGAAGTAGAGGTAAGGCTACATTGATAAGCTGCCAATAGGTTTTGTCTTGAAAAGCTCTTTGTTTGTCTAGTAAGTTGAGTTGTAATGTTTTGTTTCTAAGCTCAATCAATCCTGTGTCATCGAGCAAATAATCTACGGCATTTAATAAGAATTCTTTGTTTCCAAACTGCTCGCCAGTCCATTTATCTGTAGATAAATCTGTAGGTTTTTCTTTCAAAATTTGATTCTTTCCTATATCACCATCAGCAATAACAATCATTTTGTTTGCCTTACTGTTCTTAGCGAAATTTGAAATATCAAAAGGCTTGATTCTATTTGCATAGGTAGAGGTAAACTCTCCTTCAAGCAATATTCCAAAAAGTTGATTTCCTGCTGTATAATCTTGCTCTTTTGGTTCTTCAGCAATACTCTGAAGTTCTATAATACTAGGAGTTCCAACCTTTCTTGTTAAGATAGAACTCACTAACAAAGTAGTCTTTTTAATGTTGCTCTCTAAAGTATCAATTTGATTTGCAAATCGCAATCGGACAGGAGCCGTATTTTTTGTAATAGGATGATGTGGATTTCCTCCCGCTAAAGGGTGATAAAACCACGCTAAGTTTTGAAATTGAGGCTGACCACCAACATTTCCTGTAGCTAAAGGAATTTTTGACGCGTACAAATCCTGAATTAAAGAGGTGTTGATTCTAATTCCATAAGAGAATAAGAGATCCGTTAAATTTAAATCTCTAGGATAGGCTAACATCTTTCCGTTGTTATACAAACTATCGGTATCCGCTTGGACATTATCTATCATCCACAATGTTTTCCCACCGTTCATAATAAACTGATCTAGCACCATTTTCTCCTCTTCAGAGAAAGCTTGTGTAGGTTTTGCAATGATGGCTAAATCAAAGTTATGGATGTCGTTTAATGTTCTTGCTGGATTTTTAGCGACAGAATCTAACGTAAATTTTGCAAGATGATGTTTCTTACGAACTTCATTTAAAAAAGAATACAATTGAATGTCAGGTAATTCTCCATTGCCTGTGATGACAGCTACTTTTTTCTTTTTCTTCTGAGTAATGTTATGAATGGCATTGCTAAAAGAGAACTCTAAATTTTCAATTGCCGCTTCTAATTGTTGTTCTTGTGATTGAAGAATACCATTGGGCAATAAAGAAACAATTTCAGTTTTGTTTCTATGATCAATTTCCGCCCAAGGAAAAATAATAGCATTAGATAGCTTTCCGTCTTCTTCAACGGTCAACTGACTTGGAGTCATTCCAGCTTTCACTAAACGCTCTCGTTGATCATCAGGATTGATGAATTGAATTCTAATATTAGAATTTTTGGCACGTAGTTCCTCTAAAAACTGACGTGTTTCAATTTGTAATCGCTTAAATTCGGAAGGGAAATCACCTTCTAAATATACACGCACAATGAGTTGTCTATTTATATTGTCTACAATAGAACTGGTAACTTCAGACAATGTGTATCTCTGATCTTGGGTTAAATCAAAACGCTTATAAAAACTCTGACTTCCAATATTTAGAAGGAACAACCCTATCAGAAGCAATGCACTATGTTTTATCTTTCTATTCATCGCTCAATTTTTGTTTTGTCAAGAATAAAAAGAAAGTAATAACGCTTAAGAAGTAAAGAATGTCTCTCGTATCAATAACACCTCTGTTAATACTTTTAAAGTGTTCATTAATGCCCAGTAGTTGAATGGTATAACTTGAATTTCCAAACAGATTGGCTATTGCATCAAAACCATAATATAAAAAGAACACAATTAAAACGCCTAATAAAAAGGCAACAATCTGATTTTTAGATAACGTAGAGGTGTACAAACCTACAGCAGCATATGAAGCTGATAATAAGAATAACCCAAGGTAAGAACCAAGGGTACTTCCAAAGTCTATATTGCCAATAGGGTTTCCTAGTTGATACACAGAATAGATATAGACAAATGTGGGAATGATAGCAATAGCGATGAGTAATAAAGCTGCAAAGAACTTTCCTAAGACAATCTGCCAATTACTAATAGGTCTCGTTTTTAAGATTTCAATGGTCCCCGTTTGAAATTCATCAGCAAACATTTTCATGGTGATGGCAGGAATTAGAAAAAGTAAAATCCAAGGAGACAAATAGAAGAAGCTATTTAAATCTGCAAAGCCAGCATTTAGAATGTTGAAATTGTCATTAAAAACCCAAAGAAACAAACCATTAACCAATAAGAAAACGCCAATTACCAAGTAGGCAATTGGTGAAGCAAAAAATGAATTGAATTCTTTTTTTAGGATTGGTAACATCTAAATGTTTATTGAGAGTTTAAAAATACGATTATCTTCAAAGTTTTCATCTCTTCTGTCGGCTTCAATTTTGAAACCATGTTTTCTTAACAACGTTTGAGATGCTTTATTATTCTTATGCGTGAATGCTTCTATTGTTTTTAAATTTATTTTATGGATCCCAAAGGCTATCACAGTTTTCATTGCTTCACCCATAAAACCTCTCTGATGAAAATTTGGAAGCAGTTCATATCCAATTTCTGCATACTTTAAATCTTCATTAATATTATGATAAACAATACTTCCAATTAGTTCTGTGTCCAAAGTAATGCCCCAAAAAAGAAGCTCTTTTTTTTCAAACCTTTGATGTAGTTTTTTAATGAAAGTAGATGCTTCTTCTTTATTTTGAAACAAAGGTCTCTTAATTTGACTATTGATTTTCTCGTTGGTCCTGATCTTAAAAATAACATCAGTATCTTCTAAAGTAATCTGCCTTAGAAGGAGCCTATCGGTTTTAATATCAGGAAAAGTAGTAAAATGAGATGTTTGCATTGGCACAGATTATTGAAGACTCACCACTTTATCTACACTCCAAGCTTCAGGCTTAACATTAAATAATACTTTCGTTTCTGCCCAAACATTCTTAAAGAGTTCAGAATTTCTGTAATTTTCTAAATCTTCTTCAGAATCCCAATAACTATAGGTGAAAAAAGCAGTTGAATTTTGTTGCTCTCTATACAATTCTAATAAACGACAGCCTGAGCTATTTCGTATGAATTCTTTTTTAGCATGGAAGTTTGTAAGAAAAGTTTCTATGTGTTCGGGATGAAATTCCATTTTTACGATTCTAACTAACATATTTGATTATAAAAATTCTATGGTGATTGTATCTCGGTAATCCAACCCTAATAGCGTGGAAGCTCCTCCAACTGTTTTTAAATTGCTTCTGTAAATGGCAATTTCTAAATAACCTGCAGAGTTAAACAAAGCAAGTCTGTTTCCATCAAACTGTCTAGCATCAGTAGTTTCTGAATCAATAATTTCATTATATCGATTAAAGACTTTCGTAAATGTATAACGGGCAGCAGAAATTTTAAAGTCTCTCCCTTTTCCTATGTCCGTAAATAATTTTCTACCGATATTGCTAATAATATTTCCGTAATTGTCTATATAAATAACCCCTCCAGAAATAACTGATTGATCTTGATTGATCTTAGGTTGTATCTCAGTCATCTCTTTATAGGTAGATATTTCTTTACCAATGACTCCTAAATTACCACCTCTAGAGATAAAACAAGCAACTTGAACAAACACATCCAATACAGGAAAACTACTCTCTATTCGATCATGAATATTGATTTCTACAATCTTTGTAGGCTTAATATCTTTTGTAATCATACAGATTAAACCATTGTCAGGGCAAACAAAATAATGATTATCTAATTCTAATGCTATATGTCTATTACCTTCGCTTAATTCCGAATCAACTCCAACGATATGAATGGTACCCTCAGGAAAGCTTTTGTAAGAGTTCTTTAAGATGTACGCTGTTTCGGTAATATTGAATGGAGAAATATGATGGGTAATGTCTACAATTTTAGCTTCTGGTAACTCAGAATAAATAGCTCCTTTTACGGCACCAACAAAATGGTCTTTTGTTCCAAAATCAGTAGTTAATGTTATAATCGACATTAAAAAGTTGGCTGTTAATTAAATGTGTAAAAGTTGCTCAAAAAATTCACACAAAGCTAAACAATTCTGAAAATTTATTCACTATTTTTAAATTGAATTATTCAATAACAATTAATAAAAGAAAAACATTTGAACGAACGCATTATTGAGCTTACTGAAATCAATCCTAAAGATTTCTTTGGTACTCACAACAGTACAATAGAGCAGTTAAAAACGTACTTTCCTAAAATTAAAATTGTTGCTCGCGGATCTAAACTAAAAATTTACGGTGAACCTGAACTTCTGAACGAGTTTGAAAAACGACTAGATATGCTGATAAAGTATTACAATCGTTATAACAAATTGGATGAGAATAGCATTGAAAGAATTTTGACTTCTACAGGAAAAGAAGAAAAAACAGGTGCTGCGAATGCAAAAGATGTATTGGTTCATGGAGTGAATGGTAAACTAATTAAACCACAAACACAGAACCAGCGTAAAATGGTAACTATGATGCAAAAGAATGATATGCTGTTTGCAGTTGGTCCCGCTGGAACTGGAAAAACATATACAGCTGTTGCTTTGGCTGTAAAAGCATTGAAAGAGAAAGAAGTTAGACGAATAGTTTTAACACGACCTGCTGTTGAATCTGGTGAAAACTTAGGTTTCTTGCCAGGGGACTTAAAGGAGAAGTTAGATCCCTATATGCAACCTTTGTATGATGCATTACGTGATATGATACCGCATGAAAAATTGGAATCACATTTAGAAAAAGGGATTATTCAAATAGCGCCTTTAGCTTTTATGCGTGGTAGAACTTTAGATAATGCCTTTGTTATTTTGGATGAAGCTCAGAATACAACACATAATCAAATGAAAATGTTTTTGACAAGGATGGGAAAAAATGCAAAGTTCATTATCAATGGAGATCCAGGTCAAATAGATTTGCCAAGAAAACAAGTTTCTGGGTTAAAAGAATCATTATTAGCTTTAAAAGATATAGATGGGATTGCACAAATTTATTTGGACGATAAAGATGTAATTCGTCACCGTCTAGTAAAAAGAATTATTACTGCGTATAAGAGTATAGAAACTGAGTAAATTTAATTGTTACTCAACCGTCTTTAATTACTTTTGTTCCCTTAAAAATAGAGTATGAATACCATTAACGAAACCAATTTTCAATTTCCGAATCAGAAATCTGTATACAAAGGAAAAGTTAGAGAAGTATACAATATTAATGATGAGGTATTAGTCATGATTGCCTCTGATAGGCTTTCTGCTTTTGATGTAATTATGCCAAGGCAGATTCCTTTTAAAGGTCAAATCCTAAATCAAATTGCTACAAAAATGATGAAGGAGACAGAAGATGTTGTTCCCAATTGGTTGGTTGCAAATCCTGATGAAAATGTTGCTATAGGACATTTATGTGAACCTTTTAAAGTAGAAATGGTGATCCGTGGATATATGTCAGGACATGCTGCTCGTGAATACAAAGCAGGAAAGAGAATGCTTTGTGGAGTAGAAATGGCAGAAGGGATGAAAGAGAATGATAAATTTCCAATACCAATTATTACTCCTTCAACAAAAGCTGAGAATGGCGAACACGATGAAGATATTTCTAGAGAAGATATTCTTACAAAAGGAATCGTGTCTGAGGAAGATTATTTAGTATTGGAAGACTATACTCGAAAATTGTTTCAAAGAGGAACAGAGATTGCTGCTCAACGAGGTATGATTTTAGTCGATACGAAATATGAGTTTGGAAAAACCATTGATGGTAAGATTGTATTGATTGATGAAATTCACACGCCAGATTCATCACGATACTTCTATGCAGATGGTTATGAAGAAAGACAAGCAAAAGGAAAGAAGCAAAAACAATTATCAAAAGAGTTTGTACGTCAATGGTTGATTGAAAATGGTTTTCAAGGAAAAGTCGGGCAACAAATTCCTGAAATGTCTGACGAGAAGATTTTAGAGATTTCAGATCGTTATATTGAATTGTTTGAACAAATCACAGGAGATACTTTTGTAAAGGCAGATACTGAAAATGTGCTAGATAGAATTGAGAGAAATGTAGTATCTTTTCTTTCGAAATAAAAAAATAAACATTTTGGAAAACCTAAAATCCAGATTAGGATTACTTACAACCTTAATTATTTTAGTTGTTATTATTTGGGTATTGTCAGCGGTTTTTATTATTTACGGTTTAGACAATTGGTCAGATAGAGGGACTTTTGGAGATTTATTTGGAGCAGTAAATGGTTTATTCTCTGGCTTAGCATTTGCGGGTTTAATTTATACAATTGTCTTGCAAAAAAGAGATTTACAAATGCAACGAGATGAAATTCGGATGAATCGTGCCGAATTAAAAAAATCTTCTAAAGCTCAAGAAAAATCAGAAAAAGCACTTTCTGAACAAGTTGAGCAAATGAAGATTACATCTAAATTAAATGCGCTTAATACAATTATTAATTATTACAATTTGCAAATTACATCTCCAAATACTTCACCTGAAAATTTGCTAAAATTTAAAGAGAAAAGAAGAGAAACCATCAAAGAAATAGACCAATTGATTAATCGTGTTGGAGATGAAGAGATTGATTAAATAGTTGTTTTATGAAAGCAGTAACAGTAAAAAAAATTAAAGATGAACTCAATCATCGCTCTTCTCAGGATTTGGTTGAGTTATGCTTACAGCTTTCAAAATTTAAAAAAGAGAACAAAGAATTATTAACCTACTTACTCTTTGAATCTCATAATGAAGAAGCTTATATTCAGAGTGTAAAAGATTTACAAGGTACACTCTTTGAAGAGATCAATACTAAGAGCTACTTTTATATTAGAAAGAGTGTTCGGAAGATTCTAACATTAACTAAGAAGTACATTCGCTATTCCAAAAAGAAAGAAACAGAAGTTGAGTTACTACTACATTTTTGTGCTCAGCTAAAAGACTTCAGACCTTCTATTTCTCAAAGCCCACGATTGACCAATGTTTATCACAGACAGGTAGAGCTTGTTAAAAAGGCCATTGCTACCTTGCATGAAGATTTGCAGTACGATTATGAATTAGAATTGAATGAAATACTAGGAAATGACTAAAGAAAGGCCTAGTATTCCTAACCTAATTAACTCTGAAACAAATGAAATTGAAAGTTTTCAAAACAAAACGTTGCGTCCTATTATAAAGATGCAACATAAGTTATTGATTGTTTCATTTCAAAATTATCTACAAAAAAGAAAAATTGACTTTTCTGTTTTATCTAAAGATCAAAAACATCAACGTATTCAAAACGCTTTTCTAAAAGATATCAATTATAAAAATGTATCGCTAGGGTTTATTATAGGTCATTTTGAACTTGAAGAATATCAATTTTATATAAAAAATTCATCAGAGGTGAATAAGAGAATTGTTAAGATAATTCAGAAAAGAATACAAGACAGTATTTCAGAACTTATCTAAAATAAAAAAAACCGTTGCAAGGGGGCCAACGGTTTTAACAATCAATCAACCAAAACTTCTTATTGAGGCATCACCACACTATCAATAGCGTGAATAATACCATTGGAAGCTTTTACATCCGTAATAATAACTTTAGAAGTATTTCCTTTAACATCAGTTAATATTACATTACTGTTACTAATAGATGCTGTAAGTTTACCACCTTGTACAGTAGTAATTACAAATTTTCCATTGTTAGCCTTAATGGCTTTTACAACATCATTAGCATTGAATTTTCCCGCTACTACATGGTATGTTAAGATAGCTGTTAATAATTTTTTGTTTTCTGGTTTTAATAAAGTGCCTACAGTTCCTTCGGGTAATTTATTAAAAGCAGCATTTACTGGAGCAAATACAGTAAATGGTCCGTTTCCATTTAATACATCAACTAATCCAGCAGCTTTAACGGCAGCTACAAGAGTTGTGAAGTTTTCATTAGAAGCTGCTACAGAAACAATAGTTCCTTCTTTTTTTACTACTTCTTTATCATTTTTTGGGTCGGTGTTGTTAGCAAAAGTAGCTGTTGAAAATAATGCTACTACTAAGAATGCTGGAATTAAATTTTTTAATCGCATGGTATTTGTTTTTAGATTCAATACAAAGGTAGAGTCCATTATTTCAATTTTGTTTAATTTTTTGTTAAAAAGATTAAACAAAAAATTAAAAGTTTCTTAATTTCTAAAAAAGGTACTTTATTAAAATGCGAATACTTACAAAAGCAATCAAAATAGCAGTTGCCTTTTTTAACTGTGAAGGGGTGAAAAAACGATTGCTAAACCTACTTCCAATTTGCCCACCAATAAAAACAACAATTAGAAGAACAGAAGTAAGGTTCCAGTCAATTACAAAATCAGGATTTGTATACTGACCAATCAATCCACTAGTTGAATTGACTAAAATGAAAAAACTTGCCGTCGCCGCAATTTTTTTAGGAACATTCCAATGAGTTAGATGGAGTAAAGGTGCTAAAAAGATGCCTCCTCCAATACCCACCATTCCAGAGATAAATCCAATGACTCCACCATAGCTAACATTTTTGGTTAAGCTTAACTCTTTTGTTGCATCGTTTTTTGAAACAATTCTTTTAGAAACCCACATGGTGATGGCTGCAAACAATAATGTAAATCCTAAAAGGACAAAGAAAAAAGTCTGACTAATCCGTAAATATCCTCCTAAGAATGCTAAGGGAACACTAAACAATACTAGAGGAATCACTTTCTTCCAATGATAGAGTTTTTGTTTGTGGAAAAGAAGCACATTACCACTAACTACAATAATATTGCATAAAAGAGCCGTAGAACGAATTTGAGTATATGCAATTCCTGTAAGAGTAAGGGCAAGTATAGCTAAATAACTAGAGCCACCCCCAAAGCCAACAGAAGAATATAATACAGCAACAATAAAGAACAATAAAATAATGTGCCAGTTAGAAATAATGATATTAATTAGCAAATCAAAATCCATTTAGCGAATATAATTTTATCTTGTCGATCATTATATAAAAAAGTTTTAATTTTATTCGACTTCAAAAGTAATAGTATATGAAATCCTATTGGAAAACTAACCTAAGATATCTATTGATTCTATTATCCATTTGGTTTCTAGTATCCTTTGGTGCTGGAATCTTATTTAGAGAAGAACTCGACACCATAAGAATAGGAGGATTTAAACTAGGCTTCTGGTTTGCACAACAGGGATCAATCTATGTATTTGTGATTTTAATATTTGTTTACATACGATTAATGAACAAATTGGATAAAAAGCATGGATATGATGAAGAGTAGAAATTTTAAAATTTAACGAAATGAGCATTCAAACATGGACCTGGATTTTAGTTGGAATCACATTTACTTTGTATATAGTTATTGCTATTTGGTCTAGAGCATCATCAACAAAAGAGTTTTATGTAGCAGGAGGAGGAGTTTCACCTCTAGCAAACGGATTGGCTACCGCAGCGGATTGGATGTCGGCAGCTTCTTTTATTTCCATGGCAGGAATTATTTCTTTCGGAGGATATGACGGTTCGGTATATCTAATGGGTTGGACAGGTGGCTATGTTTTATTAGCATTATTGTTAGCGCCTTATTTACGAAAATTTGGAAAATTTACCGTACCCGATTTTATAGGAGATCGATATTATTCTAATACAGCTAGAAGTGTTGCAATCTTTTGCGCACTATTAGTTTCGTTTACCTATGTAGCTGGACAAATGAGGGGAGTTGGACTAGTTTTTTCTCGTTTTCTTGAAGTTGATATTACTACAGGAGTGATCATCGGGATGATCATTGTGTTATTCTATGCTGTTTTAGGAGGAATGAAAGGAATCACCTATACGCAAGTGGCACAATACTGTGTCTTGATTTTTGCTTTTATGGTTCCAGCAATCTTTATTTCCATTCAAATGACAAATAATGTAATCCCTCAATTGGGTTTTGGTGGAGTTGATGAAAGTGGCGTTTACCTTCTTGATAAGTTAGATGGTTTGCATAGAGAGTTAGGTTTTGCTGAATATACTTCAGGAAGTAAATCGATGTTAGATGTTTTTATGATTACAGCAGCCTTAATGGTAGGTACAGCAGGGTTGCCACATGTGATCGTACGATTTTTTACAGTAAAAAAGGTGGCTGACGCTCGTAAATCAGCAGGGTGGGCACTATTATTTATTGCCATTTTATATACAACAGCTCCAGCTGTTGCAGTATTTTCTAGAACGAATCTAATTGAGACAGTGAGTAATGTAAAGTATGAAAATGTACCTGAGTGGTTTAAAAATTGGGAAGAGACAGGTTTAATTAAGTTTGAAGATAAAAATGGAGATGGGAAGATTCAATATGTGGCAGATATTGCTAAGAATGAATTAACTGTTGATAGAGATATTATGGTCTTGGCTAATCCAGAGATAGCTAACTTGCCCAACTGGGTAATCGCTTTAGTTGCTGCTGGTGGTTTGGCAGCTGCATTATCAACTGCGGCAGGATTGTTATTAGTGATTTCTTCATCTGTTTCTCATGACCTAATCAAAAAAATGATCAAACCAGAAATCTCTGAAAAAGGGGAATTAATCGCTGCGAGAACTTCGGCAGTAGTGGCGGTTGGTGTTGCTGGTTATTTTGGAATTCATCCGCCAGATTTTGTCGCAGCAACAGTAGCCTTAGCATTTGGTTTGGCTGCTGCATCTTTTTTTCCAGCTATTATTTTAGGAATCTTTAGCAAAAGAATGAACAAAGAAGGGGCTGTAGCTGGTATGGTAGTTGGAATCTTGTTGATGCTATTTTATATGACCAAATTTAAATTCAATTGGTTTGGGGGAGGTACAAAAGAAGATTGGTGGTTCGGAATTTCACCAGAAGGCTTTGGTACTATCGCAATGATTGTTAATTTTATCGTTTCGATTATAGTGTCAAAATTTACGGCTTCGCCGCCAAAAGAAGTGCAAGAAATAGTAGAGAATATTAGAATCCCAAGCGGAGTTGGAAAAGCTCAAAATCATTAATAATAATTTATGTCGGTAACAATAAACTCTTTTGAGGAGTATAAAGAAACACATAAAGCAAGTGTTGAAAACCCATCTACCTTTTGGGGTGAAGTTGCAGAAAATTTTTATTGGAGAAAGAAATGGGACCAAGTTCTTGATTATGATTGGTCGAAACCAGAAACGAAATGGTTTTTGAATGGAAAACTCAATATTACTGAGAATTGTTTAGACCGTCATTTAGCCACTAAAGGAGATCAAACAGCCATCATTTGGGAACCAAACAATCCTTCTGAAAAAGCAAAACATATTAGCTATAAGCAATTGCACAGTCAAGTGTGTGCTTTTGCGAATGTCTTAAAAAATAATAGAGTCGTAAAAGGAGATCGAGTGTGTATTTATATGCCGATGGTTTCTGAATTGGCTATCGCTGTTTTGGCATGTGCTAGAATAGGAGCGATCCATTCTGTAGTTTTCGCAGGCTTTTCTTCAACGGCATTAGCCGCTAGAATTAATGATGCTGAATGTAAAGTGTTGTTAACATCTGATGGGGGTTTTAGAGGTGATAAAACAACACCACTGAAAGATATAGCAGATGATGCTTTAAAAAACTGCCCTACCATAAAAAAATCAATCGTGTTTCAAAGAACAAAACAAGAAGTTACTTGGAATCCAAGTATTGATGTTTGGTGGCACGAAGAACTAGAGAAAGTAAATGATGATTGTCCTGCTGAAGTAATGGATTCTGAAGATATGTTATTTATTCTCTATACATCAGGATCAACAGGGAAACCAAAAGGAATGGTGCATACTTGTGGAGGCTATATGGTTTATACAACCTATTCTTTTCAAAATGTATTTCAGTACAAAGAAGGGGATGTTTATTGGTGTACTGCAGATATAGGTTGGATTACAGGACATAGTTATATTGTCTATGGTCCACTTTCGGCTGGAGCTACTACAGTTATGTTTGAAGGTGTTCCTAGTTATCCTGATTTTGGACGATTCTGGGAGGTTTGTGAAAAACATAAAGTGAATCAATTTTACACAGCGCCAACAGCTATTAGAGCCTTAGCAAAACACCCTACAAGTTTGGTTGATCAATACGATTTGTCTAGTATAAAAACGTTGGGAACAGTTGGAGAACCAATCAACGAAGAAGCGTGGCATTGGTATGATGATCATGTCGGAAAAAATAAGTGTCCGATTGTAGATACTTGGTGGCAGACAGAAACAGGAGGAATGATGATTTCTTCTTTAGCTGGTGTCACGGAAGACAAGCCTACGTTCGCAACCTTGCCTTTGCCAGGAATTCAACCCGTATTGCTAGATTCGGAAGGGAATGAAATTTTAGAAACCAAGGCAGAAGGTATTTTAGCAATCAAACATCCGTGGCCATCCTTAGCAAGAACTATATATGGAGATCATGACCGGTACAAAAATGTATACTTTTCAGCCTATCCAAATCATTATTTCCCTGGTGATGGTGCCTTACGAGATGAAAACGGAAACTATAGAATTACAGGTAGAGTAGATGATGTAGTGATTGTCTCTGGACATAACCTAGGAACGGCTCCGATTGAAAATGCAATCAACGAGCATAAGAAAGTTGTTGAAAGCGCTGTAGTTGGTTTCCCCCACGATATTAAAGGAAATGCCTTATATGCCTATGTAATCACCTATGATGGAGTAGAAGAGAACGATGAGTTAGCAAAAGATATTAGAGAAGTTGTTGCTAATACAATTGGACCGATTGCAAAGCCAGATAAAATTCAGTTTGTGAAAGGGCTACCAAAAACGCGCTCGGGGAAAATTATGCGTAGAATTCTCAGGAAGATTGCTCATAATGATACAAGTAATTTAGGGGATATTTCTACCTTATTAAATCCAGATGTAGTGCAAAGCATTATTGATAAAAAACTATAATTTATTTTACTCTCTTAATTTTTGTAAATAAAAAAGAGCATGCTGGTTTTTCGGATCTAAAGAAAGTGTTTTTGAAAAATATGCTATGGCTTTGTTTTTATCAATTGTTGCATAAATAACACCTAAATTATTATATGCATCGATATATTTAGGATTCAAAGCAATGGTTTTTAAAAAATACATTTCAGACTTTTTTTTATCGGTTGAAAAATAAAGTCGACCTAAGTTGTCATGTGCCTCTACATTTTTAGGACTGAATTCAATAACTTTTAAAAAATACATTTCGGCTTTTTCTAGATTAGTATCCATATGGAGTATTCCTAAACTATTATAGACTTTTATATCAGTAGGGTCTAATTGAATACTTTTTTGAAGATACTGTATGGCCTTCTCTTTATTTGTACTCATATAAATCAATGCTAAATTATTGTAAGCAGCGATGTCATTGGGTTTTAACTTAATGGCTTTTAAGAAATATGCTTCCGATTTTTTAAGATTGATATTCATATAAAGAATCCCTAGGCTATTGTAAATCTTTAGATCAGTTGGATTTAATTGAATACTTTTTTCAAAATATTGTATAGCTTTCTCTTTATCAGTATTCATATAAATTAATCCTAAATTATTATATGCGATACTATACTTTGGATCTAATTCTATCAGTTTTAAAAAATATTTTGCGGCTTTTTCAGCATCCTTATTTACATATATAGCCCCTAAGTTATTATAGGCGTCTTTATATGTGGCATCAAGTTCTATCGCTTTTAAAAAATACTCTTCAGCAAGAGACTTGTTAGAATCTATATGAATGTACCCCAAATTATTATATGACAATGCATTAGGGGCGTATTTTACATTTTGGGTATAAAGAGCTTCTGTGTTTTTCCAAGTTTTCACTTGAGTTTTTGTCAAAAACAATAAAAGAAGTAGAAAAGGACCAATGCTGTATAATAGTTGTTTTTTATTGAAAAGACTAAAAACAGCAATCCATATTCCTATACTAGAAATGTAGGCATATCTATCAGCATATGGTGCGTAAAATTTTGAAATAACTGCAACATGCAATCCAATATTAAATAAGAAAAATAAGACACCAAAGACAAAAAGACGATTTTTTCTAAAGTAATAAATAGCATAGATTAAAGGAAGAAAGGCAATTGTAGTAAGATGATGTATTAGAGTTAATTTTTCTGGCCAATTAAAAATAGCGACCAAATTTATAGGGACAAAGTTCTTTATAACATACCAAATTGTCTGGTAACCTGAAAAATAGATGTCTGAATAGGGGCGTTCTCCAATTTGATCTACAACCCTCACATTATAAGCTATAAATGTAAAAATAATGGTAATGAAGATAAATGGGAGTTTTTGAAATAAGTACGTTTTTGATAAAAAGGGTTTTTTATAGATAAAATCTACCAAAAACACGACCCCTACAAATGGAATAATTTGAACTTTACAAAAACATCCAATCAAAAATAAAAGAAGACTAATGTAGTAATGCTTTCTTTGATTTTTTTCTAAAAATAGAATATAGGAGAGGAGTGCCGAGAGAAAAAATAATGAAAAGAATACGGTGCTTGTAGCTGATATCCATGCTACAGATTCAACAGCAAGCGGATGTATTGCAAATAACAGAGCAAGTAAAGTAGACTTAGTTTCATCATTTAATAGTTTCTTTCCTAAAGAAAAAACTAGCAAGACGTTTAGTAGATGAATAAAAAGGCTAAAAGTATGAAAAGCAGTAGCTGATTCTACACCAAAAATGAAAGCAATGAAAGAAAAGAAAAGAGTAACCAATGGTTGGTACATCCTCATAACCGAAGATGTAAATATGGTTTCTATATTCTTAAAGCTTAAATTTTGTACTAAAGTATTTTCATAAACTTGGTAATCATCATCAAGCAATACAAAGTCGTTTGTAAAACTATTTGCATATGCAAATAGAGTAATACAAATAAGTAATATAGGAATAACGTATTTTTTTTTCATTGATTTGGAAGTTGTTATTGTAAATAAACTTCGATGAACAAGTTTACGAAATTATCCTTAAGAAAAAACTATTAAAAGATGTATCAACCTTACTAAACCCTGAAGTTAAGCAGAGTATTTTTAATAATAAATTGTAGAAATTAATTATTGAATAAGATCAAAGATACTCGCTCCGAAGTATACATACATTATGCATAATACTAATTCTCCAATAAAAACTCCTATGAACATATTCTTAAAAGGTGTTTTTAGAATCCCTGTCACATAACAAATCAAATCCGTTGGAACAAAAGGGAAAAAGGACCATCCTGTAATAAAGAGAATAGACTTAGAAGATTTTAAACGAGTTTTCCATACTTCAATTTTTGACGGGAACTTATTGTCTAAATATTTGCTGAAACCAAGAAGGTCTGAAAAGTAATACAATGCTGTGGCAGAGAACATAATTCCGCTTAAAGAGATGATTAAAACCAATAGTAATTGATCAGGAAACAACAACCCCCCAACAATAACAAAAGGTGTGCTAGGAATTAAGAAAAATCCCCTAATAAATGTTAGTAAAATATAAACGAACATCATTTCGTTAGCAAATTTTTTAATAAACTCAGTCAGATATTCTGGTGTAAATTTTTCTGGATATAAAAAATAAGCAATTGCAAAACTTATGGTAATAAGTATCCATAAGCTATAGGCAATAATTTTTCCTTTTCTAAGCATAGAAGTTAAAAGATATTTTTCATTCAACGAATATCAAGAAATAATGTTACTTCATTTTTAAAAGCTTTTGCTATTATGTCATGTTTACAGTAAATGGCATATAAATTGACAAGTCTAAATCATCTATTTAATAGTGTTTCCATTTCAATAATCCAAGAATAAACATGCAACATCTTCAGAATTCAAAGAAAGATAAAAATAAGAAGAAATCTAAGGTTTCTATGGCGAAAGCTTTTAAAACGATTATCTGGCCTAGGCGAGGTTTGGTTTTTATAGGTTTAATACTGATTGTGTTAAGTAGACTTTCTAGTCTGGTGCTGCCTTGGAAAAGTAAAGCCTTACTTGATGAGGTGATTCCGAATAAAGATTATGATCAATTATATGATTTACTTCTTATTGTAGGCGTGGCAATTTTAATACAATCAATTACATCATTTTTATTGACTAGAATATTAAGTGTTCAAGCTCAATATTTAATCTCAGAATTAAGAGCTCAAGTACAGAAAAAAGTATTGTCGTTGCCTATTAGTTTCTTCGATAATACAAAATCTGGTGCTTTGGTTTCTCGTATTATGAGTGATGTAGAAGGAGTGAGAAATTTAATTGGAACAGGATTAGTACAATTGGTAGGAGGAACGATAACCGCTGTAATCTCACTGATTATATTGATTGGAATTAGCCCATCAATGACATTATTTGTTTTAGTCCCTGTGGCAATTTTTGGAGTAGTAGCCTTAAAAGCATTCAAATACATTCGACCAATTTTTAGAAATAGAGGAGTTATCAATGCCGACGTAAAAGGAAGATTGACAGAGACTCTGTCAGGTGTTCGAGTAATCAAAGCATTCAATGCTGAACAACAAGAAAATGAAACCTTTGAAAGGGGAGTAGACAAGTTGTTTCAGAATGTAAAAAAGAGTTTGACAGCTACTGCACTCATGACAAGTTCGTCAACTTTTTTACTCGGAATTGCCTCTACAGGAATTATGGGAATTGGAGGTTATAAAATTATGACAGGCGAGCTGACCGTTGGTGATTTTCTCTCATTTACTTTGCTTCTAGGTTTTATGATTGCGCCAATTGTACAAATGAGTAATATTGGAAGTCAGTTAACAGAAGCCTTGGCTGGGTTGGATAGAACTGAAGAGCTAATGAACATGACAGCTGAAGAAGATGATGAAGAAAGAACAGTTGAATTAGATAAAATTAAAGGAGACCTTATTTTTGACGACGTTTCCTTTTCTTATGAAGAAGGGAAAGAGGTATTAAACAATGTGAGTTTTCAAGTGCCATCAGGATCTGTAACTGCATTGGTTGGGAGTTCGGGTTCTGGTAAATCTACGATTGCAGGATTGTCAGCTACGTTTTTAAACCCTGAGTCGGGTACAATTACAATTGATACTCAAGATATGTCTAAAGTAAGATTAAGTAGCTACAGACAGCATTTAGGCGTTGTATTACAAGACGAGTTTTTGTTTGAAGGTACTATCAAAGAAAATATCTTATTTCCTAGACCCAATGCAACAGAAGAAGAATTACAGAATGCGGTAAAAGCGGCCTATGTAAATGAATTTACAGACCGATTTGAAGATGGATTGGATACATTAATAGGTGAAAGAGGAGTGAAACTTTCTGGTGGACAGCGTCAGCGCTTGGCAATTGCTAGAGCTATTTTAGCGAACCCTAAAATTATCATCTTAGATGAAGCGACCTCGAGTTTAGATACTGAAAGCGAAGCATTAATTCAAAAGAGTTTGTCAGAATTAATCAAAGACAGAACTACTATAGTTATTGCGCACAGATTGAGTACCATTAAACAAGCAGATCAAATTTTAGTGATTGAATCTGGAAGCATTGCAGAACGAGGAACGCACGATGAACTAATAGCCACTAAAGGGAGGTATTACGATTTATATACTTATCAATCGAAAATTTAGAAACCTAACTTGTCATTGCGAGTATAGCGAAGCAATCTTATTATTTCTAAGAATAATGAAAACAAATTACTTCAGTCGTTCCTTCTTCGTAATGAGTGCTTATTGTTTTTAAATAAACCCTTTTTCTTTGGCAATTAAGATGAGTTCTCTGTCATCAGAACTCTGAATATTAAAGATTTGTTTCAGGTGACGTTTCCGCTTGTCTATACCAGGAGTAGATAATGGAACTAAGTTTGGCAGATCTTTAGTCTTCGTTCCAATGGAAAGTTCATATAGTATTTTACGATCTATATTGTCTAGTAAAAACTCGCTAGAGAGTTTCTTACGAAGCAATTTTACAACGGTTTTACTATAATATGGAGGCTCATTAATGACTTCTTTAATAGCAGTGACCAATTCTTGTGGAGTAATATCATTTTTAATTAAGAAACCATCTGGATTGATATTCTTAAAAATACTGTGAATTCGATAATTGTCATTAAAAGTAGTAGAAACGATAATTTTAATTTCTGGCATTGTCTCATTAATCTTTAAACCTAAATCTTCACCAGAAAGTATCTTTCCATCTTCTGACGGAGGCAAACTGATGTCTAGAAATACAATGTCTAAATCATTTTCACTTTTTAAAAAGGACTCAATAGTTTTTATTGCATCATCACAATTGTGAGCAACGTCTATAGTGAAAGAATAAGAATCGTCTTGTTTACTGACGTATTGAAAAGCACTTTTATAGGCTTCTGTAATTAGGGGATGATCATCTATAATTAGAACTGAATAATTTTTGTTAGCTGTCATTTTTTATGTCTATGGGAACTTTAATGTTTAGTTGACTTCCTTTTCCAATAGCAGATACTATTTCTAAAGTACCATTTAATTTTTGGACTCTAGAGTTTATGTTTTTAATTCCAATTCCTTTTTTTGATTTCTTTATGTCAAAACCAATTCCATCATCTTTAATCCTGATGATAAGGTTTTCATCATTAGACGAAAAATCCAACGTAACTAACGATGCTTTTGCGTGTTTGATGGTATTCTGTAACGCCTCTTGGATAATGCGATACACATTTACTTTAATAATTTCATCTGTAGTTTTCCAAGAAATATTTTTGTCAATATTCAGTTGAAATTGGAAATCGCCAACTTGACTTTTAGATTCTAACAGTTGATTGATAATATTGGTAAAACTAATATCTGAACTATCAAAGTTGGTATTTAATTTATGAGACACCTCTCTAATCTCTTTCTCAATATCTTGCAGCTCCTCTAAAAAAGCTTGCTGTTGTTGTACTTCCTCGTCACCTTTTAAATTTAAGAAGCCCATACCTACACGAGTACCAAAGAGCCTTCCTAAAATTCCGTCATGTAATTCCTGCGAAATCCGATTTCGTTCTCTAGTTCTTTCTTCCTCTAAGTTAGATTGCTGTTTTAGTGTTAACAAGTAGACTTGCTCATTAGCTTTTTGTTGTTCTGTTTCTAAAAATAGTTTCTCGTTTTTAGCACGTTGTACTTTTAAAAAGTAGAGTAGGGAGAGGATTAAAATGATTCCAATACTGGTTATTGAAATCCAAAGTTGTTGTCTAGTGAGTAATTCATTGTCTTCGATGATCTCATCCGTTTCAAATTCAATACGCGTAAATTTATCTAAAGTTTTACGTTCAGCTCTACTCAAACTATCATTATATTTTTTATAACTATCGAAGTAATATTTAGCATTACTAGGGTCTAGATTAGAAAGTCGTTCTAGTAATCTTAAATAATATAAACTATTTTTTTCTTTATGAAGCCTACTCAATACATTAAAAGTATGTGAATACCATACTTTTAGTATGTGATATCCTTACTCAGTTGTAAAAGAGAAGAAATACTTTTGATCCCAGAAGCATAGTAAATATGTTTTTAAGTATGAGCAATAACAACTAATTATTATTAAGGGAAACTTTGTTTGAATAAAGAATAGAAAAAGTTTCTGAAGATCAAAAATATACTCATACTGCTAAGGTGCAGTTATTTTAAAAATAGATGCAATTAGCCAATGATCTTCAGAATATTATTGGCAAGATTATCTTAGTTCAATTGAATTAAGATAACCCCAGACTGAAAAGCGCCTTGTTATAAGGCGCTTTTTTATTCTTCAAAAACTTCGGTTTAAATTTTTAGTCCTTTAGAGGGCATTGTTAAATATGCCTAGTTAAAAAGAAATTATAAAATGAGCTTTGTAAGTTTGCAAACGAATTGTCGACGCAACAAATTATTAAAAACCAAAACTTATGAAAAAACTAGCAATACTGTTTTTAGTGGCTATTGTATCTGTTTCTTGTAAAACAGAACCTAAAAAAGAAATTAAAAAGGAAAATTTCCCAGCAGAATTAGGTAGAATATTTGAAAAGCATGGAGGAATTGACAATTGGAGTAAGACAAGAACACTATCTTTTAACAAAGGAGAAGAAGCTCATACCTCAGATTTGTGGTCTAGAAAAACAGTTGTGAATGCTCCTAATTACTCATTAGGATATGATGGAAAGGATGTTTGGCTGTCAGAGAAAGATTCTGGAGCGTACAAAGGAAATCCTAATTTCTATCACAATTTATATTTTTACTTCTATGCGATGCCTTTTGTCTTAGCTGATGATGGAATTATATATGATGATGCTGAGTCAATCATTTTTGAAGGTAAAGAATACAAAGGAATAAAAATATCCTATAAATCTAATGTTGGAACATCTCCTGATGACAACTATATTGTTTATTATAATCCGTTAACCTATCAGATGGAGTGGCTAGCCTATACTGTAACTTTTAGATCTAAAAAGCCATCAGACAGTTTTAGATTAATTAGATATGGTACCTGGGAGAATGTAGGCGGACTTCAATTACCAAAATCAATTACTTGGTACAAAAAAGATGATAAAGGTCAGCCAACTGAACCAGCCAGGCCAGCAACAAAATTTACATTGTCGTTTGTTAATGAAAAACCTTTACAAGATTCTTTCTTTAAGAAACCTACGAAAGAATAGCTTGAATACTTGAAGAAATAAACTGAAAGTATTCAGAAGTATTAGGCACCATTGGAAAGTTTTCATTGGTGCCTTTTAATATTTCTAAATCAAACAAAGCAATACCAGCAACTTCTTCATCTTGTTTTTTGAGTTGTGAGAAATCAGTTTTTAGTTCAATTAAAAACACATGATAAAATTCATTATCCTGAATTCCATTTGGATGCTTTCGTTCTCCTTTTCTAATCGAAATTTTATACAAATCTTCTTCTGTAATTTTTAAACCGACTTCTTCTTCAACTTCTCGAATAGCTCCTTGCTCAACCGTTTCACTTGCATGAATATGTCCAGCAACTGAAACGTCCCATAAACCAGGATAGGTTTTTTTATTAAAACCTCGTTGTTGCATTAAAACTTCACTTTGCTTTGTATACAGCCATACATGAATAGTTGCATGATAATATCCATTTTTGTGAGCTACAGATTTTAAAGCTGTTTTACCAGTAAATTTTCCTTCAGGTGATAAGATGTCTATCAATTCATCCATTTATCTTAGTATTGAATAATTTTTAATTTCGTTTTTTTTAGATGATTAAAGTTCTTTTTGAATAACTTTTTTTAGTTTGTTGTATAGACCTTTTTGAAAACCTTTATGTGCATAAATAATCTCTCCTTTTTTATTAAGAATATATAACGTAGGAAATACCTTAACATCGTATTGCTTACTTACTTTGTCTCCTTTTGGAAATAGCATGTAGTCAAACCCTTTTTTCTTAAATAGTTTTTGAGGTTTTCCAATAGGATCATTAACGGCTAAACCCATAACAACTAAGCCAGAATCTTTAAAATCGTCATGTAATTTTTGAATATCTGGCATTACTTTGATACAAGGAACACACCAAGTACCCCAAAAATCTATAAGAACTATTTTTCCTCTAAAATCTAATAGTTTTCTTTGTTTTCCATTACTATCTGTTAGTGACCAATCGCTTAATTTTTTACCTATTGGAAGTAATCCTTCTTTTGCGTAGTTGTCTTCTATTTCTTCGCTAGTAATTGTTTTTTTAGAGTCTTTAGATGTCGAATTAATCTTAAAAACATTTTTGTCATAGACTTGATTGATAGATTTAATAGAAATTTCTTTATTGTATGTATTTGTTTCTAATGCTCTAGGAAGGAAGTCCTTTTTACTTATCCACCAACTGGTTATAATTTTTTTACCAGTACGAGAATTTGTTCTATAAAATTCCAATCGATAACACGGTTGGTTATCTTTTATTTCATGTTTGTTTTTGAGCTCAATACTTTCATACATATTATCAAAACCTTTATCATTGGTAAACGGAAAAATCCTTGACAATAACAAGTCCAAACCAATTGTTTGCATTGATGACATTTGCGTAGGATCTTTTAGTGTTAACAATTCTTTTCCTTTTGAGTTTTGATATTGAAGTACTTCACCATTGAAAGCAAATTTAAAATCAGTTTCATCAAGTTTTCCATCAGCAATTATATATGCACTATCAAAACCTGCTTTTTTACTGATATTCATTTTTTGTTGAATGATTTTTACTTTAATATTAGGAACCCTATTATCTAAAGGGGTTTGATCGATAGTATATTCTATAGATCTTAATTGTTTGCATGCATCAGATGCTTTTTTTATAATGTTTTCTGCAGAAATATTTTCTTGTGCAATGAGAGAAGTGCTAAAGCAAATAAATGTTAAAATTATTGCGATTGTTGAAACTGTTTTTTTCATAATATTTATTTTAGAAATTAGTTTAAAATTTTTCATAAAGACGATAAAAAAAACAGTATGTCACAAAAAAACTCCCTCGAGAGTTTTTGTTATTCAAAATAAGAGAAAGTTTCTCCATCTTTTATTTTTAGTAAAGTTTCATAGATTAATTTAATAACATTCTCTACATCGTCTCTGTGTACCATTTCAACGGTGGTATGCATATATCTAAGAGGCAAGGAAATCAATGCAGAAGCAACACCTCCATTACTATAAGCAAATGCATCAGTATCAGTTCCTGTCGCTCTTGAAAGGGCAGAACGTTGAAAAGGAATCTTTTTTTCTTCAGCAGTTTCAGTAATCAAATCTCTTAACTTTTGTTGAACAGCTGGAGCATATGCAATAACAGGTCCGTCTCCATTTTTAATAGCTCCTTCTTTCTTTTGATCGATCATTGGAGTGGTCGTGTCATGAGTTACATCAGTTACAATAGCAACATTAGGTTGAATGGTCTGTGTAATCATTTCTGCTCCTCGTAAACCAATTTCTTCTTGTACTGAATTGGTAATATACAAACCAAAAGGAAGCTCTTTTTTATTCTCATGCAAAAGTCTAGCAACTTCAGCAATCATAAATCCTCCCATTCTATTATCCAATGCACGACATACAAAGTTGGTTTCATTCAATATATGGAACTCATCAGGATAGGTAATCACACACCCTATATGAACACCTAAATTTTCAACTTCTTCTTTAGTTTTACATCCTACATCAATAAAAATATTATCGGGCTTTGGAGCTTCTTCATTCACTTTATTCCTAGTATGTATTGCTGGCCATCCAAAAACACCTTTTACAATTCTGTTTTTAGTATGAATGTTTACAATTTTACTTGGCGCTATTTGATGATCACTTCCTCCATTACGTATTACATAGATCAAACCATTGTCAGAAATGTAATTTACATACCATGAAATTTCATCAGCATGTCCTTCTATGACAACTTTATATGTAGCTTTAGGGTTAATTACAGCAACTGCACTTCCATAGGTATCTGTGATGAATTCATCGACATAAGGAGTTAAATAGTCCATCCATATTTTTTGACCCTCCCATTCATAGCCTGTTGGAGCAGCATTGTTAAGATATTTTTCTAAAAAAGAAAGTGATTCGTTAGTTAAAATTGATTTGTCTGACATTATCATAAATTTATTTGGAGTAAAAATAAACCATTTTTGAAACCGTTAAAATAAAATAAGCAAACTTCTGCTAAAGTTTATGAATTTCTTAAGATTGGCATAAAGAAGAATGATGTCTCAATTTTGTTATTTGTGATATCTTTACAGTTATTAAATAAATCATTTGAAAAGAAGAGTACTCATATATCTATTATTCATTCCCTTTTTGTTGAATGCGCAAAAGAAGGATTCGTTGCCATTAAACTTAAATGACTACATCCTAATCAAAAAGGGAGACACGTTGACAATCAATTTGGATGAGTTTTCAATATTACCAAAGCATAAGTTTAAATCTTCGATAGATGCACGTTATTATTATTGGTTTACAACAAAAGTAAATAAAGCATATCCCTATGCTAAATTAGCTTCAGAAAGGTTAGATTCTTTAAGTGCCAGTTTAAGTAGAATTAAGAAAAAAAGAAAGAGAAGAAAACATACTAGAAAAGCTCAAAAATATTTAGAAGGTGAATTTTCTGATCAATTAAAAAAAATGACCAAAACAGAAGGGCGTATTTTAATTAAGTTAATACATAGGCAAACTGGTAAAACAGCCTTTGAAAATATTCGTGAATTAAGAAGTGGTTGGAAAGCCTTTTGGTATAATACTACAGCTAATTTATTTAGACTATCACTTAAAAGTGAATACCATCCAGAATCTATAAATGAAGATTACTTGATAGAAGATGTGTTGCAGAGAAGTTTTATGGAAGGAAAATTAACTCCTCAAAAGGCGAAGCTTGATTTTGATTTCCCAAAAATAGCAGCTTCCAAAAAAGGAAGCATTGATGTGGATGAGTATAAAAAGATGTTTGCAAAGCAGAATAAAAAGAAAAGGAAAAAGAAAAATAAGAGTTAAGATTAACAGTCTTAGTTGATTAGTAAATTTCTTAAAAAATTCTTCAAAAAAGTTTGTTTATGGTTTAAAGAATATAGTATCTTTGCCGTCCGTTTGGGGGTATGTTATGGTATTATTTTTAGCATTTGTTCATTGAGTTTTAGGGAGTATCGAAAAAAAGATAAAAAAAGTTATTGCGGATAAAGAAATAGTTTTTACATTTGCACCCGCTTAGAGATATAAGTAAAGTTCATTAAGGAGTTTTGGAATAATTTAGAGTAACTGAGATAG
>Ga0115559_1000180_pt1 | contig 43222 bp, 31 predicted proteins | sample COGITO_mtgs_1105_3_FD_87281 | JGI IMG/M metagenome (GOLD analysis project Ga0115559, IMG submission 87281) | Pelagic marine microbial communities from North Sea - COGITO_mtgs_110506 | ecosystem: Environmental > Aquatic > Marine > Epipelagic | place: Germany:Helgoland, sampling site Kabeltonne... | reverse complement strand
TAAATGAGGGACATGCGTTGTAGACCATGTGGCCACCTTGGGCGCCCACGGCAATTCCACAGCGGTCCTCGCTCCCGTTTTAACGGGGGTGTTGACTGGGGTTTTAGGCGACACAATCCAGGGGGTCAATCGCCCCCACCGTCCTGAAGCCACAGCGTGTCTCTCCCCTCTGAGAAGCCAAAAAACCGGGCAAATTCAACCCCCGTCACAACAGGTTGATCAGAAACTGGAGGCTCAACATCACGTGTTGACATTCCACAAGAGCCCATACCTGCTGCAACAACAAGTACCCACAATGCACCCAAAACACGATCCCAACAACTCCGCACAAATGCACAGTTGCAGATCGATTTTTTGGCAGCGCAAACAGGAAAGTCCATGGGGCAAAAGTACGGGGGCCGAAGGGGCCGTAAATTTGGGATGAACCCGCAACGATCGGACATGCCCATTCCAAAGGAGGAAATCGAACGCCAACAGCGCGCTGATGCCATGAAGCTCAAGCTGTCGGACTTGGACCACCAGTTCCAAACTGTGAAGCTCGGCGGAGGACAAGCCCGCATTGACAAAGAACACAGCAAGGGAAAACTCACTGCTCGAGAGCGTTTGAGCCTGCTCATGGACGCGCATGAAGCTGTTTTAGAAGTCGGTGCTTTTTCTGGCCATGGCATGTATAAGGAGCACGGAGGATGTCCAGGTGGAGGTTGCGTCGTGGTGATTGGAAAGGTGAGCGGCGTGCGCTGTATTGCCGTTGCCAACGACGCCACCGTGAAGGCTGGGGCCTGGTTCCCCATCACGGGCAAGAAGCACCTTCGGGCTCAGGAATTGGCTTTTGAGTTTCACCTGCCCATTGTCTATTTGGTGGACAGCGCTGGCGTCTACTTGCCCATGCAGGATGAAATTTTCCCTGACAAGGAGCACTTTGGTCGCATTTTCAGAAACAATGCCCGGCTGAGCGCAGCAGGGATTCCCCAACTCGCCGCCGTGATGGGAAGCTGCGTAGCGGGTGGCGCCTATCTCCCGATCATGAGCGATGAAAGCATCATTGTGCAGGGAACGGGCAGCATCTTTTTAGCGGGCCCCTACCTCGTAAAAGCCGCCATTGGTGAAGATGTCGGGGCCGAAGACCTCGGTGGAGCCGACATGCATGGAAGCATATCTGGCGTGGTGGATCATGTGGTTCAAAACGACCGTGAAGCTTTGGATTTGTTGCGCAAACTGATGGCTCAGCGCGCTGGAAGACCCAGCCTTCGCCACTACGACCGTGCGACCCCGGCCGATCCAGAAGGCGATGAAGACGCCCTGCTTTCTGTCCTGCCCGCCTCTCGCAGAGAAGCCTATGAAGCCCGGAACCTTCTGTCCGCCTTGGTTGACAACGGCGACTTTACCGAATTCAAACGCGATTATGGCAAGACCTTGTTGTGCGCAACAGCGCGCATTGACGGTTGGAGCGTGGGCATTGTCGCCAACCAAAGAACCTTGGTGAAGAGTGCCAAGCAAGGCACCCAGTTTGGAGGCGTTATTTATTCGGATAGCGCGGACAAAGCGGCCCGGTTCATCATGAATTGCAACCAAAAAGGACTCCCGCTTGTGTTTTTGCAGGACGTCACTGGATTCATGGTCGGTTCCAAAAGCGAGCAAGGTGGCATCATCAAGGATGGCGCCAAGCTGGTGAATGCCATGGCCAACTCTGTGGTGCCCAAATTCACCGTGGTGGTCGGCAACAGTTATGGCGCTGGCAATTACGCCTTGTGCGGAAAAGCATACGACCCCAAGTTCATGGTCGCTTGGCCGACAGCTGAATTGGCCGTTATGGGAGGCGCTCAAGCAGCGGGTGTATTGCTGCAAATTGAAGTGGCTACCCGCAAGAAGAAAGGCGAGGACATCACACCGGAGCGTGAAAAGGAGTTGCGCGAAGCCATTGAAAGCCGCTACAAGGAGCAGGTGTCTCCATACTATTCTGCGGCGCGCCTTTGGGTAGACGCAATCATCGACCCGAGGGACACCAGACAGTGGATCTCAGAAGGCATTGCGTTGGCTGATGGCGCTCCTCCCGAAGGCCCATACAGAACGGGCGTTATGCAAACTTGACGGTCACGCCCGCTCTCGCTGCATCAATTCGGCGAGCATCAACTTGAGCATCTCCTGCTCTGCGGTTGCATTTCCTCCCTGCAGGGCCGCTCGGCCTTGTTGGAGAATGAGCATGGCATCCAATAAGTCAGCTTCATCATCCAACCATTCAGGCAATGCCTCGAACAGGGTCAAAGCTTCGACCATTACGGCCATTCCATGCTCTACCGCGCGGGTGGACAATGTGCGCAACTGACCTTCGGCGCTCCCCCCACATTCCCATAAGAAACCCAGCAAATCGGCCAATTGATCGGCATTTTCAGGAAGCAAAGCCACTTCCAACAAGGTGCTGCCAGCCCCCTCGAGCTTGAGCCCCCTGAGTAGCTTGCCCACTTGCTCTTTGACACTGGCTTCATCGGTTTCGCCCCGCAGGCGAACGAGCTCCGCGATGGTCTCGAGCTCACCGAGTTCGGAGACACTCTTTAGGGCGGCATCGCGCTGCTCCGCAATCGGTGAGTGCAATCCTTTATGCAATTTCGCCAGTGACGCGGCCTTCTCTGCTTCCATGCGACAAAGTTACATTGATGAGCGGGCGACGGCCCACTGACCATACCACGCGGCCACCTCAGAAAGCATCAATGCCGTTGCCCCCCAAACAAAAGGCACCCCCGGCAATGCAAAACCAGGAGCGGTCCATTGAAAAGGTGCCGAACCCGGCATGTGAACATGAACAGGCTGCTCAGTGCGGTGGCGAGCCCCCACAAGATCAGAGACTTGGATGCGATGAACCACAGCCACCTCGATGGGGTCTGGTGCCAATATTTCCGGCAGTTGAACCGGTGCCACGAAGGGCCGAACAATAAAATTGCTCGGAACCACATGAACCTCTGTCAACGCCACTGGCGGTTGCAAGGGCCGGCAAGATTCTGGCAACCCCAACTCTTCCCTCCACTCTCTTATGGCACAATTCACCATGCTTTCTCCGGGCTCTCTTGCACCACCAGGAAGAGCCATCTGACCTCCATGGGGACCTTTTTCTGGAGTCCGTTCAATTAAGGTGATGGTCCCATTGGCCTCCAAACCAATCAAAACTGCCGCTTCGCGAAAATCCTTACCCGCTTGACCTCTGCGCCTAGCCACATCTGCAGAAGACCGGGCATAGGGCATCATGGAAGCATGTGCTTGTTCTCCTGGCAATGGACGGCCCGCTGCTTCCCAGGCCTTCCAATCCATACTTGACCCCTGTGCTTCCTTCTCCGTCATGCTTCGTGCTGCTTGGTTCGCTGGCCCTAATTTCGTCATCACGTGTACCAATTGGGATCAGAGTGTTGGTTTCCGCCAGCGGATAAGTTTCGAGAGGATGGCCTAGTGGCCATTGGTGGCGATTTGTCGCCCGATCGGCTGCTGCTCGCATACGAGCGGGGCATCTTCCCATGGTCAGCACCCGAAGACCCTTTGTTATGGTGGTGTCCCGACCCCCGCGCTGCGCTGCGGCCCAAAGACATCAAAGTGAGCAAAAGCATGCGTGCTGTCCTGCGCAAAGAAACGTTCACCATCACATCCGACACCAACTTTGAGGGGGTCATCCATGGTTGCGCGAGACGCCCGGAAGAAGGAACATGGATCACCGATGATTTCATTCAAGCCTATATCGCTTTGCACAAACTGGGTTTTGCGCACAGCGTTGAAGCATGGAATGCTGCGGGCGAATTGGTAGGCGGCCTCTACGGTGTTTCTCTGGGGAGCATGTTTTTCGGAGAATCCATGTTTGCTCAAGAGTCCAACGCAAGCAAGGCTGCCTTCATCACACTGGCCGATCACCTCTGCGGACTGAATTTCGATTGGATCGACTGCCAAATCATGAATCCCCACTTGGCCTCTTTGGGTGCCCACCACATCTCAAGACAGACATTTTTGGAGGAGTTGCAATCGGCCATGGAGAAACCCACCCGACGAGGCCCCTGGAACCTCACGACGCCCTCATGAGCCGTTCTTCAAGAGCAGCCAAGACAAACGGCGAACACATCAGACGTTGGGGCTGGAAGGCGCCCTTGAAATGGATACGGGCCGCAGCCCTTCGATACACAGGTTGGAAATGTGAAGGACCTTTTCCTAGGTTGGGTCATCAAGCCTTACTGATTCTGGGGCCAGGACTGGATGCTGAGAAATGGGTGACTTCTGTCGTTGAACACAAGTTGAGTTTCTCAGGAATCTGGGCGGCAGATCCATTCGGGTCCATAGAACCTGCCACACTTCCCCTGCACGACTTGATCCTCGTTGACTACAGAACGGAGCACCTTGTGCAACTCATTGGTCAAGCGCATGCGCGTGGAATTCCCATTCAACTCGTCCGAGTCGCACATCCTGAAAAGCGCATTCGCTGCAACACGCCATTTACACCCAGCAAATTCCTTCGGCGTGACCTCGCGTACATCCGTCGGGTGTTTAGTTACAACAATTGAACCTGTGTTATACAGAGCCGACTGTGGCGTTGACAATTTGTCCATATCTGCCCCCTGAAAAATTATTTATTCATTGATGCCATAGAGTACTTTGCCGATGTCAGCGGGGCATTCCCTAGAAAGTATACAGCATAGAAACATCGCTACTCATGGACAAGCACGATTTGATGATCCTCGACATCGTTCAGCAGCACAAAAAAGAATTGCAAGAGCACATTCGTTTGTCTGCACTAGAGCGCAACTTTTGGAAGCGCATCGAAGGTGATGTTACCCTCAGCGTGGGTCAAGCGCGCATTGGAGAGCGCATCACCCGCCTGTATCTCGATGGTATGATTCAGAATAAGAGCGGCTACATGTTGACCAAGAAAGGGCGTGAAGCATTGAACCTCGAGAGCGAGCGCATCGCACAAATGGCCTGAGTCGATCAACGCCATGAAGCATGAAAAAGGCCATCCTGTGAGGATGGCCTTTTTCATGGAAGCTCTTTTTCATACGGGCTGCTAGCGCCATGTACGGGAGGCAACCTCTTTTTCTTAATTCTCTTCGAGGATCTCTAGTTTGGGGTACTTCTCTCTCCAGAAATCAAGCTTACTTGGGTCACGTACCGTGATGACGGTTCTTCCATCCAGCCTCACTTTAATGTTAGGCTGCAGCTCTTTGGTCTTTTTCTTCTTCTTTTTCGCCATGTCAGGTCGATTGCTGCATTAACAACGCAGGTCTGTAAAAGTTCGAATGAACGGCAAAGCCACCTGACTTCCAAGGCTCAGAAAATCAATTGTGAAACTTTCCAAGACCGTTGTTCACAGCCTACAACACTTTTGATTGCCGGATTATCAATGGGCCATCCGCGAAATACGGAACCCGAAGCCGGCGATATACGCGTAGCACAGCGCCGGTAACAGCAAGGCCAGGCCAAATCCAGAGGCGTCAACCAAGGCCCCAAAAGCCGGTGGAATCACGGCTCCGCCGACTATAGCCGTACACAAAATTCCGCTGCCTTGAGGCTTTGCGTCGCCCAACTCAGCGATTCCCAGTGTGAAAATCGTGGGGAACATGATCGAATTAAACAGGCCCACTGCCAACAACATGAGCAAAGCAGACAAGCCTGTCGCACTGCTGCTGGCCACCACCAAGACCAGCGCTGCGGTAGAGAAAACACCCAAAAGCAGAGACGGCTTCAAGCGCTGCATCAACCCTGCTCCAATGAAACGCCCCACCATGGCTCCTCCCCAATAGAACGTCAGTAGCACCCCCAATTTCCCTTTGGGGTCCAAATCCATGACCGACTGCCCCTTAATTGAGGCGGCAAGACCCGCCATGTTCTCCAAGAAAGGATGAGACTGCATAAGCTCATGCACATTCAGCTTCAAGCCATAATTGACCATGTAACTGCCCAGGGCCACCTCCGCGCCAACGTAGACAAAGATCCCTGCGGCACCAGCCATGAGACGCCGGTTCGCAAACAACGCCGAAAGGCTTCCTTCCTCTCCCCCTCCTTCGAGAATGCGAGGAAGAGCAACCTTGCGAATGACAAAGGCCAACATTAAAAATGCGACCGCCAAGATGACAAAGGGCCCCTGAACTGCTCCAGCTTCGGCCGACCGATAGAGTTCCAAAGCTGCCGAGGTCATCGAAGCTTGCTCATCTCCTGTTTTGACCGCGTCTCCCAAAAGATAGCCGGCACTAATGATGGGCGCTATGGTTGTTCCCAAAGAGTTAAAGGCCTGAGCAAGGTTCAATCGGCTTGAAGCTCCCTCTTCTGACCCCAGTACAGAGATATAGGGGTTTGCGGCTACTTGTAGAATGGTAATCCCCGATGCGACCACAAAAAGGGCCAGCAAAAACAAAGGAAACAAACGCGTTGAAGCGGCCGGATAAAAGATGAGGCACCCAATGGCAGCCAATGACAATCCCGCCATGATTCCATTCTTGTAGCCGATGCGTTTGATCATCCTTCCCCCTGGGATGGAAATCACACCATAGGCCGTGAACCAAGCAAACTGGACCAATCCAGCCTGCAGGTAGGTCAATTCAAAAACATCTTTGAGCCTTGGAATGAGGGCATCCACCAAAACGGTGATGAAACCCCACATAAAGAACAGCGAAGTGACGGTGATAAATGCCCCTCGGAATTGCTTCGAATTGGTCATGCCCAAAAGTAGGTAGGGCACACCGCTTACTTCTGCTGAATGTTAGCGCATCAACTCAATGGTCCCGGAGAGCTCTTCCGCATCGGTTCTGGACCCTTTCCAACGCAAGCGGTAATTGTATAAGCCGGTTGGAGCATAGTAATCTCCCCCCTTGACATTGCCCAACCACACTTCGTCTGGATCATTGCTGTAGTATACCTCTTCGCCCCAGCGGTTGAAGATGTTGATCTCGTAGTAAACCACGTCCGAAATGACCACCTGGAAACCGTCATTGATGCCGTCGTTGTTGGGCGTAAAGGCGTTCGGGATGTAGACCATCACGGGGCCCTCCACCAACGTGTACGCACTGTCGCGACAACCCAATGGATTGGTGACGGTCAGCTGCGCATAATAATCCCCTAGCCCATCATATTCGTGAGTAGGACTCATCTCTTCTGAGAATGAACCATCTCCAAAATTCCAATCGAATTCACAAGAGGAGCAGGGAGGATCCGGCGTAGCAATGAACTCAATGCGTGTGTCGGACAAGTAACTGGTATAGAAGTCACTGTAGATGTACTGCACTTCCACTTGTACTGTTTCCGTGATGGTCTCACCACAGATGTCCGTGACCTCTACAGGGTAGCTGTATGAATTGCTCGGAGCCACGTATTGGTCATCTCCAAATGCTGGAATACTCGACCAATTGTAGACAAAACCTCCTTCACCCCCACTAGCCAAAGCCGAGAGGGACAGGGCCTCTCCGCGACAAATGACCGTGTCATTGCTCACAGACAATGTCATGGGAATATCGGGAATGACCAACAGCGCATCGGTCTCGTCTTCTCCACCACAACCATCGAACACCTCGACATTGATCGGAGTGGTCACAAAACTTTGTACCGTGATCTGGGGGTCACTTCCTCCGTAAGGCAATCCACCTACGCTCCATGTGTAGGTGTAGTCTCCTGCGCCACTTAATATGTCTACGGCAATGACCGTATTGTCTACGCAGGATGCGTCGATGGTATCCTGTAAGTCAACAAACAATGCCGGATTTTGAATGTCAATCGTAGTCGAAGCACTCCCTGTAGACTGACAATTGTCCGTGACATCCACAGTAAATGACGTAGAGAGCCCGCTGTCATAGATGTAGGTCTCGCTGTCTGCGACGGGATTGAAATTCTGGCTCCATTGATAAGTGTATACGCCACTGCCCCCATCGATCACAGGCACAAGCTCAAAAGACTCCGTGCAAGGCCCGACCAAAGTGTCGGGCAATGTGACCTCCAATGCGGGGCTCACCACCGTGATTTCAGTTTCCGCGGTTACAAACTGACCGCAACCATCGCTCACTTCGAGCGTGATGGACATGTCTGTGTCGGTTGTCCAGCTCAATGTTTGATTGAAACCCAAAAAGGAAAAGCCTTCTAACCAAGCGAAATTGAAGTAGGGCTCTCCTCCAGACCAATCGGGGGTGATGGTGAAGGGAACGTTGCAACTGACTTCGTAGTTGGCATCCAATTCGACGATCAATTCAGGCACGTCAATGCTCACATTCACCATCGCTTCCGCTGTAAGCCCACAGGCGTCTTCTACGATAACATGAACTTCAGAAGCATTCAACCAAGTCGACAAAAAGAAGGAGTTGCCGTAACCGAAGGCCGGAAGTCCATCTTGAAGCTCCCATGAATAAGTGTAAGGTGGATTGCCGCCATCTGCTACAGCAAAGATTTCCTCAAACCCATTGCAAGACAGCACCACATCGCCCCCCAAAATTTCTGCGGTCAATTCAGGGTACTCTTCCACAGTGATTTCAAAGAGACCGTCATCTGATGGCATTCCGCAGGTGTCACTGACTGTGACGATGCAGTCATACACTCCCGCAGCGACAGGAATGTAATTGATGGCACTGGTGTCGATTCCTGGCTCACAGTCCCAACTGTAGACGTAGTTGCCGTACCCACCCGTTACAATGGGCTCAAGCTCTACAGAATCACCCACGCACAGCTCCGTATCAAAACCATCAACCTCCAGAGGGTCCGGTTCATCAATGATGTCGAATTCGAAATAGCTCGTCAATCCGCCTCCATTGCAAGCAGCCAAATTGAGGATTTCCATCACTACAGATTCAGACCCTTCCGCAAGGCCGTCTTCAAAAGCGTCCAGTGGAAACTCTTGTACCGAAACAAAAGGCGGGAAAAACACAGTGTCCGGGAGCAATGTAAAGTCCACCCCATTGGTAGCGGTGCTGGCACTGTAATCAATGATCACCATCTCCTCAATGTCGATGATGGTTTCTAATGGACGGGTAAAAGTGAGGATCGCCTCACCACAGTCTTCAAAAATGACAGGGTTGACCGTATTCAGGTCTCCTCCAACGTTGATGTTGAGATTGACCTCCACCACAGAGTTAGACTCAAAAGAACCTGATTCCAAAATCACAAATGATTCAAGTGCCGTATCGGAGCCATCGGCAATGGCCAAACGAATGTGGTATGTTTCTCCGCACTCCACCACACTTTCGGCAGTGAGCTTTACCGTGTAACCATTTTGGCACAACACCTCATTGGCAGGGTTGTCGATGTAGTATGCTGAATTGGTGACATCGTTCACCGAACTGATTGTAATGGCCAGTTGTGGGTCTGAACCGGGAACTTCCGCCAAGTTAACGGCGTTGTCTGCGTAAGGCCCATTGATGCCAGGACCGCTCAGGAAAAAACCAAAAATGTCATTGTATTGACTGTTGACCCAGGCTAGATACTCGTCGGAGCCGAAAACGTAGTTGAATTTGATGGTGTCCCCCGTCGCCACGAAATCGAACTCAATGGCGCAAATATCATTGACGCTGTTCACGTTGAAGTTCTGGCCGATAAGAGGAGGAACGCTGTTGGCAATGTTCAATAGGTCGGGATCGCCGGACACCTCGAGTCCATCGTCGATAAAATCGTCCATACAACCATCGTCAATGTTGGCTGGATTGTTGGCCACTTCAGTGGAGAGTATGAGACCTGCTGTGATTGGGAACTCGGTCGGATCGAATCCGGTAATCTGCCCAATTTGCACTGGGCTCCCTGTAAACTGAACGTTTGTAGCCTCCACTCCTGTCCCCAACAGAACATCGTTGACGTACTGGTCAGGAGTGAGCGTGCTGTTTACCTCTAGTTGAGCTGAAACAGATGAACCCATGAGCGTCAGCGTTGCTGCCAAAACCGCCCCAGGAACACATGAAAAAAAGGATCGCACAGATTCAATCATGATAAACGCAATGTACCGAGGATAGGACGACAAAAAAGGCGAAAGGTTGCGCACCTTTCGCCTTCTTCAACAACATTTTTCTCTCGGAGCTTCGGGTATTGCCGAATTAGCTTACCGCGAACTCGGAAAGCTCTTCTCTTAGACGCTTCCGCGCATGGAAGATTCTGCTCTTTACCGTTCCCATTGGAATGCCCAATTCTTCGGCGATTTCATCGTAGTGAAAACCATCAAGAAACATTGAAAAAGGACGGCGGAAATCATACTTCAACCTTGAAATGGCCGACTGGATGTCATCAATGTTGATCAAGGACGTCACCGAATCATGGTGGTAGTCCTGTCCTGAATTCAGGAAAAATTGATTCTCTGTCTGGTCGACGATGGTGTTCTGGAACCGCTTCTTCTTGTAGTTGTTGATGAAGATGTTCCGCATGATGGTGTACAACCATCCCTTGATGTTGGTTCCCTCTCTGAAGTTGTTCTTGTAGCGAAGTGCCTTGACAAAAGTCTCTTGCACCAAATCATTGGCATCCTCACGATCTCGGGTGAATCCCATTGCAAAACCTGAAAGGAAATCCTGGTGCGAAGTCAGGAGGTTGTTGAATTCAATCGTGGACATGTGTTCAATGTTGTGGCCCAAAGATTAAACAGAATCTTCATCTCCGCAATATTCTGTTCAACTTTTTTGAATAATTGATGAACAAAATGCCTCAAATCCGCTGTTTCCAGGCAAAACGTTTAATCGCAGACCCCAATGGGTCTACAAAACACATGTCAAAATGTTGGGAGGATCAGGTGCTCAGCAGCGCTCCGATCAAGGATTGCCCATTGCCATGGAGCTGGATGCTCGGGTCTGGAGTGTCCACATTCGCAAACACACGGCCTGCCAAATGGAACTTCAACTGGGTTCCCGAAGACTCTCTCAGTACCCGACGCAAGTAGTCGGGAACACCATTCTCTGCCGGAAACGTCGTGCAGTACGCCACACATTTCAAGGCGGGGAACTGGGTAGACATCTGAACCAGGTCTTCAAGGGGCACCGATTGTCCCAGGAACAAACTCCTATATCCTGCTTTTCGCAGTAAGAAATGCACCATCATCAAGCTGATGTCGTGAATCTCACGTTCTGGAAGGAACAGGGCAAACACGTCATCGTCATATCCAGCGTCCACTGGAGGAAGCTCATCCACAGCCCGGAACAACCGCTGGCGAATCAGGTTGCTCACGAAGTGTTCATGGGCAGGACAAATGGCACTCGTGAGCCACAGCATGCCAATTTCCCCCATAAAAGGGAGGTACAGCTTGAGCATTAAATCGCTCAACCCGCATTGATCCTCGTAGGTTTTTGAAACGCTTCGAAACAATTGCTCATCAAAGTTGAGCATGCTGATTTTCAGCATTCCCATCCAATGGTCTTCGCTTGTTCCCGTTGTACCCAAGCTGCTGATGGCCGCTTTGATTTCCCTCTCCTCCATGGAGGCGATTTTCGAAATCTTGTGGCCATTTTGATTCAGCAACCCCACATTCAGCAGGAGCTTCAAGTCCTCCGAAGTGTAGAAGCGAATGTTGGTAGAAGTCCGTCTCGGACTCAACAAACCATAGCGCTGTTCCCAAGCACGAATGGTATGGGCTTTGATCCCCGTGAAATGTTCGAGGTCCTTGATGGAAAATTCCTGCACTGATGCGGTCACGTTAGACAAACACACAGAAGCTGCGTTTGTTCACCAACAAGATGGTGCGGACCTTAGTTTTGACAGGCCCCTAGACCTAGCCCCTATGCCCACAATCCAACTTTTCGAAGACGGTCGCTGCGTTCAACTGCACCCTTTCCACCTGATTGACGGTGTGGAAGGCGTCCGTTTTGGCGCATTCACACAACACGAGCGGTGGCACCTTTTGCTTCCCTTATTCGGTGAAATGGACCATTCCTCTGCAGCCCTTCAGGTGAATGCACGGTGGGTTCCCTCAGAAAGTTCGATCGATTTGCTTCGGGCTCTTCAACCGGGACAGCAATTGGTACAGGGAGATGATGTACTGGCGTTGTTCGAAAACCAACCTCCTTCAAGCGCCGTTTCTGTAGAAGCTTCACCCCCCCAGCAATTGCTCCACAACGCCAATGAATTGTTTGGCCTGTTAGAGGAGCAAATCTCAAAGGACGTCCACTTGCTGAGGTCTGAATGGTCACTTGAGCCTTTCGGCCCATCAAGTTCTACTGCCATTTTCGGACCGTCTGCTTCCTTTTTGGTGCACCCCTCTGCCGTCATCAAGGCCGCTACGGTGGACGTAGAACATGGACCTGTTATCGTAGGCCCTGGTGCAGTGATTGAAGCCGGAGCCCACCTGAAAGGACCATTGGTCGTTTGCGAAGGTGCTACTGTTCGCATGGCCGGACGCATCTCAGGCGCTACTGTCATTGGCCCTCATTGCAAAGTGGGAGGAGAAGTTTCCAATGTGAATTTCCAAGGCTGGGCCAACAAAGCCCACGACGGATTTCTAGGCAACAGCGTCATCGGCCGTTGGTGCAACTTGGGAGCCGGCACCGAATCCAGCAACCTCAAGAACACCTATGGTGAAGTGAGACAGTGGGATGCGCAAAGTCAACGTCTTCAAGGGACAGGCTTGCAATTCTGCGGCCTACTCATGGGAGACCACAGCAAATGTGGCATTGGAACCACTTTTAATACGGGGACTGTAGTCGACCCAGCCAGCGCCATTTTTGATGCTGGTTTTCCGCCCAAACACCTGCCGGCATTTAGTTGGTACAACGCACGGTCTGCCACTATGGAAGTTCAAGACCTCAGCCGCATGCTCGCTACAGCAGACAAAGTCATGGCCCGACGCGGGTTGTCTTTGACCCAAACGCAACGTGACAGGCTGTCACAATTGCATGCTGCTCGCGCAACTGGGAACTGAATCCCTGCCAACTTGACCCCCTCCCCTTTTGTTCCGGCCCTGTGGCCCGGTTTTAGCCACCCGCTCAACAATGCAAGAAAATCAACCGTTCCCCCAGCTCTTCAGTGACGACTCGGAAGACCACGTCAGCATTCCGCTCCTGAGTTCGGAAGATGAAGCTGCCATGGAGCGCGAGGACACCCCTGAGGTCCTCCCCATCTTACCGTTGCGCAATACTGTGTTGTTTCCGGGGGTCGTCCTTCCCATTAATGTGGGGAGAGACCAGAGCTTGCGTCTCCTGAAGGAAGCCCACAAAGGCGGACTCGACATTGGCGTCATGACCCAATTGGACGGGGAAATTGAAAATCCAGAAAGCACCGACTTGCACGAAGTGGGCACTGTAGCGAGCATCATGAAAATGTTGCGGATGCCCGACGGATCCAATACGGTTATCATTCAAGGAAAGAAGCGTTGTCGCAGAGGAGAAGTGATCGAAACCGAGCCCTACATGAAGGCCAAGGTCACTCCTTTTTCAGACGAAGAAGACGAGTGGAACGACAAGGAGCGCGAGGCACTTCAACAGAGTCTTCAGGAGATGAGCATGGAGGTCATCCAACACAGCCCTAACATTCCATCCGAGGCCGCCATTGCCATCAAAAACATTGACTCCCTGAGGTTTTTGGTGCACTTCATCGCTTCGAACATGAACGCAGAGAAGGCGCAGAAGCAAAACCTACTCGAAGTACCGGGCCTCAAAGCCCGCGTGGAACAAGTCATGGAGCTCTTGGGAGAGGAACTTCAAGTACTTGAACTCAAGAACGACATCCAAAGCAGGGTCAAGACCGATATCGAAAAGCAACAGCGGGAGTTCTTTCTGCACCAGCAGATGAAGCAGATTCAAGAGGAGCTTGGGTCGGATCCGCAAAAGGAAGACATCGCCGGAAAAAAAGCCCGGGCAGAGCTCAAAGACTGGCCCGAAAAAGTCGCAGAGACCTTTGCCAAGGAGCTCAGCAAATTGGAGCGGATGAACACGCAGAGTGCCGAGTACAGCGTTCAATCCAATTATCTAGACCTGTTGCTCGACCTTCCTTGGAACATCACCTCGGAAGACAACTTTGACCTGAGTCATGCTCAGGAGACATTGGATGCCGACCACTACGGACTGGAAATGGTCAAAGAGCGCATCATTGAGCACTTGGCCGTCTTGAAACTGAAGGGGGACATGAAGTCGCCCATCATTTGCTTGTATGGACCTCCAGGGGTAGGAAAGACTTCGCTGGGCAAATCCATCGCTGAAGCGCTGGGTAGAGAATACGTCCGCATGTCCTTGGGTGGTCTGCGCGACGAGGCGGAAATCAGAGGCCACAGGAAGACCTACATCGGTGCGATGCCCGGTCGAATCATTCAAAACCTGAAGAAGTCAGGCACTTCCAACCCCCTGTTTGTTCTCGACGAGATTGACAAGCTCAGCCGCGATTCGCATGGCGACCCTTCTTCTGCCATGCTAGAAGTTCTGGACCCTGAGCAAAACAGCACGTTTTATGACAATTACTTGGAGCTCGACTACGACCTCTCCAAGGTGATGTTCTTGGCAACATCCAACTCTTTGGCCACCATTCAGCCTGCGCTGCGCGACCGCATGGAGATCATTGAGGTGACAGGATACACCGTTGAGGAGAAGGTCCAAATCGCCAAGCGACACCTCATCAAGAAGCATGTCAAGGAGACGGCATCTCAGAAGAACAGATCGAGATCCCCGAGGAGACATTGGAGAAGATCTGTGCCGAGTACACCAATGAAAGTGGGGTGCGCGGACTGGACAAGCGCATCGCGAAAGTCGTTCGCCACCGTGCCGTTCAAGTCGCTATGGACGTTGAACACAAGGTTTCAGTGGCGCCGGAAGAGCTGATCGACATTTTGGGACCCTCTCACGAAAAAGAGCGCTACGAAGGCAACGAGGTTGCCGGCGTGGTCACCGGATTGGCATGGACACCTGCTGGCGGCGACATCCTTTTTATTGAAACCAGCGTGGTGCGTGGCAAGGGCAAATTGACCCTCACCGGAAACCTGGGGGATGTCATGAAAGAAAGCGCGGTGATCGCGTTGCAATACCTCAAGGCACACGCAGAGGAATTTGACCTCGACCCCAAAGTGTTCGACACATGGGATGTGCACGTGCACGTTCCTGCGGGGGCCATTCCCAAGGACGGCCCTTCGGCAGGCATCACCATGCTGACCGCCTTGGCTTCCGTTTTTACCCAGCGCAAAGTCCGGAAATTCCTTGCCATGACGGGGGAAATCACACTGCGTGGTCAAGTGCTTCCAGTTGGAGGTATCAAAGAAAAGATCTTGGCTGCACGCCGCGCTGGCATTAAGGAAATCGTCCTGTGTGAAGCCAACCAGAAACACGTTGAGGACATCCAGGCACGATACATCAAAGGATTGCGTTTCCATTACGTGAAAACCATGTCTGAAGTCGTCGAACGCGCCCTGCTCAAAGAAAAAGTAGACGCCGCAAAGCAAATTACCCCCACCCCATGAACCCAAAGCTTGTTGGCGCTGCCTTGTGTTTTGTTGGAGCCAGCCTTCTGTATAGTCCGTCGCAGTCTTGGGGCCAATCGGTGGCCCGGCCGGGACTCTTGGACCTTCCATTGTCTGCCCGTTTTGCCGGGTCTGCAGAAAGTATGGGGGCCCCATTGCAAACGACCCTGGGAGATGCGCTGGGACAAGCCTCGCTCATCGACTCTACACACGCTGGGCAGATGCACCTGGCCTACGTAGATTATTTCGCAGGGACCGCCATGGCCTCTGTGCTGTATGCCCACCAGCCCGAACAACGCAAGTGGTTGTGGCACACGGGGCTGCGCAACCTCGGCTACGGCACCTTCACGGGGCGAGATCCCGTAGGGGTGGAAACTGGCAGCTTCTCTGCTTCAGATGTGGCTTGGGTCAGTGGAATCAGCCTGCCCTTGGACAGCAACCTGACCGTGGCTGCCACGATCTGGATGGGACAAAGCGGGCTTGCTGAGCGGCGCTCGGCTTTTGCTCAGGTAGACGTCTCAGCCAATTACTATCGCAAAGACCGTCAATTGCGTCTTGCAGCCATGTGGCGACCATGGGGAGGCATGCACACTGCAAACTCCACAGGAAGCAACGGACGTTTTGCGCCAGACATGCGGCTCTCCCTGACCAAGGGGTTTCAGAATGCTCCTTTCGTGCTCTACACGACTTATGATGAAATGCAGCAATGGGACCTCGCCCCTGAAGGGTATTACGACGACACCATTGACCCCCTGACTGGCGACACCCTTTCTTCGGGCACCTGGGCTTTTGGCGATCGGCTCTTGCGCCATCTCGCCATTGGCACGGGTTTAAACATCAGTAAAAATCTGGCCTTTCGGTTCGGTTACCACCACAGGCGCCGCCAAGAATTGCGCCTCGCCAATGCTCCGGGAACTTCAGGCTTTGCCTGGGGACTTGACTTCAAAGTGCGCCGATTCCACCTCTCCATTGCCCGCAACACTTACCATACTGCGGGAGCATCCACCCACCTCAGCATTCGCACCAGACTTACCGAACGGTGAGGACGCTGAGCATTGCTACCTTCGGAAGCGGTTAAACCGACCCCTTAAGTGATATGAAACGCATCAGCATTGCCATAGACGGACTCAGCGCATCGGGGAAAAGCACCTTGGCCCAAAGCTTGGCAAAAGCGCTGAATTACATCTATATAGACACTGGTGCGATGTACCGCGCGGTGACATTATTTGCGTTGCGCGAGAAGCTGATTGACCACGAAAGCAACCTGAATGAAGAGGGCATGATCATGGCCCTGCCTCGGATTTATTTGACTTTTCGGTTCAATCCCGGCACGGGCAAAAGTGAAATCTGCCTGAATGGCCGAAACGTGGAGAAGGAAGTTCGCGCCCATGAAGTGTCGCGTCAAGTAAGTGTGGTATCCCGCCTTCCAGAAGTGAGGGAAAAGCTTGTGATTGCCCAGCGCCGGATTGGAGAAGCAGGTGGAGTGGTCATGGATGGCAGGGACATCGGAACGGTTGTACTGCCCAATGCAGAACTCAAGTTCTTTATGACTGCGAGCATCAAAGCCCGCGGAGAGCGGCGACACGCTGAGCTTGCCCGACGTGGACGTGCGATAGCGCTCGATGATGTCTTGTCTAACCTTCAGGAACGTGACCGGATTGACAGCACCCGAGAACACAGCCCATTGACTCAGGCAGAAGACGCCATCGTCATTGACAACAGTGACCTCTCCATCGAACAACAATTCGATCACATGATGTCCTGTGCACAACAAGTGCTCAATGCGTAAATCCCGCATTTGGCCCGTCCTGTTGCTCGCGCCTGTCCTCTTGAGCTGTCAGCCAGGAGAGGCGCAATCTGAAGCCCCTACTGCTCTTCGACCTGCATTTTTAGAAAGGGGTGACACCACAGCGGCCTTGGCCGTGATGGACAGCATGACCCTTCGGGAAAAGGTGGGCCAGTTGATGATGGTGCCCTTGTACTCCAAACCGGGCGAACCAGATTCCAAAATCGGGGTGCGTGATGCCATTGAAACATGGGGCGTTGGAGGTGTCATTGCCATGCAAGGAGACACCTTGACCACCCGCCTCAACCTGGCTGAGCTCGACAGTTTGGCTCTAAAGGAAAGTGGACTGCACCTCTTGACGGCCATGGATGCAGAATGGGGGTCTGGAATGAGGCTTCCCGATGGGATCACCTTTCCCAAAGCCATGGCGCTCGGGGCCACAGAAAATGAAGCGCTCGTCCGAAATGCTGGCTTTGCGGCAGGTCAGGAATTGCGACATATGGGCATCGGCATTGACTTTGCGCCAGTAGCCGACGTCAACAGCAACCCTGCGAACCCCGTCATCGGCAACCGATCCTTTGGCTCCAGACCTGAGGTTGTAGGCGACCTGGCTTCAGCCTGGGCTGAAGGGCTCCGCAAGGCAGGTGTCATGTCAGTAGGCAAGCACTTTCCTGGTCATGGCGATGCAGACCTTGATTCCCACCTGGCCCTTCCTGTGATTTCTTCGGATGCCCGCACATTGGCCAACGTAGAGCTACCGCCTTTCAAAACCCTGGTCTTCCGTGGTGTTGACGGCATGATGACCGCCCACCTCGACGTGCCGGCTTTGGATTCTGTAACGGGCTTGCCCACTTCCCTATCTCCTCTGGTGATTCGCGACCTCTTGCTGGACTCATTGGGGTTTGAAGGACTCGTTTTTACGGATGCGCTGACAATGGCTGGCGCGGCGGACCCTGTTCCTCCCGGCACCCGAGAAGTCGCTGCGCTCAAGGCCGGAAATGACATCCTGCTGTTTCCTTCCGAACCCGGTTTGGTGATGGACAGCATCGAAGCCGCCCTTCTTCGCGGCGACTTGGATACAGCGCGCATTCATGAGGCCTGTCTCAAGGTTTTACTGGCCAAACAATGGACCCAAGGCGGCCCCATAAGCGCGCCCCAGACAGACCTGCACCGGTTGCAAGAGGACATCCGTGGCCACATGCTGGTCCGCCTGGGAAAAGGACACGTATTGGACCATGGACTGCGCACCGCTTTGGTGGTGGTCGGAAACAGAGGTTCAGCGGCCGAAGAGCGGTTGCGCTTGACCTTTCCAGACCTCAAAGTGGTGCGACAAGGCAAGGGGGCCATTGGACTGGCTGACCAGCAGCGAATCGCCGCCGGTGTCGCCGACTGTCCGCAAGTGTTGGTGGCGTTTGTGGACGAAAGCAACCGGCCCGCGCGTCGGTTTGGACTGCCCAATGGCGCAGATGCGTTGCTCCATGCCCTATCCAAAGGGGAACACCCCCTGTTTGTGTCGCTCTTTACCAGCCCTTATGCCTTGGAGTTCTTGAAGCCTGGGCCTGACAGAGAGTGGCTGGTGTGCCATCAGGAAGACCCCATGACCCAGCGGGCGGCCATGGCCGCTCTGTGCGGTGAAGGCGACGCCTTGGGCAAGCTTCCTGTCGATGTAGGCCATTGGAAAGCAGGTCAAGGGAACCCTCTCCGTTCCCGGCGTTTGCCCCGCACTTCCCCCTCTCCAACCATGAAGGTGATGGGAGAACGGCTGGATAGCCTTGCGGCCGAAGCAGTGCACCTCGCCTCCACACCGGGAATGCGCATTTTGGTGGTGGTGAACGACAGCATACGCTACGACGGCACCCATGGAAACTTGGGAGACCCTGCGGCAACACCGGTTCAGAGGAACCACGTGTATGACCTTGCTTCCATCACCAAAGTGGCCACCTCGACGTTATTGACCATGATGTCGGTTGAGCGGGGACTGTTCAATCTGGAGCAACCACTTTCCGAGCTGTTGCCCTCAGACCACGCCGCTCCTTTACACCCGGAACTCGGCAAAAGAACCCTGAAGGATGTCTTGGCACACCGTTCGGGCTTGCCGGCTTGGATTCCCTTCTATGCGGACCTTATAGCCTACGAAGATTCGATAGGTGGCGTGTTGAGCGAAGACCCTGTCGATGGTTGGATCCCTTTGTGCGAAGGCCGATGTATGCACCCCATGTGGTGCGATTCTATTCGGCGCGTAGTCCGTGGGATTGAACCCAAACCAATGGGCCATTACCGCTACAGTGACTTGGGGTATTACCTGCTCAAGGACATCCTTGAAGCGCATTGGAAACAGCCATTGGAAGTGTTGGCAGACAGCCTGATTCACGGTCCTTTGGGCCTCCATCGCATGGGATATCACCCCCTGCAGTGGGCCAAACTGGAGCACATCGCTCCAACCGAGCTGGACACGGTATTCCGCGGGACTTGGGTGCGGGGCACCGTTCACGACCCGGGTGCTGCCATGCTGGGCGGTGTCGCAGGACATGCCGGATTGTTCTCCGATGCCCACGACTTGGCGCTCCTCATGGAGGTCATGCGGAATGGAGGCGTGCGAAATGGCTTTCAACTCGTCAGCCCTGCTACTCTGGAGGCATTTACCTCACGCGCCTTCACCCTTGAAGACAACCGAAGGGGCCTTGGATGGGACAAGCCCGGCCTGGAAGAAGACACCGGGGCCAGCGGCAATGCAGGTTCTTGGTCCAGTTTTGGGCACAGCGGATTCACGGGTACGTTGGCTTGGACGGACCCAGAAGCAGGTTGGACCGTGGTCATTTTGAGCAACCGCATTTGTCCTGATGCTGAAAACCGCATCTACATCAATGAAGACATTCGCACAAAAGCCCTTGAAATCGTTGAGGATGCTGTTCACAGTAAGAGCAGATTCAAAGAACTTGGGCCCAGCGTTGGTCCCCAATAGTACATTGCAGTATGAGGATTGGAATGGTGTGCTACCCCACGTTTGGCGGAAGTGGAGTGGTGGCGACAGAACTGGGAAAGGCTCTAGCTGCCAATGGGCATGAAGTGCATTTCATCACTTATGATCAGCCCGTTCGGCTGGGAAGTTTTCGGCCCAACGTGTTCTACCACGAGGTTCAGATATCGCAGTACCCCTTGTTTGATTACCCGCCCTACGAGCTGGTCCTCGCGTCCAAGATGGTGGAGGTCGTTCGCCAACAGAACCTGGACTTGTTGCATGTGCACTATGCCATCCCACATGCCTCTAGTGCCTATATGGCCAAGCGCATTCTCGCCGAGGAAGGGCGACACCTTCCGGTGGTGACCACCTTGCACGGTACAGACATTACATTGCTCGGCAAGGATCCTGGATTCGAACCTGTCATCTCTTTTGCCATCAACCAAAGTGATGCTGTCACGGCCGTCAGCACCAGTTTAAGAAGTGACACCTACAAGCTGTTTGGCATCAACCAAGACATCGAGGTCGTCCCCAACTTCATCTGCCCAGACCACTTCAAAGAGCTGCGGGGTCAAGAACGCCATGACTTTGCAGAAGATGAAGAGCATCTCCTCTGCCACATTTCTAACTTCCGCCCGGTGAAGCGGGTGGTGGACGTGATCCGCACCTTCGCATTGGTTGCAGAGCGGCTGCCCGCCAAATTGTTGATGGTGGGAGATGGTCCTGACCGATCCGAAGCCGAACGTGTGGCCCGGGAATGTGGCATTGAGGGCAAGGTGTTTTTCCTGGGCAAACTCAAGAATCCTCTGGAAGCCCTGTCCATTTCAGACCTGTTCTTGCTGCCTTCAGAAAGTGAGAGTTTTGGTCTCGCAGCGCTTGAGGCCATGGCCTGTGGCGTTCCCGTTGTGGCTACAGAAACAGGCGGGTTGCCAGAAGTCATCCGTCACGGAGTGAGCGGCATGCTGGCGCCGATTGGCGCCGTCGAAAAAATGGCCGAGCACGCAGAGTTCCTCTTGGCCCCCCAACACCATGAAAAGTTCAAGCAACAGGCGCTCAAACGCGCTGCTGCCTTTGACATCACACGGGTACTCCCCGAGTATTTGCGGATTTATAACGGTGTCCTAGCCGAGCAACCTGCTGACTAATGGGTACGCGACTTGAAAGGTCCAACGGCTTGATCGGTGACCGGATCGCCTTTGCATGGCAAGACCGTGGAACAGAAAGCGAGCAATTGCGCGTGACGATTTCCCAAGGGACAACGGCATCGAACATGGCCATGCTTTCAATCTGGATGGTCATGTGGCTGTGCTTAGAAGCCGCCGTTTTGTACTTCTGGCTCCAAGGTTCTTCTGAAGGCAACGCTGCCGTTGGGTATGCCATCTACTCGGCATTCTGGGCATTCTTCGCGTTTCGGATTGGCAAAGTCTGGCTCTGGCGCTTACGCGGCAGCGAGGTCATTGTGATTGACCGTCGCGGAATCTCTGTGGCCATGGTTTTTGGCCAGCGCGGCCTGCCCGACTTTTTTGCCCACGGAGCCTACAAAGGCCTGTCGAGGGTTGAAGAGAACCCTGCCCAAATCCTGCGCACGTTTGAACAAGCATTTTGGTCCATGGGAGGCGAAACACTCAAATTCAGTGGTGGAAAGCGCACCATGGTCTTTGGGAAGCAGCTAACGGACCGCGATGCTGATGGTTTGCTGAGGCTGATGCGTCCTGCTGCACAGAGGCTCGAACGCAAGGTTGAATCAGCTTGAGACCAGGGCCCTGACCGCTGCGGCATAGCCCTCTAGTCCCAAACCGCAAATCACGCCTTGGCACACAGGGCTCAGCAAACTCACATGTCGGAACGCTTCACGGGCATGAACGTTTGTGATGTGAACCTCAACCACTGGGGCTTCAATCGACGCCACAGCATCTCGCAACGCCACTGAAGTATGGGTATACCCCCCGGCATTCAATGCGATGCCGCCACCTCCAAAGCCAATGGCGTGTAGGTGGTCAATCAACTCTCCCTCCACATTGGACTGAAAGTAGCTCAACTGTACTTCTGGAAATGCTGCACGCAGTGACTCGAAGTAGGCTTCGAAAGAAGTGTGCCCGTATTTGTCGGGCTCCCGCTGGCCGAGCAGGTTCAGGTTGGGGCCATTGACAATGTGAACGGTGTGCTTCATGTCATGATCAGGCCAAGGCCACTTCTTCGTGGGCGTCGACAAACAAAATGTTGCCGATGCCATGGTGGGCTTCAAACAACTTCACCCCTTCACTGCGGATATCGGCATCATTGAACCCAATGAAGGTGAGGTCAGCAAACTTGCTGCGCTCATCGATCAGCGCCTCCTTGAGGTCACCCGGCATCTCCTCCACCATCTCAATGTTTTGCTCGCTGACCGGAATGCGGCCTGCTTGAATCAAATCGCGGAGAGCCTGTTCCTTTTGAGCACGGTCCCCGTCCCGGTAGATCGAGAAGACTTGGATGTTCGAGTCCCGCCAATCGGGGTGTCCTTGCAGCACATACGCCATGAGGATCATGAGGTTGGCGTTGGCTGAATCTTCTGGCGTAATCCAAATGTGGATGGAACGCCGTTCACCAAAACCCCGGAAACTCGAGCGCAATAAACAGAGGTCCAGATTGGAGCCGCGCAAGAGATCATAATTGGTCACCATCTCTTGGGCGCTTTGTGGCTGCTCATCGATGTATTCGAGCAGGATCGCATTGTTTCCTTGACCGCTGATGCCAGGAAGCTGGACACTTTGGGCGATGGCCGAGGTGTATGAGGGCGATACGATCGTTGAAACGCTCACCCTACTCCTCACCGCATTTCCAAGGTCGGTCAGCCCCTGCTTGGCGCGGATGGAGCTGCGGAAGGTGCGGGCGTCGAGCCTGCCTTCAATCAAGTGCACGTAGGTGCCAAATCCTTGACGGTGCGCCAGCCAGCGCACCATGTCAAAAGCACCCGGCCTTCTAAAAGTATCCTTGCTCACACCCAGCACCATAGGACGCCAGTCCTTCCGGTCCAGCTCAGCCGTATCTCGGCGTTGCAAAATGAGCTGCAGTTGGCGGGAAAGCTGAAACAGCATGCCCCGGAACAACGCCACCATGCCCCGTTCACCCCTCCGGACCAATCCGCTGTAGATGGCCACCATGATGACCAAGCTGCCCAAGGCATAGCTGAAGTTCATCAGGAACATCAGGTAAAAACAGGTCACTGCCCCCACCAAGCTCAGCAACCAATGAGATCGGAACGTAGGACGGTAACTCGGACTGGCCGCAAAATGCTCGAACAGGCTGACCAGACAAATGGCACCATACGTCACCATGAAGAACATGGAAATGATCTCGGCCACCGCGTTGATGTCACCCAGCGAGACGAAAATGAAACCGATGGCGCAGGTGACGATGGAGGCAATGACCGGCTCGTTGTCGGATTTCCGCCCCCGCTTGAGCCTCAAGCCGATGGCCTTTGGGAAAATTCGATCCAAGGCCAGAGCCTGCAAGGTGCGTGGCGCGATGATGACGCTCCCGAGCGCGCTGGAAATAGCGGCAGCGGCCAAACCCATTGGAATCAGCGGTGGCCAAATGGAAATGGACTCCATGTAGAGTTGGTCAGAAGCCAATTGCTCTGGGGTCGCACTGACCCAAAATTTCAAGGCTACAATGATGTAGACCACAATACCGGTTACGGTGGCCCACAGCGTTCCCCTGGGAATGGCGCGGGCGGGCTCCTTCAGGTCTCCGCTCAACCCCAATCCTGCCGCGATGCCTGTGAAGGCCGGGAAGATGAAGGTGAACACCTCGATGAAGGAATACCGCTCAACGGTGCGGCCATCCGCGGTGATGAAGGAGGCATCAATGGTGCGGAGGATATCGAGCTCAGCTTGCGGCTCCCCGGTTCCAAAGAAAAAACTGAGCAAGGCCACCACCAGAACGGCCACCACACCGTAGAGCGCCTTCACCCCGACCTGCGCACCTTTGGTGAGCATCAGGATGGTCAGCAACGTCATAAAACCGTAATTGACCTGCCAAGGGGCGATCACCATACCATGGCTCACTTCGAGCCAACTGAGCAAGTCCCGGGTGGACACCGTAAATGCGATGATGTAGAATGCCACGCTGATCGCCTGGCTCAAAAAAAGGGCGATGCCAATGGAGCCTCCAATCGATAAGCCAAAGGAGCGGCTGATCATGTAATACGCCCCTCCCCCTTCTACTTTTTGGTTGGTCGCGATCTCGGCCACGGCAAGGGCTGTGGGGATGGTCACCAGATGCCCCAAAACGATGATGACCATGGTCCAGAGCAAACCCACGTGGGCTACGGCAAACCCAAAGCGCAGAAACAATATGGCACCGAGAATGGTCGAGATGGCCGTCATGAAAACGGCAAACGTCCCAAGTCCCTTTTCCTGCATGCCGTGAAAATAGTCTTCGGCGCGTTTGTCTCCGTCACTGAAGGGTTCATCGGCGCCATCAGTTTTCACGAATTCCCCACCATCCTTGCTGCATGAGGGATTACACCATCCACATACCGGTACGCTGCGGAGCAGGGAGAGCCCGTAAATCCGTGCCCCATGATTTTATCCTACACCCCATCACATCTGCTCACACTTCTGTTCACCCTGGCTGTTTTGCCTTCTGCTTTATTTGGGCAATCCTGCCCCGCACCCGCACCCATTACGCCTCCGTGGCTCACCTATCCTGCCCTGCCCTTTCGACACGTGACCCTCACATCCCTGGGAGCGCGCGCCGCCAATGTCTACCTGATGGATACGGGTGCCGAACTGGGCAGGCCCTTTGTCTTTGTAGAGGGCATTGACTTTGGGCTGAGTGGTACCTCTTCTGACCTTCAACTCGGCGACTTTGGATGGGCGGCATTCAACGGCTGCTCTTCCGATCAATACCCGATGATGGCCAATATGCCCGTCCTTTTGGACTCGCTGATGCAGCGGGGGTTCCACCCTGTTCTGGTTGACTTTGAGGCGGGGACAGGCGATATTTTTGCCAATGCGGAACTGTTGGTCGACATCCTCACCCACCTCAAGGAACATCAACACGACGCCCGTCCTATGGCATTGGGAGGGGCCAGTATGGGGGGGCAAATTGCCCGCATCGCCTTGCGCATGATGGAAGATGAAGGGGCGTCCCATTGCTCTCAGCTCTACCTCAGCTTGGACAGTCCACATCGAGGAGCCAACATCCCCATCGGTCTCCAACAAATCATTGCTGCCCTCAGCTCCAACGGCGGTGCCGTCGGGCCACTCTCTGCGGCATTGTCCTCAACCGCTGCGCGTCAGTTGCTGCTGAAGCAACTCCTGCCCCTGAATCCGAGACAAGCTTACCAAGACAGCCTGAACACATTGGGGTGGCCCCAATGGTGTCGCAACATCGGCATCGCCAATGGCGCTCTTGGACCTGTCGCTGACCCGAACCAGCCCCTCTTGGACTTTGAATATGCCATCCTTTCCTCAGAGGCATTGGGGGACATTGGCGGCTTATTGGACCTCGAAATTCATGCCGATCCAGGGTCCATAACACATCCATTTGCAGCGCCTTTCGCCCCTGTAACCAGTCTGCTTGAGATGCCTTCAGGTGGCAACTGGCCCTGGCCACTTGACTTAACGGTCGGCCATGACGTCCAAGGAGCGGCAGCATGGGGCGGGTCGTTGGATCTCATGCCAGGTGGAACGCGGCCATCCCTGCATCAATTCGCAGAGGCCTTCAACGCTTCACTGGCAGACATGGATCTGCCCTGGCCCCTGCAAATACCCGCCATTACTGCCGATGAATACCAGCCCTTGCACTGCTTTATCCCCACGGCCAGTGCACTCGGAATCGCTCCCCCATGGGAGGGCATCACCGCCGAACAATTGGTCACCGATTCGCCGTTTGACGACGTGCACTTTGCCACAGTCAATGAACCACACAGCGAAATCAACACCGCCAACATCCAGTTCGTCTTGAACCAATTGGACCTTACCGAATGTCCAGTCCCTCCAGGGGATTTGACAGGAGAAGTGGTGCTGAATGAAGCCGGCGACTGGTTTCTCACTGCACTTACGGTTCTTGGTCGGCTGTGCCTTCAATCTGCAGAACAGGAATTTGGCGCGGACGCTGCGGCTCCGTCTTCTCATGGGACGTTTGAGATTTTGTCATGTCCTGGACTCCTCACGGTTGGTGCCGAGGGCATTCTGGAATTGGGGGGTGGTGCGGCTTCCGAAATGGCCACCGCACAACTCACTGTTCGCTCGGGAAGCATCCTCCGAATTGAAGGCCAGTTGATTCTTCATCCGGGCAGTGAGCTGGTGCTGGAATCCGGAGCTACACTTCAAATCGCCGGTGGGATTCTGGATCAAAGGCCACATTCAACCATTCAAGCACAGCCTGGGAGCACCATCGAATCCGAAGGCCATAACGTCTGGGCGCAAGCATTTGCCAGCCAGCTAATTCTCGATGCTTCCGTTACCCTCTTCGAGCACAGTCAATGGCATCACCACTTCTCACCGGAAGCGCGCATTCGGACCACATCGCATTGCGGTTTTGAATTGCATGCGGCATCGTCCATGTCCATGCAAGCCCTCGAGGACGAAACCCATTGGGTCATAGCGTCCAATGGTGCAGTGCAGATTGACGGCCTTGGCACTTGGCAGCACCATCAAACCGGATTGCGCCTTCTTGGTGGAGCCACATGGCAGTCCAGCTTGACCGAAACGGTGCGGTTCGACCATACCCATTGGGCGGGCACAGCCGAGGACTCCGTTCTGGTGAGGGGTCCCCTTTGGCTGCATGACCACTCAGCCTCGCACATTGACTTGAGGCATGAAACCGACGAATTCCGCATCGAACACGGCCTGTTTGAGGGAGGCTCCACCCAGCTTTCTCACAACAAAGTGCGCTGGCGGTCGTCTGCCTTTATAAACCATCCGGTTGACCACCTTGCTTTGGGAGACGAACCGGCGCACCTTATTGAAAACTGTCGATTTGAGGGAGCACATGCTGGCCTGAGCGCCCAAGGGCCCGGCCGGCTCAGGGTGGAGGAATGCGAATTCGATGGCCATGTGACTGCATTGAGGTCCACTGCGGCGCGTTTGGAGCTGGCCTGTTGCGCTTTTGCTTCCAATGACATCGCCGTCCTAGCCAATAAGTCGCTCCTTGTGATGCAACCTGATGGTGGCGGTGGTTGGAACGTCTTCGAAGACAACGACGTCCACATGAAATTCCAGCAGGCCCCTTTTCCAGAGTTGACAGAAGGCGCCAACCACTTTGGAAACCCCTATTCGGGATGGGCGACCGGATCCATCAACACCCCTTGTAATGGAAGCGGATTGGATTGGCTGATCAATGGACAGAGCTGGGACTGGCCAATGGGATGGCCGCAGATACAAAGTGGGCTTTGGGCTTGGAATCCAGATGGTGCTCAAAACTGCCCCATCGCAGCCATAGACATGAACCCGGTCTCGGCCTTGGAATGCGGAGAGGGCCGCAAGCGCATTAGGGAGTGACCCTACTCAATCCGCTATTTCGAAGGTTTCCAGCACCCAGATTTCTCGGGTAATGGAACGGTTGTTCTTGAAGTAGTAGACCCCGTGTTTGGCCACAGTCTTGCGGTAGACATTGACCTCATTTTCTACGCGCACCGTTCGCTCTATGATGAGGGCATTGCCCTCTTCGTAGCTGCGTTCTTCGACGCCATGTCGAATGCCTTCTTTGGCGGGAACCTCCACATAATCTTCAGGGGTTGGTGGGCTGCCGGCATCTTTTTCCTGCACCTTTCTCAAGGCAGCGGCTGAACGAATGGAAGCTTCGCCCGCCGCAAAAACTTTGGCCTGAACATCCTTCCTTTCCAGGCTCTGTATGTCTGACCATCGTTCCAACCGGCGAATGGCCTCACCTTCTCCTACCTTTTTGTAGCGGGCTGCACTGCGTTTAACATCCTCGAAACGCATGATTCGTGCATCTACTGAAGCCATCCTGAGGTCTCGGTTGAAGTCCGCATAGGCCTTGAGCATGCGGTTCAAGGAATCCACAAAAACAGTGTAGCGCTTGGTCCGGTCGGTAAGGCGATCGCGGTTTTGCTGGTCTTTTCTGGTCAATGAAATGAAACGGTCTCGGCGACTCGCATTCCCCATTGCCGTCCAATCCCGCTGCTGCTCATTGTGGCCGGCCACCTTCACTTCCAAATCTTCGACCCTGTTTGTGCGATATCCGGAGACAGCCGTGGTCATTTCCACTTGAGCCTCCGACTTTTCGCGCACATCTGCGTAAGAAGATTGCCGTCGGGTATCGCTGTTGCTCAACCACACTTGGCTCAATTCCGCCTGTTGGTCCGCACGAGCATAGACAGCTTGCCCCCTGGCCCGAATCTCTGATTCGAGGGCATCTCTGTAGTAGGCTTCGGCGTCATCGTCTTCCACATTTTGCATGGCGAGCACATAATTGCGGCTCCGGTCACGTCCAGCCTGTTTCGCCGCTCTTCGCTCTTCGCTTTTGCGCGATTCAGCTTCTAATGCTGAGAGTCTTTCTTCCTCAAGAATTTGCGCCTGCTCCTCTTCCATGGCCGCCGTGGCATCTGCCAAAGCTTTGGCTTCCGCTTCGTTTTCGGCCAAAAGGGCATCTCTGTCCATCTCTAGATTAACGTCTTGACCTTCATCAACGTCCTCTTGCAAAGAAGCCAGACGGCGCAATCTGTTTTTGGGGTACCGTTCGTCCGGACGGAGTTCCAAAGCGGCGGTGTAAGCCCGTTGAGCGCTGGTCCAATCTTCGGCATCAAAGGCTTCGTCACCCAAGCGAATTTGATCCTCGTACTCTCTGTCCAAGGCATCACCCTCTTCGTCCGAATTGCTGGTGACTTCTTCCTTGTCATCGGCACCGAGTTCAACAATGCGTTCTCCTGATTCAACGGCCCGGGTTCGGGGGTAGACCTCATCCGGCATGACTTCTGAAGCCTGCTCATAGAGGGCCTTGGCGCGCACAAAATCTTGACTGTCAAAATTCCGATCGGCCCGTTCAATCAGGTCTTCATACTGTTGCAACCGCCTCTTGTTCTCTTCCGAGGCGGCACCTTCAGCCTTCTTTCTTCGCCGTATTTCGGCGAGTTTGTCTTTTGGCGCACGTTCAGCAGGCTTCAAATCAGATGCACGCTCGAAAGCGGACTGAGCTTCATCCCAAGACGCTTCATCAAATGCCGACTGCCCATCAGCCATCGCTTCTTCGTAGGCTTCATCCTCGCCGGAATCCTCCGCTGCAGCTGATGATGTTGCCGCATCAATTTCTGCCAACAGATCTTTGGGCTCCTGCTCGTCTGGGAGCAACGCACTGGCTGTCTCGAAGGCCGCTCTTGCGGTGGACCAATCCTCCTTCCGAAGCGCCAACTTCCCTTCTCGCATTTGAGCGTCAAACGTCCTTCTCGCCGCTGCTTCTTCCTCGGCAGCCGCCATTTTCTCTTGTGCTTCAGCGAGCATTTGCTCTGCTCGAGCATCACCTGGCAATGCCGTCAATGCCCTGTCAATCCAATTGATGCTTTGCTCCCACCGCCCTCTTCCGAATTCAACTTCGGCCTTGCGCATGTGCTCATCGTATTCCCTGTTAGACGCCGTCTCGGACGCCCCACTGTCTGCTGCCGCCTCCAGCGCATTGTCAATCTCAGCCTGTATGCTTGCCGTATAAGGCAGGTCCCATGAAAGCTGCTCCTTGTCTTCATCGAAAGCCACCTTGCCGATGGGCTGGTCCAGGAGCCCCTCATCAAACCCAGGAGGAACCTCAAACATGCTCATCTCTACCGTGAGGTAGAAAGGACGCTCTCGAAAAGCTTCTGGAATACTTGACGTTTGGAGCTCTACTATCCGAGGGCTGAGGTCTCCCAACGTGAACCTCAAACTGTAATCGGCCCCGTGGTCTAACGAAAGGGTGTACTTGCCACTGGAAAGGGTGGATACCGCATCATAAGGCTGGCCATTCTGCAAAACCTCGACCTGGACACCCGCCAGTTTGCGGTTGCTGTCCTTGTCCCGCACGGTGCCATCGACCTCGATGCTCCCTTGACAAAACAGCACAAAGGGCAACATCAAAGCCACCAGTGCAGACCACTGGTGCTTTTGAATTCTGAGTATACTGGGCTTCTTGGCCATCTTTGTTCCTTACAGGTCTGCCTGCTTCGAAGTACGGAAAAACCAACCGACTACTGAAGACTTGAACTGACTGACTTACGCAAAAGTATGCCCATAGGATACTGGGAAAGTGAACATTTGCTCGCTCCGGCCGACTTAACCATCATCGGCGCCGGCATTGTGGGCATGAGTACAGCCCTCCATTACAAGGCCCAACACCCTGCTCAACAGGTAAGAATTCTAGAGCGTGATATGTTGGGAGAAGGCGGCACGACTCGGAATGCAGGCTTTGCCTGCTTTGGCGGACCCGGCGAATGGCTCGACGACCTTCAAGCCATTGGAGCATCAAGATGGCTCGATTTGATCCGAATGCGGGCTGAAGGACTGCGCGCGTTGGTTGAACTTTTAGGTGAAGAAGCCTTGGGACTGGAATGGTCAGGCGGATGGGAACTTTTTGACCGTTCTGAAGCGGGTGTGGCACGTGCCTGTGAAGTCGAACAAGCCCTGCCTGAATTGAATGCCGCTGTGCAACCGCTGATGGCCTCCATTCTGGGCCATCTGGTTCCACACCCAATGGATACTCCTGCACTGGTCCATGCTCCTGAACGCGCGGCACATTATGAAGCCCATGCTGCCATTCATCTACCATGGGAGGGCATGTTGCACACAGGGCGCATGGTCGCAGCCTTTCATAAAGCCCTTCATGCAGCGGACATACAATGCTTGAATGGCTGCACCGTATCAGCCACAGTACCCCCTGAAGTTGCCGGCGACAACTGGTCCATTCAGACCGCTCGGGGACCTCTTTTGAGCAGGAGCATTGCACTGTGCACCAATGGATTCGCACAGGAAATCCTGCCCATGGCTGCAGTGGTCCCTGCTCCCAACCGGGTTTTGGTGGTGTCGCCCCAGAAGATGCCCCCTGCTGGAGCATACCACATTGAAAATGGCTACCTGTATTTCAGGACTTTGCCTGGCGGACAGGTCTTGTTTGGCGGTGGCCGCCACTTTGGGATTGAACTGCCCCCATTTCCAGACAGTGACAGCGCAGCAGAATCTCGCTGGGACACCTTATTGGAGGAGGCTGCTACCCGTTGGCTGGGCCCCCTTGACGCAGTCTCCCACCGATGGACCGGTTGGCTTGGTGTTGGTGCAGACCGCGAACCTCTATTGGGATCCACCGCCCCAGGATTCCACCATGCGGTCAGGATGGGCGGAATGGGAGTGGCCATGGGGTGTGGCCTTGGGCTACAACTGGCAGGAAACATTGGCCGAGAGACCCGCCCACCACTCCAACAGTAACCTTTTCGGCGAGCGAAGCGTAAGGGGCGATAACAACGCACCATGCTTTTGTCTACTTCCCTCCCCTCCCTTGATTGCAAGCAGTTACTCATGTTTGCTGTCATGGCCTTGATGTCAGTGCTTCCCGAATTGGCTTTTGGCCAATACACGGACTCCGAAAATGTGACCCATCAGAATTCAGGCATCCATGCTGGGTGGCAAATGGGCCCAGTGGCTTTGCATACTGAGCGCCACCAGTCCTACGGAACCCACAACTTGGGCAACACGGGTTATGGCCAAGCGCTGACCATTCAAACGACCCTAAACGGTCCTTGGGAAATTGAGATGAAAGCTGGACGCAGCGCGGTGGTCATGGACGATGGTTCCATGCGCGGTTGGAAGACTGAAGTACAATCCGGGTCTGTCATGGTCAACTGGGTTTGGGAAGCTGCAGGATCACGGCGCGATGCGCACACGCGCTTTGCCACTGTATCCAAGGGCTTTCAGCCTTTCATTGGAATAGGACTGGCCCATGTCGATCACGTCATGAAGCAAGATTTGGAAGACGCCTTGGGAAGGACCTACCACTTGTGGTCAGATGGAACATTGAGGGACCGAGATGAAGCCGGTGACCACGATGGCAATGCCACCATTCTGCGCCGAGATTACACCTACGAAAGCGATGTTGCCAATGCGGAGGGGGTTCAAGGCCCCGGCCGTTCCGTCGCCATTCCCGCACAAATCGGCGTCAGGTTGGACGTGAGTCCCCGGGTGCGTGCACGCATGGGAATTGGCGGTTGGCTTGGCTTAACCGATGCCTTGGACGACCAAGTTTCCGGCCGCATGCTGTCCGGTGATGCGTTGGCCAGTGGTTTCTTTGGACTGGGCATTCGGTTGGGACGACTGAAGTCCAAGCCAGCCTCAGCCCCGGTGATTCCCGGAATTTCCATGGAAGATGCGGCTTTGCTGGCATCGATGGATACAGACCGTGATGGCATCAGCAACCTCCATGACCGCTGCCCAGGCACCGAAGGAGGTGTTGAGGTCGATGCTTCTGGTTGCCCCATCGATTCCGATGGTGACGGTTATGCCGACTACAAAGATGCTGAAGTCCACTCCCCGCACATTGATGTGGATGGACGCGGTGTGGCCATTGATCTGAGTGCAAACGCCGATGAAAGTGGTCGCCCAGACAAAACAGGCTGGAACGTCGTCACCGGCAAGGTCACTTCTGACGACCGCACAAGCTATACCCTGAACATCCCCACACCAGAGGAGGGATGGACCCTTGCAGAGCAGCAGACTTTGCTGGCTTTTGCGCATTTGACGGAATCCAACAATGGTATGGAGGTCAAAGTCAGTGCCGACCCTGAGGAAGCTGGCCGTGCCGCGCACGCCGTTCGCGCTGCAGGATTGGAGGCCGAATTGATTGCCCCAGAAGTTGAAGCCACAGACGATCATTCCACGCATGACGCCTCTTCCACAGATCCTGTGGCCGGTCATTTCCGGGTTCAGCTCGGTGCATATCGGACACCGGATCCTACTGCCTTGGATGCCATATTTAATGGCATAGAGGTACTGCGGTTCCAGGGCGAAGACGGCTTGTTGCGGGTGGTCAGCCCTACGTTTGATGAACGCTCAGCGGCTTTGGCCTATCAGGTGCGAATTGCAGCTCAAGGGTTTACTGGTGCTTTTGTAACAGAACATGCCCCTGAAGGCCCATCGCCATCCACAGAGCCCGCTGAGGCTCAAGCAGGGGAGACTGGTGCGGCCCGTCCTCAGTTTGACGCTTCTAAAATTGCGTTCCGCATTCAACTTGGAGCACTGAAGGCCGAGATGGGGGTCGACGCCATGGACGGTCTGCTGGAGTTGGGCGACATTGAACACCGCAGCACCACGGGATGGCACCGTTATCTGCACGGGCGATTTGCCAGCGCAGACGAAGCCAGAAAAGCCCTGCCCATGCTCCAACAAGCTGGGTTTACCGACGCTTTTGTAGTGGGTGATGTTGCGGGACGGATCATCCCGCTTGCGGAAGCAGAGATCTTGCTCAACCAAGATTGACCCCTTGGCGGGCTGCGATCGCTTCGGCAACCCGGATGCCATCCATAGCTGCAGAGGCTATGCCGCCTGCATAACCGGCACCTTCTCCACAAGGAAAGAGTCCCGGGGCGCCTTCCATTTCGAGGGATGCCTTATCGCGCGGCATGCGCACGGGGCTTGAGGTGCGGCTTTCTGGCGCAACCACAATGGCATCAGGGTGAATGTATCCTGGCATCTTGCGATCAAAGTCGCGGATGCCTGCGATTAACCGTTCCACGATGAACGGCGGCAGCAATGCCGTCAAGTCCACTGGAGTCAAACCCGACAAGTAACTGCAAGGAGGCAGGTCCCGCGATGGTCTGCGCGCTACAAAATCACCCAGCCTTTGGGCAGGAGCGCGCTGATCTCCGCCTGCGGCCTCACTGCACGTTCGCTCTACTCCACGCTGGAAGTCGAGGGCCCCCAAAGCCCCTGAGAAACCGTGTGCATCCAAGTCTTCTTCACTGACTGTCGTTACAATGCCGCTGTTGGCCCAAGGATTGTTGCGCCTTGAAGGGCTCCACCCATTGGTGACCACTTCCCCATTCTCTGTGGCACAGGGTGCGATGACCCCGCCCGGGCACATGCAAAAGGAAAACACTCCCCCGCCTTCGGTTTGGGTCACGAGCGAATATGCCGCTGGGGGCAAGCCCAGATCATCGGCGACCAAATCTCCTCTCAGCCTGTATTGGCGCGCATTGACCCACGACTGGGGATGCTCAATGCGCACACCGAGGGCAAAAGGCTTCCGCTCTACGTTTAATCCGCTGTGGTGCATCCACTCAAAGACATCCCGAGCTCCATGTCCCGTGGCCACAACCACAGCTTCTCCCCGAACCTTTTCATGGGTGGTCACAACGCCAAGCACCCTGCCTGTCTGATCTCGCTCCACTCCAGTCACCCGGCATTTGAAACGCACCTCTCCTCCGCAGGAAATGATGCGTTCGCGCATGGCAGCAATGATCGCTGGGAGTTTGTTTGTGCCAATGTGGGGATGGGTATCGACCAAAATGTCCTGTTCGGCGCCATGCTCTACAAACCAGCCCAGAACCTTGCGCCAGCTCCCTCGTTTCTTTGCCCGGGTGTACAGCTTTCCGTCTGAGTACGTTCCTGCCCCACCTTCGCCAAAGCAGTAATTGGAGTCAGGGTCAACCTCTCCTTTCCTGATCAACTGGACCAAGTCCCGTCTGCGCTCTCGCACCTCCTTGCCCCGCTCGATCACAATGGGTTTGAACCCGAGCTCAATCAGTCGCAAAGCGCAATACAATCCGGCAGGTCCAGCCCCGACAATGACAATCCCTGGAGCCTTAGACACGTCTTGCCACTCTCCATTTTCGCGAGGCACAGCCTTTACATCGATCCCTACAATAAGCTCGACGATGGCCGGTCTGCGCCGGGCATCTAAACTGCGCTTTAGCACGGTAAACTCCTCACATTCAAACCCCTGATCTCGCAATGCAGCCGCAATCGCCTCGTTATTTCGGGACGCTTTTGGAGAAAGACGAACCAGAGCAGTGGCTGCTGCGTGGGGCTCCGAGGAAGGTCCTGATGTGGCGCTGTTCATTTCCAACGGCAAAATACGTCCGATGGCCACTGCGAGGCGGACAAAGGGGCAGTTAGATTTGTGGCAATGGCTCCTACAAAGGTTCCCGAATTGCACATCGAAGACCGTGGCATTGCCCCCGATGTGATGCTTCAGCTGCTCGATCAAATCTTGTTGCCCAGGCTGATCGAAGAAAAAATGCTCAGCCTGCTCCGTCAAGGACGCATCAGCAAATGGTTTTCTGGCATGGGCCAAGAAGCCATTTCAGTGGGATGTGCGGCCGCATTGGACGCCGACGAGGTCATCCTGCCGATGCACAGAAACCTGGGTGTTTTCACAACAAGAAATGTGAGCCTTACCCAGCTTTTTGCCCAGTTTCAGGGCAAGGCTTCGGGCTTTACACAAGGACACGATCGCAGCTTTCACTTTGGTACGATGGACCACCACATCGTGGGCATGATCAGCCACTTGGGGCCACAACTGGGCATCGCCGATGGCATTGCACTCGCGTCCAAAAACCGGGGCAGTGCAAAGGCTACGCTTGTCTTTACAGGTGATGGTGGCACCAGCGAAGGTGACTTTCACGAAGCCCTCAACGTCGCCAGTGTATGGGACCTGCCAGTGCTGTTTTGCATCGAAAGCAATCACTGGGGCCTGTCGACACCGAGCAGCCAACAGTTTAGATGTGCGCAGTTCATTGACAAGGCAGCGGGCTACGGCATTCCGGAAGAAGACGCCATCCGCGTCAACGGCAATGACATTTTGGAGGTCTATGACACCGTGCGCAAAGCAGCGGCCTCCATCCGTGAAAGGCCCCGCCCGATCATGTTGGAGTTCGATACTTTCCGGCGCAGGGGTCACGAGGAAGCGAGCGGCACCAAGTATTATCCCGAAGGCGTCATTGAAGCTTGGGAGCAGCGAGACCCCGTGGACCGCTACGTGGAGTTTCTGATTCGTGAAGGGCACATCACCTCAGAAGAGGTAGACGGCCGCAAGTCGGACATTCAAAAGGCCATCGCGACGGCCCTCAAAGCCGCAGAGTCTGAGCCTGAGGTTGTCGCAGACGCTGACCATGAGATCGAACGCTTGTTCCGACGGGACGCCCCTGCACTCCGCGCTCCAGGGACCGAGTCCAAGGAATTGAGGTTCATTGACGCGATTTCGGAGGGGTTGTCTGCTGCGATGGAGCGACACGACAACCTCGTACTGATGGGGCAAGACATTGGCCATTACGGCGGTGTTTTCAAGGTCACCGACGGATTCGTCGACCGCTTTGGCGAGGACCGGGTGCGCAACACGCCCCTCTGCGAGAGCGCCATTATTGGATCTGGTCTCGGTCTCTCGATTGCTGGAATGAAAGCCATGGTCGAGATGCAATTCGCTGACTTTGTGACTTGCGGATTCAACCAAATCGTCAACAACCTCGCAAAACTCCATTGGCGATGGGGACAACATGCCGATGTGGTCGTGCGCATGCCCACGGGAGGCGGTGTTGCAGCCGGCCCCTTTCACAGCCAATCCAACGAAGCTTGGTTCTTCCACGTCCCGGGCTTGATGATTGCTTACCCGGCCTTTCCAGAGGACGCCAAGGGCCTGCTCGCTACCGCCTTTGACACGCCCAACCCTGTTTTGTTCTTTGAGCACAAAGCACTCTATCGCAGCTTGAGTGGAGACGTTCCCACGAACGACTACAGCCTTCCGTTCGGGAAGGCCCGGCTCATGGGCTCTGCAGATGATGCGCTGATTGTGACCTATGGCATGGGTGTCCACTGGGCGCTGGAAGAAGCCGACCGGTATCGTGAAGAAGGCTTGGGAAAGGTGGGGGTCTTGGATTTGCGGACGCTCGCACCTTTGGACTGGGATGCGGTTTTTGAAGCCTCTACACAAGCTGGACGGGTTCTGGTCTTACACGAGGACAGCCTCACGGGTGGCATTGGTGCCGAGATCGCTTCCCGGATACAGGAATCGTGCTTTGTCCACCTCGACGCTCCGGTATCGAGGGTGGCATCATTGGACACCCCCATCCCCTTTGCCCCTAGCCTCGAAGCCGAATACCTGCCCCGCAAACGACTCGGCGAGGCCCTGGACAGGCTGATGGCATTCTGAAGCCTTCTTTTCCACAAGACACGCACATCGCGTGATGGTGTTTAACTCCATGCTACTTTGACAGCATGGCAAGCGGCGAAACAGTACGGGCGATTCGAAGTGTGCTCTTCGACGTACTCGAGAAATGTGCCCGCCACATGGACGACACACCAAACAATCGGTCGTTTCAGCCTGTGGCGTATGCGGTGCACGCTGCCATGGAAGATTTTGAGCGGCAATTCGCCCAGGCTAGCCTCGATGAAAAACACCAAGAACAACTGTTCATACGCGCCCAAGACATGGCACTGGAATGGTTGCTGACCATTCAGGACCTCCAGCGTGAGGCTTCTTTGCCGGAAGGGTTGGAAACTTTGCCCACTTGGGACGGCAGTCCCCAAGGCACAGGGGAAGTCCCCAAAACCACTTAATCAGCGGCGGCGCATTACCTGTTGGGGATTGTTGACCATCTGCTCAATCGTGCGGATGTCCCCTTTCAACATGCCTTTCTTGTCCAAACGTTTGGCCTGAACGATGAGTGCTTTTGCCTCTTTGGTGCGGCGCTTTGAACTCTGAATGGCCGCAAGGTTCAGCATGACTGCCGCCTTTTCTTCATCCCGCTTCAAGCCCACTTCCAAAGCGGTGCGAAACGCTTTTTCTGCCTCGGGCAGGCTAGACTCAAGCAACAAGTTCCCTTGGAGAAACCAATACTGACCGCGGTTGCGGGGCCACAAGTGCTTTGGATTGATTCCTCCCAGAATTTCTCGCGCCTTGTCCATTTTTTGTTGCTGAATCCGAAAAGCCACCATCACCATGCGCAAACTGCGCGCCGCGCTCAATCCAAAAGCAACGGCGAGCAACACCATGCCGATGCCACTCCCGGTATAACCCGTCATAAAGCATTGGATGGCGTAAGCCAAGGCACCAACGGCCAAGGCAATCTTGAGAATACGGGAGTCGAATGGGAGGCGCATGATGAGCGGGGTACTTACAGCGTTGATGACCAAGTGCGAAACTAACGCGCCTGCAGCAGAGATGGCATAAATTTGCAGCTTAGGAGTGCACCAAAAATGAACGTCATCCGTTTCCGCGTCATCATCGACATCGAAGAAGACGTCTTCCGAGACATTGTCATCGGCAAATCAGCTCCGCTCGAGGACTTGCACCGCGGCATTCTCGCTGCTTTTGATTTCGGTGAAGGTGAGATGGCTTCGTTTTTTCAGTCTGATGAAGATTGGGGGCGCGGCCGCGAAGTGCCCTTGATGGATATGGGCACCGATGACTCCGGCAACCCCTACCCTTCGATGCGCACGGTTTCGATAGGCGATATGGTGGCCGCCGACAACGACCGGATGGTATACGTCTATGACTTCCTGAGGATGTGGTGCTTTTATGTTGAAGTCGTGGGCATGGAGGATGGAGATGTTCCAGAATACCCCCTGCTGGCCGAGGAGTTTGGAAAAGCCCCAGATCAGTTCTCCAAAGAAGTGGACCTATTGGATGGTTTGGTGGAAGAGCCTGCTGAAGACGATGGTCCTCTTAAGACGGGCGACCCGGAGTTGGATGCCTACCTGAATGATGAAGAGGACGACGAAGACGATGGCCCCAGCTTCACTTCTCTCGACGACCTGGACGAAGCAGCGTATTGAATTCGGACAAAGGCGACATCCAACAGCGGGGCGACGCGCCGCTTCTCATTTCGATTGTAGGGCCCACTGCAGTGGGCAAAACCGGCCTATCCATCGCATTGGCCAAAGCTTTGAGTGCTGAAATCGTCTCGGCAGACAGCAGGCAATTCTACCGCGGCATCCCCATTGGAACGGCCCAGCCTACCGCTCAAGAACGCACCGAGGCCCCCCATCACTTTGTGGACTTTCTCTCCCTCGAAGAAGAATACAGCGCTGGTCGGTTTGCTGCAGAGGCCGTCGATTGGCTGCAAGGTCATTTCGACGAGCGCGCAAGCCAAGGTCTTCAGCCCGTGGCCATCATGGTGGGCGGCAGTGGATTGTACACCCAAGCTGTTCAGGATGGATTTGATGACATCCCTGCCGACCCCGCCATACGAGCGGCCCTGAATGCACAACATGCCTCTGAGGGCTTGCTTCCGCTCCTCGAAGAACTCGCACGTCTGGACCCTGAACACCGCAAGACTGTAGACCCGGCCAACCCCCACAGGGTGATCCGGGCTTTGGAAGTATGCCGATCCTCGGGACAGACCTACACCGCTCTCAGAAAACAGCATTCCGAGAAGCGACAGTGCCTTGCAGGAGGCTGGTCCCGCTCAGAAGGTCGCCCTTGGGACACCCTCACGATTGGCTTGGGTGCACCGCGTGAATTCTTGCACAGCCGAATCAATGTGCGTACTGAACAGATGATAGAAAACGGCTGGCTTGAAGAAGCCCGACAGGTCATGCACATGCGGCATGTCAACGCGCTGAGAACCGTGGGCTACCCTCCGCTGTTTGAAGTACTCGAGGGCAGCATGGAGATGGATACAGCAATACGCAGAATACAAGAAACCACCCGGCAATTTGCGCGGAGACAACTGACCTGGTTCCACCGTCAGCCCTGTGTTCATTGGGTAGATGCCCGCCACCCCGAACAGGCTGAAGAACTGGTCCAGAATTTTTTGCGAGATGGCCGAATCTAAGGCTCCGCAGGGCCCGCCAAGGGGACTGGTTGGATTTGACGACCAGACCGTCAACGATCTTGAATTCAGCACCATACGGCAACTGCTGGAAGACCACTGCACTTCGGACGCTGCACGCAGAAAGGCCCAGACTTTGGAGCCCAGTGCGCACCGGCCTACGGTGACCTCAGCGCTCCAATCCACCGATGAACTCAGGCGCATCCGCGTCGAAGGGCACACCTTCCCGACCCTCGTTTTTGAGGAAATCCGTGGGGAAATCAAACTGCTCGAAGTCTCGGGATCCGCCCTCACAGAAGCCGGGTTTATGCGGGTTTTGCAAAGCACACGTTTGGTCAATGACATTGTGGGTGCCCTCCACGGCCGCGAACGCGCCTTTCCACGCCTGTGTGGCATGCTGGGAACCGTGAGCGAGAACAAGGAGATTGTCAAGGAAATTGAGGCCGTATTTGACCCCAAAGGCGGGGTCCGAAGCCAAGCATCTGCCGACTTAGGGCGCATCCGCATCAACATACAGACGGCACGGCGACAAGTCAACCGCCTGTTTGACAAAGCCATGCGTTCGTGTGCCAAACAGGGCTGGCTCTCCGATACCGCTGAAGGCTACTTGAACGAGCGGCGCGTCCTCGCGGTGGCGAGCACCCACAAAAGAAAAGTCCGCGGGTCTGCACTGGGCACCTCCAAAACAGGGTCGGTCACCTTTATTGAACCCGCGGACTGCCATCAAGTCAACCATGAATTGGAAATGCTCCGCGACGATGAGCGCCGAGAAATTGTGCGCATTCTTCGGGATTTGACCCAACGCATTCGCAAACACACCCCACTCATCAAGGCCCAACAGCGCCTGCTCGTGCGATTGGATTTTATTCAAGCCAAGGTCAAACTGGCCCTGTCTATGGATGCGAGCATGCCGCACATCGTGAAGGATTTGCGCATGGATTTGCTCAAGGCTCACCACCCTTTGTTGATGCTTGCCCACCGAGGCAAGGGATTGCCCGTCGAACCCCAGCACCTTACCCTCCATGAGGGACGCAGGATGTTGATCATCAGTGGCCCCAACGCCGGCGGCAAGTCCATCACACTCAAAATGGTGGGCCTGCTTCAAGCCATGGTCCAAAGTGGGCTCCTTGTCCCTGTGCACCCCGACAGCGCCTTTGGCTTGTTTAAACAAATCCTGACCGACATCGGAGACAACCAAAGCATTGAGAACCAACTCTCCACATACAGCTACCGGCTCAATAGGATGAAAGGATTCCTCCATGGAGCGGGGCGCAACAGCTTGCTGCTGTTGGATGAGTTTGGTACCGGAAGTGACCCAGAACTCGGTGGTGCCCTGGCCGAGGTGTTTTTTGAAGAGCTCTACGAGAAGGGCGTATTCGGTGTGATCACCACCCATTACGCCAACATCAAAACACGCGCCACCCAAATGCCAGAGGCCATCAATGGCAGCATGCTGTTTGATGCCGAAACCCTCTCGCCAACCTACCATTTGGACCTGGGACATCCCGGCAGCTCATTCACCTTTGAGGTGGCCGAACTCAATGGCATTCCCGCCGACATCATCGATCGCGCCAAGCAGAAGCTCGACCCGCGAAAAGTGAAGCTCGACGGGCTAATCGCTTCCTTACAGAAGGAAAAAACCCGGCACGTCAAAATCACGGACCGCCAGCTACAAGCCGAGCATGCCGCCTCCGAAGCCAAGCGATCATTTGAGGAGCGTGCAGCGCGCCTCGAGGAGCGTCAAGAGTCGGTGCAGCGGGTGGGGAAAGATCAGAATGACGCCCTGGTGCGCGGAAAAAAACTGCAACAGTTCATCGACCGGTTCACTTCGGGACAATCCAACAAGCCCCTCCTTGAAGACATCCGAAAATACCTCTCTGTAGAGGCCACTAAGCAAACGGAGAAGGCCGACGCAGCAGCACGGAAGAAGGAGGCCGCGCAACAGCGTAAGAAGTCCAAGCGCACCAAACAGCATACCGACCGTATCGTGGTGGGCAGCACCGTGCGCCTCAAAGAAGGGCGACAACGGGGTGAAGTGCTCGCAGTCAAAGGCAAAAAGGCCACCGTAGCCTTCGGGGAATTCCGAACCCGTGTTGAATTGGAAGACCTGGTCTGGGTGAGGTGATCAATCCAAGATGACCCTTCGGGTGACCTGAGATCCATCCGCCATCACGACGGTGACCAAGACCATGCCCCTTGGCCAGCCTCCTACCTCCAAAGCAGTGGCCCCACCCCACCATGAAGCCGTGTGTAGCTCCCGACCGGAAGCATCGCGCACCACGACTTGAGCCGCACCCGTCCATTCGCCACGGGGCCAACGGAGGTACAACACGTCCCTGGCTGGGTTGGGTTGAATGCGCAAGTCACGGGCCAATGACATCTGCGCCACATCGGCGACATTTTCACAGGCTTGAGCCGGTCCACAAGGGACGGCCGCGTCGAAGTTGGGGTATGCGCCGTGCAAAAGCGTTGCTCCAGTTTGCTCGGAATCCAGCCACAGATTCAACTTCTCGTCCGAAGGGTTGGGATTGTCGTCCCAGTGGTACGACATCTTCCCATAGTAATCCGGCTCATCGGGTCCTGTACCCTGTCCCACGCCATTGTTCGTGCACGCAGAGAGGCCGGCCGAAAGGGTTCCTATGGAGAGGCCTTCTTCATTAAAGAGGTGCGATCCGGATGAACCGCCTTCTGTCACACCATGGTTGGTGATGGTTTCGACCCAATACACCCGCCAATGGGAGCCGAATGAGCCCAAGCTGATGCTCGATGTGTTTTGGGTGAAGGTGCTGACCTTCTTGACGTCACCGGAAGGGTGGTGAATGCCAACCCCACTGTTTGAACCCGATCCACTGGCATCCCAGCCTGCGTAATAGACATCCCAGCTAGAAGGAATCTCATCTTCCACTTCCACCAAAAGAAAATCCGAACCGTCAAAATTGTTGCCTTGGATATCGTCCGAATCGGCCAAACGAATCACACCCGTCCTGCGGCGGTTCAAAAAGCCGTTTCCTTCGCCACACTCTGGACGCTCGTAGTTGTAGTACACCTTAAGCAGGGCGAACTCATCATCGGTGACTTCGCTGGCACAGTGCAAGGCCGTCAGCATATACTGTCGGCAGTCGAGCGATGTGGTATTCACCATGGCTCCCGAGCAGAGGTAGGACCCGCCACTCTCAATGATAGAAAGGCGAACAGTGGCATCTCTTTGGCACTCCCACCCTACAATCTCTGGACATGCCACATCGACTTCGCAAGGCTGACTGCCTCCGCGCGCGCCGTCTACATCGCGGAACAAACCGGCCGCACCCTCGATGTGCAAGTGCACCTGTTCTGCGGCCCCAGGAGGCAAAGTCAAACGCAGCACCGCCACTTCTCCGGGGACATCGCCTGTGGCCAACC